>ERZ772964.82-NODE-82-length-51137-cov-64.6195_pt1 | contig 51137 bp, 27 predicted proteins | sample MGYA00580675_ERZ772964 | MGnify/ENA primary metagenome ERZ772964 (study PRJEB29015, sample SAMEA2737941) | human oral metagenome | biome: human oral; feature: human-associated habitat; material: dental | place: China | collected 2139 ... | reverse complement strand
TTCCACCAGCCCATCCAGGTCGATCACGTGGGCGGCCGATTCTTCGCCCACCGGTAACCGGCCAACTGGCCAGCCGCGGTAGCCGTGGTGGTCGCTGCTTGGCTTGCTGGCCGCCGCCCCGGCGCATCGGCAGCGCATTATGTGCCGGCGGCGTGGCTGGCTTGAAAGCGTGGTCGATGAAACAAACCCACCGAATCATGACAACTATCATGCCCATAACAAACATCCATCCAGGTTAGGTATGCTGGTAAAAACATGATCGGGAGGTCGAAACACAAGTGGCACGATTCGTCGAGGGGTATCGCGGCAATAAACTCGCCGTCACCATCCTCCTAGTGAGAGACGGCGCCTATGGTCTCGAAGTCTACGTGCAGGAACGTGTCTCCTCCATGCCCACGTTCCCCAAGGCCACGGTGTTTCCCGGCGGCGGCGTCGACCCCCGTGATTTCACCCTCGCCCAACCTCAAACCGGCAAGTCCAGCGCCCCACTCGTGTTCGAGCCCCTCACCCACGACATTTTTGAAACCGACCCCACCTGGTACGGGCCCAGCCTCAGCGTATGGGCGAAACGCCTGAAGACCGACAGGTTTCGCGCCCGCGCCCTCATTCTCGGCGCCTGTCGGGAACTCTTCGAAGAATCCGGCACCCTCTTAGCCTCCCACGCCGACGGTCGTCTCGTTGCCGACGCCACCCCCTTCCACGACGACCGGCTCGCGCTCGAATCCCACTGCCTGTCCTTCTCGCAGTTGCTGCTGCAAAACAACCTCGTCGCCCGCACCGACCTTCTCACCCCATGCTCCCGCTGGGTCAGCCCCGAAACAGACAAACACCAGTTCGATCTCTATTCGTTTGTTGCCGCCCTGCCCCACGACCAAGAACCCGATGACGACGACTCCATCGAAGTATCCTCCACCGGCTGGTTCCCCCCATCCCTCATCCTCGACGGGTGGCGCGCCGGTCTGCTTCGCCTCGTCATACCCACCTGGGCCCACATGCTCTTCCTCAGCGAACACACCACCGTCAAATCCCTCCTCGACACCCTCCAAAACCCCAGCATGGACCCAGTACTAGGCGACCCCATCCACGACCCCCGCTACCAAGAATTCTTCACCTACACCCCACCAAAACGCTTTTAACCCCCCATCACCACACCACCACCGTGAGCTACAGCATCGACGAAGTCCACTACCTCATCGCCCACAACGCGGACATCACCCGCCACCTGACAACCCGCAGCTTCGCTCCCCGCGACGCCCTTACCGACGCCACCTACCTACGCGAACACCTGGGCGAATACGGTCGCGCAGCCATGGAACTCGGCCGCGCCCGCCACACCGCCGCCCGGAAACAGCTCCCCGCCGACTGGATCGTCTGCCACGAATCCGCCCAACAAGCAACCCCACTCCCTGTCGCCCGCGTGCGCGCAGCCCGCCTCGCCCGCACCCTGGGCCCGGACGCCCACATCCACGACATCACCTGCTCTATCGGCACCGAAGGCCACGCACTGGTCGCCGCCGGCATCCAATACCTCGGCAGCGACCTTGACCCGTCACGAGTCACCATGGCCCGCCACAACCTCGGCGCCACCTTTCCCACCGCGAACGCTGCGAATAAACCCCAACCTGTCTGGGGATTCCACATCGCCGACGCCAGGCACCCCGCAACCATCCCCGGCGCCGCCGACGCCATCATCGTCGACCCCGCCCGCCGCCACCAGGGGCGACGCATCACCAACCCCGACGAACTTCTCCCACCGCTTGCCACCATCATCGCCACCTACCCGCGCACTCCCATGGCCATCAAATGCGCCCCCGGCATCGACTTCACCGGCTGGGACGGCCTGGTCAGCCTCGTCAGCGTCGACGGTGGGGTGAAAGAAGCCTGCCTGTACAGCCCGGCACTCGCCGACGGACTCCACCGCGAAGCTGTCATCATCCGCGACGGCACCATGGACATCCTCACCGACCGTGACGATCCGGGGGCCGACACTCCGGTGGGGGAGCCCGGTACCTACATTATCGACCCCGATGGGGCGGTCATTCGCGCCGGGCTGGTGCGCCACTATGCCCATAGGGAAAACCTGTGGTTTTTGGATGAGCGGATTGCTTACCTCACGGGTGATCGGATTCCGGCGGGCATGAGCGGGTTCCCCTACATTGAGACGGTGCCGTTGAAGAAGCTACGGTCGGTGCTGCGAGACCATGATTGTGGGTCGGTGGAGATTTTAGTGCGGGGCGTGGATGTGGACCCGGATCGGCTGCGGCAGAAGCTACGGCTTTCCGGGTCGCGGCCAATGGCGGTGGTGTGTACGCGGATCGGCCGGTCCGGGGTGGCATTGGTGTGCGAAGCCCGGGTGGTGGGGGAGCCGCCTGCGGGCCAGCCCATACCATGATGCGGCGTGGTGTGGTTTGGTACGGCCGGAATTTATTGCATGCGTAAATAACCGTGTTCGAATGGGGTGTTTCAGCAGCGTGATGTGATTAAAATCCTCAAGAATTGGGTGTTGCATCAGCGGTTAGTGATAGGTTAGTGCTGGTTCTCCGCTAAACTCTGCACAGACACAATTTATTACGAAAGGTGAGTGACTGCCCATGCCGGCAATTGTGGTGCTGGTTAAGAACGTGCCGGATACCTGGTCGACGAAAAGCCTGACGGCGGATTTTACCCTGGATCGGGAGGCCGCGGATAATGTTATTGATGAAATTAATGAATTCGCGGTGGAGCAGGCGCTCCGGCTTCGGGAAGCCAATCCAGAATTCACGGTGGTTGCGTTAAGCGCCGGCCCCGCAGGTTCCGAGGAAGCATTGCGCAAAGCCTTGGCCATGGGGGCCGACGATGCGGTTTTGCTTATCGACGACGCGCTCGCCGGATCCGACATCCTTGGTACCGCCTGGGCGCTCACCAATGCGCTCCAGCAGATCCCCGACGTGTCTCTGATTATTTCCGGGGTGGCGTCTTCCGACGCCGGCACTGGCGCATTGACCGGGGTGCTGGCGGAGTACCGGAATCAGCCGGCACTCACGGCCTGCAATTCGGTGAGTATTGAAAGCGGTGTGGTCAAGGGGGTGCGGGAGACCGCCGAAGGGCATTTCAACATTGAGGCCCCACTGCCGGCCATTGTGTCGGTGACCGACCAGGCGGATAAGCCCCGATTCCCGAATTTTAAGGGCATCATGGCGGCGAAGAAGGCGGAGATCCGCCAGCTGGAGTTGGCGGATATTGGGGTGGACCCGCAGCAGGTGGGGTTGGGGTACGCCTCCACCGCGGTGACCGCGGCCGTGACCCGGCCGGTCCGCACCCAGGGGGAAATCATCCGGGACGAGCCGGCCGCCGCGGCGGCCCGAATCGTGGATTATTTAGTGGCCGAAAAGCTCATTGCCGATCAGAAGTAGTTAGGAGAAACCCACATTATGTCTACCGCATATGTTCTGGTCGAATATGATGGCGACCAGGTACTCCCCATCACCGGGGAACTCATTACCGCCGCAAAGGTGTTCGAATCCGTGACGGCTGTGGTTGTTGGTCCGGCAGGCGCCCACGAACCATTGGTGCCCCAACTGGCCGCCCTGGGGGCGGACGCCATTGTCGCCGCCGTCGGGGCCGATACCGCCCAGCGGGTCGTACTGCCCGCCACTGATGCGCTCTCCATGCTTGCGGCCGGCGCCCCCGGGCCCATCCTGGTGGGTGCGGGTGTGACCGGCAACGAAATCGCCGGCCGGTTGGCCGCCCGCCTCGCCTCCGGGGTGCTGTGCGACGTGGTGCAGGTCAATAGTGACCTCACCGCCCTCATGAGCATTTTCGGCGACGCCATCGAAGTGTCCACCGCGGTCGGCGGCAGCAGTCCCATCTACACCATGCGGCACGGCGCCACCGAGGCGCCAGCGAAACCCACCCCGGGGGCCGGTGTGGTCAGCACATTCGAACTGCCGGCAGCCTCGGAGAAAGACGTGACCGTCACCAAGTTCGTGCCGGCGGTCAAGGGAGACCGGCCGGATTTGACCAACGCCAAGGTTGTGGTGGCCGGCGGCCGGGGTGTGGATTCGGAAGAGAACTTCCACACCGAAGTCGAAGCCCTCGCCGACGCGCTCGGCGGTGCCGTCGGCGCCACCCGCGATGTCGTGGACTTGGGCTGGTACGATCCGATCTACCAGATTGGTCAAACCGGCGTGACCGTCAGCCCCGACGTGTATATTGGCCTGGGGGTTTCCGGCGCCATCCAACACACATCAGGCATGCAAACCGCCAAAAAAATCATTGTCATCAACAACGATGAGGACGCCCCATTCTTCCACATTGCCGACCTAGGTGTGGTGGGTGACCTGCACGAAATAGTGCCCCTCATAGTGGAGGAATTGGCAAAACGGAAATAACAACCACCGCGACCATGCGCTATTTTGATCATGCCGCAACAACAATGATGCGGCCCGTCGCCCGCGAGGCATGGCTGAACGCCAGTAGACTACTCAACCCGGCCGGCCAATACCAGGTGGGGCGTAAATCCCGCCGAGTATTAGAAGACGCCCGGGAACTCGTCGCATCCCTCTTGGGGTGCGAACCCATCGAAGTGATATTCACCGCCTCCGGCACCGAATCCGACAACATTGCCCTGGTGGGGCAGTGGCAGGCCCGGAAAGAACAACACAACCGGGTGGTGAGCACCGCAATTGAGCATGCCGCCATCTACGAAACCGCCCGGTACCTCGCCGACCAAGGCGCCCAACTCGACGTCATGCCGGTCACCCCGGAAGGCTTCGTTCACGACCCCGACAATTTCCTCGAAACCCCAGCCGCGGTCGTGGCATGCATGTGGGCGAATAACGAAACCGGGGCCATCCAACCCCTGCCCGACGTGATTGCCCGGGCGGACGCCACCGGCACCCCAGTACACGTGGACGCGGTCCAGGTGGTGGGGAAACTCCCGGTGAACTTCCACGAGCTCGGGGCCACAACCCTGGCGGCATCCGGCCACAAATTCGGCGGCCCCCGCGGCGTGGGCCTGCTCCTGGCCAAACGCTCCCCAGCACCGCACCCCCTGATCCACGGTGGGGGACAAGAACGCGGCATTCGCTCCGGCACCGTGAACGTGGCCGGCGCCGTGGGGTTGGCCGCAGCACTGGAAGAAGCCTGCGCCGACATGGCAACCGAAGCACAACGCGTCGCAAAGCTCAAACAGCAGCTTATCGACGCCGTAACCACCATCCCCGGCGCGCGCATCAACACCCCCGCCGAATTCGCGCTCCCCACACACCTCAACGTCAGCTTCCCCAACGCCGAAGGCGACAGCCTCATCATGATGCTCGACGCCGCCGGCATCGCCGCATCCACCGGCTCCGCCTGCGCCAACGGCGTCAACCGGGCGTCACGGGTGCTGCTGGCCCAGGGGGTAGACGAAAAACTAACGCGAGGCACACTCCGACTCACCCTCGGCTACACCACCACCGAAGAAGACGTCGAATATTTAATCAACCACCTGGCCAAAGCGGTCACCATGGCCCAACGCGCCGGCATGGCATCATAACCTCAGCCCAAAAATATTCCCCGCCAGACAAGAAGTCTCGCGGGGAATATTGCCGTCTTCAATTATTTTTGGGGATCCGGATAGTTGGACTTATCCGGCACCGAAGCCAACTCGTTCTCCAACCCGAAGCCACGGGCGAAGGTCGGCCAAGACTCCCGCATATCATCCAACCAGTAGTACCAGGTGTGCACACCAGTGTTACGGAACTTGTAGTCCGCCGGAATGTTCAAACCATTCAGCTTGGCCCGCAAATCATGGGTACAAGCGTTCGTGGCGCCCTCAATCAGGCCACCCTGCACCACAATGTCGGAAGAGGTGTTAGCGGCGGCAGCGCTTTCGGCGCCTTCCTTCCGCAACTTATTGAACGTCTCATTCTGCGACATCAAACCGGTAGCGTTCGACACATAGATAGCGGAACCCCGCAGGCCCTCAGCCTTCACCAACGCATCATGCTCTGTGTTATAGGAGCCACCCATGGGCCCAAACACCTGCCGCGGGGAAATACCCTCACGCTGCAACGTGATCGAAGCAAACATGTACGGGATCGGACGCGACGTGGATGCGCAACCTGAATACGAGCCCACAGCCTTGTAGAACCCGGGGTTACGGGCAGCCAACAACAGCGAAGAAGTGGCCGACATCGACAAGCCCACAATGCCGCGCTGACCATTGCTGCCCAACGTCTGTTCGATCGGCTCCGCCAGCTCCTTCGTCAGGAAGGTCTCCCAGTTCTGGGGGCCATCAATATAGGCCTCACCCTTGGCGCCCTTCTTGTCATACCAGTCAATATAGTAAGTGAAGGCACCACGCATCGGCACCACCACATTCACGTTACGATCCAGATAGAACCGGATAGCCGAATCAAACGTCATCCAGTTCGTCGACTGCTCGCCACCACCGGCACCATTGAGCAAATACATGGTGGGGCGGTTCGCATCCTTCGCCCGAATAATCCCCAACGGAATCTTGGCATTATTCATCGACGGGGAAGTAGCGGCCATGGCCACCACCCGTTTACGACCCTGGGAATCCGTGTACTTGGAATACCGATCCAAATCCCCAGCCCACGCCTTATCCGCAAACTTGTTCTCGGAAAGAATCCAAGAGGGGTTCTCCTCAATCTGCGACTTCTGGCCGGTGAAATTAGCCCCCGGAGTAGCGTTAGTATTGGGCTGCAACCCGCTATCCGAACTCAACGAGGAACCATTCGACCCCTGCTCCTCCGCCGCTTTCGCCGCCGACGTGGCCGCCGCAGAAGGCTCAGCCGACGCTGGCGCCGCAGCAGACGTTGATGCAGCAACGGCCGCTGACGACGGTGCCGCGCTGGTCTGCTGCGCCGATACCGCTGGGGTCACCACCAACGGCATCGCCAATGCCGTGCACAATGCTACGCATGATGCTAGATTTCTCATAAAAATCCCTTTCCGAGGTAAAACACCCGAATGCCAAAGCGAAGTTAATCAGTCAAAAACATTACCAAATCATTAACCAAAACACCGGGATCGCTTAAGGTTTCGATCACTAACGGGTGTAGCGCACCCAACCTCAACGGCGAATATGGTGTAAGCGGAAATACCCCCGCAACACATGGCCAATAACCGAGGCTGATAACTTCACAAAGATTCCATTAACTCAATCAGTTTCCCTATCGCCCGCGCTGCATTAGACATTACAACTCATGACATAAACCCACCCCCGGGTCGTCGTAACGCACCCGACCCCCAGCAGCCATAAACGCCCGCGTCCACGCATCATCCCGATACTGTGCCGGCACCGCACCAGCCAATAACCGTTTCGTAAGCTGCGCAGACACCCCATCACCCGCCACCGGCAACCCACCATCCGACGCCAACAACACAATATTGCCATAGCGACGCCCCTTCAACATCGGCGGATCCGCAATCACCCCCACCCGCGCAAACACCGTAGCCATGGTCCGCAACTCCGACCGCGCCAACCGCAAATCCGCATGATCCCCACAATTCGCCACATACAACCCCGACGGCCCCAACCCACGCCGCACCGCGGCCAAAAACTCCATTGTCGTCACCGACCGGGGAGTCACCGCCCCCACAAACACATCACGAATCACCACATCCCGACTCCCAGGACGAAACCCATCCGCCACCGCCCGCGCATCCCCCACCCGAATCTTCAACCGGGGCGCCCGCGGCAAATCAAACCACTCCCGCACCAACCGCGCCAACTCCGCATCAACCTCCACAACCGTCTGCCGCGCCGACGGATACCTGGCCGCAAAATACCTCGCCAACGAACACGCCCCACCACCCAAATGCGTCACCCGCAGCCTGGAAGCATCCAAACGCGAATCAATCACCGCCTCACAACCAGCAGCAATCCACCGCATATACTCATACTCCAACCGCAGTGGATCCGCCGAAATATGACTCGACGGCACCCCATTCACAAACACCTCCCACCCATCAGCCACATACGGGTCCGGCCGCAACTCCACCTCACCTGTCGACGTCACATACCGCCCGGCAACCGGACCCGCCACCGAACCTCCACCCCGACTAGCACCCCGACCAGCACCAACCGATGCGCCGGGAATAGAACCCGCCCGAGAACTGTTTGAACCTGTGTTCGCATTTCGCCGTTTCCTACCCATGTGCAAATATATTACGATGCAATTTCTAACCCCGAGTTAACCTAAGCCACCAACAACAGAAAGGCACCACCCATGCGAGTCCTCGCAGCAATGAGCGGCGGCGTCGACTCCGCAGTAGCCGCCGCCCGCGCAGTCAAAGCCGGCCACGACGTCGTCGGCGTCCACCTGGCACTCAGCCAAGATCCCCAAGCCGTCCGCGAATCCTCCCGCGGCTGCTGCTCCCTCGAAGACTCCGCCGACGCCCGCCGCGTCTGCGACAAACTCGGCATCCCCTTCTACGTGTGGGACTTCTCCGACCGGTTCAAAACCGACGTCATCGACGACTTCGTCGACTCCTACGCCCGCGGCGAAACCCCCAACCCCTGCCTCCGCTGCAACGAAAAAATCAAATTCGCAGCCCTCCTGGAGCGGGGTATCGCCCTCGGCTTCGACGCCGTAGTCACCGGCCACTACGCCCGACTCACCCAACCAGCTGACGGCGGTGACGGCTACCTGCGCCGCGGCGTCGACCCCAACAAAGACCAATCCTATGTGCTGGGCGTCCTAGGCCACCACGAAATCGCCCACTGCATGTTCCCCGTCGGCGACACCATCAAACCCAAAATCCGGGAAGAAGCCGCAGCCATGGGCTTCTCCGTCGCCAAAAAACCCGACTCCTACGACATTTGCTTCATCCCCGACGGAAACACCCAAGCCTTCCTCGGCGCACGCATCGGGCTCCGGCCGGGCATGATCGTCGACACCGAAGGAAACACACTCCGGGAACACGACGGCGCCTGGAACTACACCATTGGGCAGCGCAAAGGACTCGACATCAAACAACCCGCCGCCGACGGTCGGCCCCGCTATGTGACGGACATCAACGCCCAAACCGGCACGGTGACCGTTGGATCGCGCCGGGACTTGTCGGTTGGGGTGATTGAGGCGGACCGGTTGAAGTACCTGCACCCGATGATGGATGGCAGTTTTGATGCGGATGTGCAGGTTCGGGCGCACGGGTCGGTGGTTCCCTGCCACGTGACGGTGGATCGGGAGGCGGATTTCATGCGCCTGGAGCTGAAGAAAGCGCTCCAGGGTGTGGCGCGGGGCCAGGCCGCGGTGCTGTATTTGCCGGATCCGGACGGTGACATCGTGTTGGGTTCCGGGACGATCTGCGGCACGGCGAGCGTCTGATGGTTGCGTTTGCGCTGGGGGTGATGCCGGGGACGGATATGGTGGCTGCGGCAGATGTGATTGCCGGTGAGACCGGTGATGTGCGGGCGATTCCGCGGTTGCCGGCCCGGGGCATCATGTCTGATGCGGTTGGTGCCACGTGCGCATTATTGCCGGATGCGCCGGTGGCTGCCGGCCCTCGAAGTTGGCGGCTTGAGGCTAGGCCGCAGCTCATAACCCGGCGGCTGTGGGATCAGGCGGAGCGGGACCTTGACCTATTGGAGGCCGAATGGGGTTCATCGGGTTTTACGGTGCAGGTGGCGGCGTTGGGTCCGTGGAGCCTGGCCGCCCAGGTGGAGCTGCCCAATGGGCATTTGGCGGTGACGGATCCCGGCGCGCTGCACGACCTCACCGAGATCGTGACCTATGGCCTGGCCGAGCATGCGTCCCGGCTGCGGCGCAGGTTTCACGGCGAGGTGAACATCCAGGTCAACGAGCCACTTCTGGCCGCCCTGAACCGTGGCGAGATAGCGGGCACGAACGATTTTGATGTGTTACGGCCAATCCCAGCCAAGGAACTGGGGGAGCGGTTGCATTATGTGTTCGAATCTCTGCCGGGGCGGCGTCTCCTCGGGAGCGGTTCCCGCCCGCTTTTCGACGTGGCCCGCATCGCGCAGCCCGACGCCGTTATCGTGCCCCAATCCGCGCTGGTGGGGAGTGAATTGCTCGATGGTTGCGCGGCCACGTTGGATGCGGGCATCGGGGTTTCCTTGGGGTCTGTGACGCTGGGTAACGATGTCGATGATGCCCGCGATGTGGCCATACAAATCGCACAGTTTTTCGACGAGCTTTGCATGGATCGCGCTATAATCCCGGAGCTAGTGGATGTGACGAACGTCCGGGAGTTCGCCTCCGGCGACCTGGTGTCGGTGGCTCGGGCGCTGGCGTGCGCCTGGGTGGCGGATGAAATCCTGGTGCGGGACGTGGGGGATCTTTGATGTGGTTGGTGTGAGGGAGTATTGGGGTGGAGTGATTCTCTAACACACCACAGTCCTAATGTTTACAGAACGCAATGAATGCCTATGCGGCGTATGCCGCCAAGAAGTGAAAAGATGGGTGGTCGAAGTGCCATCTTTTCAGAGGGGATGTACTGAAGCGAGGGAGCTTTATGTCCTGGACCGTATAATATGAGGGCAGCGATTGCCTTTGTGATCTGCTGGGTAATGCTGAAAGCTCCATCAATATTGACTGGATAATCACCAAGCCCACGCCGGAAAACGCTCACGAACCGGAACCACGAACAATGGAGACTGATTCGGTAGGATTAGTTGGAGAGGATCTGGTAGGCAGTGAATGACCGAAAGTTTGTCATTTACCTTGTTTTTCTTTGGTTTTCAGAGAAAAGTATGTGTCTTAATAACCTTGGGAATTTGATCATATTCTCTAGTAACTTAGTAGGCTCCCCGGATAATGGAGATAATTTAATGATGAAATAAGCAATAACTGTTATGCGTTATAATCATTTTCCTAAAGGATGGGTCCTTAATCTGAGATTTTGACTAAGTCCCATTTAATTTTCAAATATGCGCCATCTACCCCCTATGAGGGCACACAAATTTAGGTTATTCTCGTCCAAGTTATCTCGATACTAAATAATTGAAGTATTATCGGTAAGCAAGTTTTAAGTTAAATGAAAGTGGAGGTTTGATCTATGTCAAGCGATGATTTTTGGAGGGTCTCAGGTTCCATACCAAAACTTGATAATGATGGAGTTTTGATCACAAACAGCAGTTTAGGTTCAGGTGGTTCCCGTCGTAGTGATGGAACATTGTCTAAAATGGTAGAGAATCTTCAGATCGTCTCAGATGATGAGACTGATAATGGTTGGGATGTGCGTGCGCTTGCCTTGACAGCCGGAGCTGGCCTTTTTATTGGTGCATGTGCCAGAGAATTTTGGGTAAGAGTTGTACGTCCCAAAATTAATTCTTCTATTTCTCCTATCAAAGACAATCGAGATATTTCTTCTGCTTCTGAAACTGAAGATTCAACAGAATCATCAATGCAACTAAAAGCAGATGATGAATAAAATATCTTCTTAACTGAAGCTTATTCAGTTGCTGGGAAAATAGGGTTCGGGTGGTGGTTGACGAACATTATTCTTCGTATCATGTGATCGTCTGAATGGCCTTGTTTCTGGGGGTCTGCAAGGGATACATAAGATCTACCACTTTTTAAATGGGCTATGATCGTTCGATCACATGACGGATTAGATCTCTGTGTCGAGTCGTTTCTATCAATTTAGCAGGGGTTTCCAGGGTCTTCTGGAAATGGCTGCATCAATAGATTGTGAATTGTTGGAGTGTTGTTTACTTCCCTCCGCTGTTTGGGAAATTGGATCACGTTTTTCGGCAGCCGAATGAAATGCCGAAAGCCTTTACCCACCAGGTTTTCCCTGGTGGGGGTTGGCTCCTTTGGGCGTCGTCAAGCAGGTTAGGGGGTTTGCAGCGGCCAGGCGGTATTCACGTCGCTCGCGTCCTTGCCCCGGCCGAGTAAATATTTCTTGAAATCATTCTGCGACCGGTAGTAGCCCACCGCCTGAAACTCCATGAGCTGCTCCATGGTTTGGGGGCTGATTTGCGACGCGAATCGTTTCTTGGCCTGCTTCCACGCGATCCGCGCCGCGGCTAGGGCGTCACTAGTTGCCTCGTGCGCATTCTCTAATCGCACCTGGTATTCCTCGCATAATGCGGTGAGGGTCCGCTTACCGCGCCGGTAGGGGTCGAGGAGTTTATCCATGACATACGGGTCATAGACCGGTCCGGTTATCAGAAATCCCGGCTCCAGCGAATGCAGCACCGTTAGATCGTATGATGCGTTATACACAATGAGCGTGTACCCATCCGTCCACGCCTTTCTGATCGCGGCGATGGTTTCTGCAAGCACATCCGCGTGGGGGCGACCGTGCTCCCGAGCATATTCCGTGGTAATGCCATGCACTTTGGTGGCGGCTTCGGGGATGGGAACGCCCGGGTCGGCAAGGAGTTCTTGGGGGTGGGCCCCGCCGGAGTCGATGTGCACGAGCGCGGAGGTAACAATGCGGGCTTCGAACGGGTTCGCTGACGTGGTTTCTAAATCGAAGCTTAAAACCTTGAGTGGGTTGAAAGGCTGGGTGAGACTATCCATGAACATGGTCCTAGCTGAGTGATCGGTTGATTGCTTACCACCTTAAAACACGCAGCGGACATGAGGGTAGCGTTCACGATCGCACACCAAAAATTTAGAAAATAAGTTCGACTTACGACGGGTGGATGGTGGATGCGTGTCAATCACGGTGGTTAAACTCATCACTATGACTAATACCCCAGCAGAAACGACGGATACGCAGGAAATTCACCAGGAATGGCAGCGTCTTGCCTCCGAAGTGACCCGGCACCGGGAGCTCTATTACAATCAAACCCCCGAAATCACCGACGCGGAATTTGATGCATTATTCAAAAAGTTAGAGGCATTAGAGGCGGATCACCCGGAGCTCGCCACCCCGGATAGCCCCACCCAGCAAGTCGGCGCTCCAGTCGAATCATCGTTCGAGAATGTGGAGCACCTGGAACGCATGCTCAGCCTCGATAACGTATTCGACGAGGAAGAGCTCGACGAGTGGTTGCAGCGGGTCGACGCCCCAGAGTACGTGACCGAACTCAAGATCGACGGCCTGTCGTTGGCCCTCGTGTACCGCAACGGGGTGTTGGAACGCGCAGCCACCCGCGGCGATGGGCGCATCGGCGAAGACGTGACCGAAAACGCCAAGGTCATCCAGGATGTGCCGCACACGCTCACCGCCACCGAGGAGTTTCCCATTCCCGACCTGTTAGAGGTGCGCGGTGAGGTGTTTATCGCAGTGGAGGACTTCGCCGAGGTCAACGAGCAACGCCAGAAGGATGGCGGTAAGCCCTTTGCTAACCCCCGTAATGCTGCGGCGGGCTCGCTGCGCCAAAAAGACGTGGAGGCAGTGCGCCGCCGGAAGCTGCGCATGCTCTGCCACGGCATTGGGGCTACCGAAGGATTCACCCCCGCATCCCAATACCATGCCTACGAGGCGCTGGCCGCGTGGGGCCTGCCCGTGAGTACCTACACCAAGCTGGTGAAAACCATTGACGAGGTGCATAAGCAGGTTGCCTACTGGGAGAAGCATCGGGGCGATGCGGTGTGCGAAATGGATGGCCTGGTGGTGAAGGTGGACAGCATTGCCGAGCAGCGGCAACTCGGCGCCACCTCCCGGGCGCCCCGCTGGGCCATCGCCTACAAATATCCGCCAGAGGAGGTCCAAACCAAACTGCTTGACATTCACGAGGGCGTGGGTCGTACCGGGCGGGTCACGCCGTACGCGGTCATGGAACCGGTGTCGGTGGCTGGCAGCATTGTGGAGCTCGCCACCCTGCACAATCAAACCGAGGTGAAACGCAAAGGTGTGCTTATTGGCGACACCGTGGTGATCCGCAAGGCCGGGGAGATCATCCCCGAGGTGTTGGGCCCGGTCGTGGAGCGCCGGGACGGTACCGAACGCGAATACGTGTTTCCCGAAAACTGCCCCAGCTGTGGTACCAAGCTCGCCCCCCAGCGGGAAGGGGACGTGGACTGGCGGTGCCCTAACTCGCAGAAATGCCCGGCGCAGGTGGCCGCCCGCATCAAATACCTGGCCGACCGGGGCCGATTCGACATTGAGGCGTTGGGGGAGAAGGCAGCCGAAGACCTGGTGCATTCCGGGGTGCTGGTGGATGAGGGAGGACTGTTCAATCTGACCGAGGCGGACCTATTGCGCACCAGTATTTATACGACGAAGGAAGGCGCGCTCAACGCTTCTGGCAAAAAACTGTTGAAGAATTTAGAGACCGCCAAGCACACGGATTTATGGCGGGTGATGGCCTCGTTGTCCATCCGCATGGTGGGCAACACCGCGTCCCGGGCGTTGGCGTCCCGGTACCGGAGCCTTGATGCGCTGCGGGCGGCCACGGTGGAAGACATTGCCGAAACCGAGGGGGTGGGCCTGGTCATGGCGCAAAGCTTCAAGGACTGGTTTGAGGTCCAGTGGCATTGCGACATTGTGGACCAGTGGGCGAAAAGCGGCGTCACCATGGAGGACGATGCCTCGGATCGGCCAGAGCAGGTGTTGGCCGGCCTGACCGTGGTAGTGACCGGCAGCCTAGAGGGCTTTACCCGCGATTCCGCCAAAGAGGCCATTATTTCCCGTGGTGGCAAGGCCTCTGGGTCGGTGTCGAAGAAAACCGACTATGTGGTGGTGGGGGAGAAGGCCGGTTCGAAGGAGCAGAAAGCCCGTGATCTGGGGCTCACCATCCTGGACGAGGCCGGGTTCGTCCAGCTGCTTGCGACCGGCACCGTGGAAACTGACGACGATGCGGATAGCGCGAATGGCGCCGATACTGCCGACGCTACCGAGGTTGCCGACGCTGCTGACGAATAACCAGGTTGCCTAGTTCGCCCCATCCCGGTGCGTGGGTGGGGCGCTGAGCCCCCGGAGGTGGGCCGTTATGAGTTCCCGCATGATTTTCTCCTGCTGCCCCGCATGCGAGGGGATGGCACTGTTTGTTGCGGAGGCTTGCACGAGGGTTGGGGCGGGGTGCCCCATGCCCCAGGCGTAGCAAATGTGGGCATGGATGCCGGCGATGAGGGGAAGGTCGGGGCATTCCGAAAGTTCAGGGCAGGTTTCATGCACAAAATTCGTTAAAGTCTTCACCTGGTGCAGGATCTGTGTTTTAAAATTCACCACATCATCAACGGTGATGTTATGCTCCAGGGTATTTGTGAGCTCGCTCAGCAACGGCGGGAAGAGCGGTTGGGCGCAAGCCTTTTGGGCGAGTACCGCGGCCAACGCTTCCGGGCTCGTGCAATCATTGGCGGCGGCCGTGACATTGGTGACCCAGGTGGTGTATTCCGTCGTCAGCAGTGAGAGCAGGATTGCCTCACGGGAGTGGAAGTAGCGGAGCACATTCGACTTGGCCAAGCCAACCTCGCGGGCAATCGCATTGAGCGAAAGGTCGGGGACCCGCGTGGTGGCCAGCATGCGGCGCGTTGTGTCTAAAATTACTTCCGAGCGGATTTTGCGCTGCTCATCGGTGTGGGCGCGGCGAAAACTCTCCGGCACAATCCCTCCTGAAACCTCACTGACATACTACACTCTGTTACCCTAGGATAAAGACCACCGGTCTGATATTTGTTTTTATGCCTAACCCAAGGAGCAACAGTGACCATCCCACAAATTTCCCTTAATAATAACGTAGAGATTCCCCAATTAGGATTCGGGGTGTATCAAGTGGACCCCGCGGAAACGGAACGCGTTGTCAGTGACGCCCTCGCCGCAGGCTACCGCCACATTGACACCGCCGCAGCATACTTCAACGAAGAAGCCGTCGGCCGCGCCATCGCCAGCAGCGGCATCCCCCGAAACGAAATCTTCGTCACCACCAAACTATGGATCAGCGACGCCGGTGACGACGGCGCCCGCCGCGGCTTCGAACGATCCCGCACAAAACTAGGCCTGGACTACATCGACCTCTACCTCATCCACCAACCCTACGGTGACGTCTACGGCTCGTGGCGCACCATGGAAAAAATCTACGCCGAAGGCGGCGCCCGCGCGATCGGCGTCTCCAACTTTGCGCCCGACCGCTACCTGGACTTGGTGCTCCACAACCAGATCGTGCCCGCGGTCAACCAGGTAGAAACCCACCCCTTCCTGCAACGCGCTGAGGAGCAACAATTCCTGGCCAAGCACGGTACCATCCTGGAATCGTGGGGTCCCTTCGCTGAAGGGCGAAACCAACTATTCACCAATGCGGTCCTGACAAAAATTGGCGACCAATACGGCAAAACCACGGCACAGGTGGTGCTCCGGTGGTTCATCCAACGCGGCATCATCGTCATCCCCAAGTCCATTCGCCCCGAACGCATGGCCGAAAACCTCGACATTTTCGACTTCGAACTGTCCGAAACAGACATGGCAGCCATCGCCACACTTGACGGTGACGCCTCCCTGTTCATCGACCACACCAGCCCCGAAGCAGTGGAAATGCTCGTCCATGCGTTAACGATTGAATAAGCTTTAATGATCCATTGCCCACCTGAAGATCTAGCGGACACTATCCATCCCTGCAGACTCCCCTGAAACATAATCATCTGGGCGATTAATGTGATACGCAAGATAATGTTCTGCTAACCACTAACAAGCCACATTTCCCCAGCAACTGAATAAGCTTCATCATTGCGATTACGCCCATAAATATGCCTGAATAAGCTTCTATGAACTGGAAACGATAAAAACTGAATATGCTTCGGGGTATAGGACAGCTAGTCTTTTTCTGGGTATGGTGGTTGTGTTTCTAACATTGTGTGTGACCACTCATAGAACAGTGCTTTCTTGTTCCTGCTTAGTACGCTCTCTACTACTTGCATACCATCATGGCCAAACTAGTCAAACATCTTATAATCTGTAACTGGACTGGCATATATTTTACCGTCACTCTTATTAACAATATTGGTGGACTTTGGATTAGCCTGGCCAGGAATCGCCACCACATAAAACTGTGTCGACGACTCAAACCCCCACTTATTCAACTTCGCCATACAAAGATTCAAACTCTCTGATGCGGCTACAACTCTGCGGGCTTCGTCTAATGAGTTAATCAACATAGCAATAACCCCCTGTTAGTTACTCATTATCAATGGTCTCACTAACAGGGAGTAGTTCGTTAACTATCACACACAACCCAGGGATGTGCTAGTCATCGTAAAAGAATTTCACCTTCATTCCTCGTAGCGATTCCAAATCAACTACTGGGTCCATTGCTGCGAACTTACGCACATTCTTCTGAGTGCGACCAATAATAGGATCTTCCCAATCAGGATTGTCAAAATCCTCATCATTCACCCATGTAGCCAAAAACGGCCTTTTAAGTTCCAGATCAAGCCACGCACCAGACTCTACTAAGTCATCCAAAAGCACCTCAGTATAATAATCACGCATCCCTGGATACCGCCCTAACACCGCAGGTGGACGGGCTTCATCAGCAACTCGCTGAGACAAACTTTTAGTCATTACCATCACCTAGATCTTTTAAAGGGAATCCTTTGTTGACAACCTTACCATCTGCCAGTACTTCTGTAACACCGTCACCTTGGACTGGAAACACACTGTTGATTTTAAAAGTAGGCTGCAGTTGACCCTGCCGCAGTTGAGCCTCAGGAACCGTACGAGCCTTACCAATATAGACAGCTAACTCCAATGTTTTTGGTCCGGTTTTAGGTCCGGTTTTAGGTTCGAATTCTTTAGGTACGATGGCATTTTCAGGTAGAGTGACTTTTTTATACAAAACAGTACCCCAACGTCCATTAGGCTCAACCCGGTCAGGATGGAAAATAGTGTCATGAACCACCCCTTTATCAGCGTCACCAAGCCATTCCTTCAGCCCTTCATCACCATCCTTAAACTGGGGGAAAAATGTTTTACCACCAGGCGGAAGCTCAGCTTCTCTATTTATGATCATTCTTGCTACTTCAGCTCGCTTTTCGAAAGAATGGTATCCAGAAATCACATTATCTCTGACCCTACCGCCAACAATATGGTCCATGGGAACGGTTCCATCATGCTGTCCCCGTTCTTCCTCAAGTTTCTCCCACAGCTCATTATTTTCCCTGTTATTCTCGCATGATTGGAGCCCGAAAACGTCAACCCAGATAACGGGGTTTGTGACGTATCCTTGTGCTGTGCCAAGGTTGGCGAGTAGTCCGAGTGGGTCTTGGGCGTTATACACCCCAGCATGCGGATCATAGTAGCGGAACCGGTTATACACCCACCCCGACTCGGTGTCTTCGTACTGGCCGGTAAACAACAACGGTGTGTTGACTGTGCCCGCCCAATGCCGTTTCCCGAACAACGTGTAGGTAGCATAGCCGACAATTTCACCCGTGGTGGGGTTGATGAGTTCTTTGGGGGCACCGGCGAGGTCGCAGACCATGGAGTAAAACACCGCATCCACACGCTGCTGCGGCCACCCCAACACACCACCAGCACCATCGGTGGTGGAAGCATCGTGGTTGTAAGAACCACCGCTATAACCACCATTATTGGGATTATTGCGCTGGTTGTAGGGATCATCGGCACTATTATCAGCACCCGTGCTGCCACCATTACCACCAGGGTAATAACCAGTCCCACCATCTTGATGAGTCATGGAACCAGTGGTGTTGGTGTTGATGGTGATCTGCCCCAGGATCTCCCCGGTACCAGGGTCGGTAGGCCATAACATAGCTGACCCCACCACATGCGGGTCCATAACATTGACCGTATGGTATTCGCCGAAGAGCACGTGCCTTTCGTGTAGGAACATGACCCGGCTTGTGACTTCGCCTGTTGTGGTGTTGATTTGTTCTTTCCCAACCCTACGGCATACGTCGTCATACAAATACCGCCAACCTACTCCTGGGTGGTCGGAGTCCTCGTAGCCTACAGGTTGGGTCCCTGATTCATAGTAGAAATGCTTCACCAAGGGTTTCTTCGACAACCGCTTCGTCACCGTCTGGGTCACACGACCTGCTTTATCATAAGTAAACCTCGTACGACCCACCTGGTGGGGCATGGTGCCCCCATACGAGTCCACATCATCCGCCCACCTAGTAGCAGTATCCGGGTGAAGCTTCGTGAGTACACCAGCCTGACTGTACGAATACGACTCCTCACCACCAGGCATACCACACTGGTTAGACTGGTTTTGCCCAAAACCGGCCTGCGAATACTGTGCCTGCGATGACGATCCGGCACGATTCCCTTGGGATGTGTTCCCACCGGCTTGTTGGTGGATAACCCGTGTCACCCTGCCCATCAGGTCTACGTCATAGGAGGTTTCCACACCCCGAATCTGGTCCGTGATCTGGGTGATGACATCATCAGCCCGCCATGTGAATACCCGGTCGATCACACCTACAGCATGGTACTCATCCTGGTGTTGGGAAGAACCATTAGATCCAGCATCATTCAAACCAGTAGCAGTATTCACGGGCCCATAACTATTGTTATTGCTGTTGTTTCCTGGCGTGAGAGCATGCACTTGGTCCCTGACCAAGCGGTGATTCCGGTCATAATCAAACGAGCGAACAAGAGAACCCACATGCGACCAGGAGCGCCTGCCCGTATCGTCTACACCGAACGATAAGGATGCTACCTCTACATTGTCTAGTGTGTAGGTGCTGTTCCGGAGTACGCCTTCCTCGTCGAATAGTGGGGTTTCTGACATCTGTTTCCCGTCCGGGAGTGTGTGGGTGATCGCTTCCACGCCGCCCAACCTCCCGTAGGTGAAGGCCATGGTGTGCGACTCACCCGAATACAAAGTAGTGGTCTCCGTAAGGGACCTACCGTACTCATCATAGGAGTAATCCGTGATGCACCACCGGTTCGTGACCTTTGTGATTTTCCCTAACGCATCCCGCTGGTAGGTTGTGGTGTTTCCCTGACCATCAAGGGTTTCTGTCATGCGGCCATAGGGGTCAAACATGGTGGTCACAGTCCCAGCACCAGTAGTAACATCAAGCCGTAACTTATCCGGGGTGGTATGTGATTCGGTGATGAGGCCGTTGTAGTCGATTTCTTTGATAATGGAGCCGTCTAGGTCATAGTGCAGTTGCCAGGTGTGCCCGTCCGCGTTCGTCACCATGATGGGTTCCATCTGGGTGTTATAGGTGTAGCGGGTGACGCCACCATTCGGGGAAACCACTTCACTTACCTGATCGAAGACGGTGTATCGGGTTGTGGTGGTAGCACCAGCCTCGTTCATGGCCTCGATAAGGTTTCCTTCCCCGTCATAGGTGGCGGACCGCTCGCTCCCATCAGGGTTAATAACCTTGGTCACCCATCCTTCGGGTGAGTATTCGATTGTGGTCACATCACCTACCGGGTCGATCACCTCTGTCACCAACCCCCGCACATCCCGGGTCACACTACTGCGCCTACCCGCGGGGTCGGTGGACGCTACGGGCCGACCAGCGTTATCACACTCCATACCGCGTACCAATCCGCTGGGTGTGATCGTGGCCTTCGGTACGATACCTGTTACCCGCCACTCGTACTCAAACCTAGTCACAACCCCCAACGGGTCAGTAATGCTGGTAACCATGCCAGCAGGATCTACCTCGTACTCGGTGGTAAGCCCATCCCGGCTGGTGACCTGGACAGGTTCGCCCCACGCACCCGGGGCCACCACCATTTCCGTGCCATCCCCGTAATCCACGCGGGTAATAGTCCCATACTCGTCCCGGCCAATGGTGGTCACCACACCAGTGTTCGACACCTCTTTGATGATTTGGTGGTGCTCATCAAATTCCCGATCCGTGATGACGCCTTCCGGGGTGATGATCCGCCACACATCACCAGCCGGTGTGGACCGATACACCGTGGGCCGGATATCCCCTAAAAACTCGTCATGAAGCAACTCATCAGGAAGAGTCCACGGCTCATTATCTCGTGTACCGGCACGGCCCCGGCCAGTCAAACCCGCACCGACCAGGCCTTTTTCTCGTAGAAGATTCGCTAGGGGGAGTTTATCCAACCGGTCAAAATACTCGTTGATGCATGTGTCGCCGATTTCTGCCGGGTTGCCGTGGAAGTCGCCTGCGCATTCTAGGGCGACGCACACGGTGCCGTCTTCTGGGGCGTCATCACCTTCGTCTTTCAGCCACACGGCCACGTTGGGGAACATGCCCCCGGACCCCACCTGGGCAACTACTCTGCCTTTATCGTCGAATCGATAGTGGTAGGAGTGCCCGTTCCTATCAGTCCACCGAGTAGGCCTATGCTCATCATCATAAAAATACCGTAGTGCCCCAGCAGCCGAGTTAATCACTTTCAGTAGGCGGCCTTTACCATCATAGTTATAGGATGCGAGCCGGAAGGGTTCTAAGCCCGGGTGGGTTTCCTCGTTTTTGACCCAGATGGATAACAGCCTGCTGATCCGGTTATGCCACTTCAACTCCAGGACAGTACCGTCACTTCGCCGCATCGTAACCAAATGCCCCGTGGATTGTTCATAGTCGTATTCGATCCACGCACCAGAATGATGAATAACCGTAGACAACTGAACCTCAACACCCAAACCAAACGTGTCAGCTACCGAACCCGGGGACAGCATATTCACGAACGAGTTCGATGCCTCCCACACACCAGAACCATCGGTGTTAGTATCAGCGTTATCAGCAGTACCGGAATCATCCTGGGGATTAGCAGCATCAGCATTAACCCGATCATTAGCAGAATCATGGGTATCAGAAGTGGAATCTTCCCTGCCATCCATGTCTGCATTATTCATGCCATGAGCATGATCTTTACCTGCTACACCATCATTATGCTGTACATCGTCGATGGTTCGTTCCCTGCGGATTAATTCCCCGGTCTCCTCATCCAAGCAGTACACATAGTTCTTTGGCGCATCCCCTGTGATCGTATAATCCGGCACGGGACCCTCGGGCCGGTAACACGGCTTCCCATCGTGGGTTTCACTTCCCGCGATACCGAACACATAGGTGATACCTTGGCTGATGTTGCGGACACGGTACGCCCCATCAACGAAACACAGCCGCCACGGGGAGCCCGCATCCCCCACCTCAGTGCCGTCCACCGGGGCGGGTGGGAACTCCAAGAGTGCCCCGTCCGGTGTCATCATCAGGATTTGGCCTGGAAGGATCTCAATCCTACAATCCAACGTCGTATTCCACCCAGGACCAAACACCCTACTCGTATCCATACCAGAATCCGTGTTCCTAGCCACCACCATCGGCAACATGCCACCAATACGCACATCGGTGGCGGAATCAATCATCGCCCCTGTTGCCATATCCACCGGCTCCATACCAGGGAGTTTGCACTCATTTCCCCGACACAGATTTTTCGGCCCATTCATCCCCAACTTATCTTTCGCCGCCCCTAACGCCTCAGACAACGCTTTCCCCGGTCTTGTCCCCTTTAACGCATCGAATAATTTCCCTCTAGGCAGGAAAGTAGCCATATCCGAAGCAAACTCTTGCCACGAACAATTCCCCGTCAAACATAACAACCCCTTTAATTCCAACCCTAGAGTTTTTAACGGCATCCCGAAGACCGGACTTGATACTAGCAGACCACCAATAGACTGCAACACATCCGAAATATCACGCAACAGATCCGCATGCTTCGACACCCAATCCTTAAACGCCTCCCATTTTTCCTCCACCCAATTCGGGTTCTCCTCAAACCGCCTCCTGGCCTGGGTTTTAATCCAAGCTACCGCGGTATCAACCTCCATACTCAACGTGGATTTAATCCCCGCACCCTTAGCAACATCCGCATCAAACACCGTAGTCGCCCGCAGGTGTTCCGCTTTCGCGGCTTCGAACGCCGCCTGGGCCGCAGCCAACTCTGACTGGGCCGCGGTAGCGGTACTCGCTGTGACAGCATTCACGCCCGGCACCGCAGCTGTCGCCACCGCCGTGGCGGTAGCTAGTTTCGCCGTAGCCGCGGCCCTGACAACGTTTGCCTCACACAGGTTATAATTCGCCACCGCGGTTTGCACCGCAGTGTGATCTACCATAGCTATAGCTGTCAGGGCATTCATCTGGGTTTGCGCCGTAGTTAAGGCCTCCGCGTACTGGGTGACAGCGGTACTTACCCCACGATGGGCCTCACCAGTGATCGTCAGGTGTTTCGGGAACTCACCATGGATAAGCTCCCGATACCTATCCCCCTCGCTGCCTAGAAACCCACCATCATTAATAGCACGCAACGATGCGGCAGTCGTTAACGCGTTTTCGGCGAACACCCGCCACCTACGGGCGAATTCGAACACCTCAGCCGGGTTACCACCAATCCTGAACTCGTTTTGCTGATAGAGAAGAAACGGCTTTAGAGGCAAAACAGGCATAACAACAACCTTTATAAAAACAAATAAACAATAAAAAAGGGAAAGGAAAGAAATGAAGAAAATACGCTACAACAAGCAAGGATGAGGCGTTTTACCCCGAAAGCCTTCGAACACCCATACTGGTCAAACCACAAGAAAATCTAGGGCAACACACCACAATAATCTGCCGGCACAGCATCACGAACCTCCAAAAACGGGTCACTCAACCAAAGTTTCAAAGAATATTACGAAGTAACATAGCAAGCATGCCACCCACCATTGCCAGCTAAAACCAACCTTGACGTAGTTACTAACCTCCCATCAGGAAATAACTACATAAAACTCTCGGGGCACTCATGCATTGCTTATTATTTGCTGCACCATTATCAATAAGCATCAGACTTCTTATGTATGAAGATTCCCACATCAACCAGGTTTCATTCACCCCATACCGTCACCCCAAAAATATTAAAGATGTGACATTCATCATGTAGATGATATGCAGCCCCAAAAAGCTTCTTCCCGAACCGAAACACACCCCCTACAAACCCCCACTCCCCTCCCCACTACATCCCAGCAATCCAACACCCCATCCCGCCAAGGAAGCCTATTCAACCGCTAGAAACCATCCCTTGCACCAGCAGACGGCAAATCAGAAAAACACGCCGTTCACCTTAACCCCCAAAGAAGAACCATGCGTTATTACTAACCTGAGTGGCCAAGCCCCATTTCCCACCAGCTGAATAAGTCTCAGCGAATCAACGCTTCATTGCGGACACCCCGCAGATTGAAGCGCGCCAAATACATTGGGTATTTGGCAGCCCACGCTTGTCGACGTCGCAAAGCGATAGCACTCATGTTCTAAATCTGGTGTCAGAGGTGTCCACGCACTCTTGTACCCTGATAAACCATGAACGCTAAACACCAAGTCCTCCTCGCCGAAGAACAATACGCAACAGAATTAGCCTTCCTCGCCGCCTACGACCAAGGGCCCAAGCCACCAGGCTGGCTGCTTACCCCCCGCGCCGTCGTTACCTTCGTCTGCGGCGAAACCGGACTCCGACTAGACAAAGACGCCAAAACCGAACACCCCGAACTGCCAGCCCGAATGGACATCACCGCCAAATTCATCGGCGACCGGGCCCTCGTCGAACGCTGCGTCGTCACTCTCGCCGGCAGCCGGGCGCTCATGCTGGTAGGCGAACCCGGCACCGCAAAATCTATGCTTTCCGAACTCCTCGCCGCCGCCATCTGCGGCTCCAGCGAACTCACCGTCCAGGGCAGCGCCGGCACCACCGAAGACCAACTCCGCTATGGCTGGAACTACGCCATGTTGCTAGCCCACGGGCCCAGCACCGAAGCGCTCGTCCCATCACCCGTCCTTCAAGCCATGACCACCGGCAAAGTCGCCCGCATTGAAGAAATCACCCGATGCCAACCCGAAATCCAAGACGCACTCGTCCCCATCCTCTCCGAACGCCGCATGGCCATACCCGAACTCGGCGAACACTCCGAAGCCGCCCGCGAAGGATTCTGCGTCATCGCCACTGCCAACCTTAGGGACAAAGGCGTCAGCGAAATGAGCGCCGCACTCAAACGACGCTTCAATTTCGAACACATCGACCCCATCGCCGACCGGAACGTAGAAGTCAACCTCGTAAAAACGAAAACCCAACAAGCTATCGACAAAGCACAAGCCCAAGGCACCGTCGACACTGTGGTCGTGGAAACCCTTGTCACCATCTTCCGAGACCTCCGCCAGGGGCTCACCACCGAAGGTTGGGCGGTCGAAAAACCCGGCAGCATCATGTCCACCGCCGAAGCCGTCGCCATCTCCTCCTCCATCGCATTAAGCTCCGTCTACTTCCCCCTCAATGAATCTGCCGTTAGTCTCATCCCCGGGCACCTGCTCGGCGCAGTCCGCAAAGACGACGATAAAGACGCCACCCGGCTGCAAGCCTATTGGGACTCCGTCGTCCGCCGCCGCGCCAATGTCCCCGGCAGCCGCCGAGGACGCCGCCGCGACGAAGAACCCGCCATCAAGCGTGCCGATGCGAAGGTCTGGCAACTTCTCTGGGATCGTCGGGAAGATGTGATGGCCCAATGACCGAACAACACATCCTCGACCAACTCGAACGAGTGGTCGAAAAAGAATACATTTTCGGGGTGCGCCACCACTCGCCAGCCTGCGCCCATGCCGTGGTGCAGGCCGCCGAAGCCCTCCAACCAGAAGCGATCGCCGTGGAAATGCCGGCTGACACCAAACCCATGCTCCCATGGATCGTCCACGACGACACCAAGGCGCCCATCGCCCTGGCCGTGGCCGCCGAAAACACCCAACTCGGCTTCTACCCCTTCGCCGACTTTTCACCCGAACTTGCAATCATGCGCTGGGCGCATCGAAACAATGTTCCCATCCACCTCATCGACCTGCCGGTCGGCGCACCCCCGCCCACAGACCCCGACGAACCAATAGCCACCGATGCGGACCCACAGCCATCCGTCGACGTGGACAAACTCGTCAGCGCCGAAGCCTGGGACACCAAAGTTGAAACCCTCGCCGTCGGCGCCCGCTGGCAAGACGTCCGCCGGGCCGCCCTCGCCGTCGGAGTGGGCACCCGCCTGGCCGAACCGGGCGTTGACCCCTACCATGCGCGCAGGGAGGCACACATGCGGGCGCGGCTTGCTGAACTGGGGGAGAAAACCCTGGTGGTAGTGGGCTCCTACCACTGCCTCGGGCTGTTGGATGGCGAGCCTGAGGTGCCCGCCACCGTCTCCCCGGTGAACATGTCACTCGTCCGCTATAGTTTTGCGCAATTGGATTCCCGGTCGGGGTACGCCTCCGGCATTAGGGACCCCTATTGGCAGCAACGCATGCTCGGCATCACTTCGGCCGGGGTGACGGATCTTATCAACGATGTCATTGTGGACGTGGCGCGGGAATGCCGCACCCAGGGCGAACCCGCCGGCACCGGGGAAATTGCCGAAGCCATCCGCTGTGCCCACGATCTCGCTCGCCTGCGTGGCCTGCCCAATCCCGGCAGGCGGGAGGTGCTTGAGGCCCTCAATACGGTTTTTTCTTACGGATCCGTCACTGGCCGGGGTCGCATCGTCGCCCAGGCGCTGCAAAAAGTCATGGTGGGGGATGTGACCGGTGAGCTTCCCCCGGACGCGCCCGTGCCGGTACTGGAGCAACAAGTTCGGGCGAAACTTGCCGAGCTCGGCCTGCCGTCCAAGGAACGCACCGCAACCATCACCAAACAAATCGACCCCTTTAAGGGCGGCAAGGATTTTGAACGGCACCTGGTGTTAGCGCAGCTCGCCGTCCTGGATGTGCCCTATGAGCGGAATCGGGTAACCGGAATGAATCGAGGATTCGAATCCCGCTCCTACTCGGCGACCTGCACGTTTGATTCCAGCACCGCCGCCACCCTGGGCATGCGGGCCGCCTGGGGGGTCAACCTGGCCCAGGCCGCCAAAACCATGCTGGCCGCCGACCTGGCCACCGCGGCAGGCGATCCAGCCAGCACGATCGACGTGCTTCGCAAGGCCGCAAGCATCGGGGCCGACGATGCGCTCTGCCAGGCCACCCAATTAGTGGAAAACACCCTGGTTGCCCGGCTGAACTTTCAGGATGCCATTAACGCCATCGACATTTTCATCGGGGTTGCCGGGGGCCGGGAGCCGGCTGCCAAGCTGCTGCGGGATAGCACCCGTGACTATTGCACCAAGGTGAGCGAAATCCTCGGTGGGGTTGTGGTGCGAGAAATCGCCGGCATTGCCGGCTCCGACGAACTGGAACACGCCCGCATGCTGGGGTTCGCCGCGGGCCTCATGGAAACCCATTCCGTGAGCATTCAGGCGGCGATTAATAAGGTCAAGGTTGACGGTTCGCCACTCATGCAAGGCGCGGCGTGCGCCATCATGCCTGACGAGCATTCCGCATCCTTCGTGGGCAGCTGGATCGACACCGCTGGCAGCCAGGCGCGGCAAACCAGCTACCGTCGGCTGGTTGGGTTCCTGGCTGCTTCCCGTGGGCTCTGGTACGACCATCCCATCATGGATGGGATTATCGACCGGGTGTCGTCCCTGTCCGACCCCATGTTTGTGCAGGCCCTTCCCACGCTGCGGGGCGCCTTCGACACGGTGGCCCCCGCAGAGCGGGAACAATTCCTCGACCGGTTGTCAGCCCAGATGGGGCGCATCGACGCAACCCTGATGATAGCGCCGGAGCAGATTGAGGCGAACGCTCGGGCCGACGTGGCAGCGAGGGCTAGGCTGGCGGCCTTGGGCCTGGCCGACCTGCGGTTTACCCCGGCGATGCGCTGGCGGTTGATTCTCGGCGCCGAACCCGAAACCCTCGACAGCGCTGGTGGGCGCATGGCGAGCGCCCTCGACGAACTCTATGGTGCGGACACCGTAGGCAAGGACCACGCCGGGGAATCCGACGGCCGGGTTCACGCCGCCGGCAATGGCCCCAGCCAATTGGGGGTGCGACAATGGCAGGAGGAAATCACCGCCCTTTTCGGTGCCGATCAATTGCAAGAAATCTTCGGCAAGGCCGCCAACATGGGTCGTAGCGACGTTATCACCAGCCTTGATGCGGAAAGCGTGCGGCCATCCGTGGAGCTCCTCACCACGGTGCTCAACCTGAAAGGCGCCCTCCCTGAGGGTAGGCTACGACAGTTGCGACCCCTCGTGAGCAAGATCGTGTCGGAACTCTCGAAAGAATTAGCGTCCCAGCTGAGCCCCGCCCTGGGCGGCATGGCAAACACGAAACCATCGCGGCGGAAATCACCGCGGCTCGACCTGCCGGCGACGGTGCGTAACAACCTGAAACACACGGTGATGGTGAATAGTCGGCCGCAGATCATTCCGGTAACCCCGATTTTCCGCGCCCCAGAGCGGAAAGTTTCACCATGGCACATTATCGTGCTCGTGGACGTTTCCGGGTCGATGGAACCCTCCACGGTGTTTGCCGCCATGACCGCGGCAATTCTCGCCGGGGTGAACACATTCAAGGTAAGCTTTATCACCTTTGACACGTCGGTGATTGATCTGACCGGGCACGTGGAGGATCCCCTGGAATTGCTGCTGGAAATCAAGGTTGGTGGTGGCACTAACATTGCCCAAGGTGTGCGGTATGCGGCAAGCCAGGTGACAAATCCCACCAAGACGATTCTGGTGCTCATCAGCGACTTTGAGGAATGGGGTTCCGTGAATAATCTGACCCATGAGATTGCCGCATTGGCGGATTCGGGAGTGAAACTGATCGGTTGTGCCGCGCTCGATGATGACGGCAAGGCAGCCTATAACGTGGGCATTGCCGAATCCGTGGCGGCGGCCGGCATGCGGGTGGCCTGCGTGTCACCCCTGGAATTGACCCGCTGGGTGCGGGAGGTCATCCAATGAGCGCAACACCACTACCATCGTTAGCCCCCGGGGTATCCGCCGACGCCTTGGCAGTCATTCCCAGCCGACTGCTCAAACGCGCCGAAAAATTAGCGGCCGACAGCGACTCCTGGCAGGTGACGCTTGTCGACGACGGGTTCCGGGTGGAAATCGGCACCACCACCGTCACCTATGTAGAAAACAAATTCGAATGCAGTTGCCTCATTAGCCCCAAGTGCGCCCACATCGGGGCGGTGTGCATGGCCGCCCCAATCGCCGCCGAGGCCGAAGCCGAAGATTCCGCCGAGCCGTCTGCGGGAGGCGTCGACAAGCCTGCGGCGGACAAAGCAACCACCGACACGGATTCGGCAGCGCAGGCCGCGTGGGCGAAGAAACTGCCCGCGGTCGCGGACATCGCCGGTTGCGTATCCCAAGCCCAGGACATTACCTCCGCGATTTGCGACCAGGGATTAGCCAATCTCAGTGCCCGGTTTCATATGCAGCTGCTCGCCCTCGTGCGCACAACCCGGGTGGTGGGATTGCCGCGCCTCGAACGCGCTATCACTGCCCTCGCCACCCTCTCGCAGGATGCACGAGTGGGGAAGCCTGTGGCGCGGGGGGAAGTCGCCCGCCAGCTCTTCGCCGTCGCCATGGTCGCCCACCTGTTGGACCGGGATCCCCGTGACCGGGACGCCATCGGTGCCGCCCGGCGTGCCTATAAGCCACTGGAGTTATCGGGGGCGCAGAACGCCACGTTTATCCCCCTCTACGCCGAACCGATCGTCACCACGTCGGGGTTTGCCGGGATGTCTATCACGCTATGCACCCGTGGCGGCGACATGTTTTCCATCACGAAAACCCCGCCCGGGGATGCGAGCGCGGTCCCCACGATTTGGTATGGTCCGGTGCGGCTCGGGGACATGCATTGCAGTCATGCCCACCTGGCCCGGCATATGCTGCTCATGAGCGGCGGCAAGGGGTCCGCCGACGGGCGCATCGGCTCCGGCAAGGGGGTTCGGGCAGCCCTGGGACAGGAGGTGAGCCTGGAGCTTATTCGGTCCCTATCATTGCCGGGGGACCTGTCCCTGGTGAGTGGCGTTGTGTGCGATGCAACCTTGAAGGAATTGTCGCTGAACACCCGGGAGGGGATAGTGACGGTGAATTTCAGCGCCGCAGCCCGTCGTACAAATATTCGAAACCTGGTGAATCTGATTCTCGCCACTAAGCCGGACGATCGGGGAGTGACCTGTCTCATTCATGGTTCGGAGGTGGTGTGTCTCTGGCCGGAAGACAACTGGCTTCAGCTGAAACCGGAACAAGGCGGTCGAATATTTCCGGGCCTGGACTCGGTGTCGGCAGTGGCGGGGGCGCCGGTCGATGCTCAGCAGCAAACCGACTTCGCCGCCCCACCAACCAGGGGAGTGTCTGATGTGCTCACGGTGTGGTTAGAGCGGTGTGCCCTGGGTGGTCGCAGCGCGATTCGGACGCACCATGCCGCCTGCGCCGCCGACATGCGGCTGTTGAACGACGCGGGGGCGCCATATGCGGCCGAATTACTGCAGCGCTTCGTCACCGACCCCACGCCCCGGCACGGATTATCCCTGGTTGCGTATCTGCAATCGTAGGGCGACCAACTGGGGGAATGGGGGTTCGACCATGGTGACATGTTGTGGGTGGACATTCGGTTACTGGATGCCACCGAAAGATGTCCACCATGGTCGTTATGATGTGCTCATAACCGTTGCGTTCGATCACATTCAACTACGCAGCGCTGGTTATCTCCCTGTTTGACGGTGTGGTGGTTTCACCTCACCGCAATCAATAATAATTTGTTTATATGTAGTGTTGAAGGATTATGACCCATGACTGACCTGCACTGGATTGCCGCCGGCGACTACCAACTCGCTCTCGACGGCACCACTATCACTGCCAAAAACGCTAAAGGGCGGGTGCTGAAAACCGTTCCGGCGAAGGCGAAGAAAACCCCCGAATACGAGCAGCTCAATAACTGCCGCATCTATCTGGAACAACATCAAAAAGAATGTTTACGTCAGGTGAGCGAATGGTTCCTCAAGGGACTTCCGGTGCCGGTGCTGGTGGTGAGCGAGGTGTGGCCCGACCCCCTGTGGCGCGCCTGCTTCGAAAACCTTGTGGTGTGTGTGACCGCTACCGGTGATACGGGCCTGCTCCGGGACGTGTCTGACGGCCACCTGCACCTGGCCGATCTTGATGGGGAAGAGATTACCGTGCCCGTCGACGAGTCCGGTTCCATCACCATCCCGCACCCCGCCATTATTGCGGACATTGCCGACTGGCGGGAGTTCGCCGCCGAACTTGGGGTGTCGCAGGGGGTGGATCAGCTATTCCGGGACATTTATGTGAAACCCGATGATGCTGTTAGCCGCCAGCGGGCCGTGCGTGCCTATACGGATGGCAGGTATGAAAAAGCCCAGGTACTGATCGGCCGGAGCCGCGGCGGCGGGTTTACCACCACCATGCAGGAAGTCTCGCTCATTGTGGTGGAAGACGGCGTTGAGGTGCGTATCAGCCTCGATATTGACGCCTGGGATCCCTGGGAGGACGGAACTATCGGGGAGCTGTCGTTCTACCAGGATGGGCAGTCGCTCCCACTGGAGAAGGTGGGGCCAATCACCTGGTCCGAGGGTATTCGCATGGCCGAATTCGTGTATGCCGGCCGCACCGTGGAATCCGCCGAAGAATCGTCATAAGGAGAAGACAACACATGAATCCCACACGTATTGTGGCATCGGGCGGTATGCTCCCACTCGCGCTCCCCGGCTCCCACGATGGTACGGCCGATACGGCCATACCGGCGGATATTGTGCCGGTTGTTGCGCTTGCCGCCACGGTGAATGGCGTCCCCGTGGTGCGGCTCATTCCCGAAACTCTTCTGACCGCCGAAACCTTTATCATGGGTCGACTCGGTCTGGAACCCCAGCCTCAGCCCCGCCAGGTGGGTCGCAGCCGGCCCCGCGCCATTGGTTTCCCCGCCTGGCCGATCATGACCGACCCAGACAACGCCGAACACGCCCTCAACCTGGTTGCCGACATTGAATGGGCGAAAAAGGTAGCGAAATCCCAAAAACAAAAGGTGTGGGACAGATTCCAGGAGCTCGCCCAAATGCTCAGCACGGCTGCCCCGCATTTCGTCCCGACCCTGTTGGAAGAACTCGCCCGCATTTTCGACGATTCAGGATCCCCAAAACTCGCCGTGCGTGCTTTCGGCAAGGCCCGCGAATTCGAACGCACGTACAGCCTGCCGGTTGATCTTGACCGGCATCGGCACGCCCTGACCGAATTCGCCCGCCGTGGTGTTATCTCTGCTAAGGAAATGGGTTTCGAAGCCACCAGCTGCATGCAGCGCATCTCTGACCCGGAGGCCGCCTACCAGTATTTCCTTGGGCTCATCACCGACCAGGTGAGTGCCGGCAGTGCCCCCTACGCTGGTCTGCCCCGCGATTTCTTGCGAGTGGCGAAACCCACCGGCCGCACCCCGCAGCAGGCCGGCAAAGAACTTCTCGACAGTATTTCCGAGTTAAGCGGCATGCGGCGTGCCCCCGTTGGCTTCGTGAAGGCCCTGGGCAAACACATGGCTGGACTGCTCGACCACCGGCCCGATGCCGTGATGCAGCTCTTTTCCACCCCACCAACTGACTATTATTCGTGGTACGGTGACCACAAATTAGAAGACTGGACCACTGTCTTTATCACCATCGGCGGGCCGAACATTCTGAAGGAAGACCCGGCGCATTTCCGGCGTTGGCTCCTGACCGTTCTCGATGCCTTAGCAGGCCGGTCAGATTACAGCCCCAGCCTGGTCGACCTCATTGCGTCGAATAGCGAGACGATTTCCGGTATTGAACTGGATGAGACCCATCTTGGCCTTCCCCTGGAGATTACCGAGGCGTTGATTGTTGCCGGCGCCCAGTGGCACCTCGATAATGTTTCATATAAGGAAAATAATCAGCTGGAATCCTTCTTCGATCGAATCCAATATTACCGGGACCACCGGCATAAAAACCTGACCCATTGCCTGGAGAATCCGCAGATCAAGGCGCACATGCTGTATGGCTGGACGTTGGAACGACTCATGAGGTGTAGTGATGCCGTTGCCCAGGTGAATGGTGGCCTGCTGTACGAGGAACTATTACATGATGAGTGCCGTCAGTTGCGTACCGCACCACTACCCACCATTGACCGGTTTGTCACAAGCTTGGCGCTTGCGGTTAAGGCACAGTTGCCGCTGGGGAAGCTGGAGCATTTGGTTGAGAAGGCGAATGTGGATGCTGCCACGATGCTTGCCACTAATCTTGCTCATGGACTGATTACCGAGCTCACCTGGCCTGAGTTGGAGCGTCACATTCATGCTATGCGTGACGAGTTGTCCCCGGAACGCGGTATTGGTCCCAGGCTGCAGATTACGGAATCCTATCCCGGTGTTGTGGCGTTTTGCGGTACTAAGGTTGCGGCAGTCGCCGGGGACACCACCCTCCTCGATACGAAGATCAGTACCAAGCACACCTCATTCGACATGATTTCCGTCCCCGATATGGACGGCACCCGGGTGTTAGCGCTCAGCTATTCCGGCGGTAGTAGAATCTCGGCAACATGGGATGATGGCGAGGATGTTTCGCTGCTACTGAGCGGCCAATCCTACCACTATGGTGTTCCCGAGCCGCGGCATAGCTCCCTTGCGATTCCCGATGGCCGGCTGGTCGGTGACGTTGTCCTGCGCGCCACGAGCCGCGAGCTGAACCGCAGCGACAGCGTCGTGTACGGCGACAATGCCGGCAACATGTGGTATTCCGGTGACGAATACCACAACTACGAGTGGTGCGTCATTATCACCCAATACGATCCAGCCACCGACACGTATATGAGGGACCAGCCGCCCAAACAGGTGGTCGATCTTGCCGATGCCGCAGGCATCATCATGAACTGGGCGTGGACCACGTTTCTTCCCGCCTCGGTTGATAACGGCGCCACCCAAGCAAAAATCATTCCCACCACCAATACCGGTGAGTTCTGTTGCGTGGCGGGTCGTACCAAGGATGAGAACCGGGACTATGTTCTAGTCACAGGGGATGGCACCCGTTATCTTCATGACATGCCGGTGTACGGCGTAACCACTTTTGGTGGTGTCACCCGCCTGGTGGGCGTCGAGGAGTCCAGCACGGTCCTGTACCTGCCCGGGGTTTCCGCCGTCCACGGTGAACTTGCAACCATACTGGATGATCGTGGGGAACCCCACTGGATGTATCAGCTGCCGTGGGTTGCCTGGGGGAATCTCACCCTACGTAACAAGGAAGCCTCCCGCAGGTTGCGTGCCATACAGCCCGCTGATGTTGCTCCACTGCTGGCCGCCCTGGAACCAGATTCCAGCAAGCGCGGCACCACCGGAAACCAGGGGCGCGCTACCTCCGGGAAACGCGTGTATTCCGCACTGTCCCCAAACTGCCGGCCGGGCTCCGCCGCCATGCAGGCAGCCGCCGACCTGTTGGGCACCGATGATCGGGAGCTGTGCGTTAGCGTGGTGCAGCTCGCCTTGTCCGTGCAGGCCAGCGTCGATAAGCTCACGAGTGCTTGCAACCATGCGCGGGTGCAGCACAAACGTGAGGCGATCGCAGCCCGAAACTCCGCGGCCACGCAGGAAGCCCTGGCGCCGAATGCCGGTGACGCTGATCGGCCGGCGCGCCCCGCCTATGCGGTCGTGGCGAAAGTGCGGCAGCTCCAAGAAGTGATCGACGGGAAACGTGATGCTTCGCATATTGGCAAGGGCTATCCGTGGGGTTGGCTTTCGTTCGCGGGTCAGGAGAAAGCCCTGGTTTCCTGGGCCATGGGGTTGCTCACTCCACCGGCAGCCCGCATGGAGGCGGCCACGCTGCTGCGCAAGCTTGCCGATGCCAAGATCGATAACCGCACGTGGCGGCAGGTGCTCATCGACTGGCATCGCATGTCTGAGAAGCCAGGTAAGGCCCGCGCCGGCTTGCTCTTTGCCGATGCCGACACGCAGGTTATTGTCCTTGACACGCTGCACGGCGTCAAGAAGGGCACCAAGCATCGCTTGCTCGTGGCGGGGGACAAGTTTCCCGAAACCGTGCGCGATGCCTCGGCTTTGGGTGCCGCGAAAACCGCCCACGATCTTGGCGTCGAGCCGGGAATGAGCGCCAAAGAAATGCGTGATTGGGCCGACAAGTTAGAACATATGGACGATATTGATCCTGGTGAGTGGTTGTCGCGCATGCGGCCGCTTATCGACGCCCTTACGGCCCGAACCTTCCTCACCGAAACCGCTGCAATCATGCTGCTCGCTGGTGGTTTTGAGACGTTCCCGCCCCGCGAACTCGCCATTGCGGCCTTCCGTCGTGCCGGCGGCGATGATCTCCGGGCTGCCGAGGAAGAACGGGCGAAAACTATCCGCAGGAAACTCAAGCTCACCCGCAAAAGCACCCTGGCTGACACGGCACTTCTCACCAGGGTGGACCCGATGAGCCGGGAACTGCTTGCCACCGCGGCGTTCGACAATAATCCTGCGCTTGTCGACGCTTTCGTGGCCGGCCTTCCCGACTGCGAACTGGCCATTCCCGACCAACTCATGGAAAAATACCTTGCCGAACCGTGGGCTGCGTCCGACGAAAAAATCCGCATCCTCTTCCAACTACTCCACCCCTTGAAACCTAAACCCCAATTCTCCGGGTGGAACGGTGGCATGGTCGCGTCCATCGCATTGGATATGGCCACAAATCTACCGGCGCAGGGTTTTCCCGATGAAACGGAGGCCAGGGAAGTGTGTTCGTTCCTGGCACACCAGCTCACCACGCTGAAAACCGCCACGGGTAAAAATATTTCCGGCAACCACACCTCCCTGCCGCTCGCCGGCGACATTAACCACATCAAAGACAGTCGTGACTACGAGTATTACTGGGGCTATAACCTTGATGCGTTCCGGGGTTTGACGGAAGGGCATTTCGATAAGATCATTGCCGACCTAGGGGATGAAACGAAGCATCGGCCTGCCGGTTGTTATCGTGATCCGCGGGTTTCTGCGCCTGCTGTTGTTGCTGAGGTGCGTCAGGAGCTTGGGCTTTCCGAGCCGGCTGCTGTGTATTTCCTTCAGCTACTCACCTTGGTTGATCCTACTGACGTGAATGTGAAGGCCTGGAATGGGTGGAAGAAGAAACAGCTTGATGAGGCCCGTGCTGAACTTGTTGCCCATGAACTTGTGGTTGAGGGTAAGCGTACTGGGGCTGGCCGTACCGTGTTTCTGCCTGGTGCGTGGTGGGAGGCTCAGTCGGGGAGTATGCCGGTTGAGGCGTGGAAGAGTAATTTCTATTTGATTCGGTATCGGGAGCGGTGCGAGAGCACGGTGCGATGGTGTCCACCCACCCAACCGTTTGACCAGTTGTTCCAGACCGTGTGGGGTCGGTGGTTGTCCGGGGATCGCCCCAGTTTTGATGCCCTCACCACCAAAAAATACCGGCGATAACCTAGGGGTAATAATGGTTCGCTAAGCATGTCCGACCATCATGCTTGACTGGTGCCATGACCATACGCGCACTCGTCGAGCCTCCGGAGCCGGAATCCACCACGTTGCATGCCATCACCTTCACTGACACCGATGCCGGCTCTGGCGTGGTGGTGGTCCGGTTGGTACCCGAGGCCCTCATCCCGGCGGAGGAAGCAACCCTGCAGGTCCTGGGGTTGGCGCCGACGCGCAGCAGGGAAGTGGGGCACACCACGACGCGGTCGGTGGGGTTCCCCGCCTGGGTGATTTCCACCCACTCCGCCGACACCCGCCAGGCGTTACGGCTGGTGTCGGACTTGGAGTGGGCGCGGAACACCATGCCGAAGGTGTCGAAGATTGAGAAGAAATTCGCCACGATTCTTGCCGATCTGGGCGATTCGGCGCCGTATTTCGTTCCCACCCTCATGGAAGAACTAGCTCGCATCTTCGCCGCCGGTGGCAAACAGGCCGCGGCGAAACGCGCATTCGCCAAGGCCCGCGAATTCGAACGCACATACGATCTGCCGGTGGATTCGTGGAGGCACCGGGCAGCGGTTACCGAATTCGCAGCCCTCGGCATCATCGGTGCGGCCGACATGACTCGTGAGGCTCAGGCTGCCAGCAGTCGGTGCACCAACCCGCAAGAAGCCTACAAGTATTTCCTGTCGTTGTGCATCAACCAGATTCGTGCTGGCGGGCAGGTGTATACCGGAATGCTGCGCGACATCATCCGACTAGGCAAAGCAGCCGGCCACAGCGCCACCGATAGCGGCGTGCACCTGGTAGACAGCATCGCCGGCAGCCCCGCCCTCAAGACAGTGCCCTGGCAATTCTATAAGGAATTAGCCGAGCATATCCGGCCGGCAGCAACCCGGAAACCCGAACTGTACGCCCGGCTTTTCGCCCACAGCACCACACAAATAGACCGGTACGGCAGCGACCCGGGGGAGTGGTTCACCATGATCTCCAACCTGGGGGTCGTCGACATCATCGCATCCGAACACCGGGTTTTCGTGGCCTGGTTAGCAAACATCATAGAACTGGAACCATACACACCCCGCCGCAATGGCAGCGACCTGACCCCTATCATCCGCGGCATCCGCGACAAGGCCGATCTGGTGCGTGGGCAACACATTCCCGCAAACATCGCAAAAATTCCCCTGGAAATCCTCGCCACCCTCACCACCGCGGGCGCGACCTGGGACAAGAAACCCGACCAACAACCCGTGGGGGAGTCAAACCAGTGGCGCCGGGTTCTTCAGCGACTGCACCACTGCCATGCCGGCGTTTTAGACCTCAGCGCCCTGTGCGCCGATGCGGAGCTGCTCGCCGCCACCCTGGGTGATTTCTCCCTCGCCGACATTCCCCACCACGCGGTCCCAACCTTGGTGGCCTGCGGCGGCGCCGGGCTTTTCGACGCCCTCACCCAGGCCGCCCTGGACGAACTCGCCCGCGCCAACCACCCCCTCATTGGACGAACGAACTTTCGAAAACTTGTGGGTGGGATACCGCCACAAACCCTCATCCCCACCACCCGCGCCGCCATCACCCACCACTTCGACATCAGCCCGGCCACCATACTGGCGGCCAACCTCCACGCCGGCCTGCTCACCGAATACACCTGGCCGGAACTGGAAAACCGCTGGGCGGGCGTCGACAAGCGGCCCACCATCACGCTGTGGGAATCCTACCCCGGCGTCATCGTCGCCACCCCGGACCGAATCGCCTACATCGAAAACAACACCACCGTATCCGAACACGACCACGTCGACACCAACAGCGACGCCGGGCAGATCGCCGTGGGCGAAAACATCCTCACCATCCGATACGTGGCCGGCACCATCGGATTCAACGCCGAATGGGCCACCGGGGTGCCGCAACCACTCAACCTTCACCAGTGGCGGCACGGCCACTACGAACTCTCCACCAACACGCTGCCCATCCCCGCCGGTAGGCTCTACGGCGGCGGAATAGCCCGCCACGCGGACGCCACCGCTACAGACGTGCCGGGGACGGAAATCACCATGCCCGAAGGCAACGCATTCGGCGACAACGACGGCCACGCCTGGCACACCGCCCTCCGCAAAGACCCCTGGTCGGAAACCTATGCGATCAGGCAAGTAAACCCCGAAACCGGCAGGGAACTGGGTCCATCACAACCCGAGGCGCTGCACAGCCTGGAACGCACCACCGCCACACCCATCGACTGGGGTCGCAGTGCTCAACTCCCAACCCGCATCATGGGCCGCGACTACCGCCCTCACCACCCGCAACTATTCTTCCGACAGGAACCACACGACCCACTCCTATTGTGCGCAATACTCAAACCTCATGAGGGCGCCTACCCACTCATCGACGCCGACGGCATCACCCACACATCACCCGTGGGAACGGTCGGCTACCTGCACCTTCACGGCGTCACCTACCTTTACACCGAGGACGGGCAACTCCTTAGGCCAGGCACCAGCGAACTCGCCATGATCGTCAACCCCACCTACGACAAATGGGGAAACCGCCATTTCTTCCATGACCTGCCCTGGAACGCCTGGCGTAACCTCACCATCCGCAGCCCCAAAGCCAGCGAGGTCCTCCGGGGCATCACTGAAGAACAAGCCCAACAACTACTTGATAGCATCCCTGCGGGTAACCCTCACCAGGTTGCCGCAAACCTGCTAGGGCTCGACCCCGATGACGACCTCTGCGCCAGCGTGGTCCAGGCAGCCCGGCGCGTCCAAGATCACTGCAAACCACTGTAATCGGCCAAACGCGTCCACCCCCATAGTTAAGGTGGGGGCATGAACATCAACCCGCTCACCGTTTCGCCGTCGACAAGCGCACACATCATCAACGCAACCCGATTCACCAACGGCACCACCACCATTGTGGAACTCGTGCCAAAGCCACTACAGGCAATTACCGACAGCCTCATGGCCATGCGCGGCCTGCACCGCACCACGCACCGGCCCGTCGGTTGGGCGCCACCACAACCGGTCGGATTTATCCACTGGGTCGCTATCAACCACCCGCAAGACATGCCCAATATGCTCAAATACCTGCGGGAGCTCAGCTGGGCGGAACACAATGTGGTCACCAACCCGGTCAAAGTAAAAATCCGCCTACAAAAATCCATCGACGACATTATCGTGGTCGCACCCCACTGCGCCCCTGCCTTCATCATGGAACTCGCGCACTATTTTGCGGCAGAAAAGAAAAGCAGCTTCGTTAAACCATACCTAAACCTCATCCACAAGCTGGAAAAAACCCATAACCTTCCCATCGACTACGACCAGCGAATGACATACTTCGTGGAATTCGCCGGCTGTAAAAAAGTCGTGACCGGGAATATCATGTGGATGGAAGCGGAAAACCTTGTGGCACAAGGCTTCACCCCGCAGCAAATAATCGACTACCTGGCGCAAATCATCACCGCAGCAACACGCCATGATAATGTTCTGTACGACATCCGGTGGCGGCTGGGGTACAGCAAGGAACTCAACGGTGACAGCGTCGACAACATCATGCTGAAAGCAGTCTTTAGTGTGCAAAAACTATTGCCACAAGCCATCGGCCATTTCCGAGAAACCGAAAACGCCCAATCAATCCAAAAACTCATTCGAGAAAACCGCGAATACCAAGAACAACTCATTGCCGCCCAGCCCTGGGGTTGGGAAACCGATGCCTGCTACGAAGTGCTCTGCACCACCGAAGCCTGGCAGGAACTCACCCATAACCCACGCCGACTTGCGGAATGGTTACTCAACCATTTCACCAGCCCCAGCCCACGCACACGTGCCTGGGTTATTGACGCCATCAAACAGGGCCGAGGCGGCTTCGACGGCATGACACTACCCGCGAAAAAACTGGGCTACGGTTCGCTCAATATCATTGATGCGCTTGTCGACGCCGGCGCTACCTGGGATAATCTTGATGGGCCCACAACCTTATACGGTGCCTTATGGACCCGGTGGTGCCGGGAACTCGACGAAATCGAAGGCGACCTGCCCGCCATCGCGGCCGACCCACACCTGCGTCGCAGCGTCAGCGACGCCCTCGACGTCATGCACATCATCAACCACAGTGAGCTATTCCTCCGCTATAAAGCGGCAGGGGAACTTGCAGCCGTTGCCCTCGACCGCTTCGCCGACCACCGCCGGGACACCGCCCAAAACCTGGGTGCAGTTGACTGGTATTACGAAAAGAAAATTCTTAGCCTCACTAACTCGCAATGTCGGCAGCTCAACCCCGAAGCCATCGACCGCATCATGGACTTCGACCCGGTGACCGAACTCATCAACACAATCAGCTACCAAACCAGCCAAACCCACTATCACACCGACCACGTCCCATCCCGGCAAGAAGCCGCCGACCTGCTGGCCCTCGACAATCTCGACCACCTCGACCCCACCGTGGCCCTCATCGTGGCCAACATTCACGAAACCCACAACTGGTTCACAAAACTCAACCAAGAAATCCGCGGCACAACCCCCACCATTGGTACCCTCACCGACCCCGCCGCTCGCTACCTCTACGAGCTGGAACAAACCCGCGGCAACCCAACAGCCAAATCCATCATCAACCAAATCACCGACCTTGCCGACCGGCTTGCCCACCCCCAACAATTCGCCCAATCACCCAAAGCCGGCACTTTCGTGAACCCCTGGGTCCGCGGCATCGGCCACGAACAAACCCTTATCGCCCTGCTCGCCAGGCCACATATCAACCCCGAATTAGCGGCAGAAATCCGTGACTTCCTCATCGCCGCCACCCACGCCGGTGTCTACGGCAGCGGCTGGTGCTACCGTACTGAAATCCGAGAAACCGACGAACAGGCACTCCACGTCGGATGGCACCACGGCGCCTGGGTTTTGGAATCCCGCTGCGCCTCACACCGCCGCACCACCCACATGCTCGTCCACCCCGACCACACCAACCTCGATGCCCTCCACCTCGTTGATGAACCACCCCGCAGCCTCACCGGCGAACAATTCCTTCACCAGCTAGAACAACTCGACACCATCCATCAAGCCGCCACCCCCATGCTGCCAGGTGGCCTCACGCTGGCCGAAGGGGTTCACCAACTCGCAGGCCGCACCACCCTCACCCCCGACGCTGCCCACGCCGTACTTTCCGGGGTCATGAACGACAACACAACCCCGCAACTCTACGCACCCGGCATGGTACGAGACATCCTCGATGCCGGAACCACCAACAACCTCATGGAAACCGGCCTCGATTTCGCCGCCATCGGCGACTACTGGGCCACCTCTTATGGTGCCCCCCAACTCCACCTCACCGACGAGGAATACGCCCAGCTCATCCCACTGGAACTCAAAGAACCATACGTCCGGGTGGCCAACACCCTCACAGACAAATTTTATGACGTCTCCTCAGTCATGAGCCAATACCTCGTCATTCTCATCGCCATGGCCCACCTGTTTCCCCGCATCGACCCGCGTCGGGCGGCGGTCGCAGGCCAACTGCTCCGGCTGAAAGACCTTGCCACCCGCCAAGCAAGCGAGGGCCACTGGCGAATGCTCTTCACCGGAAACCTGGGTGAACTACAGCCTGGAAACTCCCCGAAATTGCTGGACTGGCAAACTATTCGAGCACTGACCGAGGGACACATGGACGAACTCATCGCCGACCTGCAACAAGCACCCGACCAGGAAACCGCCGCGGCCGGAAACCCATATGATCCATGCGTGAACGCACCCGAACTGGTCACCCAGGTCGCCGACACACTTGGCATCCCGCAAGACAGCGCCAGGTATTTCCTGCAAATCGCCGCCCTCCCCAACCCCACAGATAAAAATGTGCGCGCTTGGAACGGGTGGAAACCCAAACAACTCGCCCACGCCGCAACACCCCTGGTGGAACAAGGACTGGTAGTGCAGGAGAACCGACGCGCCGGGCGCACCCGATTCCTCCCCGGCGACTGGCTCCCAAAAACAAAACTCATGCCCCTCATGGAAGAAGCGAAAACCTCGCTCTACCTGATCTGGAACACCCCGAAACCCCAGCCGGTGGTGCGGGGCTGCCCACCCCTAGTGCCCCTGCCGGTACTGTTCCACCAAGCCTGGGACCTCTATCAACAGCAATAGCACATCCTTTCGAACAAAGGTTTGGGGGCGGGCATACATGTCCGACAAGGAAACTATGGTGGACAACCATGGATATCCGCCCGCTTACTACCCTGGAAACCCCCACCGAGCCACCCAACCGCGTCAAGGTGCAGGCCGCACGGTTCAGCGGCGGTGGCATCACCATTGTTGAACTGACGCCCACAGATACCCTCCCCGCGGCAACGGTTCGGGCAGCGACAAGCGGGCTGCGCCGCACCCACATCCAGGTGGTCGGCTGGGCCACGCCACGCGACACCTGCACACTGCCAATACTGGGTTGGGCACGCGGTATGGTCCACACCCGACCGCACCTGGTGAAAACCCGCATGGTCAAAGTAATCAACCAGTTGGCTGCGACCAGGCCGCGCCGGGCCATAAGCGTTGTGCGGGAGCTGGCTCGCTACTATATGGAGGCTGGGCGGTCCGATTTCTTGCCCGCCTACCTCGACCAAATCCTGCGGATAGCACGCCACCATAATCTGCCGCTTGACCCCGAGCGCCGGCTGACCGTGTTCCGGGAATTCGCCGCATGGAAAACCCTGAGCATCGACCATGTGCGGGCGGAAGCCGCTACCGCAGCCCAACATTTCACGCCAGAACAAGCATTCGACTACCATGTGCGGCTCGTTGCTTTGGCCTCCCGGTCGGGCATTACCATGCAACCAGATCTTGTAGACCAGGCTCGGCAACTTGGTGCCATGTCGGGGCTTGACACCGATCAGGTGGATGCCGCGGTGGTAACGGCGGTCTTCGACACAACCGGCTTCCGTGCCGCCCCGGACACATTCTTTGCCATGGTCGGCCAATCGTTACGGGTGCTGGTTCGTTCCCGCCGTGATTATCAGGAAAAACTTCTTGATGTTCGCCCAGAATTCATGACCCTGGACCGCTACCATGACCTATTGGACGGCACCGAGGCCTGGGACGAACTGGCAAAAAACAAGTGGGAATTCGCCGCATGGCTCAAGGACCTCATCTTCGATATCATCGTGGATCATCCCATTCCCTTCCCGCCCCGAAAGTGGCTCATTGACGCCATCCACCAGGTCAGGCGCGCATGGGGGTGCCTGGATGTGCCGGATAAGAAACTCCGATACTGCCCCCTGGACGTTACTAACGCACTCGTCGCTATCGGCGGGGTAGATGAGTACGATGTTTCGGGAGATGCGTGGATGTGGGAGTGCTGGTTTGATAGTAAAAACTATGAGGATATGGGGGTGGAGCGCAGCAACTTGTCGGCATTAATGAAGAACGACCATCATTACATTCTCGAACATCACCTTGATGTTGCAGACATTGAGGAAAATCTACCCGTCATTCGTGAGCATGAAGTAGTCGATGACATGGCGCACAAGAAATTGGTTGAGACGCCTGGGACAGCATTTGGAAGCACCGTTGCTCGCTGTTTTGAGCAAGCGCTTTCCGTGAGTATCGGCTCCATTGAATTATGGAAATATCACACAAGAACCCGCAACCTAGTTCGAATATATCAACTGTTTGCCGCACATGTTTCATTCTACGATCTAGTGGGTTACTGTTACGAGAATGAGGCTGTCACGTCGCTGAACGACGCCTACGCTGCCTTCGGGGAAGGCTTCCCCTATGATCTTGGGATCTTTATCCCCGAACTCTCCGAGGTCATGTCCGACCTTGACGGCATCGACCGCTGGGCAACCGAGACCACCACACATCTCCGCAGACTCGATAATCCCTTCACCGTGCTCACCGAGCCAGCCGCCGCATACCTATATGAACTCAGCGGATACCACCCCGATCTGAACCTCACCGCCGCCGACATAGCGGCGCAATTCACGCAGCTTGCCGACGAACTGGCGCACCCCCAACAATCCGGCCCGCCGCCACGCATCCCCATCACCAACAACCTGTGGGTGCAGGCCATCGGATGTGACGCCATAATCCGACAACTATTACAACGCCCCTTCGTCAACCCGCAACTCGCGGAAACAGTCTGCAAATTCCTTGCAGCCGGTGCCCTTACGGGCATTTATGCCTCGGATTGGCTGTACCATACGGTGCCCTACCACGTTGAGCTTTCTCCCGGTTGGCACCACGGTGCCTGGGTCGTCGAATCTCGACGTGAGGGCAAACACGTCATGATCGACATGCTCATCCATCCCGACCACACCAACCTTCAAGTCTTCGGCATTACCTTTACCCAGGACCTTGCTCGCAGTAACTATGAACCAGAAGATCTCTTTTTTTGGTCGGATATGACCTATACAATCGTCATCAGTCGCCTCAGCGAAATCCCGATGAACCTGGCCAAACGGTGGAAGCAGCAAAGCATTTTTCCGGGCAACATTCCCATTGAAACCATTGCGGCACTGCTTGTCGACGCCACCACCCTCACCCCGGCGGCCATCTACTATGTGCTGCTCGGTATCACCCCCACGCACCCGCAGGGTATGCCACGCAGGTTGCGAATCATCGCTGAAGATCAACTCACCTCCGACATCATCATGGGGCTTCTTCGTGCCTACAATTCGCCCGACATGATGGCAGGCCGTTGGGCTAAAAACTACGGCACGCCACAACTCCATCTCAGCGATGACGAATACGCCCAGCTCATGCCGCTATGCTCCCGGATAAAAGTGGGGGATACCTTAACGGATCGGCTTCCTGACACCCCGGACAAAGCAGCGGAATACTGTGTGCTTCTGCGCCACATGGCCCACATGTTTTCACCGGATGATCCACGCCAAGGCGTTGTGGCAGATAAGCTGCGCGTACTAGATCACCTTGAGAAATCAGACAACCCTATGTAACCAATTGTGTCCACCCCTGTCGTTACAGTGGGCACCATGAACATTGACACACTTGCTTCCCTGGTGGCGTCGACAAGCGATACCGAAGTACATGCAGCCCGATTCACGATCGGCGACATCACTGTGGTGCGGCTCGTCCCAACAAAACTATTGCACGTGACGGAAACCGTCCTGGAGACAGTTGGCCTGACACTGGCCACCACCCGGCAGGTGGGGAGGACGACAGCAACACAACCCATGGGATTCATCAACTGGGTGGCTATTCATCGCCCAGACGATCTGACGGTTGCCCTACCCTACCTGAGCGAACTCAGTCGAGCACAAGGCGCCGTAGCCAGCAAACCAACCAGGGTGAAAAACCGGATGAAACCGGTGATCGCCAAACTAGAGGAGGAGGCACCACACTGCGTACCTGCGTTTATCACCGAACTGGCCCGCCATTTCGTGATGGCCGGCCGAACCGGGTTTTTAACCCACTACCTGATACGAGTTCTTGAGGTAATATCCGAATACGATTTACCTATCGGCTCGCCCGAATATCAGGAACTACTGTTCGAATTTGGTTCATGGCGGGCAATGACCTCTCGCGTTTTGCAGGACGCAGTAGACATCGTGGATTGGTCGCTCGAACCCCAAGCAGCCTTCGACTATGCGTACAAGCTCATCGTTGCCCAAGCACAAGCCGGTGGGATACTTGATAAGGCCGTTGTGATCATTTTGCGTCGCCTGGGTAAGCCACTGGGGCTTAAGCCGGATGACGTCATCGATCGGCTACTCGCCGATATCATTTATTCGAAAGGGTTTACTACAGCAGATCCGGAGTTTTTCACCAGGGTGGAACCATCACTGCGGCGCATTGTGCGGGCTGACCGTGGGCGGCAAGATCATCTTCTTGCTGTTCGGCCTGTCTACATGTCGCTGGACTTTTATCACGACCTCTTGGTGGACACCGAGGCGTGGCGGGAACTTACCAGTGACAACCGTGCGTTCGCCCACTGGATCTGCCAACTCATTACTGCACCTGGCGGGATATACACCAAAAAATGGCTTATTGACGCCATCTACCAGGCTAAAGACGAGCTTGCCGGTGCGGTACTCCCCGCCAAGAAAGGCCAATTCCGGCACATCAGCAGCCCGGATCTCATTAATGCGCTTGCCGATGCTGGCGTTACTTGGGAAAAACCCGACGATCTTCAGTGGCATTGGTATGATTGGTGTGATAATCACTACACCGATTTAGCGGGTGTGGCTGCCGACCCGTATCTTCGGGCCAAGGCTCTTGGCGAGCTCAGCATCATTGATATTTCGCTGAGTCCTCAGTTGTTCCTTGATAACGAACTAGCCCGGGAGTTGGCAGCTGATGTTCTCGACCAAATGTACGAAAATCGTCAGGAGTTTTTGTTCTCTTGTAGTTATGCACGTAGGTATCTCACAATATCTGACCTAGCCCATCCCGAACTCTGGCTCATCAACGCCCAAGCCATGAATCAGATTTTTGCCTTTGACCCGGTGGTCGAACTGGCGGCTCACATTGAGGTGTCGGAGCATGAAGCAACCAAGTTACTTGAAAGCGTGAATTATGCTTATTCATGTGGTCCAGATATTGCTCAAGCGGTGGCGGAGACGTGGGAAATCGAACAGTTATTTGCCGAAAAACGAGCTCTTGTGCGTGGATCCGCTGTAGGGTACATCGAAAGGGAAGGCCATTGGGGGATAATCATCCGCAACATAATAAAAAATATCGAAAAACGATTCGGTTAAACGATGCTATTGTGCGGGATACTTGACCTCAATGGGTACAGGTTTTCGATAACACATATAAGCATGTCCGATGTGCGGGTTACGGTCATATCGTGAATATCGCCAGCCTGGATCGTCAACCACCACGCACGTTAGCATTGCATGCCACCCAATTCACCGCGCCCGACGGCGCCACCATTATCCGGCTCGTGCCGGAAACACTGCTGGAGGCGGAAACCCTAGCGTTGCAAAGCGTCGGATGCCGCCGCGCAGATGACCAGGTGGTTGGCTACTCTTCGGCACAAAAAGTGGGGTTCCCCACCTGGTCGATCCTCAGCGACCCGGCAAACGCATACTACGTGCGCAATCTCGCAACCCGCCTGCAATTGGTGGAGCAGCAAGCCTGGGAGCACCCACAGACCACCCAAAAGAAACTCGTCGAACTTGCCACGGAATTCGCCCACTCCATGCCCCACCTCGTTCCCATCTTCCTTGAAGAAGTAGCACGCATCTATGTCCGAATAAATCAGGCGCCCATCGCCAGCCAATTCTTCAACCTGGCCCGCGAAATCGAACGCAAATTCGACGTTGAGGTGGACCCGTGCCGGCACGCCGCCATGTTCCAAGAATTCACCCGCATGGGCGTGATCGGGGTGAAAGAATTCACCACCGAAGCCCGAAAAGCTGCGAAACGCCTCCCACCGCAGGAAGCCTACGACTACTTCTTCGACCTCTGCGTCGATCGCTGCCGTGCCGGTGGGCTAGCATATTCGCGCATGGCCAGCGACCTGCGTCGACTAGCAAAAGCGGCTGGCATCAGCGCCAAAGAATCCGACCGGAGACTCGTCACGAATATCCTGGGGCTCGCAGGCTTCTACCAGGCAGCAACTGGGTTTTTCCGCGACATCCGCCCAACCCTCGTGCAACTCGTCCGTGACAACCCCCAGTGGCATGACAAGCTTCTCACCGCAAAACCCAAAAAACTCACCATCGAAGAATACTTCGAACTACTGCGCGAAACCGGCGTCTATGATGGGCTCGTCGCCGACAAAGCCCGACTCGCCACGTGGCTTGTGCGAATTATCCGCCACGAATACTCCCGTGATAACTATAACTTCTGGCGCAGCCAGCAGCTTATCGACGCCGTGGCCCATGCGGGCGATGCCCTAAAAGGGAAAACTCTTCCGCTCAACGAGCGCGGCATGGACATCGACCTCATTGACGCCCTATCGGCAGGCGGTATCACCTGGGACCTGAGTGATACAAAAAGCAGGTACTTTGACTGGCGCTCGTGGGCAAGACCCGGCGCAGGTGAATACCGCCGCGACCTGGCCGGGATCATTAATCACCCGCAACTGGGGGATTTTATGGCAAAAACAATCTCGTTTTCCGACATTCGGATCCTCAAGCAACCATTGCTCGCCACGGAACCCGGCCGGCAGCTGCTCAGCCGTAGCCTGCAACACCAAGCCGACAGGCGAAAAAGCATCATCGGCTACCCGAATATGTGGAAACACTTCTACCACCAGGTATTAGAAGAGCTGGCCCACACGCAACTAGGGCGCATCAACCCCACAGCCTTCGAACAAATATTCTCCTACGACCCGGTGGCGGAACTACAAGCACGCCTGCGCCTCGGCTTTTTTCAAGAACTCGCCTGGCCCCTCCTCGAACAGGAACTGGAACGCCTCCTAAATGAATCCTCCCAAACCTACCATCGGTTAGAGTTTCACGAAACCTATCCCGCGGTGATTCTTCGCGTTGATGGAATCGTGGAGGCTATCGACCGGGACCGCATCATCGCCCACGGTACCATTCCGCACGATTGTTACTTGACCTCGGCGCACCTGGTTGGTGACAAAATCGCGGTATCTTATTGCGCCTATAACGATGAAAAGTATGCATACTGGTTAGGGCAAAAACCACGTATCGTCAATTCTGATTATTTTAGTAGTGAAATGCACTACACCATCCCCATAATGAACAGCGACACCGGTACCGAAAGTCGACTCACCTCTGATGGACTCCTGACTTACCCCCATGTGCCTAAAAAATTCGGCGGCCCCGTCATCGGTACTGGGCCATACTACCTATTCAAAGGCCGGAACATTCGAGAATGGCCCAATGGCAAAACCTACGAAACCAATGCCATCCTGCAGGAGGAAGGAATACCAGGAATAGATCTCACTGGGCTGCTACCCATGAAACCACCAGCAGACTATCATTTCCATGTCTGGCACACTGCGATCGTTCCCACTTGTCTCACCACCACGGAAAGCCTCTGCGGCACCCTCCACGATCAGCACATCAACATTGTTTTCCAACCGCGATGTTGCGAATGTGGAGACTTTCATGATGACTCCAGTTGGCTCTGCACACCGCTGGGACAATTCCAGTCACAATACAAGCTGCTAGGTGCCATCAAACGCCCCGGTGGTGGCGTGTGGCTCATCGGCGATAAAGCCGCAGACCGCGTAATCATCGACCCGGAAACCGACCAGATCATAGTCAGCGATAACACTACCCATCATAATCCTGCGGATCATCTCTATGACCTGCCGCTCAGCGCCTACCACCAACTACAACCCCGCAACCCTGACATGAGCATCCGACTGCGCCGGGCCACCCGGGAACAAGTTGCTGCTATCCTCGCCAACCCCGCCCCAGATGTTATCGAACAAACATTTGGGTCGGACCCTGTGTTGGTGGCGGACATCCTCCGCGCCACCGTTCAAGTGAACGACCAGGCGGCACGCGCGGCGCAGGTTCGCCCAACCCCCGAGACCGTACAAGACCAGACGTAGGCGCCGCGCTGCCGGCAGGGAACAACGTCGACAAGCAAAAACAAACAAATTTTCGACCATGGACGTGTTGTGTCCGACAAACTAGATACAGTGGAACCAACAACCACAAACATTACAACGGAAGGCACACGACACAACCATGAACACCGACGACCTAGCTTGGCTCGACGCCGGCGACTACTCCTTCGCACTAGGGCCGGACAACAAAATCATTGCCCGCAACGCCGCAGGCCGAGTACTCAAAACCGTGCCAGCCAAAGCCAGAAAACTCCCCGAATTCGACATGCTCGACGGGCAACGAGTAACCCTGGAACAACACGAACAATCAAACCGCGACCAAGTACAAGAATGGTTCCTCCAAGGAGACACCATCCCCGTATTAGTCGTGCACGCCGTATGGAAAGACGCACTATGGCGCAAATATTTCCAAGGATTAATCGTGTCACATGAATCCGAATCAGGCATGCTCCAAGAAGTCACCGACACATCATTACAACTCGTAGACCTCGACGGCGAAACCATCGAAATACCCGTCACCGACTCCGGAGTACTCACCATCTTGCACCCAGCACTCATCGACGAAGTAGAACAATGGCGAGAATTCGCATCCGAACTAGGCGTACACCAAGGCCTAGACCAACTCTTCCGAGACGTATACTTCAAACCTGCCGACGCCGAAAGCCAACGAAAAGCCGTCAACGCCTACTCGGGCGGAAAATATGCGCGCTGCTCACACCTACTAGGCCGCGGCCGGGGCGGCGGATTCCGCACCACACTAGGAGAAGTAGCCGTCATCGTACACGACAGCGGCCAAGAAGTAACCGCATCACTCGACGTTAATAGCTGGGATCCCTCCGACGAAGCAGAATTAGGCGCCCTGGACTTTAAAGCAAACGGCAAACGCCTCCCGCTTGCCGACGTTGGGCCCGTAGCCTGGTCCGAAGGCATCCGCATGTGCGAATACATCTATGCCGGCCGCACCATCGACACCGACGACAACCAATAACCCGCCCAAAGGAACCCCATGAACATCACCCCCCTCGCCACCCCGGAAACCCCAACCACCCGCAGCTCGGAACTCCACGCCACCGAATTCACCAGCCACGACGGCACCACCATCGTCCGACTCGTCCCCACCGAACTGCTCAAAGCCGAAGAACTCGCACTCGCATCCGTCGGCCTCAACCGGGGTGACGACCAAATCGTGGGGCGCACCATCACCAGGGCAGTCGGCTTCCCCGCCTGGCCAATCATCACCGACCCAGACAACGCCCAACACGCCCTCAACCTAGTGAGGCACCTAGAATGGGCAAAACGCAACGCAGAACACAATCCGCGACGCATCAAGGAACGCTTCGACGAACTCATCACCTCACTCACAAATTCCGCCCCACACTTTGTCCCCACCCTGCTAGAAGAACTCGCCCGCATTTTCATCAACGTAGGCAACACCAACTTCGCTCGGCAATACTTCGGCAAAGCCCGCGAAATCGAACGCGCATACGGCATCACCATCGACGCCGAACGACACGCCGC
>ERZ772964.80-NODE-80-length-51544-cov-3.9906_pt1 | contig 51544 bp, 42 predicted proteins | sample MGYA00580675_ERZ772964 | MGnify/ENA primary metagenome ERZ772964 (study PRJEB29015, sample SAMEA2737941) | human oral metagenome | biome: human oral; feature: human-associated habitat; material: dental | place: China | collected 2139 ... | reverse complement strand
GATGGCGTACCGCCCCTCCGGGCGTCCCGGTGGCCTCACCGCCGTCTCCTACCGTGACCTCATGGCGAACTCGCCTGAGCGCGCCGTCGAGAAGGCCGTCCGTGGCATGCTTCCCCACACCAGCCTCGGCCGCGCGCAGTTCAAGAAGCTGCACGTCTACGCCGGTGCTGAGCACCCTCACGCCGGCCAGTCGCCGGTTCCCTACGAGATCACCCAGGTGGCCCAGTGAGCGCCCCGCGCTCCTGAGCACCCCATTAAGAACTGAGGAGAACCGTGGCTGAGACCACTGAACTCGTCGAGCTGGACGAAGAGAACGTCCCCAGCTCGTACACGACCGAGACTGAGTCCGCGCCCGCCGGCGCCGGCCAGTCCATCACCGCGCCCGGCGCGGGCCTGGGCCGCCGCAAGGAGGCCGTTGCTCGCGTTCGCCTGGTTCCCGGAACCGGCGAGTGGAAGATCAACGGACGCACTCTCGAAGACTACTTCCCGAACAAGCTCCACCAGCAGCTCGTGAAGTCCCCCTTCGTGCTTCTCGACATTGACGGACGCTTCGACGTCATCGCCCGTATCAACGGTGGCGGCGTCTCCGGCCAGGCCGGCGCCCTGCGTCTGGGCATCTCGCGCGCCCTCAACGAGATCGACCGCGAAGCGAACCGCCCGGCGCTCAAGAAGGCAGGTTTCCTGACTCGTGACGCCCGTGCGATCGAGCGCAAGAAGGCCGGCCTCAAGAAGGCCCGCAAGGCCCCGCAGTACTCGAAGCGCTGATCCGCTCTTCACGCTGTGGCCCCGCCCTCGTTTCGACGAGGACGGGGCCTTCGGCTTTGAGGCAACGCCTTCGGCTTTGAGACGACGCGCTGAGCCGCACGAAGAGCCAAGAACCCTATGAGTACACTGACGGAGGTACACGTTTTCCTTCCAGTAGCCCAAGGAGCCTCATCGTGACACGGATGTTTGGAACCGATGGAGTACGCGGACTTGCGAATGAACTCCTCACCCCCGAGCTCGCAGTCCAACTCGGTCAGGCCGCCGCACGAGTCCTCACGAAGGACATCCCCGCCTCGCAGCTCTCACGCACAGGTCGTCCTCGTGCCGTTGTCGGACGCGACACCCGCGCCTCGGGCGAATTCCTCGACCACGCGATCAGTGCGGGCCTCGCGTCCTCGGGCGTTGATGTCACTCGCGTCGGTGTCCTCCCGACCCCCGCGATTGCGCATCTCACCGCCACTCAAAACATTGACCTCGGCGTCGTCATCTCCGCATCCCACAATCCCTTCCAGGACAACGGCATCAAGTTCTTCGGCCGCGGGGGCTACAAGCTCGACGATGCACTCGAAGATCAGATCGAGGCTCTCCTCGGCAAAGTCGAACAGCTCCCCACGGGCGCTGCAGTGGGGCGCGTCATCAAGGGCGAGACTGTCGCAGATCAAAACTACATCAACCACCTCGTTGATTCGGTTGGGACCGACCTTTCGGGACTACGGATCGTCGTTGACGCCTCCAATGGAGCGGCGAGCCACGTCGGACCGGCCGCGCTGCGAGCCGCGGGCGCTGAGGTCATCGTCATCAACGCTTCACCCGACGGTCTCAACATCAACGCGTACTGCGGCTCGACCCATCCTGAGCAGCTCCAAAAGTATGTTGTCGCCGTTCATGCGGATATGGGCGTCGCTTATGACGGCGATGCGGATCGTTGTCTCGCGGTCGACGCTGAAGGAAAACTCGTTGATGGCGACCAGATCATGGGGCTCCTCGCAGTGGGGATGAAAGCCGATGGCACGCTTGGCTCCGACACCCTGGTTGTCACGGTCATGTCGAACCTGGGGTTGCTCTTGGCGATGAAGGAGCACGGCATCCGTATCGTCCAGACCGGCGTCGGTGACCGCTACGTCCTCGAGCGCATGCTTCAGGGCGGCTACACCCTCGGCGGCGAACAATCCGGCCACGTCATTGACACGATCCACGCGACCACGGGAGACGGGGTCCTCACTTCGCTGCGTATCGCGGCGCGGATGAAGCGCACGGGCAAGTCCTTGGCGGAGCTCGCCTCCATTGTTCAGCGCCTCCCCCAGACTCTTGTGAACGTCAAGGGCGTTGACAAGGCCTCCGCAGGTACGAACGCTGCTGTGCAAAAAGCAGTGGAAGAGGCTGAGACTGAACTCGGTAAGAGCGGCAGAGTCCTCCTGCGTCCCTCCGGCACTGAGCCCCTCGTTCGAGTCATGGTCGAGGCCGCGACCCAAGAGCAGGCCGATGAGGTTGCTGGGCGTCTCGCCGAGGTCGTGAAGGACAATCTCGCCCTCTAAGAGACAGGCTGGTGCTTTTGGGAACAGGCGGGCGCTCTGAGGGCAGCAAGGACGGGGCTCGCCCGCTCAGAAGGCAGTGTGTGAGCGTCCTGCTGTTGAAGTGGAGGGTTTGGCGCGCATCTTGGCTGGGGCTTGGTGCCTGAGTGGTGGATTTGGCGCGCATGCCGTCCATGCCCGGTGTCTCAGTGGAGGGTTTGGCGACAGGTGGAGGGGCTATGACCCCTCCAGATGTCGTTATCCCCTCCATTTGTGAAAAGGGATGCGGTCTGGAGGACCTTGGAGGCGCGCTCGACCTCGTTATCCCCTCCACTTGTGAAGGGGGCGCAGTACAGGCGCAGAGCTTAAGCCTTGCGCTCAATCCCTGCGCAGCAGAAGCGACTCGACGCGGTGCGAGGAGTCTTTCCTGAAGATCATTGTCGCCCGCTCGCGCGTCGCAGAAATGTTTTCACGAAGATTCGGCAGGTTGATCGCCGCCCAGATCATCCGGGCCGTCGCCTCGGCCTCTTCATTGGACAGGTTCGCGTAGGTCTTGAAGAAAGAATCCGCCTTCGAGAACGCGGTCTTGCGCAGTTCGAGGAAACGATCCACATACCACTGCTCGATATTCTCCTCGGAAGCATCAACGTAGATGGAGAAGTCGAAATAGTCCGAGACGGCCACGCTCACATAGCCCGGCACGACGCGGGGCGGCTGGAGGACGTTCAGGCCTTCAACGATGAGAATGTCGGGCTGTTGAATGCGCAGCTTCTCGCCCTCGACAATGTCGTACACGACGTGACTGTAAACGGGCACCTCAAGTTCGGGAGCCCCCGATTTCACTGCTGCGAGGAAGTCGATGAGGGCAGCTCGATCGTAAGACTCGGGGAATCCCTTGCGCGCGAGAATCCCCTTCTTGTCGAGGATCTTATTCGGGTAGAGGAAACCATCCGTGGTGACGAGGTCGACCCTGGGAGTGTGTGCCCAGCGTTGCAAGAGGAGCTGGAGAAGGCGAGCGACCGTGGACTTGCCAACCGCGACAGAGCCCGCAATACCGATGACAAAGGGCGTGTGAATCTCACCGGTCTCGCCCAGGAAAGCGCGGCGCTCCTTAGCTGTGCGGCGGCGCCCATCAACGTACAACTGGAGAAGAGCTGTGAGCGGACGGTAGATCGCATCGACTTCGCTCATATCGATCGGGTCGCCGAGGGAGGCGATGCGCGTAATGTCTTCTTGCGTGAGGGGAAGGGGTGTCCTTTCGACGAGACGATCCCATTCTTCGCGCTCGAAGCGGACGAAGGGGCTGAACTCGTGGGTGTCGGTGCAAGTCACGTAGGCATTGTCCCGCACCGACACCCGTCGCGCCTCAACTCCGGCGACTTACTCGCACGAATCCGATGGCGAGTGCACCGAGCGCAGCGAAGGCGAGTGCAAGAGTGCCGACAGAATCACTCGTGGCGCCCGTCCGAGCGATAGTGCCCGTCTTCGTGGGGGTCGGGGCCTCAGGCGGAGTCGTCACCGTCTCGCTCGGCGTTGGCGCGGGCTCTCCCGACTGCGGGTCCGAGGGGACGCCGGATTGCGGGTCCGAGGGGACGCCGGATTGCGAGCCATCACCGGGCGTGGGTAAGGGCGCTCCGTCGAGGAGTTCGAGGACGCCGGGCTTGTCCTCGGGAATCTCAGGCTCAGGCTCGGGCTCGGGCGGGATGGTGACCGAAATAGGAGCCGAGCCTCGGCTCATTGCGCCGAGGGCATCTGTCACCGTGACGCTCGCCGTGCCAGTGAAGGGTGCGGCGAAGGCATGCTCGACCAGACCGCTCGTCGTCGTTTCGTCAATGACGCCGTCCGAGTCAAAGTCCCATTCATAGCTTGTCAAAACACTCCCGATTGCGTAGGAGCCACGGGCGTCGAACTCGAGCGTTTCTCCAACCTCCCCGATGATCGGACCCTGAAGCCACCCGAAGGGCTTACTCAGAGCTGTCGTCATGGCTTCTGTGATGAGCGTGGGGATATCGGAATTCGGATCAAGGAGGAAAGTCGAACCGCCGGTTTCGTCAACAAGGCTCTGGACGTTGCTGAAGGGGGACGTGAGAGAGCCCGTGTCGATGGCGTAAACCTCGACGGGATCCACTTCGAGCGCGTGAACAGCTACCGAGTGAGCGTCATGGCCGGTGTGCGGCTCGGGTTCTTTTGCCGGCGCATCACCGAGGACGATCGCGATCTTTCGCACACCAGAGCGCCAGCTGAGATTGAGGGCCGAGGTGACGCCGGAGTACACGGTTTCCGGCCAGTCACCTCCACCGGTCACCTCAAGATTGCCGAGCGCAGAGCGCAGAGCATCCGCGTCCGTCGTGAAGTCGAGGTTGACCTGGGACGGATAATCACCGGGGTCACCCCCCGAATCGCTAAAGTCCTTGTATGTGACGAGTGCAACGCGGTAGCTGTCTGTGATGGACGCGAGTTTGGTCAAGATACCCGAGACATTCGAACGGACGGCATCAATGTCGTCCGTCATTGAGCCCGTTGCGTCCACAACGAAGACGACGTCGATGTCGCCGGAGCCCGGATTGATTGGCTCTGCGGAGAAGGAGACGCCGATGTTTTCCTGGATCTCGCGTGCCATCATCTGATGCCCTGTGATGTTCGGGTGGTAGAAGTGATTGCGATCGATCGTCCAACTTGATGTCGTCGAACCGCCCGATTCGATGCCCTCCGTTTCGAAGAACTCGTTGATCCAGCGCGCGGGGTTGCGGTGCAGGGCTGAAGGATCGGGTTCATGACCGGCGAAGGCGGTTGGTACGGAGTCGATGTAGGAGACCTTCATTGCGTGAGAGGCGTTCCACGAGTCGACGAGTTCCTTCTGCTTGTATGTGGCGAGGTTGCCGAGTTCGCGGACGCGACTGCCGATCTCGGTGCTCTCCCACCTCACGCACGTCGGGGTACCAAAGACGAGCCCCCACTCCTCGCAGCTCGCGAGCGCATACTGCCGGGTCGTGGCGAGGAGCGGATAGGCGAGGAGGATCATGTGGCCGTCGTCGCCGATCTTCTCATTGACCTTTTCGAAGATCCTCCGAGTATTGCCGATCGCCGTATCGAGCCCCGCTTCGGCATTGTTAAGAGCTTCAACGCAGGCTCCCCGGCTGCGAATGCCTGCGGCGAAGCAGTCCGAGACGATTGTCGAGAACTCGAGGTCGTTGCCCCCGATGGTGAGCATGACGAGATCCGTCTCTTTCGAGATCTGAGGGATCTGCTCATTGAGGACGTTCGCGGTCACCGAACCGGAGGCGGCGAGATTCGTCAGAGTCGTGTGGATGCCGTGTTCGTTGAGCCACGATGTGTAGACGCGCGCCCAGTTGCGGGTTGAGCGGTAACTCGTCTTCTCGGTTCCCGGCTCGTAGGCGCCCGCGCCGTTCCCGGCCGAGTAGGAGTCGCCGATCACGACCGCGTTGAGACGGAGATTGACCTCGTCTCCGAGGGCGGGAGGGGCGGCGAGCATGCCGATTGCGAGCCCGAGGATTCCAGATGCAGCGATGAGTGAACGTAACCTCACGGGGTCTCCTTCGTGTGATCGGTGGCTTGGGGTACTCAGGAATGGAAGATTCGGACACTCACGCAGGGTTCGGTGATGCCGCCGGGAGCATCGAGCGGGTGTTCGTCGATGACGAGGGTCGTTTTCTGTTCGGCGGAGCCTCCTTGGCGTTTGAGGACCGTGATCTGTGAATCGCTCGCTGCCTGGTCGACTTGGAATCCGAGGGCTTGAGCGGCGTGGACGAGGTCGTCGTGGACCTGCGGTGCTGAGCTGCCTTCGAGGGAATAGCAGGCGCTGACAACTTCTGGTTTCGATTTGGCGAGGGGGCCGACGGCCTCGGGGATTTCGAAGCTGAGGCGGGCGTGGTCTGCGACGAGCTCGCCGACGATCGGATCTTCGGCGAGGGCTTTCAGACGTGTTGACTGCCCCCACCAGCCGGACTGCGCACCGTAACTGTAGGCGCCGAAAACGGCGAGTATGAGGACAATGATGAGAGCTCCCGCGACGATGAGGGGGCGATGAGAATCTGCGTTGAACAGTTGTCGAGTGACCATTGTGATTGAAGCTATCCTCCGCGCACTCGGGCTTCAAGAGGGGCGCCATCATGTGGGACGCCGAAGATGGAGGCCTTGGGTGGATGTGGCGAGACTGGTGTCGGATGTGGCGAGACTGGCATCCGCGAGCGCTCTTGTAGGTAGGCGTTTGCGGGCCGTGCATGTTGGAATAGTGTCCATGTGTGGAATCGTTGGACATATCGCTTCTCAGGCTTCGCAGCGTTCGCGCGAGGTCGTCATGGGAGGCCTTGCGCGCCTCGAATACCGTGGATACGACTCGGCGGGCATCGCCCTTGAGACCTCCGGAAGTGTCGAGGTCGTCCGAGCGGTCGGGAAACTCTCGAACCTTGCCGACGCCCTGGAAGCTGCTGATCCTGCGCCCGCGATCGCGGCGATTGGGCACACTCGTTGGGCCACTCACGGGCGGCCGACCGTTCAGAACGCGCACCCCCATTCGACGCCGGATCACCGCTTCTCCCTGGTGCACAACGGCATCATCGAGAACGCCGACTCCCTGCGCGCGAAACTGGCGTCCCAGGGGGTTCACTTCTCCTCCGATACGGACACCGAGGTTGTCGTCCACCTCCTTCAACGCGCCTTCGACTCTGAAGACCTTGAGCCTTGGGAAGGTCCAGCCGAAGGGCTCGAGGGCGAAGAGCTCCAGGCCGCGCGCAGGCTCGTGGCGGCGATGCGCCGAGTGACCGAGGACCTGGAGGGGACTTTCACTCTTCTCGCACTGTGTGCTGATGCCCCGGGCGCGATCGTCGCAGCCCGTCGCTCCTCGCCCCTCGTCGTGGGACTAGGCCAGGACGAGAACTTCCTCGGCTCCGATGTCCTCGCCTTCGTCGAGCACACTTCGCGTGCACTCGAGATCGATCAGGACCAGCAGGTTCTTGTGACCGCGAAGGGGGTGACGATCATCGGTCACGACGCTTCGGTCATGCCGCACAAGGAGTTCGAAGTCGATTTCGCTTCTGATCGTGCGACGAAGGGCGGCTGGGCGACCTTCATGGAGAAGGAGATCCACGAACAGCCCCGAGGTGTCGCCGACACCCTCGCTGATCGTCTCGATTCTCATGGGCACCTCGCCCTCGATGAAGTTCGCATCCCCGAGCATGTTCTGCGTGGAGTCGACAAAATCGTCATGATCGGCTGCGGCACCGCTTCCTACGCGGGACAGGTTGCGCGCTACGCGATTGAACACTGGTGCCGCATCCCCGTCGAGGTCGAACTCTCCTCCGAGTTCCGCTACCGCGACCCCGTTGTCACGGAGAAGACCCTGGTCGTTGCGATCTCCCAATCGGGCGAGACCATGGACACGATTCAGGCGATCCGCCATGCGCGCGAACAGGGCGCGAAAGTCGTCGCAATCGTCAACACCCCAGGCTCGACGATCTCGCGCGAGTCCGACGCGGTCCTGCTCACCCACGCAGGCCCAGAGATCGCGGTCGCCTCGACGAAAGCCTTCACTTCACAGGTGACGGCCTGCTACATCCTCGGCCTCTACCTCGCTCAGGTCCGCGGAAACAAGTACGCCGAGGAGATCGCCGACTACATGGACAAGCTCTTCGAAGCACCGGCGAAGATCCAAGAGGTCCTCGATCGGGGTGAGGCGGTGCGCGAGTTCGCGCGCGCGATGGCGGATACGACTTCGGTCATCTATCTCGGCCGTCATGTCGGTTTCCCGGTCGCCCTCGAAGGCGCTTTGAAACTCAAAGAGATCTGCTACATTCACGCGGAGGGTTTCGCTGCGGGCGAGCTCAAGCACGGTCCCATCGCCCTCGTCGATGAGGGCCAGCCGGTCATTATCATTGTGCCGACTCCGCGCCGCCCCGAACTGCATAACAAGGTCCTCGCGAATATTCAGGAGGTCCGCGCTCGCGGTGCGAGGACGATCCTCATCGCCGAGGACGGGGACCACTCGGTCGATGAGTTCGCGGAGGTCGTCTTCCGCGTGCCGCCGATCCCGACCTTGTACGCGCCGCTGCTCGCGGTCGTGCCACTGCAGATCTTCGCCTGCGAGCTCGCGATTGCGAAGGGGCTGGATGTTGACCAGCCGCGCAATCTCGCAAAATCCGTGACGGTCGAGTGAATCTCCTTCCTCCGTTCGACTCCGTCCCGGGGAGGTGAGGGGCTCCTTCTCGGTTCATGCTCGACCACTGCGCAGATGCTGAGGGGCGGTGACACAATCACCACATGATCGAGACCTACTCGCGCGCCCAAGTGCGCGCCGCCGAAGCTGAGCTTCTTGCCCGAGTGAAGGCGCAAGGGGACCCTGACCGGCTCATGCGGGGCGCCGCCAAGGCCGTCGCCGAGCGCGCTGAGCAGATGCTCTGCGTCTGCTCCCAGGAATCGAGGGGCGAAGAGCAAACTCCGAGCAGTGAAGAGCGAACTTCGAGGGGGGAAGAGCCTCCTTCCATCAAAGCGAACCCGCAGGCCCCACAGGTCGCAGTGTTCGCCGGGGGCGGTGATAACGGAGGAGATGCCCTCTATGCCGCAGCCTTCCTTGCACAGGCAGGTCACTCCTGCACACTCCTCGCTTTCCATCCCCATGTGCACGAGGGCGGGGAGCGGGCGGCCCGAGCATCCGGTGTCACACTCCTTCCCCTCGCTGAACTTTTCTGCGAGGCGGGTGCGACTCGACTCGCTGAGCTTCCCGAGGTGGATGCGGCCCTGCGAGCGCCCCTGTGGATCGATGGGATCTTCGGCACTGGGATGCGCGGAGCCCCGCGCCACCCCCTCGACCTGTGGCTGGGTGAACTTGAAGAGCTTCGCACAGCACGCGGCGCTCGCGTCCTCGCGATTGACGTGCCCTCCGGGGCCCTTGAAGATTCAGGAGAACAGAACGGGACGATTCTGCGTGCCGATTCGACGGTGACGATGGGCGCACACAAGTCCGCCCTCGTTGTGCCGCCCGCAGCCTATTGCGCGGGTCAGGTGAGTGTCCACGATATCGGGCTCGACATGTCGGCAGAATCCTCCTCAGTCCGTCTCGTCGAGGACGCTGATATCCTTCGCGCCATCCCGATCCCCGGTCCACTGGACCATAAGTACACGCGGGGAAGTGTTGGCCTCGTCGCAGGTTCGGACTCGTATCCGGGGGCGGGTATCCTCACACTCCTCGGGGCGGGAGCCTCAGGGGTCGGCATGATCCGCCTGGACGCGCCGAAACGCGTCGAGGATCTTGTCTTGGAGAAGAACCCCGGTGTTGTCCTCGTGGGAGGGAAGATCAACGCAGGCTTGGTCGGTCCGGGTATGGATGAGGCGAGTGAACAGGCGAATCGTGAACTCGCGATGTTCTGCCTCGACACCGCCACGCCGCTGGTCATTGACGCGGGCGCGCTTGAGCTCGTTCCCGAATTGCTATCGCGCTCAGGGGCGCTTGTGCCCGCTGAGGAGGCCTTGCCTGCGGGGTTGGCCTTGCGCGCTGGGCCTGCCTTGCCCGCTGTTCAGGCCTCACGCTTGGGGCACACTCAGGGCTCTTCCGCTTCCTTAGAAGAGCCTCCCCATCCTGGACAGGACAATTCCCGCCCATCTGAGGTGTGCTCCTTCGCCTCTAAGGACAGGGAAGCGTCTTCGCTGGCGGAATACGAGTCCTCCTCTGTGGGAGGACTGGGGGAGCGCGTCGTGCTCACTCCTCACATCGGAGAAGCCGCACGCCTTCTCGCCCGCCTTGGTGCCCACTCTTCGACCGCAGAACTGCTTTCACGCCCCGCACTGGCGGCCCGTAAGCTCGCCGATCTGACGGGCGCTCATGTCCTCCTCAAAGGAGGCACATGCCTCCTCGCATCCCCTGAGGGGTCGATTATTGCGATTCCTCAGGGGATGGGATGGACGGGCGTCGCAGGGGCGGGTGATGTCCTCGCTGGCCTGCTCGCCGGTCTCGCAGCCAGCTGGGCGGCGCGCACCAGCGAGGAGAATGAAGAAGCCAAGACGAAGACAGATACGGCCTTGTCCTTCGCTGAGCTCATCGCCACGGGCGCGCTCATCCACGCTCGAGCGGGACAAAGAGCAGCACTGCGCTTCGGCGCTTTCGGAGCCCCGATCAGCGCTCAGGAGATCGCCGCCGCAATCGCGCCAGTGATCGGCGAAGCCCTCGAGAAATGGAAGGCGAAGACCCCTGCGCGAAAGAGTGAAAGCTGCGGGGCGTGTGAGCCGGTGGGATACTTGGCCCCGTGACGACTGAAACCGGGACCCCGAGCCTCTACCCGGGGCGCGCCATCGTTGACCTCGGTGCGATCAGAGAGAACCTTGCGGTGCTCAAAACTGGTGCACCGCACGCGCTCCAGATGGCCGTCGTGAAGGCCGACGCCTACGGGCACGGCCTCCTCCCCGTCGCGCTCACAGCCCTCGAATCCGGTTCGACATGGCTTGGCGTTGCCCAAGTCGGCGAAGCCCTCGAATTACGAGCAGGCCTTGATGCTCTCGCAATCCCCAGGGAAGACGCCCCGATCCTCGCGTGGATCGCGGGGAGCGGCGCCGACTGGGGGCAAGCCCTCACAGCGGGGATCGACCTGTCCGTCTCTTGGAGTTGGGTGCTCGCCGAGATCTGCTCGGCCGCCCGTGACACTGGGATCCGGGCGCGCATCCACGTCAAAATCGATACCGGAATGTCACGCGCAGGTTCAACCCTCGCGGACCTTCCCGCGCTCGCAGCCGCGGTCCGCATGGCCCAAAATGAGGGTCTTGTCGAGGTTGTGGGGGCGTGGAGCCATCTGTCCAGGGCTGATGATCCGAGTCCCGAAGCTGAGGCATCCACCGCCTCACACCTTGAGATCTTTACTCGCGGCCTTGAGATTCTTCACGAGGCCGGAGTCCACCCGCAGATCCGACACCTGGCGGCGACTTCGGGAATCCTGTGGCATCCTGAAACCCACTTCGACATGGTCCGCGCCGGAATCGGCATGTATGGGCTCAGCCCTGACCCGACGCGCGCATCGGCGGCTCAGCTCGGGCTTCGCCCCGCGATGACCCTGCAAGCCCCCCTCGCCTCCGTGAAAGTCGTGGAAACCGATAGCCCCGTCTCCTACGGCGGCACCTGGTGCGCTCCCACTCGGCGCTGGCTCGGCCTCGTTCCCCTCGGATACGCGGACGGGATCTTGCGAGCCTCCTCGAATGGCGCCCCCCTCCTGGTTCGCAGGCCCCAAGGGGACCTGCGAAGCTCGATCGTGGGACGCGTGTGCATGGACCAGTTCACGATCGATCTTGGTGCCGCCGGTGGCGAGCCGGGGACGCCCATTGCGAGAAGCGGTGAGCCACCGGCGCGTGTCGGCGACCTCGCGACCCTGTTCGGTGACCCCGCCCAGGGGGCGCCCAGTGCCGATGAGTGGGCCGCTCACGCGGGGACCATCAACTACGAGATCGTGTCCAGACTGGGGGAGCACATCCCCCGAGTACACCTCGCCCCCGGACGCAACGCCTCGGACGAACTCGAGCTTCGCACTGCTTCGAATACAGCCGCGATTTGCGCTGCCGTGGATACACCTCACGACGCTCGTGAAGCGGGTGCCCAAACAGTCGAGGCTTCGTCGGATGCATCCGGGAGTACCACTATCCTCGACGCCCCCGCGCTCCCTGATGCTTCCCCCGCGCCCAAGACTCCTAGCAAGACAAGGCCCCAGGCCTCGGCACTGACCACTGAACTCTCGCAGCCACAAGCCCACACCTCCTGCCATGCTCCGGCCCCTTTGACCAAGGAGAAGCCCTGATGACCGAGCCCCTCTGCCTCGTCACCCGATCAGCCGATCAGACCCGAGCCCTGGGACGAGCCCTCGGAGAAACGCTTCGAGCAGGCGACCTCATCATGCTGCGCGGCGGCCTGGGAGCGGGAAAAACCACCTTCACGCAGGGCATCGGAGAAGGGATGGGGGTGCGAGGCCGGGTCGCCTCCCCGACCTTCATTGTTGCCCGAGTCCATCACAGCCTGTCGGGAGGCCCCGATCTCATCCACGCGGACGCCTACCGGATCCGCGACCTTGAAGACCTTGAAACCCTCGATCTCGACTCCTGCCTGGAGGAAGCCGTGATCGTCGTCGAATGGGGCGAGGGCAAGACCGAAGCCATGTCTGAAGAGCGCCTCGAGGTCGCGGTCGTGCGCGGAACCGGCGGGACAGCCGGGCGCGCCGAGGGAGCCATCGACCTCGAGACCATGGACGACGGCGAGCGCCGGGTCGAACTGCGCCCGCGCGGGACCCGCTGGGACGGGGTGCTCGATGGGGTCCTCGCGCGCGCCCGCGAGATCATCGCCGAGGGCGAGGCGCAGGCCTTCGATGAAGGCGAGAAGACGGATTGCGCAGGGGCCGAATCGGTTGCCCCCGCCTCCGACGAGTAGGATCGACGCCGTGCTTTCACTGTGCCTCGACACTTCAGCCGCAACCACCGTCGCACTCGTCAACGACACACTGGTCCTGTCTCGCGCCGCCAATAAGTCCACGCGACACCACGCCGAGTCCATCGCCGTCCTCGTGACCCAGGTGCTCACCGAGGCGGGGCTTGCGCCGCAGGAGGCAGCCGCCGGACTTGATCGCGTCTGCGTGGGAACCGGCCCCGCCCCCTTCACCGGTCTTCGCGCAGGCCTCGTGTCTGCTCGCGTCTATGCCCGCGCAGCCGCAATCCCCGTGTACGGAGTGTCGAGCCTCGACGCGATCGCCCGCGCCGCCCTTGATCTTCTGCCCCGCGAGACCCGGGTCCTCGCGATCTCTGATGCGCGCCGCAAAGAGCTCTACTGGGGTCTCTACACCGCTGAGGGTGCCGATGATGTGCACCTCGAGGGGCGTCTCGAGGTCGGAAGCGCCGCCGCTCTTTTGTCCTCCCTCCGACAAAGGGATCTACTCATCGTGAGCGCAGGCCCCATTCCCGCCCACTCAGCTGAAGCGCTCGCGGTCGCGGAATTCGGCCCCCAGGTCGAACTCGACCCCGCGATCTTCTCGCGCATCGTCTCCGCCAGGCTCGCCCGCGGAGAGGCAGACTCCCTGTCGACCGCGCCCCTGTACTTGCGCCGCCCGGAGATTCACGGTCAGCCGATGGAACGCATATGAGTCCGAGACGGGTCCACATCATCCGTGCCGGAAAATCCGATGCGCAACTCCTCCTTGAGCTTGAGCAGCTCCTCTTCCCCGAGGACCCGTGGACGGAGGGGATGATTCGTGAGGAACTCGCTTCACCCCACTCGGACTATCTCCTCGCCCTAGCCCCTGACGAGGAGACAAGAGCTGAAGATGATGATCCTTCGCAGGTCAGGGGCTCTGCACAGCTCGACGGCCCTGCGCCAGGTTTTGTTGGGGCCTCCACAAGTTGCGGAGAAGGCTCCGGTTCGGAGCAGATCACGCACGGAGGACGACAGTTAGAATCAGTGGGAGTTCGCTCCGAATCAATGACCGAGGCCGGGGGCCTCGTCTTCGGATACGGCGGAATCAAAACGCTCGGCGATAGTGCGGACATCATGACCATCGGGATCCTGCCGCAGGCCCGTCGCACTGGGCTCGGCAGAATGCTCGTCAAAGCCCTCCTCGAAGAGGCAGGGCGGCGTGGAGCCAGGACCGTCTTCTTAGAAGTGCGAGAATCGAATGCGGGTGCGCGCGTCCTCTACACGAGTGAGGGTTTTAGGGAAGTTGGGAGAATCCGGCGCTACTTCCACAATCCCCTCGAGGATGCGATCACGATGCTCAAGGAACTCGAAAGCAACTGAGTTCTGAGAAGAAAAGACGTTTGAACGAATATCGCGACGATCGGCGTATTAAAAAAGGTCTGGAAGAGATCTTTGAAGTGGCAATACAGACTGCCTCGCAGCGAGGATAATCCCGTGTGAACTCGCTGGGGAATCGGCGTGATTGTGCGGGAAACTCGCAACCCCGAGTAAAAGTTCGCTTCCAGTGGGCCGAGGGTCGCAGAATCGGCACGATTTCAGGGCTTATCCTATTCTTCATGGCCACAACAAACGTCGCAACGAAGAAGCGCCGCGCGTGGACCACCAGCGTCTTCATTAAGCAGCTGATGGCCGTCTCGGGCTTCGTATTCGTCTTCTTCCTGCTTTTCCACTCCTACGGCAACCTCAAGATGTTCCTCGGTCAGGAGGCGTATGACCACTACGCCCACTGGCTCAAAGAAGAGGCATTCGTGCCGATCTTCCCGCACGGCGGATTCATTTGGGTCTTCCGCGCCGCGATGCTCCTCATGCTCCTCATCCATCTCTTCGCCGCCGCCTACACGTGGCGGCGTTCGAAGAAGGCGCGCTCGAGCCGCTACGTCGTGAAGAAGTCAGTCACGGACTCCTATGCTGCGCGCACCATGCGCCTGTCCGGCGTCCTGATCTTCCTCATTTTCGTCTTCCACATCTTGCACTTCACCGTGGGTGCAGTGAAGACGGGCTTCGGCGCCGACGCGACCCCCTACGAGCGCATGGTGGCGTCCTTCCAATCGCCGCTGGTTGTCCTCTTGTACCTGCTCTTCGTGGCACTCGTCTGCCTGCACGTGTCGCACGGTTTCTGGTCGATGTTCCAGAGCCTCGGCTGGGTCCGACCCGCCACGCGCAAGGCCATGCTCATCCTCTCCGGCCTCGTCGGCGCCATCATCCTTGTGATGTTCATGGCACCGCCGCTTGCCATCGCCGCCGGATTCATCTCCTGAGGAAGGTCGAATACTCATGTCTGACACCCTCATCAAGGGCTTCTACCACGAGGGCGAGAAGATCGCCGACACGAAGGCGCCCCTCGATGTTCCGATTGCACAGTGCTGGGAGCAGCGCAAGTTCTCCGCGGCCCTCGTGAACCCGGCCAACCGCCGCAAGCTCCGCGTCATCATCGTCGGCACCGGCCTCGCCGGTGGTGCTGCCGCAGCCTCGCTGGGCGAAATGGGCTACAACGTCGACGTGTTCTTCTACCAGGACTCGGCCCGCCGAGCCCACTCGATCGCCGCCCAGGGCGGCATCAACGCCGCGAAGAACTACCGTAACGACAACGACTCCGTTTACCGCCTCTTCTACGACACGGTCAAGGGCGGCGACTACCGTGCCCGCGAAACGAACGTCTACCGTCTCGCCGAGGTCAGCGCCAACATCATTGACCAGTGCGTCGCTCAGGGCGTCCCCTTTGCCCGTGAATACGGCGGCCTTCTTGATAACCGTTCCTTCGGCGGCGTCCAGGTGTCTCGCACCTTCTACGCTCGCGGCCAGACAGGACAGCAGCTCCTGATCGGCGCCTACCAGGCCCTCGAGCGTCAGGTCGCAGCTGGAACCGTCACCGAGCACGCACGCCACGAAATGGTCGAGCTCATCGTCTCCGATGGTCGTGCACGAGGCATTGTCGCCCGCGACATGTCCACCGGAAAGCTTGAGACCCACGTCGCCGACGCGGTCGTCCTCGCCACGGGTGGTTACGGAAACGTCTTCTTCCTGTCCACCAACGCCATGGGGTGTAACGCGACCGCGATCTGGCGTGCGCACCGCAAGGGCGCCTACTTCGGCAACCCCTGCTTCACGCAGATCCACCCGACCTGCATCCCCCAGCACGGCGACCAGCAGTCGAAGCTCACCCTCATGTCGGAGTCGCTTCGTAACGACGGCCGCATCTGGGTGCCCAAGAAGGCCGAGGACTGCGAAAAGGATCCGCGCGAGATTCCCGAAGAGGATCGCGATTACTACCTCGAGCGTATCTACCCCTCCTTCGGCAACCTGGTCCCGCGTGACATCGCCTCTCGCCAGGCGAAGAACATGTGCGACGAGGGACGAGGCGTCGGCCCGAAGATCGACGGCGTTGCTCGCGGCGTCTACCTCGACTTCGCCGACGCGATCCAGCGCATGGGCAAGGATGCCGTTTCTGCGAAGTACGGCAACCTTTTCGACATGTACGAGCGCATCACCGGTGACAACCCCTACGAAGTGCCGATGCGCATCTACCCGGCGGTCCACTACACGATGGGCGGCCTGTGGGTCGATTACGACCTCGAGTCGAACCTGCCGGGCCTGTACGTGGCGGGCGAGGCGAACTTCTCCGACCACGGTGCTAACCGCCTGGGCGCTTCGGCGCTCATGCAGGGCCTGTCGGACGGCTACTTCGTTTTGCCGAACACGATCAACGACTACCTGTCGAAGTGTTTCAACCTGCCGAAGCTCGACGAGAACTCTCAGGACGTCGTCGAGGCTCTTCAGGACGCCCAGTCGCGCATCGACACTCTCATGTCTGTGAACGGATCGCGTTCCGTCGACTCCTTCCACAAGGAACTCGGGCACATCATGTGGGAGTACTGCGGTATGGAACGCACCGAGGCCGGCCTCAAGAAGGCAATCGGACTCATCCGCGAACTGCGCAAGGACTACTGGCTCAACGTCCGTGTTCCCGGCAAGTCGATCGGCGAACTCAACCAGTCCCTCGAGAAGGCCGGCCGCGTCGCCGACTTCATGGAACTGGGTGAACTCATGTGTATCGACGCTCTGCACCGTGAGGAGTCCTGCGGCGGCCACTTCCGGGCCGAGTCGCAGACCCCCGAGGGTGAAGCGATGCGCCACGACGACCAGTACCTGTACGTCGCCGCGTGGGAGTGGACCGGCGAGGGAGAAGCGCCGATCCTCCACAAGGAAGACCTCATCTACAACAACATCGAGTTGAAGCAGCGGAGCTACAAGTGAACCTCACACTGAAGATCTGGCGCCAGAACGGTCCCGACGACCGTGGCGCGATGCACGAGTACCAGGTGAAGGGAATCTCCGAGGGCTCGTCCTTCTTGGAGATGCTCGACATCCTCAACGAGGACCTTTTCGCCCGCGGCGAAGAACCGATCGCCTTTGATTCGGATTGCCGTGAGGGAATCTGCGGCCAGTGCGGCATCGTCATCAATGGCGTTGCTCACGGCCCGGAGGTCACGACCACCTGCCAGCTCCATATGAGGACGTTCCACGATGGTGACGTCATCACGATCGAGCCCTGGCGTGCGGACGCCTTCCCGCTGATCAAGGACCTCGTCGTCAACCGCAGCGCCCTTGACCGCATCATCCAGGCTGGTGGTTACATTTCAGTGAACACCGGTGCGGCCCCGGACGCTCACGCCACTCCGGTTCCGAAGCAGGACGCGGATCGTGCATTCGAGGCTGCAGCCTGCATCGGCTGCGGCGCCTGCGTGGCGGCCTGCCCGAACGCTTCGGCGATGCTTTTCACCTCGGCGAAGGTCACGCACCTCCAGCTCCTTCCCCAGGGCAAGCCGGAGAACTACAAGCGAGTTGTCAACATGCTCAACCAGATGGACGAGGAGGGTTTCGGCACCTGCTCGAACATTGGTGAGTGTGCAGCGGTCTGCCCCAAGCAGATCCCTCTCGATGTTATTGCGACGCTCAACCGTCAGCTCGGCAAGGCTGCCCTGAAGGGCATCTGAGCCGCATATGGCCATCGCGGCGCCCCGGTCGATTCTCTTTCGGCCGGGGCGCCGTCGTATGCGGCTCTTGGGGAAGAGCTGCATACGGCCTCGCCCCTGCGTCCCGGCCTTGAGTTGGAGAAGAGAGGCCGTGGGGAAGAAGTGAGAATGTGACGAAGACGGGAAGCCTTTGCGAAGAAGAGAGGTCGCAGCGAAGAGGGGAGGAGCTCAACGAAGAGGCAAGGAGCTTGGGGGACACTCGCTGCACCATAGAATATGGTGAGCAAAATCGGGGCGGAGGCGAAGAACATGGCCGAATACACAATCAGCAAGGCGGACACCAGCGAAGCGAAGCCCACAGGAGAACAGCGTCCCGCACGCCGCTTTTGGGTCGCATTGACCATCTTCGCCATGTCTGTGTTCACCCTCCTTTCCGTTCTGGCCCTCATCGGCCTCATATTCGGACCCGCTGACATCAAGGCCCTCGCCGATCACGCCTTGCCCTGGTCCCTCCTCGCCCTCGCCCTCGCAGGAGTCACAATGGCGATCGCAAAGCGACGCCCCAGAGCTCAAGCGGACGAGGCCTGAAGCGGCCCACGGTTTTACACTGGTCGACGTGAGTGAAGCCCTCGTTCTTGGAATTGAATCGACCTGCGATGAGACCGGTGTCGGGATCGTGCGCGGCTGCGAGCTCCTCGTTGACCGAACCGCCACCTCGATGGACCAGTACGCCCGCTACGGCGGCATCATCCCGGAGATCGCTTCTCGCGCCCACCTTGAATCCTTCCTGCCGACCCTCGACTCGGCTCTCGAGGAAGCAGGCGTCACTCTCAAGGAGATTGACGCGATCGGCGTGGCGGCGGGCCCGGGCCTCGTCGGCTCGTTGACGGTTGGGATTTGTGCGGCGAAGGCCCTGGCCTCGGCTCTCGGCAAGCCCCTGTACGGCGTGAACCACATCATCGGCCACCTCGCCGTTGACAAACTCGCCGACGGGCCCCTGCCACAACGATTCGTCGGCCTGGTCGTTTCTGGCGGGCATTCGAATATCCTCCTCGTCGAGGACATCGCCACCGATGTGAAAGAACTGGGCGGAACCCTCGACGATGCCGCAGGTGAGGCTTTCGATAAGGTCGGTCGCCTCCTCGAGCTGCCTTATCCGGGGGGCCCGCACGTTGACCGGCTCTCCCAGCTCGGCAATGTTGATGCGATCCGTTTCCCACGCGGTCTTGCCTCCGGAAAGGACAAGGAGCGCCACAAGTACGATTTCTCGTTCTCCGGCTTGAAGACCGCAGTCGCCCGTTACATCGAAGGCGCCCAGGCCAGGGGTGAAGAGTTTTCCCCCGAGGACGTGTGCGCGGGCTTTTCAGAAGCAGTCAATGATTCCCTCACGTCGAAGGCGGTACGCGCCGCCCTTGATACGGGGTGTTCGTCGATTGTTGTCGGTGGAGGGTTTTCTGCGAATTCGCGTCTGCGTTCTTTGCTGAGCGCACGCGCTGAAGCTGCGGGTATTGAAGTGAGGATGCCTCCACTGCGTTTTTGCACGGATAACGGTGCTCAGATTGCGGCTTTGACCTCTGAGCTCGTCAGAGCAGGAGTGGCGCCCTCCGATTGGGATTTCTCCCCGGATTCGAGTATGGCTCTCACCCAGCCTTCCGTGCTGCCGCGCTGAATCCAGTGGAGCGCCCTGGTGTGAAGCGGCGGAGCGTCCCTGGGGGCCGCGAGTGCGGGTCCAGGTCTCGGATTTCGTGCGAGCCCGAGCAAAGTTCCCGGGGCGTGGGGACGTGGCTTGCACTCAAACGCCAACTCGACGACCTCCTCCCGAAGTCTCCGGGGCGTGGGGACGTGGCTGTGATGCTCGGGTGTTCGGCAAGCCCGAAGCGGGCTTACTGGAGCATGGGCGTGCAAGGGGCCCTGTAGGCCGATCAAGGGGTTCGTGTAGGCCGAGCTTGATGAGCAGAAAGCTCCTTGAGCACATGGGCGCGCACAGCTCAGGCTTCCCCTGCTCTCAAGGCCCCTTTGATCGCGTGGGCGTGTGGCCAGTCGGCTCAGGCGCGCCGACGACGGGCAATGATCGCACGATGACGCCCCGCGACCCGCGTGGCGAAGACGACGGCCTCCCCATCGCCCTTAAGCTTCAAGGACTTGCGCAAAGCAGCCGGATCCATATCCGCGCCTCGCTTCTTCACTTCGACTCGGCCAACCCCCAGGGAACGCAGCGCCGAAGAAATCACCTTCGGCTTGAGGGCGACGACGTCCTCGACCTCGAAGCAGCTGAGGAAAGGCGAAAGGAGGGGAGTGTCGGCGCTCAGGTAGGCGATTGACTCGGAGACGAGGGTGGAGGAGGTTTCCTCGGCAAGGCGACTCACGAGGCCCGAACGGATCACCGCGTCATCAGGTTCGGCGATGAACGCGCCGAGCGGGCCGAGAGGAGCAGGCACCCTCAAAGCGTTCGCGGGGCCCTCCTCGGCGAGAACGAACACCTCATCCCCTTTGATGACGACGGCACTGCGACCCGCTCCTTCGAGTGCGAGAGGGCCGGTCCAGATCGCCGCTTCGACGAGGGAGGCGTCAACGCTCGTCCATTCGACGCGCGCATCAGCGGGCAGAGCCTCATGAGCGATGCCGGGAGCGACCTTGACACCGACACGGGGGATCGCCTCGCGCCACGACAGGACGAGGGAAAGCGGAGGAGACCAGGACTCGGGGTCCATGATCCTGGCAGAACCGCCTTGTGCTCCTGTGCGCCTGGCGGGGTCGGCGAAAAGAGCATCAATGCCGCTGTGAGCGAGACGGGAAATATCAAGGTCGAGGACGTTGGCGCGTCTAACCTGCGCTGTAGGGTGGGCAGCGAGGTTGAGACGGGCAGCACTCGCCGCGTCCTCGTCCAGATCCACTGCGAGCACGGCAAGGCCCTCTTTCGCGAAGGCGAGGGAGTCAGAGCCGATGCCGCATCCAAGATCCGCGATGGATGTCGCCCCGGCATCACGGTAGCGGCGTGCTCTCCGTTCGGACACGATCTTGCGGGTTGCCTGTTCGAGTCCGTCGCGCGTAAAGAAGAGAGAGCCTGCGTCTTCACCAAATTTCGTGCGGGCTCGTCGACGCAGATCAAGCTGGGTGAGGACGGCGTTCGCAAGTTCCTTTTCAATGCCGCGCTTGCGCAGAGCCTCACCCGCTGCGAGCGGGTCGCTGGGTGAAAAAGCCTCGGCCTCGAGGCCAGCGAGGAGACGGGAGCCCTCGGGCGTCAGGAGCGGGTCGAGCGAAGAAGGCACGGGAGGATTCTCGCATGCGAGGACTCCGTGATGCGCTAAGGCGAGAGTGAGCGAGGCGCAGGGGAGAAGAGGACTGTGGGACGTGGACAGTTCAGAGCGTGCGAGGACGAGCGGCAGGACTGAGTGCTGCAAAGAATTCAAAGGAAGCTGTGTCGAACGCAAAGAGCAGAGGACGGAGGATTCGAACGTACAGATGGCCGATGGGGCAATCGGCGAGAAGACCTGTACGGAAAAGGCTTTTGAGCGCGGGTGCCCCACAGACTCGCACTCGTGATGCCCGGGGAATGGCGGGTCCATCTTCACGGGGGCATCTTCAATGGAGAGGCTGATCTGCCGGGGCGCATCATGCGCCTCTTTGGGGGGGTTGGCGCTGCGTCTTCGACAATCAGGACTGGCACTCAGGTTGCTCGAGTGCCAGAGCGGGCCTATGCTCGTCCCTGAAGCGCGGCCCAGGCCGCGATCGGGTTCCTCACCCGACCCCCGCGACGGCGGGCGAGGGACGAGCAGTTCTTTGAACGAAAGGGAACGACAGTGTCTGTCTCCATCAAGCCCCTCGAAGACCGCGTTGTGATCCGCCAGGTCGAGGCCGAGCGCACCACCGCCTCCGGTCTCGTCATCCCGGACACCGCGAAGGAGAAGCCGCAGGAAGGCGAAGTCGTGGCAGTGGGCCCCGGCCGCATTGACGACAACGGCAACCGCGTCCCGCTCGACGTCAAGGTCGGCGACGTTGTGATCTACTCGCGCTACGGCGGCACCGAGGTCAAGTACGGTGCCGAGGAGTTCCAGATCCTCTCCGCGCGTGACGTCCTCGCGATTGTGGAGCGCTGAGCGGACTCGCTCGAATAGCTTGTCGGGGCCGACATCCTCATGGGTGTCGGCCCCGATCTTTGTTGGCCGAGGGGTGTGAATGCGGGCTGGGGATGCTATGTGGCCTTAACACCGTGAAGCGACCGTGCGCGCTCGCGCGTCACCACCCCGCTAAGGGGGATACCACAACCCAGAGCGGGCCTATCACAAGCAATAGCGGCGACTATCACAAGCCACAGCCGGGCCTACTCGGATTCTTCTTCTTCGCTCCCGCTCAGGGAGCGCGGCCTCATATACCAGGCGGCGCCGAGCACGGCGGCGAGAGCCACGATCAGTGCCCAGCCCGGCACAAGGGTGGCGAAGGAGAGCACAGACTCCTCCCAGGAGGCGAGCCTCGCGGGGGAAACAAGTCCACTCAGCGGATTCGAGGTGCCCGAAACGAGCAAAAGGACGCCGAAGATCACGAGGAGTAGGCCGGAAAGAAGATTCGTCCACGTCGTTTCCCGTCCGAAGAGAAGCAATGGACGAGGACGCATCCAGGGCCGTTCAAAAAGGCGTGCAGAACGCCAGATCAGGGCGAGCAGGCCCAGGGGGAGCGCCATGCCGCTCGCATAACAGGCCATGAGGAGCGCCCCCTGGAGGGGAGAGCCCCCGAGCCCCGCGGCGACGAGAACGCCACCGAGGATCGGACCTGCGCAACCGATCCCGGCAAAACCGTAACCTGCACCTAAGAGGAAGATCGAAAGCGGATGCGTCCGATCACGACTCTTCGCTGCGAGTCGGGAGGTCCTGCGGAAACGGGGAAGAGAGAATCCGAGTGCCTCGATCGTGCCAAGGATGATGAGCAAGAGGGCGCTGAGGGCTGTGATGAGGGGGAGACTCTCGCGCAGTGCGTGGCTCGCCGCTCCGACGAGCGCACCAAGGGGAATCAAAGCTGCGAGCAGGCCCAGCCAGAACAGCAGGGTGCGCCACAGAAGTGCCCGCTTCGACTGGAAGGCGTAGGCGAAGAAGGCGGGGAGCACCATGATCGAACATGGGGCGAAGAGGGTGAGGACCCCTCCGAGGAGGGCGGCAAGGGGAGGCAGAGTGCTCACTGGGCTGCGGCTGCCTGAGCTTCGACGGTCGCCCTGACGGATTCGGGGCCGCGGTATCCGGGGACGAAGGAGTCGCCGATGATCATGAAGGGGGTTCCAGTGATGCCGACGGCGTAGGCATCCTGCTTCGCGGCCTCAACGGCGGCGACGGTTTCGGGAGCGTTCATTGCACGAGTGAAAGCCTCAAGATCGCCGACTCCGGCTTGCTTCGCGAACTCAATGAGGGACTCTTGCGTGTATTCCGGGTGCTCGCCTTCCCCGGCGGCCGCGTACACGGCGTCGTGGAACTCCCAGAAGCGGTTTTGTTCGGCGGCGGCCCGGCCCGCTTGGGCTGCGAGCGGCGAGGACGCAGTGATCTGCGCAAGATCGCGCCATTCGATTCTTAAAGTTCCGTCCTCAATAAGGTCGTTGAGGGTGGGGGCGACGTCCTTGGCGAAAAGGGTGCAATAGGGGCAGGCGAAGTCGGAGTAGACGACCATAACGACCTTCGCGTCGACCTTCCCTTTAGCTTGGGCGTCGTGGGGGTCTCGTTTCACCTGGCTGTGGAGGATTTCGAGGACATCTGGGCGTGTCTCTGTCGGAGCCGGAGCGTTCGGATCTTGGGCTGCCTTGCCCTTTTGAGCGTCGGGGCTTTCCTCGCTGGGAGAAGTGGCGGAGTCGGTGCTCTGGGCGGCTCGAGCTTGAGCGAGTTCGCTGGTCAGACGGTGACGATCCGCGAGGAACACGCCGAGGGTGATGACCAGCGCCGCAATGATGAGGAGAAGGACGGCGACGAGGGGTGAACGGGCCGTGGAGGGGCGGGGGGAAGACAACACGGAAGAAACTCCTGCGAGACGAATAGGTGACACAAGTGTTGCAGAAACGCTTCGGGGGCGCCGTTTCGCGGCGCCCCCGAAGTCGGAGTCGATGCTGGGAGCTCAGGAGACTCGACGGGTCTTGGAGCGGATTTCTTCGCGCCGTTCTTCTTCGGTCATGCCACCCCAGATCCCGTAGGGCTCCTGTGCTGCGAGAGCGTATTCGCGACACTGGTCGATCACCGGGCAGTTTGCACAAATCGCCTTCGCATTCGCGGCGCGTCGACGGCGCGTGGAACCGCGCTCGCCCTCAGGGTGGAAGAAGAGTTCTGTGTCGAGGTTGCGACAGGCTCCGTCGTACTGCCAATCCCAGGCATCAACCATTGGTCCGGGGAGTCGGGAGACGTCGGTCATTGAAAGGCACCTCGCTTTCGAGGTCGGAACGGGGAGGGTCCCCGGCGACCTTGCCCAGAGTAGTTGCTTGTGCGTAAGTAGTTCAAGATTCACGTCTAAACTCTCAGTGTTTTCCCAGGAATCAGGTCATTTCTGGGATCTTCCTGCAAAAAGAGGGGGTTTCGAATGAATAGCCTGTGAACAAGTAATGCTATTCATTCTCTTCGTTGTTCCGGTGGCGAACTCGGCGGCGCCGGGGTAAGAATGCAGCTACAGGGCCCAGCGGGTCAATGGCGCTGAGGCGCACTGGTCGATTGCAGTGCATCGACCTGGGAAAGCCACTGCACTCGAAGACAGACGAAAGGGGACGCATGCCTCGAGCTCATCTCGGCACTGAGCGCAGCGTCGGCGCCCCACTGACAGTGACCGCGGTTTCCGTGAAGCTGGGTATCCCCCCTTCGACTCTGAGGACCTGGGAACGCCGATATGGCCTCGGCCCCTCGGATCGGCGGACGGGGGAGCATCGACGATATGTGGACAGCGATGTCGCCAGGCTTGCCCGCATGGTCGAACTCGTGCGCCGCGGAGTCACCCCGGCAAACGCCGCAGCCATCGCCCGCAATTGGAGTGAGAGCGATGAAGCCCCCGATTCTCTGCCACCGCATTGCGTGCACGATCTCGTCACGACAACACGAAACGCAACTCCCAAAGCCCTGCGTGAATGCCTCGCCGCCGCGATCTCGACCGAGGGTCTCGTCCACACCTGGTCCAGGCTCGTCAGCCCCGCCCTCGACCGTTTAAGGGGGGACGCTCGAGGGGAACTGCCCGGCAGCGCCCCCTCGATTCAACTGAACGCGGCCTTCCTCGAAGTCCTCGGCTCCATCGCCAAGCAGCGGCCGCGCCGGAAGAATCCTCTCGCCTCCATCGCGATCCTCACAGACACCATGCATGAACTGGCGGCCCACGTCGTCGGGGTCGCACTCATGTGGTACGGGATCGACGCCCGCGTCGTCACAACGGGCCGGATCGGCATGCAGATCGGCCCGGATCGTTTCCGCGCGCACTTCGAGAACCGTCCGATCGAACTTGCCATCGTGATGGGTGCTGATGCTGACTGTGAAGCGCTCATCCGCGTCATCGCGCAGGATAGCGAAGTGGATGTTCTCCTCGTCGGTGCCGACGCCCCGCCCGTGGTGGACGCTCGAGTGATGCGCGTGCGCACCCCCGCCGCCTGCGTCGAAGAGGTCCTCGCCATGCTCGCCCCAGGGGTGGATCTAACAGAGATCGGCGGCTGAAAGGGCCCTGTCCGCGCTATGAGGCGTGCCCGTCCCCATCCTCAATGTGACCGCCGCCGACTTAGAGCTCCCGTGCTATGAGGCGTGCCCAACATTGAAGCTATTCGTCTCTTTGCCGAGAGCGGGCCCCTCCCCGCGTGACGAGCGATCCTCGCGCCCGATCGTGCACTGTCCCCACAGAGCCCCCACCCAAAGCTGTGCTACACCACCTCTCTGCTCGCTCAGTGCATCCCTCGCCCCGCTGAGCGCGCATTGTCGTGCCGTGAGCATGTCACGCGATGCTACGGTTGAAACTCCCAAGCCCCATTCGCAATGATGCAACCGGGAGTCGTAGTGCACACCCCCTGGAATGAAGAGTCCCTCCTGAAATCTTTCGACGAGGACTTCACAGAGCTCATCAGATTCGCCTCTGCATCCGCCGTCGACTCCGGCTTCGCCGCCCTCGATGCTCACGGCCTCGTTGCTCCCGACTCTCCGGTCGAGCTGTGGATCAGCGCGCGCATGACGTACGTCTTCGCTCTCGCGCAATTGCGCGGATACGAGGGCGCCGAAGCCCTAGTTCGTCACGGGCTTCGATCCTTGAGGGGTCCTTTCCATGATGATGAGTTCGGCGGCTGGTTTTCCGCCCTCGACTCCCATGACGAAAACGCCGATCCTGCGCCGGGCGCACGCAAGGAGGGCTACGCCCACGCCTTCGTGATCCTCGCGGCCGCTGCCGCCCAGCTCGCAGGCCACGAGGAGGCGCGAGAGCTGCTGGACGAGGCCCTCGAGGATCAGGATCGCCACTGGTGGGAGCCCTCCTTCGGGCGTGTGCGCAACTCCTGGAACCGGGACTGGAGCGAATGCGAGGACTACCGCAGCCTCAACACGAGCATGCACACGGTCGAGGCCTATCTCGCGGCCTTCGACGCGAGTGGTCAGAGGCGCTGGCTCGACCGCGCCCGCGAGATGACGCGCTTCATTGCGGAGCTCGGAGCCCGCTTCGCTTGGCGTCTTCCCGAACACTTCGACGCCTCCTGGCGCGTCCAAGCCCAGATGTTCATCGAAAACCCGGCAGATCCCTTCCGCCCCTATGGGGCGACGCCCGGCCACGGCTTCGAGTGGGCGCGCCTCATCCTCCATGCGCGTGCCGCCCTCATCGCCATTGGCGACACCCCGGGCGCCTGGATGCTCGAGGTCGCGCGCGCCCTCGTGGAACGAGCAGACGAGGACGGGTGGGATGCAGGAAGAGTCGGGGGGATCGTCTACACGACAGACTTCGATGGGCGCCCGGTGGTGTCTACGCGCATGCACTGGGCCGGTGCCGAGGCCGTGAACGCCGCGCTGATCCTCGGCCGCGTCCTCGAAGAAGAAGGGGACGAGGCCGGAGTTGAGGCCTGCAGTGAGCGCTTCTCGCGCTACGTATCCTGGATGGACCAGTATGCGCACGAGGGCCCGGGCCGATGGATCCACGAGATCAACGAGAGAGGAGAGCCCGGCTGTTCCGTGTGGCCAGGAAAGCCCGATGCCTACCACATCGCGCAGATGCTCACTTTGCCCAGGATCGGAGTGCATCCGGGCTTCGCGGCGGCACTGAAACAGGCAGCGTCAGCGTTGAAAGAGACGGGGGAGTGCTGAAAGAGAAAGCGGCCGCCCCGGGCGAGGAGAACACCGGGGAGGCGTGACTCGCAGCCGGGCGCGTGAGACCTGCCACTCGAAGGGCGGGGAAGGGGCAGGCGGTTAGCCCGCGCTCGCGGCGCACGCCTAAACTCTCCACATGGGTGACATTTCTACGACCGACGCTTTCGGTCTTACCGGGCTGACCTACGACGACGTCCTCCTGCTCCCCGAGCTCACAGACGTCGTCCCCTCCACAGTGGACACCACGTCCCGACTCACCAAGAAGATCTCATTGCGCGTGCCCCTCCTCTCGGCCGCCATGGATACCGTCACCGAAGCGCGCATGGCCATCGCCATGGCCCGTCAAGGTGGAATCGGCATCCTCCACCGCAACCTCTCCATCGAAGAGCAGGCCCAACAGGTGCGCCTCGTGAAGCGCTCCGAATCGGGCATGGTGGAAGATCCCGTCACCGTCGGACCTGAGGCCACGATCGAGCAGCTCGACGAGCTATGCGGACACTACCGCGTGTCCGGCCTGCCCGTCGTCTCCGAAGACGGCCACCTCCTCGGCATCATTACGAACCGCGACCTGCGCTTCGTCCCCCAAAGCGACTGGGCGAGGCTGAGAGTCCGCGACTGCATGACTCCCCGCGAACGCCTCGTCATCGGTCACGTTGGAATCTCTCGTGAAGACGCCAAGACCCTCCTTGCCGAACACCGCGTCGAAAAACTCCCGATCGTGGACGAGGACGATCGCCTCACCGGTCTCATCACCGTCAAGGACTTCGTCAAGACTGAGCAGTATCCGAACGCCACGAAGGACGCTCGCGGTCGCCTCATCGTTGGCGCCGCTCTCGGGTACTGGGGTGACACCTGGGAGCGCGCCACCGCCCTCGCCGAAGCCGGGGTCGACGTCCTCGTCGTCGATACTGCGAACGGTGGGGCCAAGCTCGCTCTCGACATGATCCGCCGCATCAAAAACGACCCAACATTCGACGGCATTGAGATCATCGGCGGCAACGTCGCCACGACCGAGGGCGCTCAGGCCCTGATCGACGCCGGAGTGGACGCGGTCAAGGTCGGAGTCGGACCGGGCTCCATCTGCACGACCCGCGTCGTCGCAGGCGTGGGCGTCCCGCAGATCACCGCGATCGCTCTCGCGGCGAAAGCATGTGGCCCCGCAGGTGTTCCCCTCATCGCCGATGGTGGACTCCAGTACTCCGGTGACATCGGCAAGGCCCTTGTCGCCGGCGCTGACACCGTCATGCTTGGCTCGCTCCTTGCGGGCTGTGAGGAGTCCCCCGGCGAGGTCGTCTTCACCAACGGCAAGCAGTTCAAGCGCTACCGCGGCATGGGCTCTCTTGGCGCGATGAGTTCGCGTGGGCGCAAGTCCTATTCGAAGGACCGCTACTTCCAGGCCGATGTCACTTCCGATGACAAGATTGTTCCCGAGGGTATTGAAGGGCAGGTGCCTTTTACCGGCTCCCTCGCCTCTGTTATCTACCAGCTCGTCGGAGGCCTGCATCAGACGATGTTCTACCTGGGCGCCTCCTCGATTGAGGAGATTAAGAAGAACGGTCGCTTCGTGCGGATCACCTCTGCGGGTCTGCGCGAGTCTCACCCCCACGATGTGCAGATGACCTCTGAGGCGCCGAACTACCACTCGACCTCGGGCCGCTGAAAGACCGCCTGAGCTGAGAAGAGGCGCAGTGCGCCCAACGCCCCCGGTGTGAAGAGCTCCATCTGTGTCACGCCGGGGGCTCATCCGTCGGTTCGAGTGGACCCGGAACTCATTGACAGCAGGCTGAGAGCTCTTGGCGCTTCATTCGTGGATGTGCCTGGCCCTTGCTCGGCGGCGCCAGTGCTTGGGGGCATGATCGATCCAGCGGCACCTCAAGTCTGCGGGGCGTCAATGCGGCTGGTCTTTGACTCGGCGGAGCGGCGAATCGGCTCCTCCTGCGCTTTGCGGATGAGCGACTCGTTTGCTCCTCTGCTTCGTGGAAGAACGACTCGGTGAATCTTCTCCTCCTCTGATCGCCTACTCTGAACGGGTTGGAATAGTTTTCTAGATCGCGGGAGGCTCGCGCACCCATGCTTATCCTCATCGACCACGCCAATGTTGACGCCATCAAGGAAACCCTGAAGTACTTGCCAATCGATGGCGTCACAACGAACCCCTCGATCCTGTATCGCGAAGGCAAAGAGCCACTCGAGGTTCTTCACAGCATTCGCGCTGTTCTGCCCACCACCTCTCAGCTGCACGTTCAGATCGTGTCTGAAACCGCGGAAGCCATGGTCGATGAGGCGAGGGCACTGCGCTCTGAACTTGGCGGCAACCTCTTCGTGAAACTGCCCGTGACCCGTGAGGGTTTTCGAGCGATCCCGCTGATCGTCGCCGAGGGCATGCAGGTCACCGCCACCGGCATCCACTCGTCCATGCAGGGCTTCATGGCAGCGAAGGCCGGTGCCCGCTATGTCGCGCCCTATGTCAACCGCATGGACAACTACGGGATTGACGGCGTACGCGTTGCCACGGAGATCCACAAGACCTTGAGGTCCTACGGCCTCGAAGCTGATGTCCTGGCCGCCTCTTTCAAGAACTCCGAGCAGGTGCTTGAACTCGTCCGTCAGGGAGTCGGCGCGATCACGGCGGCCCCCGATGTCCTCGAAGCATTGATTAAGAACCCGGCGACGGATGCGGCGATCGCCGAGCAGAACCGCCACTTCGATATCCTCGTCGGCAATAAGAGAAGCTGGAAAGACTTGATCGACGAGAAGTGAGGGCTCAGTGCGCGAGCATCGGCCACGCCGGGTCGATGCTCGCGTCCCTGCCCTTCGAACGCAAGAAGTTCTCGAAGTCAATGGCCCACTCCCGGTGGGCCTGCACCTGGTAGGCGTGCAACTGTCCAGCACTCATCGCCTTCACAGAATCGAATCGCCTCGCCATTCTTGCCAGAACATCCAGAGTCATCTGCACATCGACCTCGGCGGTGTGGGCGTCAGGAGACGCATCGACCCCATAGACCGGAGCCATGTCCGTCAAGGTCTTCTTGCCCTTGCGGTAGCGGTCGAGTGCGCGATCCAGGACCAGAGGATCGATGAGGAGCATCGGAGTGGCGTCGAGGCGCTGTGCGAAGGTCCCCATGTTGTGGCGGGCGAGTTCCGCATCGAGGAGGGTGATGTCGTAGGAGGCGTTGAAAGCGACGACGGGAAAGCCTCGACGCCAATGCTCGACCAGGGTGGCCGCGACCTCGTCGAGGACTTCCTCAATCGGGCGGCCCTGCGATTTCGCCATGTCGTTCGTGATGCCGTGAACGGCGCTCGCCTGCGCGGGGATCTCCACCCCAGGATCGGCGAGCCAGGTGCGCACCTGGTCTTCGCGTCCCGGCCTTGCCCCGTCGAGGCGAAGGACGAGGGCGGCAGTGACCAGCCGGTCCGTGGCCGGGTCCACGCCCGTCGTTTCAGTGTCAAAGCCCAGCCAGGGCACTTCGCTCCAAGTTGTCGTCGAGTTCATGCCCCTAGTGTGCGTCATCCCCTGTGCATGTGGAGACCTCCCAGGTGGAGAGGAGTCCTTCTTTTACCCGCCCCTCCACCCCTGTGCATGTGGAGACCTCCTTGCCTCGGATACGTGAAGAGGCGAGCCGATACACTGGGAAAATGAGCAACGAAGTCGAAATTGGCCGCGGAAAACGCGCCAGGCGCGCCTACAGTCTCGACGACATCGCCCTGCTGCCTGCGCGGCGCACACGCGACCCCGAGGATGTGAATGTCGGATGGCAGATTGACGCCTACCACGTCGACATCCCCGTCATGGCTGCTCCCATGGATTCCGTGATGAGTCCTCAAACGGCAATCGACTTCGGCCGCCTGGGCGGGATCGGTGTCCTTGACCTCAACGGATTGTGGACCCGCTACAAGGATCCCGAGCCGATCCTTGAAGAGATCTCACACTTGAGTGAGGAGGAGTCGATCGCTCGCCTCCAGCAGATCTATTCCGAGCCGATCCAGCCGCGCCTCATTACTGAACGCCTCGCCCAGATCCGTGATGCCGGGGTCGTGGTCGCAGGCAAGCTCTCGCCGCAACTCACCCAGAAGTACTGGCGCTATGTCGTTGATGCGGGCGTCGACCTTTTCGTCATCCGAGGCTCCACAGTGTCCGCGGAGCATGTGTCGAGCCGCCATGAGCCGCTCAACCTCAAGCGTTTCATCTACGAACTCGATGTTCCCGTCATTGTGGGAGGGGTGTGCACGGATACTGCGGCCCTGCACCTCATGAGGACTGGTGCGGCGGGTGTCCTCGTCGGTTTTGGCGGGGGAGCGGCCCATTCGACCCGTCAGTCCCTGGGAGTCCATGCGCCGATGGCGACGGCGATCGCGGATGTTGCGGCGGCCCGGCGCGACTACATGGACGAGTCCGGTGGCCGCTACGTTCACGTTATCGCGGACGGTGGAATCGGGCGTTCCGGGGATCTCGCACGTGCGATCGCCTGCGGAGCGGATGCAGTGATGCTCGGCGCTGCCCTCGCACGCGCGAAGGAAGCGCCCGGACAAGGATGGCATTGGGGCTCTGAAGCGACTCACCCGGATATGCCGCGAGGGCAGAGGGTCCACGTCGGCACCTCGGGAACCTTGGAGCAGATTCTCTACGGTCCTTCGACGAGGGCGGACGGCTCACTCAACTTTGTCGGCGCACTCAAGCGCACGATGGCTTCAACCGGATACGCCGAGGTGAAGGACCTGCAAAAGGTTGAAGTGGTTGTCAGTCCCTACCGGCCCAGTGAAGCCCGCTGAATCGGTGGCGGTGCCGGGAGGCAAAGAATTCTCGGTTGGGGGCTAGATCTTGCCCCCACATGTTGTTACGATTGTAAAATCCGCTCTTTACATTATGTGAAGGGTGGGGTCTTGCATGTCAAAGACGACACCACATCACACTGAAGTGGCGACCCCAAACTGGAGACCCATCGTATGACCATCAGCATGAAGAGACTCCTTTCCGGAGCCGCCGCCCTCGCACTTGTCACCATTCCGATGAGCGCCCAGGCAGCGGAAAGAGCAGCCGAAGACACACCCCCCTCTCACTCCTCTCCCGAGGCCCCCTCCATAGCCGAGCCCCCACTCGCCCCCGAGGAAAGCCCCCAATCGAAGCAGGCCGAGCCTTCCAATGGCCCTGCAGATTCCACAGCCAATAGCCAAGGAGATGAGGCCCTCCACAGTTCTCGGGGCTCAGAGCAGACGGGCTCCGGGAACAACACCGCTGAGCCCGCCGAGACCACACAATCGCGGGCAGCCCAGGATCCGGCCCTCACCCCGATCCCTGAAATCCAAAAAACAGGGGACGCCGATGATTCGGCTCTTACAGGAACCACCGTCACCACCCTCGGCGTCGTCACCGGAGCCTATCCCAAGAGCGAGGATGGACTCGCCTCGACCCTTGACGGCTTCACAATCCAGACTCCCGGAAGCGGCGGAACTTGGGATCCGGCGCGCAACTCATCAGACGGCCTCTTCGTCTGGGTGGGTAAGAAGAACCTCGACATCCCGGCAATCGGCTCCTGCGTCCAGGTGAGAGGCACCGTCACCGAATTCCCCGCAACCGGGAAGACAACGCCCGCATCCACACCGAGCCTCACCCAGCTCGACGTCACGGCGATCACCCCCGCCACGGGTTGTGCTCCCATCTCCCCGACCCCCTTGGATTCCCTGCCGAACGCGGAACAATTCGAAGCCCTCGAATCCATGCTCGTCGCCCCATCGGGAAGCTGGACGATCACCGACAACTACCAGGTGAACCAATATGGCACCCTCGCCCTCACCCCCGGGAGCGAGCCGCTACGAGCGGCGACCGACGTCATCGCCCCCGGAGGCACGGCAATCGACTACGAAGCGAAGAACGCCGCTGCCGTGATCTCCCTCGATGACGGGACGAACACGAATCTCACGCAGGACGCGGCAACATCGCTCCCCTACGCCTATATCGCCAACGGCGCCCCGGCCAGGGTCGGCTACCAGGTGAACTTCACGCATCCGGTCCTCGTCGACGTGCGCCACTCGAACTTTGTCTTCCAGCCGAGCCGCATGGTCGCCGGACACCCCGATCGCTCTCCCGTCGCCATCAGCGGCCAGCGCCCCGCAGTCCCCACAGTCAACGGCGACGTGAAAGTCGCGACTTTCAACGTCCTCAACTACTTCTCCGACCTCGGCGAGAACGAGCCCGGCTGCAAGGGATACCCCGATAGGGAAGGCAACTTCGTCACCACGAAGAAATGCACTGTCAGAGGAGCCTGGTCTTCCCAGGCCTTCAGCCAACAGCAAGCGAAGATCGTCACCGCGATCACCATGATCGACGCCGATGTCGTCGCCCTCGAAGAGATCGAGAACCCGGTGGGCGTTGGAATCGGCCCGGACCGCGACACCGCCCTCAAAACCCTTGTGGACGCTCTCAACGCGGCAGCGGGAAGCCGCATCTGGGCATTCGTCCCAAGCCCCGGGACCGTGCCCGCCAAAGAAGACGTCATCCGCACTGCCTTCATCTACAAGCCGAAGACAGTCAGCCCCGTCGGCCAATCCCAGATCCTCGACGACCCGGCTTTCACCGGGCTCGCACGTCAACCCCTCGCCCAAGAGTTCACCCCCGTCGTCACCGACCAGCAGATCGGAAAGAACTTCGTCGTCATCGCGAACCACTTCAAGTCCAAGGGCTCGATCCCGAAGGGCATGGAAGAGGGCAACACCGACATCGGCGACGGTCAAGGCAACTCGAACGCGATCCGCGTCGCACAAGCGAGGGCCCTCGCCTTCTTCGCCGCGAAATTTGAGGACAAACCGACCCTCCTCGTCGGAGACTTCAACTCATACTCCAAAGAAGATCCGCTCACAGTCCTGAAAGACGCGGGCTGGATCCACAAGTCGGAAGGCACCTCACCCTCCTACGTTTATCAGGGACGATCGGGCTCCCTCGATCACGTGTTCGCGAACACGGCCGCCGACCCCCTGGTCGTCGACGTCGCCTCCTGGGCGGTGAATGCAGAAGAGTCCATCGCCTTCGAATACTCGAGCTCGAATGCCAACCTCTTCCTCAAGACCGAGATGGACAACCCCTACCGATCCTCGGACCACAATCCTGAGATCGTGGGCCTCAAACTCGTCAGCGAAAAACCCGGGGACGGGGGCTCCGACCCTGGAACCCACACGCCGAACACTCCCGCAGATCCCGGAGCTGAACAGCCCCCCTCGGCATCGGGGAAAGGGGCATCGCCTGCAGGAGAGTCCTCCTCGAAAGGGCCGGGCTCTCTCGCCTCAACCGGAACCCACGAGGGGCTCCTTGCAGCAGCGGGAATCAGTCTCCTCCTCGCAGGGGCCCTCGCGATTCGGCGCGCACGCCTTTCCTGATAGCTCTATTCGCCACACAAGGCCGCATCCAACGGCACCCATGAAGAAGAATCGGAGAATCAATGAGTAAGACACTACGGCGGACGATACTCGGCACCGGAGCCGTCTTCGCCCTCCTCCTCGCCCCCACAGCGGCACATGCCGAAACAGAGAGCCATGACTCCGGCGAGAAGCCCGCAACTACAGTCGTCACTCTCGATCTGTACAACCTCACAGACGTTCACGGGCACATCGAACAGGTGAAGAAGAAAGGAGTGGTGCGCGAAGCGGGCTTGCCTGCGATGAACTGCTACCTCAAGCAGGCTCGGACCACGAACCCGAACTCCTCCTTCACGCTCCTCGGTGACAATATCGGGGCCTCGCCCTACACCTCGGGCTCCCTGAAGGACAATCCGACGATTGCCGCGCTCAACACCATGTCCCCTCTGGCGTCAACCATTGGCAACCACGAACTCGACATGGGCCAGGCCGTTTTCAAACAGCGCGTTGACGGTTCGAACCCGGGCGAATTCGTGCAGGTGGGCTTCCCCTATCTTGGCGCGAACATCGAGGGCATGGGCACCTGGATGAAGGGCGGGGTGGAAACCCCCTACCTTGGTGATTACGAGGTCTGGACCTCGCCCTCGGGAGTGAAAGTCGCCTTCATTGGCGCGATCGCTGAGGACGTTCCCTATAAGCTCAGCCCCGGCACGACAGCGGGACTGAGCTTCACTGACCCCCTTGCAAGAATTGACGCACTCGCCAAATCCATCAAGGACAAGGACGAAGCGCAGATCGTCATCGCCATGCTCGACGACGATGTGAAGAACAACTATCCCAAGGTCAGTGAATACGTCGACGGCATCATGGGAGGTGACACCCACGTGCCCTACGAGTTCGACAAGATCGACTCGGCTGAGAAACTCGACTCGAAGAACCCCCTCCTCGCGGGCGTCGCATCGGGTTCCTACACCGATAACCTCGGCCTGATCCGCATTGCTTACGACACTGCAACGAAGAAGGTCGTCTCAGCCGACACCCAGCTGATCCCTGCGGCTAAGGTCGCTGAATGCGGCGTGGACCCTGAGACCCAGGCAGTCGTCAACCAAGCGGTCGCCGACTCTCAGGAAGCAGGTAAAGCGGTTGTTGGAACGGGATACACTCAGCCCTTCCGCCGTGGCGTCTTCACCGCCCCCGGGGGCAAAACTGACCCGGGTTCGAACCGCGGAATCGAATCGAGCCTTGGAGACTTCGTCGCCGACGCCATGAGGGAGACCATCCTCGTTGAGGGCAACACTCCCGTCGATATTGGCATCATCAACGCCGGTGGCCTTCGCGACGATCTCATCCCGAACGAGGACGGGACCATCACCTACGCGCAGTCCTATTCGGTCATGCCCTTCTCGAATGAGCTCGGCTACGTGTCCATCACCGGAGCGGACTTCAGGAAGGCTCTCGAACAGCAGTGGAAGACCGATCTCAACTCGCAGAACTCGCGCCCTCTGCTCAAGCTCGGCATCTCTTCGAATGTGCGCTACACCTATGATCCGGCGAAGCCCTACGGGCAGCGCATCACCTCGGTCATGGTGAACGATGAGCCCCTCGACCCTGCGAGGATCTACACGATCGGATCGGTGACCTTCCTCCTGGCAGGCGGAGACTCCTTCGATGCTCTGACCGCGGGAGGCCCGGCCAAGACGAATGGGAATCTCGATAGGGATAAGTTCAATGAGTTCCTTGCCGCTCATTCGGGTGCGACTCCGCGAGTGGCCAAGTCTTCGATTGGCTTGAGCCTGCCCACTGAGCCGCTTGCAGATGGTACGAGCCTGTCGATTCCGATGCGGGGTCTTTCCTTCTCAGAAGGCCCCTCGATCACGCAGAACGTGACCTTGAGCCTTGATGCGTCCAAGGGGAGCTCGCCGGTCGATAACAGTCTTCTCGATGAGCACGCCTCCGATGAGGCGGCCGTCATCACCACCGATGGCGCGGGTCGGGCGAGTGTTGAGGTGAAGGTCTTCGCTGGGCAGCGCTGCGAAGGACACGTAGAAGGCGATGTCGTGAATGTCCCCGTTTCCGTGTCCACGGACTTCGCAGAGGTTGTCACCGCGAGCCAGGGACTGAGTGTTCCGGTCATCTGCCCGGCGCACCAGGTTGTGCCCGATCCTGAAGGTCAGCAGCCGACGCCCGGCGAGAACAATACCGGCAAGCCCGGCAAACAGGCGGGCAAGGGTTCGGGCAATAATCTCGCCAAGACCGGCTCCTCTGCGGATGTCCTCGGCCTTGGCGCGCTCCTCCTCGCCCTTGTCGGCGCGGGGCTCCTTTCCCGCAAACGGGCCTGATAGGGGGAAAGGGCTTTCTGAGGACCAATGCCTTCTTGTGAGTCTGTCGCAAAGGCTAGGGGACGGGGGCAGGGCCGGGCACTGAGCTCGGGCCTTGCCCTCGTCCCTGAACTCAGGGTCACGATTTGCTAACGAGCCTGGTATTCACAATCCAGCGTCGTTACACTTGCAAAATCCAATACTGCGAAATGTTAAAGAAATGTGCTGGGTGACACCGTCGTTACCAGCGCAGCTCAAACACTTCACAGGAACAGCAGTGCTGCGCCGAAGCTTCTCATCGGCGCAGCACGGGTGAAAAAGCCGCCAGGAGACGCTCAATGCCCGTATGGGAAATCATCGGATGGACCGGATCGGCCCTCGTCGTCATCTCTCTCGTCATTCCCTCGATCCGCAAATTCAGAACCTTGAATCTGGTGGGCTCGCTCATTGCGACCGTCTACAACATCACCTTCGGGATCTGGCCCTACGCGGCGATGAACGCAGTGATCACGATGATTGACATCTACTGGCTGATCCGTCTTCACAAGGGAGCGAAGCAGGAGTACCGGATCCTTCCCGTTGATCCTCAATGTGAAATCGTCGCCGACTTCGTGAAACGACACGAGACCAGTATGAGTGAGAATTTCCCGTGTTTTTCCAAGGAGCAACTCCCGGGTTCGAGCGTGTATCTGACCATGTGCGGCAATGAACTCGTCGGGCTCTTCGCTCATGAGTCCGGCAGCGAAGGCGCACGCGTCCTCGTTGATTTCGTGACAGAGCGCCATCGTGATCTCAAGCCGGGCACAGTGCTCTACGCCGATTCGGCAGTGCGCCGCAGCGCGGCTCCAGCCCTGATTGTCGACGAGGGCGTCGCCGCAGATCCCGGATACTTCCGCAAAATGGGCTTTGAAGCGCAAGGAGGTGCACTCGTCAGAGCAATGCATGAATGAATGGGGGCTTGACAGCCCCCGCCTCGACTCAGAGAATTTATCTATGCGTCAATTCGGAGTTTTACAAACGTTCTACTGAGACCTCCGGATCGCTCGGCATGAGTCACCGGGAGACGCAGTTCAACGATGAACAACCACACTGGAGGAATCCAATGAAGAACCTCTCGAAGTACCTCGCCGTCGCCGGCGTTGCTGCTATCGCACTGAGCGGCTGCGCAGGAGGCGCCGACAAGTCCGGAGCCGAAGGGGCCACCAAGGGCGCCGACTTCAAAGCATGCGCCGTCTCCGATGCCGGCGGCTGGGATGACAAGTCCTTCAACGAGTCCGCCTACGAGGGACTCGAAGCAGCCAAGAACAACCTCGGCGTGAAGATCAACACCGCCGAATCCTCATCAGACGCCGACTTCGTTCCAAACGTGGAAGCCATGGTCGACGACGGCTGCGACCTCGTCATCGGCGTCGGCTTCAAGATCGAAAAGGCCCTCCACCAGTCTGCCGAGGCGAACACCGACATCAAATACGCCCTCGTCGACTCGAGCTTCTCCGACGCCGACTTCAACACCGTCGTCGTTGAGAATGGTCGACCTCTCCTCTTCAACACCGCCGACGCCGCCTTCCTCGCGGGCTACGTTGCGGCGGGCATGACGAAGACCGGTAAGGTCGCCACCTTCGGCGGCATCCAGATCCCCTCCGTCTCGGTCTTCATGGATGGTTTCGCCGACGGTGTCAGCGCCTACAACAAGGCCAAAGGCACCGACGTCCAGCTCCTCGGCTGGGACAAGGCCACCCAGAACGGCTCCTTCACCCAGTCCTTCGACGATCAGGCCCTCGGCAAGCAGCAGGCCCAGCAGTTCATCGACCAGGGCGCCGACATCATCATGCCGGTCGCAGGCCCCGTCGGCCTGGGCGCCGCAGCCGCAGCCAAGGAGAACGGCTCCACCCTCATCATCGGTGTCGACTCCGACTGGTACGAGGCCAACCCCGATTACTCCTCGATCATCCTCACCTCGGTGATGAAGCAGATCGGCGCTTCTGTTGAGCAGACCATCAAGGATTCGGTCGAGGGCAAGTTCTCCTCCGAGCCCTACATCGGCTCCCTCGCCAACGGCGGCGTCTCCCTCGCACCCTTCCACGACTTCGACGCTCAGGTCCCCCAAGAGCTCAAGGACGAGGTCGAGAAGCTCAGCGAGCAGATCAAGAGCGGCGAGCTCAAGATCGAATCGCAAAACAGCCCGAAGTGATCGAGCGTGAGGGCGCGGCGGCGGAACCACCCACCGTCGCGCCCTCTACGTCTGTGCACCACTCAACTCGTCGAAGAATGAAGGACGGCAACCAGTGAAACTGGAACTCCGGGGGATCACGAAACGCTTCGGCCCCCTCGTCGCAAACGACCACATCGACCTCAATATCGAAGAAGGGCGCATCCACGCCCTCCTGGGTGAGAACGGCGCGGGCAAATCCACCCTGATGAACGTTCTTTACGGCCTGCACCAGCCCGACGAGGGAGAGATTCTCATCGACGGCAAGCCCGTTGTCTTCAAAGGCCCAGGAGACGCGGTAGCCGCAGGTATTGGCATGGTGCACCAGCACTTCATGCTGATCCCCGTGTTCACAGTCGCCGAATCCATCGCCCTCGGTGATGAGCCCACAGGAAAAGCCGGACTCATCGACATCGCGAAAGCCAGACAGATCGTGCGCGAGGTGTCGGCCCGCTTCGGATTCGACCTCGACCCTGACGCGAAGATCGAAGACCTGCCGGTCGGCGCCCAACAGCGCGTCGAAATCGTCAAAGCCCTCTCGCGCGAAGCGAAGGTCCTCATCCTCGATGAGCCGACTGCGGTCCTCACACCCCAAGAGACCGATGAACTCATGACGATCATGCGCCAGCTCGCCGACTCCGGCACCTCAATCGTGTTCATCACCCACAAGCTCCGCGAAGTGCGTGCAGTCTCCGATGACATCACCGTCATTAGACGCGGCGCCGTTGTCGGCACCGCCTCCCCTCAAGATTCCGAGAACGAACTCGCCAACAAGATGGTCGGGCGCGCCATCATGCTCAAAGTCGAAAAGGAGGAGGCGAAACCTGCAGGAGGCGGCCTCGTCTTCGACTCCGTCTCCATGCTCGCCCCCTCGGGCAACGCGATTCTCGACCACGTGTCTTTCACTATCGAACGAGGTGAAATCTTCGCCATCGCGGGCGTTCAGGGCAATGGGCAGACCGAACTCGCCGAAGCGATCCTCGGCCTGGTCAACCCCGACTCCGGTTCGATTGCCCTCGAAGGGATCGACATCACCCGCGCCAACCCGCGCAAATCCTTGGAATCGGGAATCGGTTTCGTTCCCGAGGACCGTTCGAAGGATGGCATCATCGCCTCCTTCTCCATCGCCGAAAACCTCGTACTCGACCAGTACGACAAGGCCCCCTTCTCCGTCGGCCCCATGCTCAAACTCGGAGTCATCGAGAAGAACGCCGAGGACCTGCGCGAGGAATACGACATTCGCCTGACGCGCATTGAGGACCCGATCTCTTCTCTTTCGGGCGGCAACCAGCAAAAGGTCGTCGTCGCCCGCGAAATGTCGAAGGAGCTCAAGCTCCTCGTCGTGAACCAGCCGACCCGCGGCGTCGATGTCGGCTCCATCGAGTTCATCCACAAGCAGATCGTTGCAATGAGGGACAAGGGCGTGCCGGTTCTGCTCATCTCCTCCGAACTCGACGAGGTCGTCGCCCTCGCTGATCGGATCGCGGTCATGTACCGCGGGCGCATCATGGGCATTGTGCCCGCGACGACCCCGCGCGAAGTCCTCGGCCTCATGATGGCCGGAGTTCCGCTTGAGGAAGCATTTGCTTCCGGCTCCAACGCTGAAAAGGAGGAGCGATGACGAAGAAGTCACCGTCCACGGCGGGTATCGTTCTCCGCCACGCCCTCGGATCGAAATGGTTCGTTTCGATCCTCGCTGTCGTCGTCGCATTCGCGCTCGGCGCGATCCTCATTGTCATGGCCGGAGCCTCCGTTTCTGAGGCCTACTACGCCATGTTCCGCGGCGCGATCTTCGACCCGGAAGCCTCAAGCTTCCAACGTCAGATCAAGCCGATTACGAACTCCTTCTTCTACGCGATCCCGCTGATCATCGGCGGCCTTGGCCTGGGCTTCGGCTTCAGGGCGGGACTGTTCAACATCGGCGGACAAGGCCAGGTCATCTTCGGGGCCCTCGCGGCCGTGTGGGTCGGCTTCAGCCTCCACCTGCCACCGGTCCTGCACACGATCCTCGCATTGTTCGCCGCAATCATCGCAGGCGCCCTCTACGCGGGCATCGCGGGTTTCCTCAAGGCACGTACCGGCGCGAATGAAGTGATCGTCACGATCATGCTCAACTCGATCGCGGGCCTCGCCCTCGGTTACATCCTCGCCCAAAAGGCGTGGCAGGTCCCCGGCTCCAACCAGCCGCAAACCCCCGTCGTCGCCGACACTGCGGCTTTCACGCCCTTGCTGCCCAACCCCTTCAAATTGCATGCGGGCCTCATCGTCGCGATCATCGCCGTCGTCGTGTTCTGGTGGATCCTCGACCGCTCCACTTTGGGTTTCGAGGTCAAAGCAGTCGGCGCGAACCCGGATGCAGCCCGTACCGCGGGCATCTCCGTTGGTCGCATCACGACGATCACCATGATGATTTCCGGTGCTTTCCTCGGCCTGGCGGGCGCGAATGAAGCACTGGGCACCATCGGATACGTATCGCGCGATGTCGCCGGCTCCATTGGCTTCGACGCGATCACCGTCGCTCTTCTCGGGCGAAACAAGCCAGTGGGCACTTTCTTCGCGGGCCTGCTTTTCGGAGCCTTCAAAGCGGGTGGATACGTCATGCAACCCAAGGGCGTCCCGATCGACATGATCCTCATCCTCCAGTCGGTCATCGTTTTGCTCATTGCGGCCCCCGCGCTCGTGCGCTGGCTCTTCCACCTGCCCAAGGGTTCGGAGAAGTCCTTGCGGGCACAGCTCGCGGCCCTGGGCGAGCCCCCCGCTCCGGCCGCTGCACAGTCCCAAGCTTCGGAACAAGCCAGCGCCGCCAAGACCTTCGCAGCTGGAACGGGTGATGAAGCCGTGAACTCGACGGCCTCGCACAAGGAAGGAGACGCACGGTGAGCTCCGAAAAGACTCTCGCTGAACAGACCGAAGTGCAGCTCAAGCGCTCATGGAAGATGCCGATCGCCTACGTGTTGGGGGCGGTCCTGCTCGCCCTCTTCGCTTCGACGGCCTCCGGAGACGTTCATCTGCGCCTCAACGACAGGTCCCAGTCCTACACGCTTGAGGACATCACCACACCGGGCGCCCCGATCCTGTGGGTCCTCTTCGTCCTCGTCGCTCTCATCGCCGCGTGGTCGCTCTTTTGCACGACGACGAGGCGCACTCCTCCCCGTTGGCTTTCCTCCCTGCTCATGGCCTTCGCCGGAATCGGAACCGTTTTCGGCTTCCTCGTGTACGCGGGCAGTGGTTCCAACGGCGTCGTCACCTTGACCTCTCTTCTCGTGTCGACGATCGCGATCTCCACTCCGCTGATCTTCGGCTCCCTTTCAGGCGTCGTCTCCGAGCATGTGGGCGTCGTCAACATCGCAATCGAAGGCGACCTCCTCGTCGGCGCATTCGCCGGCGTCATGGCGGCCTCCTTCTTCCAAACTCCCTATGCGGGTATCATTGCGGCACCTCTCGCCGGTGCTCTCCTCGGCTCCCTCCTCGCCCTCTTCTCGGTGAAGTACGGAGTCGATCAGATCATCGTCGGCGTGGTCCTCAACGTCCTCGCCCTGGGGCTGACGACCTTCTTCTATGGGACCCTCATGAAGGTCTCCCCGCAGACCCTCAACACGAACCAGTTCTCACTCACACCGATCAAGATACCCCTCCTTGCGGAGATCCCGGTGATCGGGCCGATGCTGTTCAACCAAACGCTCCTCGTGTACCTCATGTATCTCGCGGTCGCCTTCCTCGCGGTGTTCCTCTACCGCTCCCGCTGGGGTCTGCGCCTGCGCGCCTGCGGTGAGCACCCGAAGGCCGCCGACACGGTCGGCATCAACGTGAACCGCACGAGGGGGAGAAACGCGATCCTCGCCTCGAGCTTCGCGGGTCTGGGCGGTGCTTTCTTTACAATCGGTTCGGGCCTGGCATTCACCGACAACATCTCCGCAGGCAATGGTTACATCGCCCTCGCGGCGATGATCCTGGGTAAATGGCATCCGCTCGGGGCGACCTCCGCAGCCCTCATGTTCGGTTTTGCGCAGGCGGTCGCCAGGATGCTCCCGAACGTTTCTCCTGCGATTCCTTCCGATCTCGTCTCGATGATCCCCTACCTCGTGACGATCGTCGCCGTCGCCGGATTCGTTGGAAAGTCGAAGGCACCCGCTGCTGAGAACATCCCCTACGTGAAGTGATGCTGACGATGACCAACACGCTTGATGAGCAGACCTGGAAGACCCTCACCGCCGCAGCTGTCGAAGCCATGTGCTCCGCCTACTGCCCGTACTCGCACTTCCCCGTCGGCGCTGCTGGCCTGACGACTGACGGAAGGATGGTCTCGGGGTGCAATGTGGAGAACGCCGGATACGGCGTGACCCTGTGCGCTGAATGCGGAATGGTCTCTGATCTGGTGCGCCACGGGGGTGGGCGACTGAAGGCTGTGGCCATTGTCAATGGCAATGGCGAGGCTTGCGCCCCTTGTGGGCGTTGCCGCCAGCTCATCTTCGAGCACGGAGGCAACGAGTGCCTGATCCTCATGCCCACTGGGCCGATGGCGATGAGTGAGGTCCTGCCCGGCGCCTTCGGGCCGAGCAACCTCAGTGAGGTCACCAGCGGGCAAGCTCTGGCGAAGTGAAGCGATCCGGGCGCCCCGAAGTTGGGGCGCCCGGTGGGAAGGAAACACAATGGAACTCTTCGACGTCGTTGACGTCATCCGCGTCAAGAGGGATGGGCATGCCCTCACGAAGCCCCAGATCGACTGGGTCATTGATGCCTATACGCGAGGTGCGGTCAAAGATGAGCAGATGGCCGCCCTGGCGATGGCCATCTTCTTGCGCGGCATGAACCGTGAGGAGATCTCGCAGTGGACCAGCGCGATGATCGCATCCGGTGAGCGCATGGATTTCGCTTCCTTGGCGCGCCCAACCGCTGATAAACACTCCACCGGAGGGGTCGGCGACAAGATCACCCTGCCACTCGCCCCCCTCGTCGCCGTGTTCGATGTGGCCGTCCCACAGCTGTCGGGTCGCGGTCTCGGTCATACCGGAGGAACCCTCGACAAACTCGAGTCGATCCCCGGGTGGCGAGCAAGCATGTCGAATGAGGAGATCTACTCCCAGCTCGGCGAAGGCTGCGGTGCGGTTATCTGCGCGGCGGGTGCGGGTTTGGCGCCTGCAGATAAGAAACTCTATGCGCTGCGCGACATCACTTCGACGGTCGACTGCATTCCGCTGATTGCCTCTTCGATCATGTCGAAGAAGATCGCTGAGGGGACGGGGTCTCTTGTCCTCGATGTGAAAGTCGGTTCTGGCGCGTTCATGAAGGACATTGATCAGGCGCGCGAATTGGCGCGCACGATGGTGGACCTTGGGGCGGATGCCGACGTGAAGACCTTCGCTTATCTCACCGACATGTCAACGCCCCTGGGGCTCACTGTCGGCAATGCCCTGGAAGTGCGCGAGTCCGTCGAGGTCCTCGCAGGAGGTGGTCCCGCTGATGTGGTGGAACTGACCTGCACCCTCGCCCGCAAGATGCTTGAAATGTCCGGGAAGACGGATGTCGATGTGGAGGCGGCACTTAAAGATGGTCGCGCAATGGATGTGTGGCGCGAGATGATCGAGGCCCAGGGGGGCGAGGTCGATGCCGAACTCCCGATCGGCACCGAATCGCATGTCGTGCTCGCCCGAGAAGACGGTGTCCTTCAGACCCTGGATGCCTTGAGCGTCGGCGTCGCTTCATGGCGTTTGGGTGCGGGCCGCGCGGTGAAGGAGGACCCGGTTCAGGCGGGTGCTGGTATCGAGATTCACGCGAAGCCGGGTGATCCGGTGAAGAAGGGACAGCCGCTCTTGACGCTCCACACGGATGACGAGTGGAGAATCCCTCGCGCTCTCGAATCCCTCGAAGGTGGCATTGTGATCGGCGACTCGGCCCCAGACGCGGCTTGTGTCGTGCTCGATGAGATCGGGTGATAATTGCAGGTCATGTGAGAGAAGACTCTTCAGTGCTCACTGTGGCGGGCGCCTGAATCATTGGGGCCCGCCACCTTGATCGGGTCGCGCAGTGTCCTGTGAAGGGGAATCGCGGCTTCGAGCGAAGGACCTGTGTTCCCAAGGGGGCGGGGTGTTCGCGCTGGGGAGTCTCGTGGAGTCGGCAAGACCTTAAGGAGTCGTACAGACAATGGCTCGTGCAATGAAAGGAGGGCAGATGGACAAGAAGGATGAGCAGGCGATCGACGCGGTGAGGCTCTACTACGAGCATGGTTTCAGCCAGGCCGAGGTCGCATCGAAGATGGGGATTTCACGCCCAACTGTTGCCAAGCTCCTTCAGCGCGGCAAGGAGGCGGGCTTCGTCACCATTGAGATTCACGACCCGCGTGAGAAGTCCTCGCTGCTCGCCACTCGTTTGGAGGAGCGTTTCGCTTTGAAGCATGTGCGCGTGGTCCACCCGGTCGCTTCGAATGAGCGAGAGCTCCTCGATGAGTTGGGGCGCGCGGGCGCGGAGCTTGTCGAGTCCCTTGTCCGCGATGGCATGAGCGTCGGAGTGTCCTGGGGACGCACGATGAATGCGATCGCTTCGCATCTTCGCCCGACGGTGCACAGGGACGTGGAAATCGTCCAGCTCAAAGGCGGGACCTCCCATTCGGATCAGGCGACGAATGATTTTGAGATCATGAGGGCTTTTTGCACTGCCTTCAATGCGAGTGCCAGGTATTTGCCCCTGCCTGTGGTCTTCGATGATGTCCGGACTTTGAGGATCGTGGAATCCGACCGGCATATTGCGCAGATCCTTGAGGCGGGGCGACGCACGGATCTCGTGGTCTTCACGGTTGGCGCGCTCGCTCGCGAGGCCCTCGTTTTCAATCTCGGGCATCTTCGCGAAGAAGAGATCACACGTCTTCTTGAGCGTTCCGTGGGGGATGCCTGCTCTCGTTTCTTCACTTCGGGTGGCGAGGTGGCAGTCCCTGAGATTGACGAGAGGACGGTGGGGATTTCTTTGGAGGACTTGGCTTCCCGGCCGATCCGGGTCCTTGTCGCCGGGGGCCCGAAGAAGGCTGTGGCTCTCAAAACCGCGATGCGGATGGGCTTGGCGACTCACGTGGTCGTTGATCAGGATCTTGCGCTCGCTCTCCTTCTCGAGGACGAGGCCGGGGACTGAAGCGGGGCGGGGAGCGTGCAGGTCGAAGTCTGAAGCGCGGCCGAGCAACGAATTGAAGCTGAGGGTCGAGGCGGGGAGGAGCAGATCTCTCTCGCCGTCTCGCTCCGCCCACGAACGGAACAAATGTCAATTTGTTGATTGACGAAATGATATTCGCTGCTTTACCCTGAAACGAGTCTGGGACGATGAGGTCCCGACCGCCCACACTGGAGGACACATGTCTAAGATGAAAGCCACGCCGCACATCAACCCTCAAGGTCCGATCGCGAAAACGATCCTCCTGCCCGGAGACCCACTTCGCGCGAAGTTCATCGCCGAGACCTACCTGGAGGACGCCCAACAGTTCAACTCCGTGAGGAACATGCTCGGCTTCACCGGCTACTACCAAGGCACCCAGGTGTCTGTCATGGGCTCGGGCATGGGCATCCCCTCGATCTCCCTCTACGCCTGGGAACTCATCCACGTCTACGGCTGTGAAAAGCTCATCCGCATCGGAACCTGCGGCTCCCTCCAACCCGAGGTCAATGTCTACGACGTCGTCATCGCCCAGGCGGCCTGCTCAAACTCGAACTTCATCAACCAGTACAACCTTCCCGGAACCTACGCCCCCATCGGCTCCTACCGTCTGATCGAAGCCGTGCGCGAGCGCGCGAAAGCGAACGGCGTGACCAGCCACGTCGGCAACATCCTCTCCTCCGACACCTTCTACAACGCCGACCCGAGCTTCAACGATCGTTGGGCGAAGATGGGCATCATCGCCGTCGAAATGGAGACTGCTGGCCTGTACGCGACCGCAGCTGACGCAGGAGTCGAAGCCCTCGGCATCTTCACCGTTTCGGACTCCCTCGTCACCGGAGAGGCCACCACTGCGGAGCAGCGTCAAACGGCGTTCACGGACATGATGGAGCTCGCCCTCCCGCTCGCCCAGATCTGATCGCCCGCACACTCGCATTCGAACTCTCAGGAGTATCACAGTATGAAGAAATCCGAAGTCGCCCAGATGATCGACCACACTCTCCTCAAACCCGAGGCGAGTGGGGCCGATGTCGCAAGGATCGTCAAGGAGGGTGCTGAACTCGGCACTTATTCCGTGTGTGTGTCATCCTCGATGCTTCCCCTTGAAGTTCCCGAGGGCCTCCACGTCGCCTGCGTTGTCGGTTTCCCCTCCGGCGCGGTGAAGCCGGAGATCAAGGCAGCCGAAGCCGCCCGCGCGGTCGAGGACGGCACAGATGAGGTCGATATGGTCATCAACCTCGCCCTCGTGAAAGAGGGGCGAGCCAAGGAACTTGAAGCCGAAATCAAGGCCGTCCGAGACGCCGTGCCCGCACCGAAGATCCTCAAGGTCATCATCGAGTCCGCTGCCCTCAGCGACGAGGAGATCATCATGGCCTGCAAAGCCAGTGAAGCTGCGGGCGCCGACTTCGTGAAGACCTCCACAGGCTTCCACTCCGCCGGAGGCGCCTCCGTGCACGCTGTGCGACTCATGCGCGAAACGGTTGGCGACCGACTCGGCGTGAAGGCCTCGGGCGGCATTCGTGACGGCAAGACGGCCCTTGAAATGATCGAGGCCGGAGCCTCCCGCCTGGGAGTCTCCGCTTCCCTCGCGATCCTCGCAGACATCGAGGAGTGAGAGTGATGAACGACGAGCTTTTTGAATTAGCCCGTCAATGGGCGAACCACGATCCCGATACCGCGACCTCCACTCGCCTCCTCGCCTCCCTTGAGGCGGCGGAAAAGGGAGACGAGGCCGCCCTCGCCGAAGTGACGGCCGCAATGTCGGGTCCCCTCGAATTCGGCACCGCCGGTCTTCGCGGCGAAATCGGCCCAGGCGAGTCCCGCATGAATCTCGCCGTCGTCATCCGCGCCACAGCAGGCCTGGCCGCCTACCTGAAGACTCAGACGGATCGCGCTCCCCGCGTCGTCGTGGGCTGTGATGCCCGCTACGGCTCCGTGGATTTCGCTCGCGCGGCCGCCAGGGTCCTCTCCGCAGCGGGCTGCCACGCCCTCGCACTGCCGGTGAAGAATCCGACGCCGCTGACGTCCTTCGCCGTTCGGGCCCTCAACGCGGATGCCGGGATCATGGTGACCGCCTCTCACAATCCCGCTAAGGACAATGGCTACAAGGTGTACCTTGGTGGAACGGTTGTCTCCGACGCGGGCCAGGGCGCCCAGATCGTGCCCCCGCATGACGCCCGAATCGCCGAGGCGATCGCCGCATGCCCGCCCGCCGATGAGGTCCCACAGGACACGCTCAACATTGAAGACGTCGATCCTCGTAACGAGTACGTCGCCGCAGCGACCGCCCTCGCCCGTGGCAGCGCCGAGGAGAAGGCCGCTTTGAAGATCACCCTCACTGCCATGCACGGCGTGGGCGGTGCCCTGACGAAGCGGGTCCTGAGCGAAGCGGGCTTTACCCAGGTGCAGCTCGTCGCCCAGCAGGCCGAGCCCGACCCGGACTTCCCAACGGTCTCCTTCCCGAACCCTGAAGAGCCCGGCGCCCTCGACCTCGCAATGGAAGAAGCCCGCCGCAACGCTTCGGACCTCATCATCGCTGTCGACCCGGACGCAGACCGTTGCGCCCTCGCGATCCCCGATCCCAACGCGGAGAAGGGATGGCGCCAGCTCTCCGGTGACGAGATCGGCTCGATCCTCGGCGAATACATCGCCCAGAGCGCGTCCGCCGGTTCCGTTTTCGCGAATTCAATCGTCTCCTCGCGTCTGCTTGAGCGCATCGCGAGCGAGCACGGCCTCGGCTATCAGCACACTTTGACCGGTTTCAAGTGGATTGCGCGCACCCCGGGTATCCGCTTCGGCTATGAGGAGGCCATTGGATTTTGCCCCGACCCGGATCAGGCTCGCGATAAGGACGGCATCTCGACATCGGTCGTCGCAGCCTCCCTCTTCGCAGGCCTCAAAGCCAAGGGCTCGAGCGGACAAGAGGAGCTGGACCGTATGGCGCGCGCCTACGGCTGCTACCTCACCATGCCGCTGACCTTCCGCGTCGATAACCTCGGGCTCATCACCGAGGGCATGGATCGCCTGCGTTCCAATCCTCCGAAGGAACTCGCAGGTTCTCCCGTCACTGAGGTCACCGACCTATCGAAGGGGTGGGACGGGCTTCCGGGGACGAATGCGATCATGGTGCTCACCGAGGCGAACGACCGCGTGATCGCACGCCCCTCGGGCACGGAGCCGAAGCTCAAGTGCTATCTCGAGGTCATTTTGCCTGTCGAGGACGGGGCCGAGGTCCCCTGGGAGGCGGCGCGTGAGCGCCTGACCCTCATCAAAGCCGAGTTCGCGAAGGCGATCGGCATCTGACCCGGCGTCGATGGGCATCACCTCGGCACGTGCTCACGCCAAGGTGATACGGCGCCACGAAGGAAGCGGCCTGGACTTGAGTCCGGGCCGCTTTCGTGTGTTTTGGTGGCTTTCCTGTGTTTGAGCTGTTGTCGTGTGTTTTGGTGGTTTTCCTGTGTTTGGGTGGTTGTTGTGTGTTTGTGCGGCTCTCACCTTTCCGGACTGCTTTCGTGTGTTTGGGCCCGCCCGCTACGCACGCTGAAGCATCGTCATTCTCCACGTCATGATCTGAGATGGAGCCCGTCCACGCTCCCGCCCCAATCACGAATCTCCTTTCAGCCGCTTGACACACCACAAAAGATCCGCCGCTGTTTGATTGCAGAAAAAGAGACATGACGGGGCAAATGCCAGCAAGGTGGCGAAAAAGCCAGCAAAGCGGGGGAAAGCCAAGGCTGCGGGGAAAGCCAACGCTGCGGGGGAAGCCAAGGCTGCGGGGAAAGCCAAGGCTGCGGGGAAAGCCAAGGCTGCGGGGGAAGGCAGCTGAAAGAGGAGATGGGGGACAAATCGGGGCTTTCCCCGACCGTAGTATCTTCCCCCTCTGAATACTCTTAACGCATGTCTTCAGCAGCGTCTTTCACCGGAGCCAATTCCCCGCGATACCCCGCGCCAGATGTTGCGCGCGGTTTCATGCTCCTCCTCATCGCCGTGGCAAACGTCCCCGTGTGGTTGATGTTCTTCCCAGTCCAAGCCGAGCCGGGCGTTGCCGACCGATGGTGGATTTTGATGCGGGGGCTTCTCGTGGACCACAGGGCGTATCCGCTCTTTTCCATCCTCTTCGGTTTTGGCCTCATGACGATGGTGATCCGCCGAACACGGGCCCACGTCGGAGCAAGAAGTACCGAACTTGCCTTGCAGATGCCAGACATGCCCCTCCCAGTGCGCGAGCAATGGCTTGCTGGTTTCACAGTTGAAGCTCAAGCGGATGCGCGCAGGCTCGTGCGCAGGCGCGGATTTTGGATGCTTATTTTCGGCCTCGTCCACTCACTCCTCTTCTTCGGGGACATCATCGGGACCTACGCGCTTATCGCCATCATTTTCGCCGGTCTCATTGTGAAGAAGAGATTCAAGGTCATGGCGATCATTGGCGGCGTGCAGATCATCCTCATGCTTGTTTTCATGGTCGCAGGTCAGATGATGTTCGAACTCTTCCCTGGTTTGCAGGGGGACCCGGGCGTGGGCGGCCTCAACATCATGCTCCACTGGTACTATCCCCTTGCATCCTTCGGACAGTGGGTGGGCTCCACGATCATGACTGCCCTCATCTCTATCGTTGTGCCCTGCACTTTCCTCGGGGCTTGGGTTGCGACGACAGATGTGATGAAGACACCGGAGCGCTACCGCGGCCTTCTCATCGGACTCGGCATTGGCGGGCTCACCCTCGCGAGTCTGCTCGGAGCACCCGAGTCCCTCCACGAGGCTGGAATGCTCAGCTGGTGGATGCCCGGTGCGGGGGCACTCCACGAGTTCTCCGGGCTCTTTGGGGCGATCGGTTGGCTCGCTCTCCTCACCCTTTTCGCTGGCCCTGCCCGCGAGTCGCTTCCCGGTACGCATCGCTTCCTCTCCGCGATCGGCAAGAGGTCGATGACTGCCTACATCGGCCAATCGATTCTCTTCGCCCTCATTTTCGCGGTGATGGGCCTGTCAGGAGTTCGCAGCGTCACGCCTCTTCAAGGCCTGGGGATTGCGATCGGAGTGTGGGTCGTCCTCGCCCTCTTCTGTCAGCTTCTCGAAGCGCGCGGATACAAGCGCGGGCCGCTGGAGGTCCTCTTGCGCAGGGCTGTCGCGAAGTCCGCTCGTCCCCATCCACTCCCTCAGATCCCCACTTCGACTCCCACGCAAGAGTTTGTGGCGACCGAGGCCGAGGCGGGGGATTCAGCTGAGGGGAGCGAGGCCAGCGCTGCTGTCGGTGCCGTTGCTGAGGAGGCTGCACCTGCCGAGACCACAGGCTGAAGGTGAGGGGCTTCGGCCGAGGGTTGCGAAGTGTCGGTGCCGTGGTCGAAGGCGCTGACTCTGTGGGGAACGGTGCTGAGCTTGTACAGATGGAGGCTGAGGCGAGTTTCAGTCGTGGGCTGCGAGCCTGGTGCCGGGGGCGGTGTTTCGGGGAGCTGCGTCTGTGGGGAACGGTGCTGAGCTTGTACAGATGGAGGCTGAGGCGAGTTTCAGCCGAGGGATGCGAGCCTGGTGCCGGGGGCGGTGTTTCGGGGAGCTGCGTCTGTGGGGAACGGT
>ERZ772964.79-NODE-79-length-51652-cov-48.4419_pt1 | contig 51652 bp, 39 predicted proteins | sample MGYA00580675_ERZ772964 | MGnify/ENA primary metagenome ERZ772964 (study PRJEB29015, sample SAMEA2737941) | human oral metagenome | biome: human oral; feature: human-associated habitat; material: dental | place: China | collected 2139 ... | reverse complement strand
CCAGCATTCTTACGTTGAAGTCTTCATCTCTCGCAAGTAAATTAAGGTTGTATGACTCCATGGCTGCAACCGCCATTTTTCGTTTAGTTTCCTTATCTGCGGACATTATCTCTGTATTATATGAATCTAGCTCGTCTTCGATTTGCTCTACCGTATCATCTAATTCTTCAAGAATATGCCAAGGAGAAAGTTGTGCTTCGATATCATCTAAATATTGTCCAAACTCATCATAATCAAAGCTATTGTTATTTTGTTTTCCAGCTTCCTGTGTAGGTGTAGGCGTGGTTTTATCAATTGTTTCCATATCTCTCTCCTCTCTTTAGTCAAATGTTTCCTCTATTTGATCTTCTATTTTACGAATCAATATATCTGAAAGCTTACTCACATCTTCTACTTCGACTGAATTCTTACCCCATGTTTTAGATATCGAATCTGCCGCACCAGCTAATCCTATGCCAGTGATTACCATATTTCGCTTGAACTTTCCTATTACAGATTGAATTGATCCTGATCCGGATTCGCCATCAGTCATAAAGTATACGAAATTGTATGGACGATTAAAGCTATCGGCATAATCAGCTACGCTGCTGCACGCCGCATCTAAAGTAACGACATCCGGTGTGCCTTGGTCTGCATCAAGTTGCACTAATCTTGATAGTTGATATCCGTACAATTCTTGATCAAACGTCTTTAAAAATGTATATTCTTTCAGACTGCCGAAGGTAACGATTTCTAGTGGTATATCTAATCTGCTTGCTACTTCGGTTAAGGCTACTGCCGTCTTTTTTTCTTCTTCAATTGTGTCTCCACTACATGAAGCAGAATTGTCGATTATTACACTCCATACGAATTGCGGCTTCTTCGGGATAGATCTACGTTCAAAAATTTCCGGTCCAATGGCGGTTGTACCAAGCGCCGTACGCCCAAGTATTTTGCTAGTCCATCCACGCTGTAAACGATTACCTCGGCGTTGGTTATTTTCATAGGTATATTCGACATCCATTTTAAATTTTTCGGTAAAATAGGAGGTTAGATCATCGGTAAGGGATCTTGTTTCTTCGCGGTAATCAATATATCTATTCAAGGCTTCACCGGAGAGTCCGGATTGTTCACGATAAATTGATTCTAGCTGTCGTTGCTGTTGCTCTTTTATCGCCTCGAGATTATCTATTGACTCAACCGTATCCGGTTCAATATCCTGGTCATCTATATCATATTCCTGAAAACCACCCTGTTTGGATATTGATTTCGAGAACGAGCTCTCCAACTTTTCCCGTGCCTCTTGGAGCTGGCTAAATAATTCTGAAAGCTCTCTTTGGTTGGAAAACCCGCCTTGTTCGCTCATGCTCGGACTACCCTCGCCTTGATTACTATTGCTTTCATTGTTGCCACTCTGAGATTGGTCAACACCTGTTTCACCTTGCATACCGCTATCGCTCCCTTGTGATTGCCCGGATCCGTTCTCGGAAGATTGATCTGTTTTGCTATCAGCTTCTCCACCGGTGTTAGTACTGCTAGGGGCACCTTGCTCGTTTGTGCTATCTTTTGAATCGTTATCATTACTATCAGAGTTCATATCGAGTAATCCTGACATTTCTTCACCAGATTGACTATCTTGTAGAGCTTTAGATAGAGCGTCCATTATGGCCTGATTGTCTCCACCGCCTTGTTCATTCATAAGCGAGTTCAGTTCATCTAATATTCTGGAGAGTTGCTTTTGCATATCATCCTGATTCGTATTGTTGTCCATCTCGCCAAAATTACCACTAAAATCACCTGTCTGACCAGCGTCGTTACCACCGCCCTGCTCTATGCTATCGGGTTCACCAAATCTGCCGGAACTACCGGGCTCACCTTGTCCGTTTTTACCGACCTCGGAGCTACTTTCTCTGTCGGGTGTCTCACTTGAGCTCGACTCTGATGATGAATCGTTTTTGCTATCATTTTCAGCTGAATTTGTCTCTTGTTCCGCAGAACTGTTGTCGGAACTGGACTCTTGCCGTTCTCCTAAATCTAAATCCAGCCCTATTACGTCATAGAGATAGTAGTATTTTTTATAATCATGCTGTCCAAAGGCATTGAGGCGATCAAGGAATAACCCTTTTCTCGGTGCAGCATCAATTGACCTCCAAATTGCAGGCATACCGCTTCTATAGAAGTGACCCCATTCAATTGCACCCTCCGGTACGGGTTGGGATTTTGCGCCTACGCCACCACGATACCAAAACCTACCTAAAATGTCCGGTAAGTTAAAATTGAGCACCATATCGTTAGACTCGAAACCCTCAATCCCAAGTTCCGGGCAAGTATTCTCAATGAAGTCCTCACCGGCTTTTTTGCCGTAGATAGTAAAACTAGGAGTATCATGTCCACGAAGGATTATTCTCTGCATCATTTCGTCTGTAAAGTTTGGGTTACGACTCTTGTACTCTTCCATAATGAAGCGCATTGTCCGTACATAGGTGATAGTGGTAGCCTTGCAGAATTTTCTTAAATTGTTAAGTAGCTTAAGCTGAGATTCATCCAGCTCGACTTCGTTAATCCCGACCTCGTTAATCTTGAATTGTAAGCCTTCTAGATCATCACCGGAAGCATTTTCTGGATTTTTTAGATCGTCCAGAAGTAATTGTAACTTCTCTAGTTGCCCCTGGATATCAGCGCTTTGTTTTTCTTTATTGACACTTCGTCCTTTGCTGTTTAAAGATGAGAATTGTTCAGATAGTTGGTTCGCTTCATCCTGGATTTCACTAGAGAGAGAAGCATTTGCGAAGACTCGCTCGTTTGATTCTTCTTCCGACAACCCCCGACTTCTTTTTAGAATATCTAACGCTCTTTTGGCGGCAGATGTGCCATGAGCACGTTCCTCAAGGTTTTTCGTCAATTGCTCTCTTGAAGTAGTCTCGCTACCGGCTTCCGGTATGAATTTCGAGAGTTCTGGCCATAAATAATCTCTGACTAATTGCACTCTTATCTTGCCGGAAGATGTTCTGACGGCCTGTCCAATAACTGAGTCTATTTTTCCGGAGAATGAATCCCTTACATCACCAGAGAGATGATCGCTTGCTGTCTTTAAGGTTTCTTGGTCTACCAATCCGGCAACACTAAGCGATTTCAATAATGTCATATCTACTGCTTGCTTGTATTCTAAGCTGGATCCTATGTTTTCTGCTATGCTCCTTACCGGTATCACTTTTTCATAAAGAGGCTTAAATGCAGCTGCCGGATCGTCTGAGATTGAGTTCCTCATCTCTAGGTAGTTTACGGAAGCTTCTTGGACTGCCTCCACGAGCGGTGCCACAAGCCTATAATCTTGACCATGTTGCTCACACCATTTTGAGAGTTCTGCCATTTCGCCGTCTATAGAGTGATTTAGGTTTCCCACTTCATGACGAAGCCTTGCATTCGTGACCGCTCTATCTTCAGATAGGATACTTTCGGGATAAACCACAACGTTTGGTATATCTTTTCTTGGGTTATTTTTACTAACGCCCACTCTCCAAGAGCTACCCATCATACCCCTTATAGAGACTTTACCGCCAAGTCCATTTCGCTGTATTTTCTCAGACAAGCCATAAGCAAGGAATGGAATTTGTTCATTTATCTCTCTTATCAAATCAGCTCTTTGCTTATCCTGCTCTGGCGAGGCAACAAGTTGCTCTGGAGTCCGGGATTCCTCCAAAGCACTAAAACCAAAGGGATCGTTCCCGGTATTATGTCTGCCATTGTCGGTTGGCAAACCCTCATGCATAGATTAGCGAATTCCCTCTGCCAAGATTGTCTCAATGGCATTCTTGTCTTGCTGACCTTTACGATAGGTCTCGGTGTGCGGTAGATAAGTCATGGCGACAGCGTACTGCGCAGCATTCCATGGAGCTTTCCAGCCCGGCAGCCTAGAAAGATCTTGCTGCCAGAGATGATTTTCGGAATAATATTTCGTCGCTTCGTCCATGCCACGTAAGGATATATCACGCTCCATCCTAGCGTCGCCGGTACGAGTCTTGTATGCCTCAACGGTTTGTCTGGTACGATTAGCTATGAGAATCATATTCTTCAGATCGTGTATAATTTTTACCACTTCCGGCGATACATCTGCTCGTCCCTGATCATTGATAACTCTATCCCAGATTTGGATGAATTGCGCATCGGAGAACCCTTGTAGTGGAGAGATATTATTCTTAAGGATTAGCGCTTCATCATAAGTAAATCTTTCTTCGCCAGTGTTACGATCATGCTCCTTGAGGGGAGGATAATTCATTGTCATAATATTAGAGCGGTCATCGATAGTTTCCGGTAAATCTTCGACGCCATTATAATCAGCGGGGTTCATCAACCCAACAAACATCACTCCCGGTGCAGCGTGAATAATTTGGTCGTTAAGAAATATTGAGCGATCGCCATCAAATAGAGAGTTGAAAAATTTAGCTACATTCGGGCGAAGTAGATTGATCTCATCTAGCTCTAGGATGGCATTTTCTGTTGAGATGGCAGTTAAAATACGTGTCGGGACTTTTACTACTTCGCCATCAGACAATTCGACGTCATAAGTGAGGTCACGTTCTTCTTTATCTGGCGAACAAGCATAACGAAATAGGGGTCTCTCAGAGATCGCAGCATAATGATCTACTAATTTATTCTTACCGGTACCCCTGGGACCAACTATGACAGTCATACCCTTTGCTGAAAGTTTTTCCCAATCTGGAGCCTGCTCATTGTGGGCAAGCTCATCCATATAGGCATTGTTGCCGATGCCCATTTGACGATTAAGTAGTTGCGCAAATTCGGCGAATTTCTTCTTAATATATGGTGTTGTCTTATAGTTGCGGTCAATTGTCGGTATAAATTCGGTCTGTCCCGGGTCTACCTCCCTCAAATATTGAAGAGTGGAAATAATATCCGCAACTCTTTCCGAAAAGTCTTCAGCATCCTCAATCTTTTCAGCCTCTTTTTCAGGTATTTTAAAAGCGATACCCTCGGGTGTAGTGAACGAATCTATTTGCGCCGCAAGCTCCTTTGCTCTTTCGTCGTAATCTGGACTGTCCGGATTTAAGCCGTTATATTCCGATGTGGTACTTGCCAGCTCCTGGTAGATTGAGTTAAAGGATTTTAGTTCATGTCGACCTTGTAAAAGAGTGTCGATAGATTCTAACCGCTCATTTCTTGCACTCTCAATGAAGTCCATCTTTTCGCCGGGCTTTGCAACCGTAGTTAAGCCGTTTTTGTCTCTTACGAATTTTACTTCAGAGAATTTCTCTCCACCGGATACAGTCATCTTACCGGGAACCGCTTCCCATTCGGCAGTTTTACGAGAAGATCTCGGTATAATCGGGATATACGTTCCATCGACCTCGAAAAACCTAGCTCTTGGCTGCGAATGCGGATCTTTGATGTCGCTGGGGTTAGATTCACTTGCCGGTCTAACATCAAGGTAGGTTGCCGGAGCTTCTTCCGAAGCCTCGGAAAGATGAACTTTCTGTTGGTCCAATGTATTCCTCGTGGGTGCGTTTCTGAGGTCATCCCATTCTGTTCCGACTGCATCAGTGTCAGATTCAGATAAAGTTTCCCGTATTACGTCCATACTAGACAAGGCATCTTCAAGCTTCTTTTCGACTTCTTGCTTTGACTCGCCATTTTTACTGGTCCAATCTGATGGATATGCCCTAAGCCTTGCAAGGAGGTTGCTTGTGCGATCAATCCTACTTTGCACTTCTACTGTTGTCAGTTCCGATCTTCCGGCTTTGCCGGCACCTAGCTGTTCTGGACTATCGTTCATCTTGAGCCTTCTTCCTCTCAATCTCGGATTTTAGTTTATTAAACAATGCCTCTGCTTCTGCGGGCTCAGAAGGATAGTATATCGTTATCTCTGAACCATTAGCAGCTACTCTGATATGCCCATCATAACCGGGTACGCCAAATAGGAATCGTCCGAGACGATCAACTTTAATCTCGTTGCCTGCGCTATCTTTACCTATTTGCCAGCAGTCTACCGGCCAATTATATTCTTCTAATTTTCTAGCTATCTCGTGTAGCCAAACCGCAGCGGTAGCTCCAAGTTTTTTCGGGGCATAAATTACTATGGTTTTACTTAGTCTAGGGGATACATCATTAATAGGTATCATCGTTCATCCCTTTCTTTTATTAATAAATCTGATGCTAAGAATGGGTATAACTTAATCTCATCGACGCTAAACCCGGCATTAATTGCACGTAAGAATGCATCTACCTCAAGATTATTTTTGAGCCAGATAAAGTATATTTTCAAGAGTATTAAATCCTGAGTATTTTTCGTCTTCATCTAAAAGATACTTTATGCGAGAAGCATGAACCACATCTGCGCCACTCTCAGCAAGTTGATGTAGTATATCTATATCACCATCAAAAGATTCTATAGCCTCCTCTATCCTCCAATAGTTGGGATTGTCTCTGAGCGCATTCTGTAGCAATTTCACTTTGTCGTCAAAACTTAGACTGCTATTTTCTTTTACGTCAAGATTATCGCCGTTGTATTCAGTACTGATGAACACACTTCTATAAGCACTGGCGGCAATTCCATGTTCGTACAGGTTTATTACTTGGGATTCTGTATATCCTACATCAGGATTATACAGTGTTCGTATTGATGCTTCTTCTTGGCTTAGATCTCTTAATCCATACATAGCTGTGCTAATTTTCTCTGACAATCTTAGTGTTTTGTCAAAATCATCGCCCACACTGTTTTTAAATTCTCTGGTAGCCATGTTGAAAGTATCTAAATCAGTGCCGTGCGACAGCAGGCCATCAGCTTTTTCTATGCCCATAGAGTTCATAGCTGTACGATATTGTGAAATAAGTTTTTCATAACCACCCTCGTATCTATCTGAAAGTTGTCCAATTTTTGTTGCACGATCCAGTATCTCTGAGAAATTGCTAACTCCTTGTGTGGATACTATTGACCTTACTGCATTTAATATTCTTAAATCAACACCATTATCCATAGCGGTTATCGCTTCATCTAACGAAAAACTCCTCAGAGTAGAAATAAACACCTCCTCAACTTCTTTGTGACGGTAGGAATTAATTATTTCTTTACTTGAGAGCTCTATTAATTGGTTTGTGTCCAATTTGTACCCAAATTCTTCGGTAATACGACTCAACCTTGGAACAAGGGAAAGGTCTAGTCCTTTGTCTATAAATTGTTTTACATCCGAAAACGGGAAGACTGCAAGCGAATCCTCTATCCATCGCATGTCTTTGCCAGGCATAGACCCCAACTCTGAATAGCTTAGCTCCTCTGAGTATCTAGACAGTTTTCCTGCCAAACGTATGATTTCGCGAATCTTCAACACATCATACATACTATCAATACTATGTCCGTCTTCTATCTCCCTAAACATCTGGTGCATAGCTATATCTGCCTGATCTGGATTATTGACCGCCTTTCGAATCGTCTCACTTATCGCCAATTTGTATATTTCGTCGGCAGACATCCCGTCGACCATTCTTTTATGTGCACGTTTAATCACTCCAAAAGGAGCATCGTTTATCCAATCCAGGCATCCTTGATATTGGGAAACATCTGTCGTGTTCTGTTCTTCTAGGTCATTACTCCATTCTCCTTTGTATCCATCACCTAATTTAAAATGAAGTTCTATTGCCTTTTCGGCTAACGATTTTCTTTTTTCGATTCTGTGCGACAGCAACTCTCTTCTCTCGTTGATATCTGAAAATAGTCCGTCCAAAGCCCTGCTCTCAAAATACTCAATTCGTTCTGAAGTATCGGCTACGACCCTCTGGATTTCTTCTTCTTGACGGCTTGTGTAAGTAGCTCTACGTTCTTCATTCCTAGTCTTACTAATAAGTTTCTCATATTTGTGTTTTATTCGTTCAACCTCTTCTTTTCGCCATTCTTCTTGTTTCTTTATCTCAAACGCATTTTCTTTTGCTAGAAATTCTTGTTTACCGTCCTCGGATAGACCATTGATATACTTCACCCTATTTCCAAGACGTGACCTTTCGGACTTGAAAGAGCTGCATTTCTGCGAACATCCGGATTTTCCAATAAATCGATCTATATTGTGAAGGTTTGAGTTCATAATTCGTTGCCTCATCCCTCGGAGCTGTCTCTGTACTCCATAACCAAGCTGAGCCCATGCTACTGATTCATGGAATGAGGATACGTATGGTGATTTTGGTCCCCTGGTAGCGTCATTGTATTCCATTGAATCTGCGAAAATCCTGGCAGCCTTGCGGACCGCTATATACTCCAAGTTTTCTTCGTCTATGTCCGGGTTTCTTCTGGCAACTTTATCTGCTATTGTTCTGTATTCGTCAATGATTGTCTTCCACGATCCTATGTTTGTGTTAGTAATACCGGACCAATAACCGCTAATTTCAGGAAAATCAGATGTTATACTCCAGTCTCTATCTTCCACGATGTCCATCGCCATTTTGTATGCGCCATATTCAGGTGTACCTATCATGGCAGATCTGAGAGATGCTCTATTTAGACCAAGCAGGATGTTATCTCTGTCGGCATCAGACGAGTCCAGAGATCTTTGCACGTCAATGTACTCGCCTTTGCGTTCATCCCATTCTTGTCTCCATGCTCTGGCGGTTCCATTTATGAAATCTTGCTGGAATTGCAGCCTATGCATAAAGTTGTCATAGTTAGGGTGACCAAAGCTCTCGCTGCAGAAAAGCCTTACCTTGTCGGATAGCGAAGATAATAGAATAAACCTAAGTTGATCTTTCTTGTCCGAAATCTGTTGGTATTTTTCAATTACATTCGGATCGCCTTTTATATCTTCGCCCAAAAATGCAAATAGCCCGTTAAACTTTTCGAATACCTGTTCCGGTGAAAGGATCTGTTCGTAAGAAGAGTCTGTGGCTTTATCATAAACGTCGGGCATTGGGGCGTCTACATGACTTAAATCTTGCTCAGCTCTCTTATGTTGTTGCTCATATGGTGTCTCCGGTTCAGAATGCTTTTGTTCTTGCTCTATTCTTTCTCTTGCTTTTGTTTTTTGCAGAGCGTGTGCTGCAAAAGCTGCTATGGATTCAGATTTGTCATCTGTCAAGCTTCTCCAGCTATTTGCGGTCTCAAAGTCAGTATTATTGTTATTGATATCTGTATTTAGATTTTCGCCGCTTTCCATATGTGTAATTATGGCATAAAAGCTATCATTTTTATAGGTGTTCACGTTATCTCATAGCAAAAGGTTACCGTGCTTATGGGCTAATGGCGAGTAAATGGGTGCCTTATTTATGAGATAATGCCCCATTTGTTGTCCAATTAGAGAAAAGAAGCTAAAATAGATGATGTTAAATCATTGCGGTAGAGATATGGAGACTAACGACGAGATAAATGAACAGCCGGATGCAGCAGAAATCCGACGTCGCTTGATGGCGGCAGATGAAGCTGAGGCGCAGCGGATCATTCAATATATGATTGACTACCCGGTGGAGGACTGGTTTGAGGTCGGCTTTGCTATCGATGACGATATGAACTATCCACATCGAGAGCTGATCAAGAAGTATCGGAATGACATTTTTGGCTCAGCCGCCATAGCCGTGGCTGACAATGATGGGCTGACTCGGTCGCTGGACGATGATGAGGATATGATGGATAAATAGAAAGCCCCGCCTTCCGCAAGAGGCGGTGGTGTAGCACGAGATTACCCCTTCCGTGCTCATCCGAAATATTCCGCCATGCCAGTCATGACCGAAGCAGTGCTATAATCTGCTTATGGATAAAGAGATCTTACGTCACCGGGAATTCATGCAGACTAAGCTGGAGAGACTGGCTAGCGAACGTCGGGGTAAGCAACAAACCGAGCAGCTTTGGCTACTGTGGCGCTACCATCACTACCAAGTGCAGAACTTTCAGCACGAGCGCCAGATTCACCTGTTGGTCACGATTACCTTTGGCCTGATCATGCTGGGCGGCTGGGCGGGTCTGCTGGGCTGGCTAGTGGTCACCGGCGGCTCGTTTGATACGGTGACTTGGCTAATCATTGCCCTAGTGACCATTCTGACGATCTTAGAGGGGGCATACCTGGGCTATTACTATCGGCTGGAGAATCGCATCCAGCTGCTCTATCAGCTAGACGATCAGATCTACCGAGCTTTGTCATGACGATGTGCTAAGATGAAAGCTAGGGTAAGTTATGATATTCCGAGTAGCTGACGACAGCCTAAGTACAGCCAATCGACCTCGACCTCGTCTGATCAGGCTAATCGAGACTGACTACAGCGACGACTGGCGCCGGCTGATTTTCTGGCGCAATACTTTCCTGATCTACTGGATATTCTCGCTGATCGGTCATGTCCTGGAGCTGATCTGGGTTAATCTGCCTTTGCTGACCAATCAGCCGCCGATCAATGTGCTGCCGACCTTTGTCTTAGCAGCACCTTATGGCTTCGGAGCGTTGGCACTGATCTGGGTGATCTATCCTCTGATCAAAGAGAACCGGATCAATGCTCCGACCGTATTTGTCTTGAGCTGTATCCTGGGTGGAGTGATTGAGTTTATCTGTGCGGCGACCATCGTGGCGGTGACGCCGGATCATACCAACTACTACTGGGACTATAGCGATCAGCCCTTTAACCTGTTTGGCTTTATCTGCCTCAAGAACTGCCTGGCTTTCGGCGTGGCATCAGTGCCGGGAGTTTATTGGGGCTTTCCCCTGGTTAATAATCTGATCAACTGGCTGGATAAGCATTGGCGTCAGGTGCTGAATGTCGGTACGGTGGGGCTATTTACCGTCTATATGGTCATCCAGGTGATGGTGATGAGTGGTCACCCGCCAGCCAAAGTCTTTCACCTGCCTCGTCCGTATTTTGACATAGCCGGTGTCTGTAAGAACCAGCCGACTTGCCCGCCGCCCCGCAAATAGGTGGTATTTTAGCCGGTCTTGGTGCATAGTAATGGTATGAAGAACGATACTAAGCCTTTGCTATACGAGCAGATCATGACTGATCCGATGAATGCTGACTATACCGACCGGGGCTGGCGGCCGGTCTACTCGGCTTCACCCCATTCACGGATAGTCATAGTTGGGCAAGCGCCGGGGCGAGTTGCCCAAGAGTCGGGCAAGCCTTGGAATGATGTCAGTGGGCAGAATCTTCGTCAGTGGCTGAATGTGACGGAAGAGCAATTTTACGACCCTCGACTGTTCGCTCTAATGCCGATGGACTTTTACTACCCGGGCAAGGGCAAGCACGGTGACCTGCCGCCTCGACGGGAGTTTGCCGAGAAGTGGCACTCTCGCCTGCTCGACCGGATGACCGGGGTGAAGCTGACAATCTTAGTCGGGGTGTACGCCCAGAAGTTCTACCTGGCAGGACAAGCTAAGCGAGACTTGACTGAGACGGTAGCGAACTACAGGGAGTATCTGCCTAAGTATTTTCCGCTGGTTCACCCTTCACCACTTAACTTTCGTTGGCGCAAGCGTAACCCTTGGTTCGCTAGTGAGGTAATCCCGGCTCTACAGCGGGTGGTACAAGAAGTGCTAGCTGACTAAATAATCTGCTTACCTTTAGCGGCGAGTCAAGTCCAGTCCAGTCTTTTGAACAATCCATCTATCGGCGGCGGCTTGTTGCTTGGGGCTTTATTTACATTAGTCCGTCACTCAGCCCAGTGACCGGTGGTGGTAACTTGACTGGCGAGGCGTAGGCTCTGGGTAGCATCATCCATGGTCGCCAAGCCCGCTTGACGGCGGCTAGGTCATCGCTGATATTCGACTGATAATTGCCGGACGCCTTAGCATACTCGGTAGCGACCGGGCCGGTGGCACTAAAGACTATCTGAGCTATGCGATAGCCGACCGGCAAGATCACATAACTATGCTCGTTTAGATTATGAATCTCCATCGTCCAGCGGTTGATGTAGCCCGGGTCACCCCAACCGGCGCAATAGCAGGCACTAATGCCGATGCGCCCGGTGGTGCTGCGAGCTTGCATGCTGGTGGTACCCGGTGGCAGGATGCCGATAAACTCGTGGGTGTGTGCTAGGATTCGCTCATTAGGGTGGAGGACGATGACCGGATGATCGTCGTCGATGCCGGCGAGTGTGTCAATATTAGCTACTTCCGGTCGGCTAATCTTGCGTCGAGCCTCACGCCATGGTCTGGCGGTCAAATAATCGCCAAAGTACTGCCGGGTGCTAGCTTGGTCAAAGGGGTTGAATAGCTCGTCTTGCCGGCTGCCACCGGCTCGGTAAAAATAATATCCCAGAGTGACGTCGATGCTGCTACCGTTGATCTGAGCCGGCGTCGGGTCGCAAACGATATGGCCCTGCTCCAGTCCGGCGATAATCTCGGTGTCACTGTAGACACCGGTCGGTTGATGTTGGGGTTGGCTAGTCATGGTCAAGCTATTATAGCAGAGACGGGCGGTAGCTCTGCTATAATGTGTCTAATGTCTAAGCAAGGGCAATATGTCGTCATCGAGGGCAATGACGGTACCGGTAAAACAACTCAGCTGGAACTACTGGCGAAGTATCTTCGTTCGCTCGGTCGCCGGGTTGAAGTAATTGAAGAACCGGGCAGTGACGACCCGGCTAAGTCCACCCCGGTGGCGAATTACCTACGGCGACTGATCAAAGACAGTCAGCTGGAGCGTTCTGCTGAGATCAACCTGGCTCTATTCAGTGCAGCTCGGCGAGAACTGTGGCAGCGCAAGATATCTCCCGCTTTAGATAGCGGCGCTACGGTATTGTCGTCACGTAACTTTATCTCTACTCTAGCCTATCAGGGGTATGGTGAGGGGCTGGACGTAACTCACATTAGACAGGTGACTGAGCTATTCACTAGCGAACGATACATGAACCCGGACTATACGATCATCCTAGCTTTAGATGACGAAGCGGAGCGAATCAGACGGATTAGTCAGCGAGGTGAGCTGGAGTGCCCTGATACCTTTGAGTCAAAAGGCGGTGATTTTCAGCGTCGGGTTAATTCAGGCTACCGAAAGATTGCCCGGCGGTATCACTTCCCTATCATTGATTGTCTGGCGCCGGATGGCCGGCGCAAGACCATCAATGAAGTCCAAGCTGAGATCAAGCGAATCGTCAGAGCTTAGCGCAAGGCTTTGTCGATTTCGTTTTTACTAAAGCCCCATTCCAGCAGAGCCTTGTAGATGCAAGTACTGATTATCTTGTGAGTGTGGTACGGTATGGTGATGGGGTGCATCTTGTCATTCGGGCTGTATGCTCGTATGTGGCTACCCTTGCCGCTATGCTTGTCGATGCGAAGCCCTAGCTTACGACATGCCTTAACCCAACGTTTTTGGGTTAGGTCGGTTAGTGAGGTCATATGGCGCTATGATTAGGCTGAAACGAGCGCCTTATGCTTCTTGACTTTTGGCTCACCGGCTACTCTCAGTAGCGTAGATTCACAATACCGAGCCGGCACGCCAAAATAAGTATATGTAGCGTCTTTGAGCATGTCGCTTACGTCATCTTGAGCTGACCCACCGGTGATGATGCCGGCCGGCTCAATCGACTTAGCACACCAATCACCATTGTCGTCACGATTAATCACGAAGCGAATATGCTTGCCCGGCAAAGCATTGACGGAGCGTTGCATCTCGTCAACAGCCTGACATTTGGTCGGGTCAGCCTCGAAACCTAACTTGCGTAAGGCTAGGGATAACCTGTACTCAGCACTATATTTCATATGTCGTCCTTCCAGTGCCTACAGTATAACTCATCTCGCATACGTTTGCACGCAAGCTAGAGGTGGACCGTTAAGCTTAGCTAGTGTAAATCTGTCTGATTAGCTGGCGATAGACCCGGTAGGTGTCCTTGATTCTAGCCAGTGAGACGGATTCATTGATGGCGTGGGCTTGGTCGAAATCACCCGGACCATAGATAACAGTCTGAGCGCCAATAGCCTGAAAGAAAGCTTGATCGGTGGCTCCGTAGCTGACGGCTGTTGACGCCTCAGGCAAGATATGTTGCATCGCCCGTAAGATCGATGCTTTCTTGTCGCACAGGGCGGACGGCACAGGATCGGCGGCATAGCGCCAGGAGAAATGATACTTGCTAGCTAGCTGATCCAGCCAACTGTCGAAAGCCTGATCCAGCTCGGGTGTGGTGCGAATATCGACGGCGATGTAGCTGGCGCTGGCGGTCTTGTTGCTGGAATACACCCCGGCCGGCTCAATACGGGTCGGGGTGAAAGTCGGCTCACCTAGAGCGGGATGGTAATAAGTACGATGTAGCTCGAGTCGCACCCTGATCAGATCATTCATGAAGGTGATTAAAGGTGGTAAGGAGCTGATACTATAAGCACTCTCCCGGGAGGCGTGACCGGACTTGCCCTCAAATAGTATCTGAACGAAGCGATTGCCTCGATGCCCCAGCTCGATGCGTTGATCGGTCGGCTCGGCGATGATGCAGCTAGATTGGTCGTAAGAGGTATTCTGAGCGAAGTACTTAGTGAAGTCGGCTGAGCCGGCTCCGTCTACCTCCTCATGAGCTACGGCGACACACCATAGATCCAGATCGTCTCGGCGCTCAGTCAGATAGGCTTGACTGGCGGTCATCTGGATAGCGACGCCGGATTTCATATCACTGGCACCAAGCCCATAGAGGCGATCACCTTTTGCACGAGGTTGCCAAGGGCTACCCTGCCAAGCCGACTCGTCGCCGGCGGGCACGGTATCGATGTGTCCACAGAGGAGCAGTGCCTTACCGGCGGGTTGACTAGCTTTGGACTTACTTCGGATGAGACCAGCGGTGAAACGCTCCTTGGTGATGACCTGATCAAAGCCGGCTTGATCCATCCACTTAGCGACGAAGCTAAGGATCTCCGCCTCGTCATCCGACACTGAGGGGATGGCTATAAGTTGCTTAGTTAATGCGATGGCGTCTTGGGCGCTCGGTTGGTGCTGTTCCATACCATTACAGTATCACAACAGCCATAACTTTTGTCAGTGGCTTGGCCGTAGAGAGGACAGGTCTTGCACAGCTCCAGCGCCTCGGGTGGTACTTCGGTGGCGTAAGTAATTTCTCGCCCGTCTAGGCTTTCGGCGATGGGTAGACTGTCGGTATTGCAAAATGCATACGGCGTTAACCCTTCTGCCTCGGTAGCTTGCAGAATCTTGCCAAATAGTACTGCGCCGATGCCATGCCCGCGGAGTTTACGGCTGACCTTGAGCGAGCCGACCTCAGTCATCCGGCGAGTGGTGCCGGCGCAAGTGTGTTCTATCGGCGTCATCGCTCCGACATAACCAACCAGCCGGTCGGCAAAGTTGGCTACCCCATCTCCCTCGGTGGATGCGGTATCGAGGCTAGACTCGGTAGAGGCGGGCTGAGGCGGCTCCAGGGCGATGATAGCAGCGTGACGCTCGGCGATTGCCTCGGGCGTGACGGATAGCATCTGCTTGTCGTCCGCTTCTTGACGATTGACGAAGTCGGCGATAGCGATAGTGGCTAGCTGGATCTGCTGATTATTCATGACGGAAGTAAGCTCGTTAAACTTGACGATCTCCAGCTGGACGCTATGGTCAGCGGACTGTGGCGTGGTGGTAATTAACTCGGACATATCTGCTCTAGTATGCCATAACCATGATATAAATGCAAGTAGCTGTCAAGAGGTATTGACGGATATGGCATTCTAGTGTAAGCTACGCAATAGCGTAAGCCATATGGTGAGCTACAGCTAGTAAGTGTCGTTTTTCCGGCATCGATCCATACGCAGCTATAAGGCACTCTACGGGGTGCTTTTGTCTTTGTGCTTCTAGTATCATCACTTTTCCAGGACTATTTCTAGCAAAATGCTAGTGTCTGGGCGGTAAACCTGTATAATATCTAGTATGGGAAACGGTCAACAAGACAGGTCATCTTGGTCTGAGTTGATTATCTTTAGTGTCGCTATAGTGCTGATCTTGGTGGGTGTGTGTCTGTACATTAGCACTACCCTGCGCCGACCGGAGTCGCTAAGCATGGTTGATCGGGGTAGCTTCCCTGACCTCTCGACTAAGGAATTATCTCCGCTCAGAGCGAAAGTGGTTGGCATCTTGCGCCAGCAATTTGCCAAGCCTCAGCCCGGCACTTACTATAGCCAGGGAGAAAAACAGAGCTGGTGTGTCAATTTCGTTAGCTGGGTGGCACGCGAGGCCGGGGCGTCACTGACCAACCCGCACAATGGCGGCTGGCGGATCTCGGGCGTACGTAGCCTAGAGGCGTACTATCGGGCAGCCGGCAGATTCCATGATCGGGGCGACAAATATAACCTACAGCCGGGAGACCTGATCTTTTACGATAAAGGTAGTCAGCGAGACGAGCATGTCAACTTCTTCCTGAAATACGATAAGGGTAAAGCCATCACTATCGGCGGTGACGAAGGCGATACTATCATGGTGCAACGGTTTGACTTCAGTAATGACGGCCCGATCAAAGGCTTTGCGGCGCTTGAATAAGCTCGGCGCTGGTGGCTAACGGTGGGTGCTGAATGTGGGGTCGGTGGTCTGACTGGTGTATAATGCTATGTAGTGAATAACTCTAAGTAACTATATTGATATGCCTAGCCAGATAAGTGATAATGCCGTAGAAGCCAGAAGCCAGAAGCCAGAAGCCAGAAGCCAGAAGCCAGAAGCCAGAAGCCAGAAGCCAGAAGCCAGAAGCCAGAAGCCAGCTTCATCTAGCCTGCCGTTAGCTCACGAGGTTAAGCGAGCTAGCTCAGCGCATTCATCGTTAAGTCGAACCAAGTCTAAGCCTAAACAAAAGTCCGCCGATGAATTATCGGCGGACTTGGGTGTGGCCAAGGCTAGTGGCGCCAAGTCAAAGGTTCAGGCTAAACCCAAACCCAAAACCAAGCCTAAATCTAAATCTAAATCTAAATCCGACCATAGCTCAGTACAAGTAGAATCCAAGTCTCGGAGCCAAGCTAAGCCTACGACTAAACTCAAGCCAAGGACTAGTCTGACGGTCGGGAGGCTAATCAAGTCAAAGCGCCGGGTGAAAGACTTCGGCGAGGTCTTCACGCCCGAGTCTATCGTGCAGCAGATGTGTGACCTCTGTGAGCCGGATATTTCCGCCATAGACAAAAAGGTCTTTGAGCCGACTTGCGGTAATGGTAATTTCTTAGTCGAGATCTTGCGCCGTAAGCTGCGAAGAATTAACCAAGTAGACAATCCTCGTTTTGACCTGGAGGTGATCTGGTCGCTATCAAATATTTATGGTGTCGATATTCAGCTGGACAATGTGCAGGAAGCTCGCCAACGACTGGAGAGTGTTGTGCTGGATTTTATTGCTAAATACCAAGGTTCTACTCTCACCCGCTCTACTATCGCCGCCATCCTTAACGTCACCATTATTGTTGGCGACACCCTGCGGGATAAAGACACACTCCATTTCTATGACTTCCAGCCAAATTTCGACGCCGGTAGTTTTGAAGTGACCAAGTACTCACTGAAGGATATCGAGCGAGACTATGCTAACTGTCGCCGGATTAGCTTGGCGGACGTGAGCGATGGTATTGCCGGGATTTTTTCTCCGTCCGGTAAGCCGAAGAGTAAGCCTAAGCCACTGCGTAGTCCGAGACACAATTCACAGCTAATGTTGCTAAAAGGGATAAGCAAGTGAAAGACGATAAGAGGCAGATCAAGACTACTAGACCGGTCTATCCGCAGATTTATGCCTATACCCTACCCGAGCGAGTGCAGAATATGGGTTGGCAAAAGATTGGCTATACCGAGCAAGCGGACGTCCGTAAAAGGATAGAACAGCAAGTTCACACCGCCGGTATCAACGAGAGGTACGAGCTGCTCTGGAGTGCTCCGGCCTTCTATCTGCCTCACGAGCGACATGAGGACTTTAAGGATTATGAGATGCATCGTTATCTGGTTAGGAATAATATTGAGCGCAGCACTGACGATCAGCTGGGGCGGGAGTGGTTTTATTTCGATGGCACGCCCGAACGCTCGAAGCAGCTCTTTGACCAATTCATCAAGCGAGCCATGCCGACTGCCCCATCGGATAAAATGCCCTATACCTTGCGCCGGGAGCAAGCGCAGGCTGTAGAGCAAACGCTACGCTATATTCAAGACAATCGGACGGTCGACTTCGCTAAGCCTAATCCTCGGGCGCAGTATCTCTGGAATGCCAAACCTCGCTTCGGCAAGACTCTGACGACTTATGATCTGATAAAGCGGCTTGGTGCCAGGAATGTACTGATCGTCACTAACCGTCCGGCGATTGCCGATTCGTGGTACAGCGATTATCGACGATTTGTCGAGGGCTATTATTTCATTTCTGAGACAGGTCTGATCAAAGACGAGGCGATGACTCGTGCGGAATATCTTGAGATTATGGATCAGGATAAGAAGCAGATCACCTTTCTCAGCTTGCAGGATCTTAAGGGTGCTAGGGCCTTTGGCGGTAAGTACGACAAGCTGGAATGGATCGCTGATTTAGGCTGGGATTTGCTGGTGATTGATGAAGCGCACGAGGGCGTGGATACTCGCAAGACGGACAAGGCTTTCGAGCGGATCAAACGTCGTTTTACATTACATCTATCCGGCACACCATTCAAAGCGCTGGCGGACAACAAGTTCGCCAGCGACCAGATTTTTAACTGGTCGTATTTGGACGAGCAAAAGGCTAAGGAGGCAGAATTAGCGGCCGGTAATGAAGCGGGCGCTCACACCGACATGCCGGATCTACGTCTTTTTAACTACAAGATATCAGAGGCAACGGTAGATACCATCAACGAGGGAGTGGAGATCAATGGCAAGCGAGTCGCTCCGGCGTCTGACCTGAATGAGTTCTTCCGAGTGGGTGGTAACGGTAAATTTGTTTACGAGGCGGAGGTTCGACATTTTCTTGACCTACTCACTACTAATGAAAAGTACCCCTTCTCTACCCCGACCTTGAGAGATGAGCTAAGGCATACTTTTTGGCTGGTTGGTAATCGGGTCAACTCGGCTAAAGCGATGGAAAAGCTCTTGCGCCGACACCCTGTCTTTTGCCAATACAAGATCGTGCTGGCAGCCGGCGATGGTAAAAGCCTGTCTGATGACGACGAAGTGACTGAGGAGATGCAAGATACCACCCGAAACGAACGCTCGATTGAGAAGGTCAGACAAGCTATTGCCAAGCACGACAAGACCATTACCCTGTCGGTCGGACAGCTGACTACCGGCGTAACAATCAAGGAGTGGTCGGCGGTGCTAATGCTCTCGGATATCAAGCAGGAGACGCTCTACACCCAAGCGATTTTTCGGGCGCAGAACCCGTACCAATATGTCGATGCTCAGGGTGAGCTGCATCGTAAACAGTCTGCTTATGTTTTCGATTTCTCGCTGGCTCGGGTGCTGGAAGTGTATGACAAGTTTGCTAATTCGCTTAACGAAGTGGGGGCGACCGGCAAGATTACTGAGGTTTGCCGTCGTGAGAATGTCGGACAGTTGCTTAATTTCTTCCCTGTGATATCAGAGGATGATGAAGGTAGAATGGTTGAGCTAAGCGCCGGCGATGTGCTGACCTTGCCAAAAGCTCGGATGGCGGTAGATGTGGTCAAGCACCGCTTTATCACCAATCTGCTCTTCAAGGATATCGGCGTAGTCTACAATATCCCCGCTGAAGTGATGCGCCTAGCCAACAAGCTGAGTAATACCACCGATACGGGTAAGGTTGCTAATAAGAGCCGAGAGGATGTCAGACCTGATCCGGATAGAGGCGAGCGTACTCGGCGACGCATTAATCTCAACCGTCGGGCAATCTTTGGCGAGAAGATATATGGCGAACAGCTGGAGCAGATTTTAGATGATGCTCGACAATCCACTCCGGACGATTTCGGGCGAACATTTACCGACAAGGTGATGGACGGAGCGGTCGAGCCATTGATTAGCAAATGGATCGACACTTACAGCCCGAGTAAGACCGATCAGACCGAGATTCGTCAGAGCTACACTAGCAAGATTAAGCAAGTGGCGCAAGAATACTCCAGCTCAGATCAGGCTCCGGCGGACGCCAAACGCTTAGTTGAGGCGACAGCAGATATCATTGAGACCGACCTGCCTCGTGACATGGTTGACGAGCGGGAGGAGGCTGAGTACGAGCGAGAGGAGAAGTCTGATCTGGATATCATTCGGAGCAAGCTTCGCACTTTTACTAGAGCTATCCCTAGCTTCGTTATGGCGTCCAGCCACCCTAGTGAACTGAATATCGATAACATTGAGACGGTGGTAAATGATGACGACTTCAGCAGCTTCTTTACTGACAAAGAAGTGCTAGCTAGGGGTGAGAAGTTTACCAAAGATGATTTTCGTATTCTTAGAGACGGTGGAGACTATGAGGAGAACGGTGTGACTAAGCACTTTGACGGTTTCTTCGACAAATATGTCTTTAACGCTTCGATCCAAGAGCTCGCTAAGAAGCGTCGTGATCTGGCTGACTATCTGCGGGTCGATCGGCGAGAAGATATCTTTAGCTATATTCCACCCCAGCGGAGTAATCAGATCTTCACACCCAGACGAGTGGTCAATCAGATGCTTGATATCTTAGAACGGTATAATCCGGGTATATTTAGCGACCCTACCCTGACTTTCTGTGACCTATACGTCAAGAGTGGATTGTACTTGGCTGAGACTGCTAAGCGCTTATTTAAGGGGCTGGTGAATGCTATTCCTGATGAAAACGCCAGGATCAGGCACATCTTCGAGAGGCAACTATACGGCTTTGCTCCGACAAGAATTATTGCTGATATTGCTCGGAATTATGTCTATGGCAGCTACCCCGTCTCTAGTGACAATCTAGTGCAACGTGATTTGACTGACGACTTTAAGAAAGGAGAAAACCTAGATATGAAATTTGACGTAGTTATCGGCAACCCGCCGTACCAAGAAAACGATATAAGCACTCAACGAGAAAGCGGTGCCGCTAATGCAAGCGCCAGCCCGATTTATCACCTGTTTGTCAACGAAGCAATGAAGGTCAGCGATATGCAGTGTTTTGTCATCCCATCACGCTGGGCAATGGGTGCAGGCAAAGGTTTGAAAAAGTTTACAGAGAAGATACTAAATGATCAACACATTCAATCGTTTTCTTATTTTACAGATTCAAAAGATATTTTTCCAAATAATGACATCAAGGGAGGCGTTTGTTATTTTGTGAGAAATAAGAACTATACCGGCAAGGCAAAAGTAACAATCAAAGACGCTGAATCGGAAGAGAAAACGGAGAAGTTTTTGAACGAGGAGGGCGTTGGTGTATTTGTGCCTTATGTCGAACTAGCTGATATTTTAGGAAAAGTTAGAATTAAGACTCCCGAGCTTGAAAAAGATAATATGCAAAAAATCGTTTCGATACTCAAACCGTACGGCTTGCGTACCGACTTCTTTCGTAATCAGATAAAATATAATTTACCACCCGTCAGCATCAAAAGACAGAATGACGATGATATAGAAATTATCGGGCTGGACAAAGGTAAAAGAGCCTCTCGCTTCATCCCTCGGGATTATCCTATCCCTGCGGGTAGGGATACGGTGGGTGGGTGGAAAGTCTTTATACCATACGCCTACGGATGCGGTGCGCTGGGTGAAACCATACCGTCGCCGACACTCGGCTCGCCGATACAAATATGTACAGAGACTTATTTGAGAATCGGTAGCTTTAAGACTGAGTTTGAGGCAGAATCACTGCTAAAATACATCAAGACTAAGTTTTTCCGCACGATGGTTGGGATTCTGAAAACTACGCAACACTCGACTACTACCTACAAGTACGTTCCCCTGCAGGACTTTACGGCTGATTCAGATATCAACTGGACTAAATCAATTCCTGAGATTGATCGACAGCTGTATAATAAATATGGACTTGATGACAGAGAAATCCGCTTCATCGAGGAAAAAGTGAAAGAGATGGAGTAAAATCATGGATAAAGCAAACGAATCGCTCACTAAAGAAATTGTAGCCTTGATTAATCGAAAGCAAGAAGGTGACTATTGGGATTTCAAGCAACAGTGGCACGAGAATAAAGCCGAGCTACTACATGATATCATTTGCTTAGCGAATAATTTGGAGAATCATGACGCCTATCTTATTTTTGGGGTCAAAGAGAACAGGGATAAAACGTGGGATATTTGCGGAATAAATGAAGATGATGAAAACAGGTTAGACACCTTAAAAGTTGTAGATTCCCTTCGTGACAAAAGATTTATCGGCGATGTGAGACCGATGGCTCGGGTTGAGACGATAATTATTGAAGGGAAAAAGTTAGATATCTTAATAATTGAGAACAGTCACAATACACCGTTTAGATTGAAAAAGGACTTTTCGTATACAAATAAAAATAATCGAGGTAAGTCAATTAAAAGAACTGTCTTAGCAAAGAGCGTATACACCAGAGTTCAGGATGCTAATACACCAATAGATAAGACAGCTGACCCAGATAAGGAAGAGAAACTTTGGCGAAAAAGATTCCATATGGACGAGTCAGTGTATGACAAGACAATCTATTATTTGAAGAAACCAGATGATTGGGAAGAATCCGGGGTGGATCTAAGCGACTGCTATATAGCGAGTGACGAAACGAAGTATCCAAATTTAAAATTATATCGACGAGCCTCAGGTAGCCACTACTACTATAAGTATGCGCCTGAACATTCAATTGAACTGGTGGATAACTATTACGAAGAATTGTGTGATAATTACGATAAAGATGGCAATGGCGGTAAAAGCAACAAGATGGTTTGGCTGAGTGGAAGCGATATCGGGATGATAGTTAAATATTTACTCAGAGATGACGGCATAATAGATAAATGTGTCGTACGGGTCAATGGCAACGTTATCCATGAAGTAGGTATACTTCGTTCCTTTAGTGCGATCGGGGGCATTCCCTTGATAGCCCCTCGCCAGGAAGAAGTCTTCCCTGCTGGTCGTAGTGTCAGGGTGAAAGTCAATGATGATGGCAAGCCTTTATTGGATGAACCGAGGGGACTTATCCTATTTTATATAATCAAGGGGTCGTTTGATGATGTGATAAACGAATTCATCATTGATAAGCAGAGAAAGATGTGTAACGGTAGTCTTATTTCTAAGATAGAGTATGGGTTGAAAGAATGGGATAGTCATTTTATCAAATTTGAGTCAGAAGATGAGAAAGATAAATTCGTGAAATATATCAGAGAAAAATATAGTAATGATAAGCTCTATGATGAGGCGATGGAGAATGCCCATGGTCTCGAAGACGATCTAAATATACCCTCTTTCGTTGATAAAAATAAGATCAAAGCTGGAGAGGCACCATACAAATACATGCAGATTACAATGAGTGAATACAGAAAATGGAAAGAGGCTAATAGCTCGAAAAAGTAGCTTAGTGAACCTTTTTTACAATCCACTGCGGAATTAGCGAGGTTTGGCACTCTCCTGCCTGCTCTACCCCGCTCCGTGTGCTACAATCAAAATCATGAAAGTTGCTAGACCGGTAGGTGGATGTCATTTTGATCGTGAGAGATGGCGGAGTCGGAGCTTCTTAGAACAAATGGCTAACATTGCGGCGGAGGTGGGGCGAACTTTCTCGGCTAAGCGTCGTGGCGACGAGGAAGCGATGACCGGGGCGCTGTACCGTGGTCTGGATCTGATCGACGCTACTGCTGAGATATTAGCCGAGCAAAAGTCGCCTTGACTACGGACTACGTGAATTCTTGCGAGCTCGGGAGATTTTCGCCGGTCTAGAGGACGAGTCGATCGAGGACTACTTCATGCAGTATGCGCTGACCCTGCGTAAAGACAGGTAGGTGACACCGCCCCCTACTATTTCTCGGTATTTACGGCCAGTTTTCTTGGCCCAAGAGATAAAGACAGACAAACCAAATCTGCGCCCTGCTAGGGCGCAAATATTGATCGTTAGCTAATCTAGTCTGACTACTCGGTCAGTGTCTCTTTGACTCGCTTGGAGACGCAGAAGTAGAGGCAGAGCAAGCCGGAAACGATTACTTGGCTGGTGAGACCACTGATAGCATTCACTATGTCAGTGGTCGTATCAAACCCATTACCGGGCGCGCCAACAGTAGTAACTATAATATTTATTACCGAGTGCAATAGTGTGACGAGGTAGGTGGCGATGGCCAGCCGTTTACCCAACTTCTTTTGCATATTAATCGTCACCACAGCTGAGATGGACAGTGCGACGATGATGGGCGCCATAATAGCCGAGATGACAGAGGTGGCAACAGAGAGATTTAATAGTGAATTGAAGAAGATGCCGACATAGATCAGGGCGTCGATGGCTAGAATGACCATGAAGAAAGCTAGCCACCCTTTAACTCCTTTGAGCGACGGCGCCATCACCACGTATTGTACCGGCGCAGCCTGAGGCTGAGCGAAGTACTGCTGACTGACGGGCTGCTTCTCGTAAGGTGTCTCAGCCGGTGCCGGAGCCGGGCCAAATAGCTGCTGGGCGGCGTTTGGCTTAGATGCTTTTGGCTGTTTGGGTTGTTCATTTTGTTTATCCATGATTTTCTCCTTTATCCTGGTGGCTATTATACCACGAGTCTAAGCATATCAGCTAAGTGCTCTTACCCGACCAGTGTCTCCTTGACTCGCCTGGAGATACGGAAGTACAGGCAACACAGAAAGGCGGCAATAGCCTGCATAATGGCAATGTAAATAATCACTACAGATGTTTCTAAGCCATCAATAAGTGTATAGGTGACAGTCATTAATATCGTGTGTAGGAACGATGCGACAAGGGTAGCGATGGCTAGTCGTCCACCCAGCTTCTTTCGCCGGCTGACCATGACTGCAGTGGCAATGGCTAGTGTAACGACGATAGGTGCCATGATGATCGAGATAATTGCATACGGCTGGCTAATGTCGAGTAGCGAGGTGAAGAACATGGTGGCGGAGACCAGAGCACCAATGGTGACGACAAACATAAAGAAGGCTAGCCAGCCTGCGACGTCCTTGGGCGGCGGCGTCGCTAATGCATATTGCACTGGTGAAATCCGGGGTTGAGCGGAGTCCTGCCGACCGACGGACTGCTTCTCGTGAGGCATTTCAGCTGAGGTAGGTGCCGGATCGGATAGTTGCCGAGGAATATCCGGCTCGTGTAACACCGATTGTTTGGGCTGCTTATTTTGTTCATTCATAGTGCTAGTCTCTCCTGCTTCGGTAATGATTATACTATGAGTCTGGGGTATCAGGCGAAGTGTATTAGCTTACTCGACCAGTGTCTCCTTGACTCGCCTGGAGGTGAAGAAATATAAGCAGAGTAGTCCGGCTATGGTCGCTATGATGATGACGAAGCTAACGATGCTGATGGTAATGGCGATAGGCTTCACATAATAGCTTTTGCTCACCGCACTGAAGACGACGTATAACACCTGGTGAACAAAGTAAGAGATATAGGCGGCGATAGCTAGCTGCTTGCCCAGCCTCTTTCGCTGGCTAATCGCCACCACGGCGGCGATGGCCAGTGCTGCCACAACGGGCGCCATAACAGCGGAAACCATGTAGGATGATTCGTCGTCGCTTATTGGCAAGACGTTATCGGCGAAAGGGAAAAGTAAGTCAGAAGGAAGAAATCGCGGTTTGTTAACCTTAGTCAGTGTGTTAAAAAAGACACCAAGAAAAAGAAGCGCACCGACGATAAGGACAACCATAAAGAAGGCTAGCCAGCCTGCGATACCATTGAGGTGTGACGAGCTTGTCGTCGCTGGTTGTGCCGGTATAGCCTGAGACTGAGCTGAGCGCTGTTGACCAGTGAGCTGTTTCTCTTGAGACGACTCGGCTAAGCCCGGTTCAGGCAGATAAGCGGTGTTGCTCGACTGATGTAAGCTTGATTGCTGAGATTGCCCATCTTGTTTGTCCATATAGTGTTGTAGACCCCTTTGTTCTAATGGTTATTATACCATAGATCGGATGCGCTAAGCGGAGTGCCCGGCTCGTGAGATGGAATGCTAGCTTAGCCTACATCGCCTTATTGGCAATGGATTCAGCGACTTTCTCGGTGGGCTTAGTGCGGCTGGCTAGATTAACTGCCATGGCGGCTACCCCTCGCATGAGAGCCCGCTTTCTGGCTCGCAGGACATCTTTCTTAGCTAATCCCTTTTGCTGATTTTTCTCAGATAATGGAGCCAGGCTGATGGCTCGTCCAGCCAGGATAAAGCCTCGCTCCTTACTGCCGACCAAGCTCTCAATCATACTCCAGCGACCGGTCATGTTGATCTCGTATTGATGATATTTATCGCCGGAGATGCGACCTGCCTCTGCCATATCCGCTTCTGCTTGATGAACGGCATCTATCGCCTTCTTAGCTAGCTCAGGATCTTGCCTTCGTCCAGCCAGATACGCCTTGGTGGCGAAGATGCCGACGTAAGAGGCCGTAGCCGAACGCTCCCGTAGCGCCTCGGGAGTACGGTTCTCGGCTACCTGGTCGTCATGAATCCGGTAGGCTTGCTCCATATAGTCGCAGGCTATGTCGTCTCGCCCGAGGTGGTCATTGGCGGCACCCATATTACGGTAGACGGCCGCTAAGATTGACCTATTCTCATCGCTATGTAGCTCGTCGGAGGCTATCGCTTCCCTGCCGTGCTCCAACGCCTCGTCGAAATGGCGACGAGAAATCTCATTGGTCAGACCGTTGAGATGCTTGTTTAATTTGGGACTAATTTCGCTCATGGTAATCTCCTATAGCTAAATTGATATAATGATAACACGTTATCTCTTATTGTCAAGGTGGGCACGGACGTCGTGACCTTTATCTCTGCGAATAATGGTAGAATTAGATAAACAGGAGTGCAATTATGAGTAAAGGTATAATCTACATTATGACAACTGCGGTATCAGGCCTGATCAAGATCAGTAAGACGCAGGTAAGGCAGTATCAGGAAGAGATGCACTCTCTAGAGATGAACGGGTATTACAATGTATCTGGCTTGAAGCGCCAATTTGCAATTAAGGTGGATGATTATTTTGAAAAAGGAGCATTGCTACACGAGATATTTGCGAAACATCGTGTCGGTACTAGCGAGCTCTTTGCCCTTGACTATGACCTAGTTCGGCAGTTACTGCTTTCGTTTGAGGGCGAGATTGTTTATCCGACTCAGACAAACAAAGGAGTAGACTTTAGCGAGATTGCTAAGGCAAGGCAGAGCGACCATAGATTTAGCTTTTATAAAAAAGGACTTCATGATGGCGATGAGATAACTTTTATTAAGGACGAGACTATCGTGGCTAGAGTCGCAGGTGAACGTAAAGTTGCATATAACGGACAGATCTGGTTTTTGTCGCCTCTGACGAGAAAGATTTTTGAGGAAAAGGGGCAAGTTAACAGTAGTGGCGCATATCAAGGGGCGGCTTATTTTTGTTTCGAAGGTAGAATCTTGAAGGATTTGCCTGATATGTAACCGTGAATGAAAAGGAAGAAGCTTTCAATGAATCCATCGACTATTAGCTTGACTGAATTGCAGGAGCATCTGGACAAGACGTGCCGAGAGAACGGCTGGGATAAGAACTCAGTGACGCAGGTGTTTTTGCTTTTCTCGGAGGAGATTGGTGAGCTGGCCAAAGCCATTCGTAAGGAGACGGGCTTTAAGGGTGAAGCCAAGCCGGAGAATCACGACAATCTGCGGCAAGAATTCGCCGATGTCCTGAACTACCTGATGGAACTGGCTAATCGGTTCGACGTTAACCTGGCGGAAGCCTATTTCGAGAAGCACGAGATTAATAGTCACCGGGAGTGGAAGTAGAGCCGTCTTGGCGCTCAGTTTTAGCGATGACATGCGTAAAAGCATATTACATAGGTGACAAGCAGAGCTATGAGGCGACGACTCGCCTTTTAACCTGGCTAAAGTGGTAGTGTTATAATGAGCACTATGGTAGAGATGACGAGCGAAACACAGCTATCCCCCGCTGATTTCAAGTATCTGGTGGAGCAGGCTGTCAAGGCGCCATCAGGGCACAATACCCAGCCCTGGATATTCCGGCGGAAGGGCATGGCGGTAGAGATCCACCCGGATTTTAGCCGGGCACTGAAGGTGGTAGATGCATCTCACCGAGAGTTATTCATCAGTCTGGGCTGTGCGACGGAGAATATTTGCCTGGCAGCTCATGCTAATAATTATGAAGTTGACGTTGCGACGAGCGATGCGGGTATCATCACTATCTCACTAGCTAGGAGGACATTGGCACCGGATCCGCTCTTTAATCAGATAGATAAGAGGCAGACGAACCGCAGTGTCTACAGCGGAGAGGTGATCCCGCCCGAAACACTGACTAAGTTGCAGTCTGTCTACACCGATGATGGCGTACTGCTCCACTGCTATGCTCGTGGGACGACGCAGTTTAGTGCCATTGAGCGACGTGTTCTAGAGGGCGATGACCGCCAGATGCAAAACGAGGACTTTAAGATTGAGCTGAAGGGCTGGATGAGATTTAATAAAAAGCATCAGGATCAGACGCTGGATGGGCTGAGCTACGCCGTCTTTGGTGCGCCGAATGTTCCCCGCCGGCTGGCGGAGCTAATTATGTCGGGTGCTATCAATGCTAAGTCGCAGAATAAGTCTGACCGTCGCAAGCTTGTCTCGGCCTCTCACCTGGTTCTCTTTACTACCAGAGACAATACTCTATGCGAATGGGTCAACTTGGGGCGGACATTACAGCGTTTCTTACTGGCTGCTATCAGCCTGGGTATTGCCCATTCGTACTTCAATCAACCGAACGAGGAGGCGGAAGTTGCGGAGGTCATGGCGAAGGACCTGGGGCTGGATGGCGAGTACCCTACCATCCTGCTGCGAATCGGCTATGGCAAACCGCAGCCCTACTCCAAGCGACGAAGTATCGAGGATGTGATGATGTAGATGGTTTAGATGGATTGTCTGGACCGGGATGATGTCATATAATTTCAGCATGAGCACAGTGTGTTTTGTGAGGATGGTTAGGTAGCGAAGTTGGTTTACTATGATGAAACGGACTAAATATAGCGGGTGGTGTCAGATGCTAAGCAAGATACTGCGAGATACTCCGAGACAGTTGAAGCGAATTGGTCGTGCTATTCGCAAGCACAAAAGCGCAGCTAGAGCTATAGTTATCTTCGTGCTCGTTGTTATGGTATGTTGCATTGTTGATGAATTTGCTATGCAAAATACTTTGTACCAAAATAAAACCCCGATTGTGGTTGAATGGTCGGATCCTGCTGTAAAAACAGGGCGAATAGACCTTAGCCAATTAAAAAGCGAATATAATACTACTGCCGTTATATCCGGTATTAGTCCCCTTGCCAGTGTCATGATTAATGGTAAGGAAGAGACAGTTAGTGACTATAGCAATAAATTTGGTCGGATTACAATCAAGGCTAAAGACCTTCACGAAGGCGACAATAAATATACTATTCAAATAATCGATGGTAAGCGAAAACTAGAGAAGACTATTGTCATACACCGCCAGACGAAGGCTGAGGTGGATAAAAAGAAAGCTGAAGAGGAAGAAAAGAAGAGGCACATCGAGGAACAGAGGAAAGCTGAAGAAGAAAGAAGGCAGGCAGAAGAGAGAGCTAGGCAAGAACAAGCAAGCAGAAAGGCTGCCGAAGAGGCTAGTCGAAATGCAGTCGCTCAACGACAAACTCAAGTTCATCAATACCAACAACCGGTACAAAATCACCAGGTACAGCCTCCACAACAACCTCAGGTTTATTGCCCGAAGAGCTGCAAGGAAGCGTGGCTGATGGGTATGCACGATATCCCCAGGGGGCATCAGTGTTATTCAAATAGACTTGATGCTGATCATGATGGATTTGCTTGCGATAAAAAAGAAAAGTAGACTAGCATTAGTAGGAGGTAATATGAAGGGATTTAGCGCAAATATCGAGCAATTAACGCTGGCGAATGATAACTTTCGTCAAGTGCTTTACACGGCCAAGCATTGTCAGCTGGTGCTGATGAGCTTGCCTGTCGGCGGTGAGATTGGCTCGGAAGTTCATGATGAGAACGATCAATTCTTTCGCTTCGAAGCGGGTCAGGGCAAAGTGTTAATTGATGGCAACGAATATGCCGTGTCTGACGGCAGTGCCATCATCGTGCCGGCCGGTGCTGAACACAACGTCATCAACACCGGTGATGAGCCGCTAAAGCTGTACACTATCTATAGTCCGGCACACCACAAAGACGGCATTGTCAGAGCAACACGCCAGGAAGCCGAGGCTAACGAAGAAGACTTTGATGGCGTAACGACTGAGTAAGGTGGTTTGTCTCTATGTCTATGATTTGTACTGACTCACGCATATATTGGAACTAGGCTAGCTGTTTAGCTGGAGCTTAGATGACATTAAAGCCTTGGATAGCCAGCGAAACAAAAAAGTAGTAGATTTCCGCTACAATCTTAAACGTCATTAAAACGCAGAAAGGAGATCTACTACATTGGCAGTATATATGAACTGGCTTGAGATTGCCAGTTAGCATTCTCGCTCGTTGGTCTGCTATAACACTACTTAAAACAACAATTCAGATAGTTGTATACAGGTCTTATTATAGCATTGCTATGACAGTAGTAATGTAAATATCGGCAGAGACCTTTTCTGTTTCAGTGCCTTTCAATATAACACTACTGTAAAACCGGCATATGTTAGTATAAAGATGATAAGCAGTTTCAGTGCCTTTCAATATAACACTACTGTAAAACGTTTACGAGATTATCTGCCGTTGACGTAAAGTTTCAGTGCCTTTCAATATAACACTACTGTAAAACCACTTCCCCACTTCTCTTACAACCACTTTTGTTTCAGTGCCTTTCAATATAACACTACTGTAAAACATCGATCTAATTCTGCTTATCATCTTTATAGTTTCAGTGCCTTTCAATATAACACTACTGTAAAACAGGTAGATGTCATAATTACTATGTTTTATGGTTTCAGTGCCTTTCAATATAACACTACTGTAAAACAAAGTGCCAGAAATTATGGTTTTATATCAAGTTTCAGTGCCTTTCAATATAACACTACTGTAAAACTGTTTCGTTTTCAGCACTACTCTAGCTGTTGTTTCAGTGCCTTTCAATATAACACTACTGTAAAACGACAGTTGGTCTCATATAATGCTTATGACTGTTTCAGTGCCTTTCAATATAACACTACTGTAAAACGTAGTATTGTCTGATCCCGTCATCAGCTCCGTTTCAGTGCCTTTCAATATAACACTACTGTAAAACCTGAAAACGAAACTGTTACATTCGTAGCATGTTTCAGTGCCTTTCAATATAACACTACTGTAAAACCGCCATAAAGTGCGCCATGCTTCTTTGCTGGTTTCAGTGCCTTTCAATATAACACTACTGTAAAACCTCACAAATACGCTAGAGTTGTTTTGTCTGGTTTCAGTGCCTTTCAATATAACACTACTGTAAAACCTCAATAACGAAGTTTTACAGTAGTAAGCATGCTAATGCTTACTACGTATTATTGTGAATTGACACTGAAATCGTACAAGTCGCTATCAATCGTCAGAGATGACTCTCCTTCTATCTTTTCGTTACAGTTCTTTTCGATAAAAAGCACTGAGAAGTGATTATCTTGCACATATTGTAAAAGTGCTCGCAGCTCGCTGTACGATAGTAGCTGGCGCTGATTAACTAAAATAATCAGACGTCTCGACAGTAACTGTTGTGCCGAACCAATTATACCATAGAGCTTGTCGAGATAGTTATTGCTTGAATTGACCTCTAGTGTCACATGAGCCATCTTCATAATATCGCTCATGGATATCTCTGCACTGTAGTCTAGGTTCTGCGAGAATCCAGTGTTAATAGTGTGGAGCAGGTCAAGGATACTTGCCTCAATCTGCGCTAGTTTAGACATATCAATATCACTATTCTCTTGTATATCCTTGTAGAGGGCTGTCGTAATGGCTCGGCTGGATAGGTCGTACGAGTACACGTCAGTGGCAAGCAAAGCATCCTTTGGTAAATTGAGCAGGTCGTCGCCATCGGAGATGACGATGTGATTGTTTGCTGCTTTCTTGGTGTAATCGTCTAAGAGGTCTTCTATAATCTTCCTGAGTAACAAATCATCCTGGATAACGATGGTGGCAATTCCGCCATCGTCCGGTATGGCTAGTGTGCTATCGAAGCCTGAGATGCTAATTTTCATAGAATGACAGTCCTGTCTGTGCTCTGGATTGCTTGCTCGCCACTCTCACCTGCCAGGTACTCCATCGAAGCGAACTGCCGCTCGGTTACTGTGAGTAGCTGGACGATGCCGTCTTTAGGGATGATCTTCTTGACTCTATCGTAAGTCAATCGCTCGTTGGTGGAATTAAGTACTAGTTTGCTATAGACGGATTGTTGCATCATGGCGAACCCTTCGTGAGTAAGCTTCTTGCGAAAGGTAGTGTATATCTTGCGGTCACGGTCGCTGACCATCGGCAAGTCGAAAAATAAAATCATTCTCATGTATCGCTCCTTCATAATTTACATTAGTTCATAATCAGGTAGATCGGCGACGCTACCATCCTCCATAACCCTAAAGAAGAAATTAACGTAAATACTTATCGCATTAGATAGAAACTGATCTTTACCTAATATGTGGACTTTGCAGTTAAGAAGCTCTACTAGGCGACTTTTGAAGAAGTCATCAAAATCAAAACTACGACATTTATACACTTCACGGTCTACGATCGGTCGAAATGATTCCATTAGGTCGCAGGTAAGGTTGAAAGGATTGTATTCGTTGCAATGGTTGACTCCCATGGTCGTGGAATACCCGGCCGCTGATATCTCTCTATTGAAAGTTGAAAGTAAGATCGCATAGCCGTAGTTAAGGGCGGCGTTGATATTGTTAGAGATATCACGGGAGAACTGTGAGCCGAAGAGCTCTTTGAAGTAGAGTTTGGCTGCGTGTGCTTCGCGGTTGGTGGTGTCGCCAGGTGTGACGGTGGAGGCGTAATTCATGAGTACTTCGCATACGTCAGAGTTGCCTGTTTCTCTGTAAACAACTTGAGCCTGCTTGATAATCTTTTGTTCAACGATGCTTTTCCATATCAGGGCCTTCAGCGACTGATCCCATTGACTCTGGCGTCGCATTTGTTTACTGGCGTTATGCGAGCCGTAGTAAGGGATAATTTCGCCGTATGGATTGCGCTGGTGATCACAGAAGATTACTTTCACTTTATAACGTGCTAATTCACACAGTAGATATGCTGTTATATTTACGGCAGTATTCTCGACGATCAGGGTGCCAATCTCGCTGATGTGAAGTGCTTTCTCATTACCGTCACTAACGACAAGCATATAGTCATTCTTATAGCTTAGTTTGCAACGGTTCTTAACTACGACAGTACGCCAGGACATGTTTAGTTATCTTGTTCTAGTCTTAGTGTTTCCCCGTTTAATTCCCTACGGTGCAGCCCGGTGATGGATTCGTAGATGAAAGTGATCTTGGTCGGGTTGAGAGCATTAACTTTCATTCTTCCGAACTCATTTGATAGGGCTGATTCTGGGAAATTATTTTTCATATTCGCATTTTCCGATCCAGCATGTGTAGCCGCCAGAGCTTGTTTGGTGACATTTATCTTATTTGCTGCAGGTAGCTCGCAATACGCATTGCAAGCTACCTCTACCTTTTTAAGAGAGCTGCCGAATTGTTGGTATTGGCTGTTTAGCTTATCTGCATATACATCCCAGAATCTATTTATACCATCCATTACTTTTTCTCTACGCTCTATTTGTTGATTGCGTATATAGCGGTAGCGATCGTTGCTTGATGCCCGTTCCTCCGTTACTCTGACTTGCGGGATGTCGCCTAGCTTTAGAGCGACCGCTACGGCGTACTCGATATCATAAGGTAGCTTGAGCTGCTTAGCGTTAGCAACTTCTTTACTACTGACAATGAATTGCTCGTTGCCGTCGTACTTAATTTTTTGGTTGAGAGGTATCTTGGGGATAAGAACAGTGGCTTGTTTATATTTATTCTGGATGTAGTTACTGATTGAGCCTGGTTTAATCTTGTTCTGCATATATATCTGGACTGGGATGCCAATGATCTCATCAGTAGGGACATCTTTACCCCGTACCTGTCTAAGATAATGAATTGCCATACAATATGCATCCTTCTCGCTAGAGTATCCACCATATTTATCGACCGGTAAACCTATTTTTCTGGCAATCATTGTTTTGCCTGAGTTTTTGCCATAAATCGTCTGATCATAAAATTGGCTATCACGAATCTCAACTTTCCTGGTGACCAGACAGTCGTTATATTTCATTGTCCGATCGATGATATCATACGCTGTTTTGCGCTGCCAAATAACTTCGCCAGTCTCTGTACTGGTGAAGTCATAATTCATTGATGTAAGGACGAAGCTGTTACGATCCGTATAGGTTTGCTTTTTAGATTTGAATTTCATGTATTCACTGTAGATAAATGCTTTATCTAATTTTGGATAACGAACTTTTATGTATTGAGCTAGTACTGCGGCTAGATAGGCGTCTTTGGCGTGGTGTAAATCGTTGATTTCTCGACATTTTGGCAAGTCGTGGATACGACGATATTCAGAACCCATGCCAGCTCGGATGGTGAAGATATCGGTAGATGAATCCTGGTACTTTTCGTGTAACATTCTGGCAAGATGTTTGGTGATTTGTCTGGTCTCGACAAGCTGGCGATTGACGAAACCGGCAATGCGACTCTCCGACAGTTGCTTTTTGCTTGTTAGGTGCTGAAACTTTGTTGGCGACATTAATTTGGCTCTTTTTAGTAAACTCCAGATGACTGCCATGCGTTCTTGGATATCGTTAGAGACAGGGTAATCATCCTCTTTGCGCTGGTTCTCGTTGCGGATCACTAGTACAGTGTTGTCTAGTGAGTCATCTTTGGTGAGAGAACGAGGTATGATGTGGTCAATCTCGCATTCCCTTAAGTCATTCTCAATATCAAGAGGCTTACCGGTATAAGCACATTTGCCGTTCTGTAAGAAGTATAGATAGTATTTCTTCTTATTGAGCTTCTCCTTATACTTAGCCAGCTGAGGCTTGATGACTGACTTGTTGTAGTCGGCATCATCGCCAATTAACTCCTTATACATTTTCTCCAACTGGCTTTTACGACTATTGGTGCTAACTTTCTCGCCCTCATTTCTAGCCATTTCGATACTAATCAGCTTCGGTTCATAGCCGATGGTGTCGACAATCTCATCAATAATCCTGACACTTCGCCACAAAGCACGTTTGATGCCGGGTGAGCCGGCAAGGTTCTTGATATCGTCATAAGTTATTTCTGCACACTGATTTTCCGACAAGATTTTATTGATAATATTCTTAAACTCATATTGGTCGCTCTGGACGATCTGCATGAAGTTATGCTTATACCTGCGCATTGTCTCGATAACTGTTAGTTCATTACCCTGAACGCAGGCAGTGATGCCATCAAGCAACTTACGGGATAATCTACCCCAACCGCTGTAGTTTAGCCGGAGAATCTTACTAATCTGCTCTTCATTAAAAATGTTGTCATATTCTCTTCGTATCTTCTTGGCTAGAATCTTTTTATCTTCAAAGAGAGTAATCCACTTGATGACTTCTTCGACTGCCTGCTGATTGCCGGGAGTGATTTTTATGCCAATTTTCTGAGTGAAGTCGATGTATGACTTTCGTGATGAGTTAAAGCCCTTTTCGTTGCTGAACCCTTCAATCGCTAGAGAGTCAGTGTCATATATCTGATTTTTATAGAGATAATCAACTAGCTTCTTGCGGGTGACCGATGATTCCACTGTGAATAGTTTGTCGACTATGTCGTTTTGAACATCAGTACCCAATCTCTCACCGTTGACGGTTATATTCTTTAGCTCATTGCGAACTTCGTACTCTTGGTAAAGTAGTGAGTTCTTAGGGAGGACTTCTTCGTCCGGCAGGTAGGTGCAATGGTTGCGCATGCGGTCAATAAACTTCTCGGCAGAAGCTTCATCGTCTATCATCTCATCATAGTTCCAAGGATAGATTACACCATCTTTCTTCTTGACCGACCAAGCGAAATTGCCGCCGGTTTTGAGTGGTCCGATATAATACGGCAGCTTAAAGGTGAAGATGCTGATAATCTTGTCACTGTTCTGAGCTAAGAACGGATAGTATTGTGCTTGGTTGTCGATGATTTTCTCGAGCTCATATTGGTGAATCTGGTGTGGGATGGCGCCGTTATCCCGGATGCGTTGCCGGGCTAAGAACTCACCCAGCTCAGCTCGCTTTTCGAATCGTTGGTAGCGCGGGTCATCTTTGGCGATATTCTTCAGGATATTCTCAATATCTTTATATAAAGGCGTTATTTTATTGTTATTTTCTGATAGGTACTTTTTATGAGTGTTATATAGTTCAAAGCTTGATTTTTTACCATGAAAGAATGATTTATAGTTATTTTCGTTTAGGAACTCTCGGAATAACGACTTGAGATCAGATAGATCCTGGCGGTAATTATCATATCTCTCAATCATGATGTCAGACAGACAGCTATCCTTTCTGATAAATTGGCTGAACACTGTCCACTGGTAGACCGACTCTAATGTTGCTACTAGCTCGTAATTTTCATCGCCGATCGCAGTAGCTATGGTATCACGTTGTTCCTCGTAATCTTTGCTCGAAAACTCCCCTTTCGCATCTAGGGAACTGTCTTCAAAGAGCTTGCCGGCGTCCCATTTCAGACCAACAACCGCCTTAATGGCTTCTTTGGCGGATAGTGCGAGTTGCATCTGCTTGTCGATGGCTGACTTCCTGGCACTACGGGATTTAGAGCGGTCAAGCAAGATATTCTTGACTTCTTCGGCTGTTCTTTCGTCGGCACCGATAAAATCCATGAACTTATGTAGATTTTGATTGTCGAATGATGAGATTACACTGTCTACTCCGCCCTCAACCAAGAAGTTGCCGCGGTATTTAATGATGTGATGAAGTGCTAAATAGACCAAGCGAATATCCTGCCTATCGGTGTTGTGAAATAAATCGCTGCGTAAGTGGTAGATCGTAGGATATTTCTCTCGGTAAGACTTATCAGTGAACGAATGGTCAGCAAATAATATGTTAGCATCTAGCTCTAATGCAGAGTTTTTGTTGCCAAGGTGCAACATTGATTCAGACAAGCGAAGATAGAACTGAGGGTCGATTTTCTGTATTTCATCGTCAAATATTTGCTGGAGGAGAGTGATGCGTCGTTTCCGTCTGGCAAGTCGTCGGCGTGACGAGCGAAACGACCGTCTGGTAGCAGCCTTGTCTGCCTCCTTGAATAGATGTGCACCCCACATATTTTGATGTTTATACCGACGTAGCTTACAGTCATCATCAATGACCGCCCAGCCTATGCTATTAGTGCCGATGTCTAGTCCAATAGAATATGGCTCTTTTTTATCCAGCTCTTTACTCATATACACCCCCGCATATTTAACTATTCTGAGCATAGCATATATTCCGCTCCCTCGGCAGTCTGTACAAGTTTGGACCGATAGGGTATACTAAAGCTGTACCGTTTTTCGGTACTTCAATATAACACTACAGGTTAAAATAAGCATTTAGCTAAAGTGTTTCTTTACAGATCCGGGCGGTAGGCCCGTTTTTTGTTGTTATGATATGTCGGGCCTGCCCAGCTGATGCTAGTGAAATCAACTTGCCATGATAAGTGTGATTACGCAACTTTCTTGCTTGAGCGAGCATAGCACTAAGTATCCTGCTGGGTTTACTTTTCTGCCGGATGTGTCATGATAGTAGTACTGTAGGTGGGTGCGGTGTACTTTATGATGAAGTGGATGGATATGTCTGTGGTCTCGCCGGGCGCAGGTCTCTCCTGCTCCCTGTGAGGTCACAGACGGGCTGTGACCAAAACCGATGGCGTCGATAGATGTCATCAGAGAGGAGGCCGACATGTCGGTCAAAAAGAGTCACGGGGCGCTGAAGGCAAGCGCCATTATCGCCCTGGGCAGCGGTTTCCCTCAATATGAGGGGGACGTCGACCTAAACGAAATCGGTCAGTGGATTCTAGAAGAGTCCGATGGTGGTAAGCTCAAAAATGTCACTTTTTCTCTGGTGCGCCAGACGTGCCAGGGGAAACTGGGTGGCTCTCAGGTCGCATTGCGACTTGAGTATTACCTGTGGGGAGGTAACCCACGATTGAGGGGCAAGTTCTTTGACTTCGTGGAAGCCATGATGGGGCGTTTGAATCAGTCTTGCGCTAGTGCGCAGATCGGAAGTGATGTCTATCGTATTGAGTTGTAGCCAGTGTCCATTCACTTCTCGGAGGGGCGATGTTCGCATCGCCCCGTATTTCTTCCTCAAGACGCTTACGCTGGCACTCTTGACGAGGGAGTGCCAACTAGCTATACTACTAGCAGATGGTGATACCATCGTAATAAAAAGGAGGATGATATGAGCAGTTTAATCAAGTATGACGACCCGTTTGAGGAACTAAATAGCTTGCAGCGCCGCTTCTTCGGTGACGACCTGTTGCTACCGACCATGACCAGCAACATTCCGGTGACTGATGTATATCAGAAGGCGGGCAACCTGGTGGTCGAGACCCACATGCCCAACTTTGACAAAGAAGATGTCGACATCAGTATCGACAAAGACAATCTGGTGATCAGCGCCGAGCGTCATGACAAGGAAGAGGACGAGGATAAGAAGTACTTTGTGCGAGAGAGCTCAAACAGCTTCTATCGCTCAATCACTCTACCCGAGCGGGCTGACCGAGAGGCGATCAAGGCAGATATGGTTGACGGCAAGCTAGTGGTCACTATCCCGATGGCCAAGCTGCCCGAGCCACACAAGATCGCTATCGGCGACGGCAAAAAGAAATAGCTAGCTCGCTAGCTACCCGTGAACTGCTGTTATCTACAACCGGCGGTTCGCCTACCCGACCCCAACCATCAAGGCAAGGGGTCGGGTTTTCATTACCGGCTCTAATGAAATCTGATCTCGTGAACTTGGGCGGTGGGTGGTGCGACAGGGGTCGGCTTATCCGGCTTAGCGGGCTGACTTGGGTGCGGCTGAGGTAAGGGGCGATTCGGTCTGACATAGCTGGTCGGTGAGCTTGGCTGACTGGCGGGAGCTGCGGGAGTCGGCTGGCTGGGCTGACCGCCTTTATCTGCCCCACGATTATGTTTATTAGTTTTATTCTTATTTTTCTTGGGCTGATTCTTATTGCCTTGATTCTGACTGCCCCGACTACCTTGCCCTGCCTGATTGCTACCGGAACGAGCCTTATTGCTACCACCGCCACCATTGCTATTGCCACTACTCTTGCTGTTAGTCTCGTGAGTCGGCTCAATCTTCATGCTATCAGGGTCGCCTGCTTGGGCAGTCTGACGGATTTGTGCCATCAGGCTACTGATGTTCTTCAGCTGGTTGGCGGTTGACTGAGTGGCGGCTTGTTGTTGCTCTTTGAGCGCTTTCTTCGCCTTATCTCGGGCGGTTCTGGACATTAGCCCCATCGGTGGAGTGACCAGCTCGGCAATCTCTGTCTCCACCTCCGCTTTGGGGCGGGTGTAATTAGCCCTGGAGTGCTCGATGATTTGGTCGATGTAGCCCTTCCCTGCTTCCGGCAGCTTGAGGGTGGTGCCTGAGAAAGCGGGCATCTTCTCGCCATTGATCATCATGCCGCAGACGAGATGGCGATTATTCATCTGCAAGATGTCCTGCGCTTCGAAATTGGGGGCGAATTGCTGGGCTAAGATTGGTGCATCCTCCGGGCTGACTCGCATTGAGACCATAGTGCCGACATTACCAAAGACAGCGTCTCGTACGGTATCTTCCATCTGAGAAATGTATTGGTTGGCGACGGTGAGGTTGAGTCCGTACTTACGAGCCTCGGACAAGATTACGGCGAAAGAGTCGGTGGCGAAGTTCTGAAACTCGTCGACGTATAGGTAAAAAGGTCGCCGATCTTCTATACGAGGGATATCCGAGCGACTCATGGCGGCTAACTGGATCTTGGTTACCAAGAAAGAGCCCAGAATGGCGGCGTTGTCTTCACCGATCAATCCCTTGGATAAATTAACGATCAGGATCTTGCCTTCGTCCATGATTTGGCGGATATTGAAGCTGGACTTGGGCTGTCCGATGATATTGCGGATGACCGGGTTAGCAACGAAAGCACCGACCTTATTGAGCACCGGGGCAATCGCTTCCGAGACATAGCGCTCGTTCCAGCCGGCGAATTCGACTCGCCAGAATTGGAGCACCACGGTATCCTTGACCTGAGATAGCACTCGACTGCGGAAATCCTTATCAGTTAGCATGCGATTGATGTCCAGCATGGTGGTGTCGGGGTACTCCAGTAGAGCGAGCAGGGTATGGCGCAAGATATACTCCAGTCGTGGCCCCCAGCTCTCGCCGAACATCCGCTTCATCACTCCGATGATCTCTGAGCTGATATTATTGCGCTGATTCGGGTCGTAGACCTCCATCGGGTTAAAGCCAATCGGGTGGTCGGTGTCGGCGGGGTTAAAGTAGACTACGTCATTAACTCGTGAGGACGGGATAAACTTGAGGTTATCAGTAGCGAAGTCGCCGTGTGGGTCAATGATGGCGTAGCCCTGATTGTGGTAGATGTCTGATAAGGCCAGCAGCTCAAGCAAGCCCGATTTCCCTGTGCCGGTCTGCCCGATGATGTACATATGGCGGCTTCGATCAGCTCGCAAGATGCCGAATTGCTTTTGCATACCCCGGAAGTTAGTCAGCCCGAAAGCGCTGATATCCCGGTCGTGAACCGGGTCGCCATCAAGTACCGGCAGATTGGTTGGCGGCTCGGCGGTCTTAGAATTAGCCCAGACCACACTAGGCGTCTCGACGTTCATGTGCGGTAGATGAAAGACACTGGCCAGCTCCTCGATATTTAAGATAAAGCCTGTGCCATCCGGGAAAGATCGCTTGGCGCAGAGGTCGAGCGCCGCCCGATCGTAGCGAGGCTGAGTAGCCAGTTTGAAGCCATTGAGACTGGTCGAGTTAAACTGCTTAAAGGCGCTCGCCACGGCATTCATCTGGATGCGAGCCGAGTCTTGGTCGTGTCCGAGGTAAGCTAGCCTGATGCAGACCTTATAGCCCAGCTTCTGCGATTTCTTCTCCATCTCGCTAATCCGCAGCTTGTCACGGTCGGACAGCTCGGTATTTTTGTCGTTCCCTTCGGGCGGTTGCCAGAGTGCCTCCAGTGCCTGGAGGACGTAGTAGAAAGCACCCGAGCGGAGTGACGAGCCAAAGCCGCTACGATAGCGAGCGACGTACTTGGCACTATCTTTCTGCCAGCTATCCGGTATGGGTCGGACGAGGATCTGCACCCAGATCTCCTCGTCGTTGCTGCCCAGCTTGGTCAAGGCGGCAGTGATGCCGGCTAACGGGTCAACGTCGAACGCCTGGAAAGTCCGGATGGGTAAGAATTCGTTATCGGTCAGGACCAGCTCGTCAACTGCCGTGGCTCGGTGAGCATTGATGCCGTCGGCGTAGTCTTCCTCAGCTGGCTGGATCTGGACGGTCGGGTATTGGGCGTAGATTTGCCCTTCGACGAAGTTCTGCAGATGCTTAGGGGTGCGAACATAGAAGCGGATCTGCCCTCCCACACTGGCGATCTCAAACGAGAGATGCTCCTGGACGCCAGTGGCTCGGTGGAGCTCCTGCTTGTCACGGAGGATACCGTGCAAGGAAGCGAAGAGTTGTTCGGCAGAGAGTTCTTTCTTGTCGTTGTCTCGAGGGATTTCTAGAGCCAGGAGAACGTAGTCGTAAGCATCGCCGGGGTCGTTAAGGCTATGATAGTTGCGCCAGGTCAAGATGCTGAGGATGCCGACGAGAGGCATCCAGATGTACCACTGGGTAAAGAAGGTAAACAGCCACTGTATCATCACCAGTTATCTTATCATATTTAGCAGGTGAATGTTTTAGGCTTTTCCGCTAATCTTTCATTTGCAATCATACCCGTAATTTCCCTCCACACATAGCTTGAGTTAGTACGAGCAGTACAGGTGGTCTCCTCAGGCTTGGCACCGTATAAACTACCACGTGCACTGGATAGCTTACTGATATATCAACAGCCTTCGTCAACCACACTGTACTACTCGTACTAGGAGCACTCATCTTAGATTGAAGTTGAACTAAGAAATGAGATGGGGAAATTACAGGCATATTAACAAGATTAAGCCTCGTAGCTCAGAGCAGGGCGTATGGTCTCCTCAGGCTCCAGCACGATGCTTAACACTCATAGCCACAAGGAAGCCTATGGTATAACAATGCTTTGCTGTGTCTAGTTAGTCTGGCTGGCATCAGCTGGACAGGCTGGCGACGTACAACCTACCACTGGCAATTGCTATCTAGCTGTTATATCAACAGTCTTCGTCAACCATATCGCCCTGCTCTTACGTACATCACCCCTTGCCACGCTAAGGGTGTCTTTCGTCCTTCGTCTGCGTCAGTCATTTCCTGAAGACTGTGCACGCTTGAAGCTCAGCAGTGCACGAGCCAGCCAGGCAGGTCTGAAGGAAATGATGACGAGACGAAGAGTGAGGGAATTGACTAGGTAGTAGAACTGAGGAGACCACACGGTCTGCTATGGACCATAGGGAAAATAGTGTCAACTAACTCAAAGGTGGCACGGGCAAATGTAGCTTACGCTGCTTTCCTTCTGCCTCGTCGCCTGGCTGGGCGGGCGGGAGCGTCGGCTAGTAGCTGCCTAGCCTGCTCCTCCGTCAGAGACTTCGGGTCGGTATCCTTCGGGATCTTGGCATTCTTAGTACCGTCAGTGACATATGGTCCGTAGCGACCATTCAGGACTTCGACCTCGCCCCAGCCGGCGATGTGCCTGGCTGCCTCAGCCTCCAGTTTGGCTTGGTATAGCTCTCTAGCCTTGGTTTCGCTGATTTCAAAGGGCGACTCCGGCTTGATACTGACGAAGAGCTTGCCTACCTTGATGTACGGACCGAAGCGTCCGATATTAGCGATGATTTCTTGTCCGTCAGCCGTCGTGCCGACTTTCCGAGGTAGTTGGAACATCTTGACGGCCTGCTCTAGAGTGACAGTGGCAATGCTTGCCCCCTCGGGCATATTGGCAAAGGTCACTTTGGCGTCTTCCTGAGAGCTATCACCTTTCTGGAGCATAGCGCCGTATGCCCCCATGCGGGCATAGATGGGCTGGCCGTCCTTGGGGTCGGTGCCGACCAGTCGTTGACCGGCTACGCTGGAACGCTCAATCTTATCGCTATCTTTGATCTTGTCATGGAAGGGGCCATAGAACTGGCGGAGCATCTTGACTTTGTCTAGCTGATGGTCGGCTATTTGGTCAAGCTCATTCTCGATGCCGGCAGTGAAGTCGTAGTCAACTATGTCGTTAAAATAGTCGACCAGAAAGTCGGAGAGGATGATGCCGCTATCGGTTGGTACTAGCTTGCCCTTGGTTGAGCCGGTTTTTTCATGGGCAGTCCGCTCGCTTAGCCGGTCGCCCTGGAGAACCAGCTCGTTAACCGGTCGCTCTACCCCGTCGCTGTCACCCTTCTTAGCGTAGCCTCGCAGCTGAATGTTGCTCAGGATGGTGGCATAGGTGGAGGGGCGACCAATCTCCAGCTCTTCCAGCTTCTTAACCAGCGAGCCTTCGCTGTAGCGAGCCGGCGGTCGGCTGAAGGTCTGCCGGGCAACGATTTCGTTCGCCGTTACAGCTTGACCGGTAGCTAAGTCAGGCAAGATTTCATCCTTGCTACTACCATAGACTTTCAAGAAGCCGTCAAAGACCAGCACCTCCCCTTTAGCGGTAAACTTGGGTTGGTGTCGGCTAATGTCGATGGTGATCGTCGTTCGGTCAATCTTAGCGTCAGCCATCTGGGTAGCCAGAGTGCGCCGACGAATCAGGTCATAAAGCTTCTGGGCTCGGCTATCACCCGGTACGGACTCTCTGGCTATATCGGTCGGGCGGATAGCCTCGTGTGCTTCCTGGGCGCCGGCAGTCTTAGTGGTAAAGGTGCGGAATTGATGGTATCTATCGCCATAGGTCTTGCCAATATAGTCGGTCATCTGAGCAAGGGCTTGGTTGCTCAAGTTGACCGAGTCGGTTCGCATGTAGGTGATGTAGCCGCTCTGGTATAGCCCTTGGGCAATGCTCATGGTCGCCTTAGCGCTGTAGCCGAGGCGATTGTTGGCGTCCTGCTGCAAGGTACTAGTGGTAAAAGGTGGCAAAGGGCGTCTGGTGCCGGTCGTCTTTGCTATGTCAGCTACGGTGTATGTACTGCCGGGTAGACCGACCAGGAATTGCTTAGCCTGCTCTTTGTTGGCAAAGTCGGTATCAAGAGTCGCCTTGAAGCTCTGGCTGTCGGCGCTAAACACGCCGGTTGTCTTATAAGTGGAGGTAGCCTGGTGGCGTTCAATCTCTCGCTCCCGCTCGACCAGCAAGCGAACTGCTGGTGACTGGACTCGCCCGGCTGATTTGCCCCCCGGGACTTTACGCCAGACTACCGGACTCAGCTCAAAGCCGACCAGCCTATCTAAGATCTGGCGGGCTTGCTGGGCATAGACCAGGTTCATGTCCACTGTGTGGGGATGAGCTAGCGCTTCGGTGATAGCCTCCTTAGTGATCTCGTGGTAAGTGATGCGGTTAGTCTTAGCCGGGTCAAGCCCTAGTACCTGGCAGAGATGCCAAGCGATCGCTTCCCCCTCGCGGTCTTCATCTGAGGCCAGCCAAACAGTTTCAGCCTGCTTGACGGCGTCTTTCAGCTCTTTGACCACTTTTCGCTTCTCGGGGTCAATCTCATAAATAGTGGCGAAGTCGTGCTCGGTATCAATCGGCTTGACACCGCCAGCGACTTTCTTAGCGATGGAGCGGATATGACCGATGCTGGCCATGACGGTATAGTCGCTGCCGAGGAAGCTCTCGATCTTCTTAGCCTTGGCGGGAGACTCGACGATAATCAGGTTCTTGATCTTGGTTGTTTTCATTTGGTCAAGTATAGCACAATCAGAAAACACCCCGACCAAACGAATCCGGCCGGGGCTTTAAGGGCTTTTTGGGAGTCACTCGACGACGATAGCTGCTCCATCCGTTCGAATGGAAAGTCCTATCGTCTGGCCGGTCTCCATGACCGACCACCCAATTAACATCACTCCGTCGGAGTTGATGCGAATTGCCCTTCGTCTGTCCACCTTAGGTGGTTCAAGGTGGACAAGCTTAGATCGAGAATGTCTGCGACTATGCTCTCCGCTGTGCCAGTCGAAGCGCACATAGCGGTAGCGCAGACCCTCAATCAGCTGGTATCCGCTCGTTTGAGCGAATACCGCAACTAGCTCGTTGTGATTTAATTTCTCAACGAGCCGACCATTTACCCGGATGTCTACCAGGAGATCTCCGGGCTTAAGAGGCTTGCGGGGATTCATTATCCCCTCCTTCCCCTCGGCTTGGCTAGCGCATGGCGCTAGATTACCCCGCTCTGAGGTAACAATCACTACTGTAATATTACCTCTGGTAGTCGTCAAGCTTGAGCGACTTCCGGCTAGCGCTTGCCCCAGGTGTTGTTGCCTAGCGCTACGATGTAGCCGTTCAGCTCTAGCATGGTTAAGGCAAGGCTAAACTGGCTGGTGCTGAGACCGCTCTTGCTTAGTAGGCGGTCGCCATCGCTTTCACCCTGAACGATCAGGTCGTAGATGGTCTGACTGTCAGGCGAGTCGAAGCGAACCTGATCTGCCCTCTCGGCTTGACGGTCGGGTTGGTCCTCTGTCTTAGCGAGTGGCAGGCGATCTAAGACGTCCTGCGCTGTGAGTACCGGGCAGGCACCTTGGGCGATCAATCTATTGCAGCCGGTTGATAGTGGCGAGGTGATGTTACCGGGCACCGCCATCACTTCTTTGCCCTGAGTCAAGGCGTGTGAGGCGGTATTGAGCGTGCCGGAGCGCTCGCCTGCCTCGATCACCACTACGACATCGGCGAGAGCGCTGATCAAACGGTTGCGCTCCAAGAACTGGTGGGGCAAGACCGGTGCCTCGGGCGGATACTCACTGATCAAGGCGCCATCTGCCTGGACGATGCGCTGAGCTAGAGTGCGATTGGTCTGCGGGTAGATATGAGCCAGTCCATTGCCTAAGACGGCTACGGTCGTGCCGCCGGCGTCGAGACAAGCTCGGTGAGCCAGCCCGTCATGACCAATGGCTAGTCCGCTGACGATGACTACTCCGTGCCGAGCTAGCTCGCCGGTGATCTGGGCGTTGACAGCTCTGCCATAGCTGGTCGGCTTGCGACTACCGACGACGGCGACGGTCGGTGTGAGCGGTGGAATACTACCGATGTACCACAGCTTCTTAGCCGGCTTGTCAATGACAGTCGTCCGCTGGAGAAAATCATTGTCATGAGGGAGTATTTGCTTGATGTTATTCATTATCCTGCTAAAGTAGTTGACAATCACGACAAAGCGTGCTAATATATCAGCGTTATCGGGTGATAGCCACTGCTAACGCCCGACTAGCACATTATACCCCCTATCATAACACTAATTAGTGTTAGGCTACGTGCAGACTCGAAGTATTCTACCCTCCACTTTTAGCTATCGCTTCGGCGACAGCTAGTCGGCACGTATCTAACCCTCTTGACCGGCGAGCCCCAAGTGTGAGGTGGGTTACGCTTACTGGTTGTCAGTAGCCAGAATGGTGCGTCGAGAGGTCGAATAGCCCGCTACAGAAGCGATGCCCACCCTTGCTTCTGGGCGGGCTTTTTGGTTGATGATTTAAGAGCTTATTCGTCTGCCGGGCGATCTTCCAGTAGTTTCTTACCTTTGATCTCGTACTTTAGCCCAGTTAGGTCGCTGGTCATGTAGTCGTCATTAAGCAAGCCGACGAAGGTCTCAATGTCTCGGCTATCCATGATGATGATAGCGCCGTCGTCAGTGGTCATCAGATCCAGCCCCATCTCTTCGCCGTAGTCGACCAACTCTTCCTGAGTCTTGGTGCCGAGTTCTAGATTCTGAAGTTTATTGATCAGCTTAGGATGACCCGACACCATGGTATTGAGGTCTTGCCCCTCCGGGAAGTTGAGCCGGTAGCGAGACAAGATCTGCTCAACCTTCTTGTCGGCGATAGCCTGCTTCTTGTAATTGTAGCCAAATATCGCCTCAAATTTCTTCGGGGCGAAGGCGAAGATTCGCTGGTCGGCGTCATTGTCGCCATTGCCGGCGATCAGAACCTGGTTGTCGAGCGGGATCTTAAAGGCGCTAGCAGCGCTAAACTGCTGCAGCTTGCCATCCTCGCCGATCTCCCAGGCGGTTCGTTCATTGAGGCTACCTGAACCGGCGATCTGTTTGCAAACATAGAAAGGAGTAATTTCGGGGTGGGTAAAACGGGCTGCTATTAGCTTGATATTCTTGAGTTCGTGGTCGTACTCGTTAAAAGTCTCGACGCTAGTGCGTTCATGCTCGATGACATTTAAGATATGTCCGGCATTACTCACCTGTCCGCAAGTCGAATAGAGTAAGACCCCGGGCTCACTCTCGGACTGTTCGTAAGCTCGCACTTCTAGCCCTAGCCCGGCGCCTTTCTCGATTTCGCTGAGTAGGTCAACGATGAAGACAGGGGCGACTTGGGGCTGGAGAGCATTAGCGACGGCTAGATGATAAACGGTATAGTGCTTGTTGATCAGGAAGAGCTCAACCCTCAGGTCGTTCTTGAGGCGAGCTAGTTGATTTGCCCAGGCGAAGAGGTCAAAACTTGGCTGGGCGGTATTGGTTGAGGTCTCAGTGATCTCGGGCGTGTCGTCGGTTTCGTCGCTGGGTACCGATGGGGTTTGGCTAGCTAGATCAGGGTCATTTTCCATGCTGGCAATTATAGCATAATGACAATTCCCCATCCTCTTCACTGCACATATCTCTTGTCGTTTGGTTAACTTGTTGATATGACTCAAGCCACTCGTCACTACAGCCCTCACTCTTCGTCTCGTCATCATTTCCTTCAGACCCGTCTGGCTGGCTCGTGTGCTGCTGAGCTTCAAGCGCACACAGTCTTCAGGAAATGACTGACGCAGACGAAGGACTCAAGACACTCCTTGATGCACAAGGAAGGTTATGTCTGTAATTTCCCCAGCCTCGTTGCCAATATAATCTGCATTTGATGGCAAGAGTGTCCTAGGTACGAGTAGTACAGGTGGTCTCCTCAGGCTTGGCACCGTATAAACTACCACGTGCACTGGATAGCTTACTGTTATATCAACAGCCTTCGTCAACCACACTGTACTACTCGTACCAACTCAAGTTATACGTATAGGGAAGTTACGGGGTGCTTAGTACGGGTCAATAATTGTCAGCTAGTACCGGATCGGTCAGTCGGAGTTGGCGGGCTCGGTTTGCCCAGTGGTCAGCTAGTTCGTTCAGCTCCGTACCAGCATGCCCCCTGGTCCAGACCAGCTCCGCCTGTGACTCCTGATAGAGCCGGTATAGTTCGGTGACCAAGTCGAGATTCTTAATTTCTCCGCCGGGCTTGCGCCAGCCCTTTGCCTGCCAACCCGGTGCCCACTTGGTCGCCACATTGATCCAGAATTGGCTGTCGGTGACAATCCGGCACGGCTTGCCGCCGGCGTCTCTCAGAGCGGCGATGATGGCTCTCGCTTCCATGCGAATATTGGTCGTTTGGTCGCTCCCAACCGGTGACCCCGTCGCTTCCCCACCGATAAGGTACGGCTGACCGTCTTTGATCACGGCGAAGCCGCCTTGCCCCGGGTTAGGCACGGCGCTACCGTCGGTAAAATAGTTCGTCAGGCTAGGCATCGTATTACCAGTCACTACCGCCGCCACCGCCTGAGCCGCCGCCCGAGAAACCGCCACCGCCATCGGAACTACCACCCGAGAAGCCACTATCAGAGAAGCCGCCGCTACTAGAATCAGGTGATGAGGCTATGCTGGCCGACATCTCAGATAGGCCGTCGGTGACGAAGTCTGCCATGGTGCTGTAGCTAAATGTCTCGCTCGAGTCATACCAGTCTGCCGGCTGGAGAGATATCCCCTCAAACTTGTCGACCCATTTCTTATGTACGCCCAGGACGTAGGCGTAAGGTATGACGTCGTAGAAAAGGGTCGGCGTCTCGGCTAAGAGCGCCTCCAGGCGAGGCTTATCGACTATCTCGATAAACTCCTTAAAGCCCATGATCTCGCCCTTGACCCGGTAGCCGTCTTTCGTTCTGGGTTTGATACTGCTAGTGAGGCGGGCGCCAACGGTCAAGATAGTTATCGCTACGGTGGTGACGGCGATGATGGGCCGCTTATGGGCGAATAAACTGATGGCGAAGACCGGCACCAAGAAGATCAAGATGCCGAATCCCTTTGAGATCATAGCACTAATCTGCCAATCGGTTGACTGAAGCATCAGAGCCATCGGTACGATCAAGAGTGAGAGACTGCCCAGTAGTAGCATCAGCGCTTTTTCGGGATTGTCTTCTAGAGTGGTGGCAAAGCAAGCGCAAGCCAGGATAATAGCCAGAGCGACTACCCGGCCGAGACGTAGCAGTGTCTTGGTGAGGCTCTTCTTGGCGAAGAGATTAGTTTTCAGCCGGCCTCGGCTGATAGTGGAGATAGTAGCAGATACGGTCTTATAAAACTCCCCCTCCAGTTCCGCCTTAGCTACCTTGCTCGGGTGGTCATTATTAAACAACCCATTCATAAAGATCCGCTCCGACTCATTCTGACCATCATAATCTTTTAGCTTAGTCAGAGTGAAGTTCTCACCATCAATGTCAATCGTCAGATAGCCCTTATTAGCCAAGTAGACTACCATTGAGGCGGCATTCTTCCTCTTGATCTCGCCCTTGTCGGCGAAGGCGACCTCGAGGCTATTTAGCCCGCCCGGGGCGGTATACTGAACAACCGGAGTGATCTTGTATCTCTCCTGGGTCACGATAAAGATAGAGGCGATCAGCGTGATAATGCTGATGGCGATCGGTATGACGAAGACATACTTAGCCAAGAAGACCCGGAAAGGATCTTCCTTAAAGTAGCTCTGTGGCAACTCCAGCCTGATAGTTAATGCTTGCTCGGCAGCCAGTGGAGCGGTGGTATGACCGGTAATCTCCTTACCTTTGACGCTATACTCGACGATATCACTGCCGCTACGCATACCATAAGCACCGGTCGAAAAGCCCGGCTTGCCGTCGAACTCCTGAGGCATGGTGATATGGAAATCAACCTTAGTGATGCCGGTGTTCCAGCTGGTACCGATGATATTAAAGTAAAACTCGTCAGCCTGGCTTAGCTGGTCGGTGCCGAGGTCGTAGTCGTAGCTGAGGCGATAAGTCTCGTTAGTCTTAGCATAGGCGTTGGGGTCACCTATCTTGATGTTAGTGAAGTTGCTGCTCTCGCTGGTGGTGAAGCGGTGGCTTAGTACCTTGAGGTTGCTGATCTTGGCGTTGACTGTTGACTTAGAGCCGTCCATCCTGGCGACGTGGTTGACTTTAGCCAGGCTACGGACGATGCCATGACGCTGTTGGTGAAAAGTGGCTTTGATCGTCTCCTCGATGTGGAGCTGATTAAACTGATTGACCGTAATATCGACATTGTAGTTATCGATGGTATACGCCGGAGCGGCGGCTGAAGTCCGGCTGCTGCTCGAGCCACTCGCATCCGGGGTCCCAGTGGCGCTGGCCGGGCTAGCCATGGTCACGATAGACGCTACCGTGAGAACGATGATTAGGCCAAATAACTTTATTCGTTGCAACAATCTCATACTCCCCTCCTTAAGGACGTTATACGCTTGGCTGACCGGATCTGCCTACCAGTCGCTGCCTCCGCCACCGCCTGAGCCGCCACCCGAGAAGCCACCGCCACCTGAGCTATCGCTCAAGGAGTCCGTTATTAGGTTTATCGCAGAGGAGTAGCCACTAAAACTGGCCGACATCCCGGCTAGCCCTTCAGTGACGAAGCCTGCCATGATGCCGTAGCTGAAGGCTTCGCTGGAGCTGTACCAGTCTGCCGGCTGAAGGGCTATACCTTCAAACTTGTCGACCCATTTCTTGTGTACGCCCAGGACGTAGGCGTAAGGGATAATGTCGTAGAAGAGGGTTGGTTTCTCGGCTAAAAGTGCCTCCAGGCGAGGCTTATCGACTGTCTCGATGAACTCCTTAAAGCCCGTGATCTCACCTTTGATGCGATAGCCATCCTCGGTTCTGGTGATGACATCTCGGGTGATATAGGCCCCGATCATGATAAAGATTGATGATATGCCGGTGATTATAGCTGTCGGATAGCGGAAGTATAATGCCTGTAAGACGACAGCAGGGGTGATAGCGACGATGATACATAATATCTTGGTAAATACCGGGCTAAACTGCTTGGTAGTTGGCTGTAATACGAAGAACAGGGGGAAGACTGTGAAGGCGACTATAAAAGCCATGCTGCCCAGCGCTTCGCTGGGGTTTTGCTCTAGCAAGGTGGCTAGGCCGGCGCAAATCAGCAGGATGGCGATGGCAACCCATTGGATCACCTTGAGGATAGTCTTGACTCGGTTGTGCTTCTCGAAATACTTAGTCTTCAGCCGGCCTCGGCTGATAGTGGAGATAGTAGCAGATACGGTCTTATAAAACTCCCCCTCCAGTTCCGCCTTAGCTACCTTGCTCGGGTGGTCATTATTAAACAACCCATTCATAAAGATCCGCTCCGACTCATTCTGACCATCATAATCTTTTAGCTTAGTCAGAGTGAAGTTCTCACCATCAATGTCAATCGTCAGATAGCCCTTATTAGCCAAGTAGACTACCATTGAGGCGGCATTCTT
>ERZ772964.77-NODE-77-length-53283-cov-16.1376_pt1 | contig 53283 bp, 58 predicted proteins | sample MGYA00580675_ERZ772964 | MGnify/ENA primary metagenome ERZ772964 (study PRJEB29015, sample SAMEA2737941) | human oral metagenome | biome: human oral; feature: human-associated habitat; material: dental | place: China | collected 2139 ... | reverse complement strand
GCGCTCGCCGCCGCCGTCGGGGCCGTCGTCCTGCTGCTCGCCCTGCTCGTCGTCCCGCCCGTGCTGCGCTCGGCGCGGGGCGCCACCTCCGACGCCGCCGCGGCGGGCATCCTCCTGCTGGCGGTCGGCGCCGTCGCGGTCGGCGCCGTCCTGTTCGTCCTGGCCGTCATCGGGCTCGTCCGCAGCCGCGGCACTCCCCGGCTCGGCGCGCTGCTGCTCGTCGTCGACGGGATCGTGCAGCTCGTCTACGGCCTGGTCGGCGGCCAGGTCCTGACGGTCGACGCCCTGCGCGACTCGGTCCTGCTGTGGAGCTGGGCGCTCGTGAGCATCCTGCTCACCGTGCTGGGCTGCGTCCTCGTCCTCATGAAGGCCCGTCCCCTGGGCACGACCGTCATGCCCCGCCACCAGGGCGACAAGGGACGAGACGACAAGGGACGATGAGCCGTCGCCCATCCGGCCGATTTCCTCTCGGCCCGAAGGGCTGGTAGAATCTGGCGGCGCACGGCAGGTTGCCCGAGCGGCCAATGGGAGCGGTCTGTAAAACCGTCGGCGATGTCCTACGAAGGTTCGAATCCTTCACCTGCCACCACCCCGGGGCCCGGCTCCGCGGGAGGAGGATCCCCGTACCGGATGGGTGCGGGGATCCTTCATGCCCGCTCCGCGCGTCCGCCCCGCCGTTCGCCCTCGGCGGGATCGGGAGCCGATGGGCCGCCCCCGGGAACAACACCGCCCTCCGCGCGGTTCCGGCGAGTGACAGCACCGATGACCGGTGACGGCAAACGACCAGGAGGTCCGCACGTGTCGCTCGTAGGAACCCAGATCCTTCCCTTCAAGACCACCGCCTTCCGCCAGGGCGACTTCGTCGAGATCACCGACGAGGACCTGCGGGGCTCGTGGTCCGTTGTCTTCTTCTACCCCGCCGACTTCTCCTTCGTCTGCCCCACCGAGCTCGGTGACCTGGCCGACCACTACGACGAGTTCCGCTCCCTCGGCATCGAGATCTACTCGGCCTCCACCGACACCCACTTCGTCCACGCCGCCTGGCACGCCGACTCCGACCAGGTCAAGAAGGTGCAGTACGTCATGCTCGGCGACCCGTCCGCCCAGCTCGCCACGAACTTCCAGGTGCTGCGCGAGGGCGAGGGCCTGGCCGACCGCGGCACCTTCCTCATCGACCCCGACGGCGTCATCCAGCTCATGGAGGTCAGTGCCGACGGCATCGCCCGCGATGCGACCGAGCTGCTGCGCAAGGTCCGCGCCGCCCAGTACATCCGCCAGCACCCCGACCAGGTCTGCCCGGCGCACTGGGACGAGACCGGCGACACCCTGACCCCGGGTCTCGACCTCGTCGGCAAGATCTGAGCGGGCAGCGGACGGAGGAGCATCATGGCAGTCCTCGACGAGAAACTCATCGACCAGCTGCGCGCGCTCATGGACCGCATCACCCGGCCCGTCGAGTTCGTCGTGAGCCTCGACGACCGCAGCGCGTCCGCCCGGCTCGACGAGATGCTCGGGCAGGTCGCGGCCCTGTCCGAGCGCATCAGCGTCCGCCGCGACGACGGCGCCCACGAGCGCAGGCCGTCGTTCACGATCACCTCGCCCGGCACCGGGATCGCCATCACGTTCGCCGCGGTGCCCCTGGGCCACGAGTTCACCTCGTTCGCCCTCGCGCTGCTCCAGGTCGGCGGCAATCCCGTCAAGCTGGACGAGCGGGTCGTCGAGGCGGTCCGGTCGATCCGGGCCGAGCAGGAGTTCGTCACCTACATCTCGCTGACCTGCCAGAACTGCCCGACCGTCGTCCAGACGATCAACGCCATGGCGGTCCTCAACCCGCTGATCCGGCACACCGTCGTCGACGGCTCGCTGTTCCGCGACGAGGTCGAGTCCAGGAACGTCCTGGCCACCCCGACCGTCTACCGCAACGGCGAGCTGCTCGGCCAGGGCCGCATGGAGGCCGCCCGGATCATCGCCGCTGTCGACGCCGGGGCGGCCGGGGCGGTCGAGACCGGCCTCGCCGACCGGAAGCCCTACCAGGTGCTCGTCATCGGCCAGGGCCCCGCCGGCGTCTCGGCCGCCGTCTACCTGGCCCGCAAGGGCATCCGCACCGGGCTCGTCGGCGACCGCTTCGGCGGGCAGGTCAACGACACGCTGGCCATCGAGAACCTCATCTCGGTGCCGCACACCGAGGGCCCCAAGCTGGCCGCCGACCTGCGCGCCCATGCCGAGCAGTACGACATCGACATCATCGACGGCGTCACGGCCTCCGGCATCGACCGGGCGGACGACGGCGCCCTCGCCGTCCGGCTGGGCGGGGCCGCCCTCACGGCCCGCGCCGTCGTCCTGGCCACCGGAGCCGGCTGGCGCCGCATGGGCGTGCCCGGCGAGGACGAGTACCGCAACAAGGGGGTCACCTACTGCCCCCACTGCGACGGCCCCCTCTTCAAGGGCAGGGACGTGGCGGTCATCGGCGGCGGCAATTCCGGTGTCGAGGCGGCGCTCGACCTGGCAGGCGTCGCCCGGCACGTCACCGTCCTCGAGTTCATGCCCGAGTGCAGGGCCGACGAGGTCCTGCTCCGGCGCATGGCCGAGTCCCCGGCCATCGACGTCGTGACGAACGCCGCCGTGGCCGAGGTGCTCGGCGACGGCTCCCGGGTGCGGGCGGTCCGCTACGAGGACCGCGCCGGCGGCGCGGGCGCCGAGCTCGGCGTCGACGGCGTCTTCGTCCAGATCGGCCAGGTGCCGAACACCGGCTGGTTGGACGGGGCCGTCGAGCTCGACGACCGGGGTCAGGTCGTCGTCGACGCCAAGGGCGCCACGAGCATGCCGGGCGTCTTCGCCGCCGGCGACTGCACGGACGCCCCGTACAAGCAGATCGTCATCGCCTCGGGCGCCGGCGCCACGGCGGCCCTGTCGGCCTGGGAGCACCTGGTCCGCGGCTGAGGCCGTACGGACGACGAACGAGCGGGCCCGCTCATCGCTCCCCGGGGCGCTCAGCCGAGGGGCGTCCCGTCGAGCGCGTAGCTGCGGGTCGGGTCGGAGTCCGTCGTGACGGCGAGCTGCCACCACTCGTCGGACCAGTGCACCCGGACGCCCCGGAAGTCGCCGAGGGCGGGGTCGTGGCGGCAGTCGTCGGCGATCCCGGCGAGCGCCCCGGGATCGACCTGGTCCCAGCCGAACCGCGCCGGGACGGTCGCATCATCGGTGGCCGTGAGCGTCGTGCTCAGGCCGGGGGAGTGCGAGCCCCGCGGCGCGAGGACGGTGGTGCGCAGCTGCGGCCCCGACGCGCCCTGGACCTGCTGGTCCACCTCGACGGACGCCCCGCCCTGGTCGCCCCGGTCCTCGTGGACGACGAGCTGGGACAGGGGCTCGTCCCCGGTCAGGGACGGCAGGACGTCCCTGACCGCCCCGGTGAGCGAGGCGGCCGACGAGAGCTCGTCGGGCAGGGCCAGCTCCTGGTCGCCGACCCAGGTGCCCTCCAGCGCGTAGCCGGGGTCGGCGGAGTCCGGGTTCGCGGAGCACAGGAGGGAGTACGCGGCCGTCCCGCCGACCGTTCCCAGCACCTGCACCTGAGGGGCGTCCGAGCCGCAGCGCCCGTCCGACCAGATCGACTGCAGCCGCTGAAGGTCGATGCCGCCGCGGTCCAGGCCGACGGGATCGGCCCCGGCGGTGTCCTCCTCGCTCGTGAGGGGATCACGGTCCGGGGCGTAGGAGTGGTGGGTGGCGCGGCCGCCGCCGTCGGTCACGACGTCGACGCCGTCGCGGGACACGACGATGCGCACGAGCCGGGCCGAGGGCGCGTCCGCCAGGGCCCGGTCGATCGACTGGCCGACGAAGTCGGGGTCGGCGCCCCGGCCGTACTGCGCGGACTCAGGATCGGCCGGGCTCGGCGCGGGCTCGGCGGTCCCGGGTGAGAAGAGCCCGGCGATGGCGGCGACGATGACCGCCACGAGGACGACGAGCAGGACCACGAGGGCGGCGAGGAGGCCGATGCCGCCGACCATGATGCGGCGCCTCATGACAGGGACTCCGGCGCGGTCCGGGCAGCGCGATGGGGATTCATGGGCTTCCTTCCTCGGGGACTCTGCGATGATCCTAGGGCACCGGGCCCGGCCGACCGTCGGCCCACTGGCCCGGCTGCGGGCGGTCAGCCGAGGGGTGTCCCGTCGAGCGCGTAGGCGGCATCATCATCTGCATCTACACGCATCGTGAACTGGTCGAACTCATCGTCCCAGCCGATGTCCAGCTGGTGGTGGTAATAGCGAGGGTTGGTGGTCATGGCGGTGTGCAGGAGTGTCGCGATCGCTACGGGGTCGAGTTCGTCGCGGCTCAGCGAGTTCTTCTCGTCGTCGCCCCCGGGGTGGCTCTTCGTCCAGCTTCGGGAGGAGGAGATGGCGTCCTCGGAAAGATCCGAGCTCAGATGGAGCTCCGTCGTCAGCTCCGTGTCGGCGTCCCCGTCCTGGTGCAACCGGCAGCCCATCACGTAATCGTGAGTGTAAGCGGTGGTGAATTCGTAGTCGATGCCGGTGACGGGTCGGTCGGGTGCGGCTGCGGCGAACATCGCGTCGAGCGTGCCGGCGATACCATCCTCCATGCGATCATCCTCCATGGGGTCCCAGTTGACGCTTGGGTCCCAGCTGACGCTTGGGGGCAGTGCGTTCTCGTCGAGCCAGCCGCCCCGACGAAGTGTGGAGCAGGAGTTGGTGTGGACGGTTCGTTGCGACCACGTACTCGTGGCTGTTGTGCGCGGCGGGCTGCAGTAGGCTGCGATGGCCCGGTGGTGGTCCGCGAGGTGCTCGTATGGCCCGGCATCGGCTCTCAGGGGAACGGTGGGGGAGTCCGCACTCCGGTTGTGGAGTCGTCGAAGAGGCCCCGGAGCGTGTAAGCGCGCTCCACGTCGTTTCCGGAGCCGTCTCGTCCGATGACGTAGAGCCACCCCTCGAGGTCGAGTTCGGTGAGGGTGAAGCCGTCCACATGGTGCTCGGTGTCGGAGACCGCCCAGGCGATGAAGTCGGGATTGGCGATCTCAGGGTCATTGGCCCAGCGGATCATTGCGGCGGCGAGTGCCAGGGCGGTGAGGAGTACGAGGCCCAGCAGTCTTGGGCCGGGAGTGCGGTGTCTGTGGGGCGGGTCGTGCGGTGCGGGCATCTCGTCTCCGGGGTCGGGATCACGCCAAGTCTAGGGCCTTCCGGTCCCGCCGGCTCGTGGCCGGGCCGCACCGGCCCTCAGCGGGGACTTGAGAACCGGGGTCGCCGTCCGGTATGGTTCCACCTTGGCTGGCCCCTATAGCTCAGACGGTAGAGCGTCTCCATGGTAAGGAGAAGGTCTGCGGTTCGATTCCGCATGGGGGCTCTGCTGCGGCAGGGTCGTCACCGCGCGATCCGTCGGTGTCGCGGCTGCTCGCCGATCGGTGGACCGGCGAGAGGCGGGATAGCTCAGGCGGCAGAGCAAGCGGCTCATAATCGCTGTGTCGCGGGTTCGAATCCCGCTCCCGCTACCAGGGCCGTGGCGCCTCGTGCGCTATGGCCGTCGTGTGCGGCGCCGGCAGGCGCTCGGGCGACACGAGACGGCGACGTGCTCCTGAGAGCACCGGCAAGACGACGGAGGATTCGATCATGGCCAAGAAGTCCGGGGACGTCCGTCCCAAGATCACGCTCGCCTGCACCGAGTGCAAGGAGCGCAACTACATCACGAAGAAGAACCGCCGCAACACGCCCGACCGCCTCGAGCTGAGCAAGTTCTGCCCGCGCTGCGGCAAGCACACCGCGCACCGCGAGACGCGCTGAGCGGCACGGGTCCTCCTCGTCGGGGCTGCCGGGCACTCATCCCCGGTGGTCCCGATGTCGTTGTCGGGGCTCCGATTCCTGGTCACCCGTCCCGTCGTTCCTTCTGCGGGGGCCGGGGTGCGGTTGTAGGGTTCGGGGCATGACGCGCCCTTCTTCCGGGGCGTTCCTGGCTCGGGACGTGCATCCGCCTGTTCTCGATGCCCCTGATGCGTTGTGGTGTTCGAGGGCGGGCAGCATCGTGCTGGTGCGTCTCGGGGCCGTGGCTGTCGCCGTTCTCGGCGACTGGCTGGTGCTCGGCGTCATCGGCACGGACCCTCGTGAGCTGTTCGGTGTCATGGACACGACCCCTCGTGAGCTGATGGTGGCGCTGGTCGGTGCTCGTCTGGTGGTCATGGCCTCCCTCATCGCTCTCATCGTGCCGCTCACGAGTTGCTGGGTGGGGTTCGCGGGCGAGCTGCTGCTGGCCGTCGGCATCCTCGCCGATGCCAGGCCACCCCTCATCGTGATTCCGGCCGCTGCCATCATGATGGCGGCCTGCTGCGCGCTTGTTCCTGTGCTGCATGTGGTCGACATGCGTCGTTATGCGGCGGTGGGGCGTGGTGCGACCGGTTTCCTGCTCACCCCCGACGAGCGGCGGGCCGGCTGCCGGCCCTGGGGCTGATGCCCCGGCCGGGGCCGGTGTCCTCGATGCCCCGTCGGGTGCTGCTCCGTCGGACGGGGATGCGGATGACGGTCGGCGCGAGTCGTCGACGGGCCCGGCTCCCGAGCCAGCGCTCGACTCCGGAGCCGCCGACGGTTCGGAACCGGAGGCGCCGACCGAGGGGCCGACCGGCTCCGGGCCCTGGGACGAGCACGGGGCCGGCCGGAGTGCCACCCCCTAGAATCGAGGGGTGAGCATCGGCACTGAACACGAGGGGCGCAGCTACCCGCCCTCCCTGCCCTACACGGTCAGCCGCGCGAAGATCGACGAGTTCGTCGCGGCGCTCGGCGACACCAACCCCGCCTACACCGGCGACGACGGCTCCGTCGTCGCGCCGCCGACCTTCGCGGCCGTCATCGCGGCCCGCGCCTGGGGCGCGATCTTCGACGACCCCGAGCTCGGCCTGGCGCTGCACCGCACGATCCACGCCGACCAGCGCTTCGAGGTCGTCCGCCCGCTGCGCGTCGGCGACCGCATCGTCTCGACACCGACCATCACGACGGTGCGCCGCCGCGGCCCGGCCGACATGATCACCCTCTCGGTCCGACTCGACACCGTCGAGGGCGAGCCCTGCTGCACCGCGGTCTCGACCCTCATCCACACCCGCCAGGAGGACGCGGCATGAGCGCATTCGACCCCGCCGCCGTCGCCGTCGGCGACGAGCTGCCCCCGCTCGACCTGCGCGCCACCCGAGCCGCCGCCGTGCGCTACGCCGGCGCGTCGACGGACTTCAACCCCATCCACTGGAGCGATCGGATGGCCCGCGGGCTGGGTCTGGACGGCGTCATCATCCACGGCATGTGGACGATGGGCGCTGCCCTGCGCATCGTCACCGACTGGTGCGCCGATCCCGCCCGCCTCGTCGGCTACTCGGTGCGCTTCACCGGCCCCGTCCCGCTGCCCGATGACGACGAGGGGACCCTCGTGCGGGTCACAGCGAAGGTCACCGGGATCGACGACGGGATCGCCACCGTTCTCATCGACGCCAGGGTCCCAGCCGACTCCGAGGACGGCAGGCCCGTCAAGGTGCTCGGCGCCGCCCGCGCCCGCGTCCGGCTCGGGGAGCCCGCATGAGCATCGGCTGGGAGGAGGTCGACGAGTTCCCGGTCGAACCGGGCGACGACTGCCGGCTCGACAGCATTGACGGCGCCCTCGAACCCCGTCCCGTCCCCGACACCCCGCTGCTCAGCGAGCACACGAGCTTCCGCATCGGCGGCCCGGCCGCCCGGTTCGTCGTCGCCCGCACCGAGCGCGGGCTCATCGACGCCGTCACCGCGGCCGATGACGCCGGCGAGCCCCTCCTCGTGCTCTCGGGCGGCTCGAACGTCCTCATCACCGACGCCGGCTTCGACGGCACGGTCGTGCGCGTCGACAACCACGGCGTCCGAGCCGAGGTCTCCGCCTGCGGGGGAGCGGTCGTGCGGGTCGCCGCCGGCGAGGTCTGGGACGACCTCGTCTCGTGCGCCGTCGGGAACGAGTGGCGCGGCCCCGAGGCCCTGTCGGGCATCCCCGGCCTTGTCGGCTCGACCGTCGTGCAGAACGTCGGCGCCTACGGCACCGATGCGAGCCGGTACGTCTACCAGGTGCGCACCTGGGACCGCCTGACGAGGGGCTACCGGACCTTCGCCAACGCCGACTGCGAGTTCGCCTACCGCGACTCGGTCTTCAAGCGGACCCGGATGCCCGGCTCGGCGACCGGGCGCTACGTCGTCCTCGAGGTCGTCTTCCAGTTCCTGCTCGGCGACCTGTCCATGCCGATCGCCTACGACGAGCTCGCCGCCCGCCTCGACGTCGAACCGGGCGGACGCGCCCCGTCGGCGCAGGTGCGCAGCGCCGTGCTTGCCCTGCGGGCCTCCAAGGGCATGGTCCTCGACCCGGACGACCACGACACCTGGTCGGCGGGCTCGTTCTTCACCAACCCGATCCTGAGCGCCGAGCAGGCCGCCCGCCTGCCCGCCGACGCTCCGCGCTTCGTCCAGCCCGACGGGCGCGTGAAGTCCTCGGCCGCCTGGCTCATCGACCACGCCGGCTTCCACAAGGGCTTCGGCGACGGCCCGGCGCGCCTCTCGACGAAGCACACGCTGGCCCTGACGAACCGCGGCGGTGCCACTGCCGCCGATGTCGTCGCGCTGGCCAGGACGATCCGCGACGGTGTGCGGGCCGCCTACGGCGTCAGCCTCGTGCCCGAGCCGAACCTCGTGGGCGTGCGGCTCTGAGCCCCTTGCGCGGCCCGAGGCGCGACGGTCCGCGACCACCGCCGGAAGGATCGGTTGGCGGGCTTCAGGTCCCCTCCCAGCGCCCCTCTCGCGCGCCCGCGGCGCGATGCAGGAATATGCGGCCCGGCTGGTAGAGGGCGTACGCCCCCGCGCGCCCGCGGCGCGATGACCGGACTGCTGGGCGGATGGATGCGAGTAAGGCCGAACGCGCAGCGGTCTCATGCGCTGCGCGAGGCGAGGGGCCCGGCCGCCCCCTCCCACGGGACCGCCGTAGGCGGATGGGGCCGGCCTCTCGGCGGGCACCCGAGGCCCCGGGCGCATCTCCTCAGTAGGCGCCGGAGGAGCTGAACACCGCCTTGAAGGTCTTGACCAGGATGCTGAAGTCCTGGATGAGGGACCAGTTGTCGACGTAGTACAGGTCCAGACGGACCGTGTCCTCCCAGGACAGGTCGGAGCGGCCCGAGACCTGCCACAGGCCGGTGATGCCGGGCCGGACGTCGAGGCGGCGCCTCACGTGCTGCTCGTACTTGTCCACTTCCGACTTGAGGGCCGGGCGGGGCCCCACGAGGGACATGTCGCCCTTGAAGACGTTGAAGAACTGGGGGAGCTCATCGATCGAGAAGCGGCGGATGAAGCGCCCCACCTTCGTGATGCGAGGGTCCTCCTTCATCTTGAACAGGACGTCCCCGTCGGACTCGTTCTGGTTCTGCGCGATGAGCTGCTTCTTGATCTCGGCCGCATTGGTGACCATCGACCGGACCTTGTAGCACTCGAAGGGCCGGCCGCCGATGCCGATCCGCTGCTGCTTGAAGAGGATCGGGCCGCCGTCCTCGCGCTTGATGGCGAGGGCCGTGATTCCGATGACCGGCAGGCTGACGAGGATGAGCAGCGACGAGCACACGATGTCGAAGGCGCGTTTGGTGATCTGGTTGTAGCTGTGCGTCGACGGCTTGTCGATGTACATGAGCGGCATGCCGGCCACCGGGCGCATGGTCATGCGCTGGGCCGCGATGTCGCTCAGCGCCGGGACGACGATGAGTTCGACCTTCTCGGCCTCGAGTTTCGCGGCCAGGCGGTTGAACATGTGGGAGCGCGGGAACGAGCCCTCGGCGAAGACGATCGTGCTGACATCGGTGGTGCGCGCCACGTCGAGGGCGTTCTCCGGGGCGCCCACGGCCGGGATGCCCGGGAACTGCGGGCAGGCCATCACGTTCGGGGTCAGCACGCCGACGACGTCGTAGCCCAGCCAGCGCTCGCGTTTGAAGACGCGGATGATGTCGGCGACGTGGGCGGCGTCCCCGGCCACGACGACCGAGCGCCGGACGCGCCGGTGCCGGTGCAGGGCGAAGAGGAGGCGGCGGCCGATCCAGCGGCCGAGCAGCAGCGCCGGGATGCCGACGACGTAGGTGAGGAGGAAGTAGCCGCGCGAGACGGGCACGTCGAACAGGAAGACGCCCGCCCCGGACAGGCCGATCGCGACGAGCGAGCCGTGCAGCACGTTGCGGTAGTCGATGACGTCGATGCCGAAGTTCCGCACGCCGTAGGCGCCGCACTGGCGCAGGCAGACGAGCCAGACGAGCACCGTGACGAGGGCCGCGGCGCCGGTCGTGCCTCCGGTGCCGAGCCAGGTGAGCGAGTCGCGGAAGCGGACGGCGACACCGGTGGCGATCGCCATCGCGATGAAATCGGAGACGACGGCGCCCACCACGGCCAGGCCGTTGTGCCTGCGCACGCGGTCGCGCGGCTCGACGCCGCTGCACCATGCGGGTTCCGGCCCGGAGCCCGCGCCGGCCCGCGGGAACAGCTCGTCGAGGTTCCCTTCGTCGAAGTCGGCGAGTGAGTGATCCTTGGTGATGAGCGACATGGCAGGTATCCGCGGACGGAATCACCAGCTTTCGATGAGGGGGTGTACTGCGTGTCCATGCGGAAACCGGCGCCGAACCGGGCCGGGAGGTGCGCTCGTGCCGGGGGCCTCGACGGCCTCTCGGCGCGAGCGCGGCGACCCGCCGGTCGATGAGTCGGATCTCCAGCTGCGGGTGCAACGGGGGGACGGAGACGGCTTCGCGCAGAAGACTACAGCTTCCCGTGCGGGGAGCCGAGTCCTCGGGGCGGTCCTCAATCGTCTTCCAGCAAGCGGTTTTCACGCCTCTGCTGAGCGCCGGCCCCGCCTGGGACCGTGATAGTGCTTGTCACTCAGGGTTTTGTTCGCTCCCAGCTGTGAATGGGCTTGGAATCGACTGTGAGGTCAACTGTTGAGGATTGCACAAACGTGCAGGATGCCTGGGTGAAAATGTCTTCTGGCCTGGTCAAACGCTCCTGTGCTGATTCTGTGTGCGACGACGGACGATACCCTGATTCCATCCTCAGGGTCCCCTGATTCTGCGATGTGAGACGTCGACCCGGGCGGGTCGCCCCGTCCGGACGTCAGTCCGTGGTGGCGGACATGGTCTGCGCGCCGTTCGGTTCCGCTTGCGGAGGCGTTTCGCTTGCGGAGGCTTTGCGGCTAAACTTCAGCTCTTGGTGGCGCAGTGCGCTCTCGGGGCGGTCGTCCCCGTGGTGCTGCTGGGCTCCGAAGGGCACTAGCTCAATTGGCAGAGCAGCGGTCTCCAAAACCGCAGGTTGGGGGTTCAAGTCCCTCGTGCCCTGCAAGGGCACGTCCCGTCGCGGCCCGTGCGGGGCGTGCCCTTGACGTGCGGGCCGGCCGGTCCGCAGAACGACGCACTGGGACGCGATCCGTCCCGGGGCCACCGGGGGCGCCGGTCGGTGCTCCCGCAGAAGACTCGAACAGGGGCAGCACGTGGCCGATGACAGCATGCACGCGGGTGACGCGCAGCGCGCCCCGCGTCGGGGCGACGGCGGGAAGGCCCCGCGACGGGACGGCGTCGAGAAGGAGCCCCGCCGGATCCCGCGCGCCGGCAGGCCGGCGCGCCGTTCGGCCTGCGCCGAGGACTCCGCGAAGGGCATCAAGCGCAAGCACACGACGGCCCCGGTCCGCCGCGCCGACGGTGCGGGGAAGAGGTCGGGCCGGCAGCAGGCCGAGCGCAGGCGCGCCACCCCGTGGAGCTTCGCGAAGCAGTCGGTCGGCGAGCTGAAGAAGGTCATCTGGCCCAACGGCCAGGAGGTCGGTCAGTACTTCATCGTCGTGCTCGTCTTCGTCGTGCTCATCATGGCCATCGTCGCGGGTCTCGACTACGGCTTCGCGAAACTGTTGCTGAAGCTGTTCGGCTGAGGACCAGGAGGAGGATACACGTGACTGAAGTCCCTGACGACGGGCCCATCGAACCCGCCGACGACATCCGGATCGATCTCGGACCCGCCGAGGAGTCCTCCGAGAGCGCCGACACCGGCATCAACCTCGACTTCGCGGACTTCTCGTCCGACGCGGACGACGTCCAGATCGACCTGAACGCCGTGGATGAGGCCGAGCGCGCCGCGGAGGAGTCCGCCGCCGAGCCCTCCGCCGAGGACACGGAGACCGACGAGGCCCTCGCCAAGGCGCTTGAGGAGCTCCACGCCGAGCTCGTCGTCAAGCCCGGCGACTGGTTCGTCGTGCACACGTACTCCGGCATGGAGAACCGCGTCAAGCAGAACATCGACAACCGCGTGAAGTCCCTCAACATGGAGGACTTCATCTACGAGACCGTCGTCCCCACCGAGGACGCGGTCGAGATGCGCAACGGTCAGAAGAAGAACGTCACCCGCACCTACATGCCCGGCTACGTGCTCGTGCGCATGGAGATGACCGACGAGAGCTGGGGCACGGTGCGCCACACCCCGTCGGTGACCGGTTTCGTCGGCAACGCCCAGGAGCCCACCCCGCTGAGCCTGTCCGAGGTGGAGGGCATGCTGACCCCCGCGGTCGTCGCCCGGGTGAACGCCGAGCACCAGTCCCGGTCGGGCCGTGCCCGGGCCAGGGTCGAGGTCGTCGACTACGCGGTGGGCGACCAGGTCATGGTCGTCGACGGCCCCTTCGCCGGCGTCCATGCGACGATCACCGAGATCAACACCCACAACCAGCGCTTGAAGGCCAATGTCGAGATCCTGGGTCGGGAGACCCCGGTAGACTTGACCTTCCCGCAGATCCAGAAGGTCATGGACTGAGGACCTGCACGGCCCGCGGCGGGCCGGGGCGGCAGGGCGCCCGACAACCATCCCGATGCGCGAGCCCTCGCAGCGCGCACCGGGGACCAGCGAAGAAGGACCCGACACATGCCTCCCAAGAAGAAGGTAGCGGCGATCGTCAAGGTCGCCATCCAGGCTGGTTCCGCAACCCCCGCGCCCCCCGTCGGCACCGCCCTCGGCCAGCACGGCGTCAACATCATGGAGTTCGTCAAGGCCTACAACGCCAAGACGGAGGCCATGCGCGGAACCATCGTCCCCGCGGAGATCACGATCTACGAGGACCGCACCTTCACCTTCATCACGAAGACCCCGCCGGCCGCCGAGCTCATCAAGAAGGCCGCCGGCATCCACAAGGGCTCGGGCAAGCCCGACAAGGAGAAGGTCGGCACCATCACCGCCGACCAGGTGCGCGAGATCGCCCAGACCAAGATGCCCGACCTCAACGCCGACGACGTCGAGGCCGCCATGGGCATCGTCGCGGGCACCGCCCGCTCCATGGGCGTCGTCGTCGAGTGAGACCGGGCACCGTCCCGGAACCGCACGGCGCACGGCGCCGTGCTCAGAGACCTGGCAGGGGTTGTGCCCCCTCACCAGGAACTGGTGGATCAGCCCGCGAGGCTGACGGAAAGGAACCAGCATGAAGCACTCCAAGCGTTACACCGCCGACGCGCAGCTGCGCGGTGACAACCAGCAGTACTCCCCCGAGGAGGCCTTGGCGATCATCAAGCAGTACAAGCCCGGCAACTTCGACGAGACCGTCGAGGTCTCCATGCGCCTCGGCGTCGATCCCCGCAAGGCCGACCAGATGGTGCGCGGAACGGTCAACCTGCCGAACGGCACGGGCAAGACGGCGAGGGTCCTCGTCTTCGCTCAAGGCGCCAGGGCCGACGAGGCCGTCGCCGCCGGAGCCGATGAGGTCGGCGCCGACGAGCTCATCGCCAGGGTCGCCGACGGCTACCTCGACTTCGACGCCGTCGTCGCCACGCCCGATCTCATGGGCAGGGTCGGTCGGCTCGGCCGCGTGCTCGGCCCCCGCGGTCTCATGCCGAACCCGAAGACCGGCACGGTGACCATGGACGTCGCCAAGGCCGTCTCGGACATCAAGGGCGGACGGATCGAGTTCCGCGTCGACCGGCACGCCAACCTGCAGTTCGTCATCGGCAAGTCGAGCTTCGACCGCGACGCCCTGCTGGCCAACTACCGCGCCGCCGCCGACGAGGTCTACCGTCTGCGGCCCAGCACGGCCAAGGGCCGCTACGTGCGCAAGATCACGTTCTCCACGACGATGGGTCCCGGCGTCCAGGTCGATCCGCTCGCCGCTCGTCCCACCGAGTCCTGACCACGGCCGAACCGGCGCCGGAGGGCCGGCCCTCCGGCGCGTCAGGGGCGTCCCGCGCCCGGGGCGATGGCCCGGCGGCCGGCCCCCGGCCGGGGCGCGTGGCGCTATCATTGCCGGGCATGACCGACCAGAATGTGCGAATGCCCAAGTCAGGAGCTTCTCGAATCGTCGCCGGGGAGCGTCCTGCCGACTGGGTCAACCATCCCGCGGGCCTCGAGGTCGAGCGCCACTGCCTCGACGCCGCGCCCGGGGCCCTGTACGACTACCGCGCCGGGTGGGAGCACCAGCGCCGGGTGCTCGACGAGGTCTGCCACCACCGGGCGCCCGACAGGGTCATCCTCTGCCAGCACGAGTCCGTCTACACCGCCGGACGGCGGACGAAGGACGAGGACCGTCCCCTCGACGGCACGCCCGTCATCGACGTCGACCGAGGAGGGGACATCACCTGGCACGGGCCGGGGCAACTCGTCGGGTACCCCATCGTCTTCCTCCAGCGGGGGGTGGGGGTCGTCGACCACGTGCGCCGCCTCGAGGAGGCCGTCATCCGGCTGCTGGCCGACTACGGTCTCGCGACCGGGCGGGTGCCGGGCCGGACCGGCGTGTGGCTCCCCTCCGACGGCCTGCGCCCCGAGCGCAAGATCTGCGCCATCGGCGTGCGCTGCGCCCACCGGACGACCATGCACGGTTTCGCGCTGAACGTCGCGCCGGACCTCGAGCGCTTCGACACCATCGTCCCCTGCGGGATCACCGACGCCGATGTCACCTCGATCCGTCGCGAGCTCGGGAGCGCCCCGAGCCTGGAGCGGGTCGCCGACGACCTCGAACCCCGGCTGCGCGAGCTGCTGGCCATGCGCCCCTACCGGATGAGCCCCGACATCCCCAGGAACGCCCACCCGCGCTTCTGCCGTCCGAGGGCCGACCGGCCGTCCCCCCGCACCCCGGAGGGGGCGCGCTCATGACCGGCGCGACGACTCCCGCGAGCGCGTCCGCGGCGAGGACCCCGGAGGGGAGGAGGCCCGGCGGACGCAGGATGCTGCGCATCGAGGCGAGGAACGCCCGGACCCCCGTCGAGCGGGACCGTCCCGAGTGGCTCAGGACGCGCCTGAGCGCCGGCCCGGACTACCAGGACGTGCGCCGTCGCATGGTGGACGGCGATCTGCACACCGTGTGTCGGGAGGCGGGCTGCCCGAACATCCACGAGTGCTGGGAGGACCGCGAGGCCACCTTCCTCATCGGCGGCGACAGGTGCACCCGTCGCTGCGACTTCTGCCAGATCACCTCGGCCCGGCCCCGGGGGTACGACACCGCCGAGCCCCTCCGCGTGGCCCGATCGGTCGAGCGGCTCGGGCTGCGCTACGCCACCGTCACGAGCGTCTGCCGCGACGACCTGCCCGACGAGGGCGCCTGGCTGTGCGCCGAGACGATCCGCCGCATCCACGAGCTCAACCCCGGCGTCGGCGTCGAGATGCTGGCCCAGGACTTCTCGGCCGACCCCGCGAAGCTGACGGTGGTCTTCGACGCCCGCCCGGAGGTCTTCGGCCACAACGTCGAGACCGTCCCGCGCCTGTTCGGGCGGATCCGCCCCGGTTTCAGCTACGAGGGCTCCCTGTCGGTCCTCGAGCAGGCCCACGAGGCCGGTCTCATCACGAAGTCGAACCTCATCCTCGGCATGGGGGAGACCGACGAGGAGGTCGTGGAGGCGCTGTGCGACATCCGCGACACCGGCGCCGAGCTCATCACGATCACCCAGTACCTGCGCCCCGGCCCGACGCTGCGCCCCGTCGACCGCTGGGTCCGGCCGGAGGAGTTCGTCCGTCTCGGACGGCTGGCCGAGCGGATCGGCTTCGCCGGCGTCATGAGCGGGCCCCTGGTGCGCTCCAGCTACCGCGCCGGGACGCTGTACCGCCGCGCGATCGAGCGGCGCGCGGACGGGGACGGCCGGGCCGACCGCGCCGAGCTCCTCACCGGTCGCTAATCCGTCCGGGCCCTGCCGCGGGGGCCGCCCGACTTGGCTCGTGCGCGCCCGGAGAGTACAGTCTGTCGGGCCGAAGACCGCTGGTGGTTCTCCACAATGCCATCCCCTCGTGGGGCGGCGCCCGCGCAGGTGCTGATCCGACGCCCATGTGTCATGCCCCAGTGCCCGCGCACCGGGGCTTTCCCATGCCCGGGGCCGCCGGAGTCCTCGGCCGGAACAAGAAGTGGGAAGGAGACCCAATGGCGAGGCCTGAGAAGGCGGCCACGGTCGAGCGACTCTCCGCGCAGTTCGCCGAGAGCAACGCCGCCGTGCTGACCGAGTATCGCGGACTCAGCGTCAAGGACCTGAAGACTCTGCGCAGGTCCCTCGGCGGCGACGCCGCCTACGCCGTTGCGAAGAACACCCTGACCAAGCTCGCTGCCGCCAGGGCCGGCGTCGAGGGACTCGACGACCAGCTCTTCGGCCCGACGGCCATCGCCTTCATCACGGGCGACGTCGTCAACGTGGCGAGGGGTCTGCGCGACTTCGCAAAGGACAACCCGCTTCTGGTCATCAAGGGCGGCGTCATGGACGGCAAGATCCTCGACGCCGACACGGTCAGGAAGCTCGCCGATCTCGAATCGCGCGAGGTGCTGCTCGCCAAGCTGGCCGGCGGCATGAAGGCTTCCATGAGCAGGGCGGCCGCCCTGTTCGCCGCCCCGCTCACGCAGGCCGCCCGCGCCATGGGCGCCCTCCAGGAGAAGGCGGCCCAGGACCCCTCCGTCATCGGCGGGCCCGGAACCCCCGCCACCGACCAGGAGCGCACCACCGCCGATGATTCGGCACCCGAAGCAGCGGATGCTGCCGAGGCCACCACAGACGCGGCTGACGCTGCATCGAACGAGTAAGGAAGGACGCCCAGCATGGCGAAGCTCAGCACCGAGGAGCTCCTTGACCAGTTCAAGGACATGACCCTCATCGAACTGTCCGATTTCGTGAAGGCCTTCGAGGAGGCCTTCGACGTCGAGGCCGCCGCCCCCGTGGCCGTCGCGGCGGCCCCGGCCGCCGGCGTCGCCGCCGCTGACGGCGAGGCCGCCGCCGACGAGGGCGATGCCGAGGTGGACGTCGTCCTCGAGGCCGCCGGCGACAAGAAGATCCAGGTCATCAAGGAGGTCCGTACTCTCACGAGCCTCGGCCTCAAGGATGCCAAGGATCTCGTCGAGGCCGCCCCGAAGGTCCTCCTCGAGAAGGTTGCCAAGGAGACCGCCGAGCAGGCCAAGGAGAAGCTCGAGGCCGTCGGCGCCACCGTCTCCTTCAAGTGAGACGCTCCGGAGCGAGGCGCACGGCTCGGCCCGTCGGCTGAGGAACGGCGCCGCAACGGGCACCACCCCGCGGGGTGGTGCCCGTTCGTCGTCCCGGTGCGCTCCTTCCGCCCGGGGCCTGAACGGCTCCCGGACGGGGCGAACCGGTACGGTGGAGGCGTCCCGGGGGGAGTCGGGCGCAACGGGGGAGGATCGACCTTTTGAACGCAGCACGGGGCGGGCCGGCGCGGAGTGGGCGCAGCCGCGGTGAGATCATCCGGTGGTCGACCATCGGGCTGGCGCTCGCGCTCGTCGTCGTGCTCTTCGCGCTCGGCGCCGGGCCCTCGCGGGACGAGCGGGCCACCGCCGGTTCGGAGTCGGCCCGGGCGATCTCCACGACGCCCGCCACGGCCGGCTCGCCGGCCGGTTCCTCGCTGTCGACCGACACCCAGGCCTACGGCGAGCTGTCGGGTCACGCCGATGCCGGCTGGGCGAGCATCCAGCCGGTGCAGGGCCAGTGGGCGGCCCTGGTGGGCAGCCATGTCGTGCTGTCGCCGAACCAGCCCGCCTCGCGTCCCAGCGGCAAGGCCACCGTCGACTCCGCGCCGATCGTCCTCGCGGAGTACGAGGCGCTCGTCGACCGCTTCGCCTTCGACGGCACCCAGGTGCTGCTCGTGCGCCGTTCGGCCTACGGTCCGGCGGTCACCGACGACCAGTTCATCTTCGTCACCCTCGTCTCCAAGGGCTTCGGCTCCGGCGGGGACGTCCAGGGCTGGTGCGATGAGCACTACGCGAACCTCGGCGCCGGCGCCGACCGTGATGCGGCGTGCACGCCGGTCCAGTTGCAGAGGCGCTGAGGCGCTGAGGGGCGCCCGGCGGGTGGTGCCGGGCGGTGGTCGTGGCCAATGTGGCGTCCGCTGGTTCGGTTCGTCGTCGCCGGTGCGCGTCGGCGGATCGTCGTAAGAGGGAATCCGGTGCGAGTCCGGAGCTGTCCCGCAGCGGTCAATGGGAACGAGGCTGCGTCGAGTGCACTGGGCTCTTGGGTCCGGGAAGCAGCGGTCGAGGAAGCCGGGGTGGTCCGGAGTGCCCATGAGCCCGAAGACCTGCCGGCCCGGCGGTGTCCGCCGTCGGTTCACGCTGTGCCCCGCGGGGGCTCGCAGGCCCTGCCGTGCGCGCATCCCCGGGGGCGAGTCCCGCCGAGGAGCATCACATGCGCAGCATCCACCATCCCGCCGGGGACCGTCTCCACGGCCCGGTCTCACGACGCGCCCTGCTGGGCGGGGCGACGGCCGTCGCCGCGGCCCAGTCCGGTCAGGTCGACCTGGCCTGCGTCTACCCCGGTCTGTCGGGCCAGACGGTCAACGGCTTCACCCTGAGGAGCCTGCCCACCTTCGGCTATCGCGCCATCACGCTGCCGTGCCAGGCACCCGGCGCGTTCGAGGTCGAGGGCCAGCAGGTCGGCAACGCGGCGGCGGGCGACCCGGCCCTGCGCAGGGCCATGGCGACGGGCGTGAACCGTCAGCAGATGATCGACGACAGCCTCATGGGCCACGGCACCGTCGCCCTCGACATCTTCGACTCGTTCGACTGGGGCATCAAGGCCGACACCGCCTCGCTCGTGGACGGCGACGCGGCCGGCGCCCAGAGGATCCTCGAGGACGCGGGCTGGCGGGCCGGCTCGGACGGCATCCGCGCCGAGGACGACCAGCGGGCCTCCTTCCAGCTGCTCTACCCGCCGAACGACTCGGGGCGCCAAGCCATCGCCGAGGCCTTCTCGGCGCAGATGGCCCCGCTGGGCATCGAGGTCGAACCGACGTCCGGCGACTTCACCTGGCAGGTCGACCACAACCGCTCCAACGCAGTCGTCCTCGGCGGCGGCCGACTCAACCCCTACCACGAATACACCATGCTCCGCAGCTCGTCGGGCCACTCGCGCGGCTGGTCGAACATCTCCTGCTACGCCAATCCGACCGTCGACGGGCACCTCGACGAGGCGCTGGCCGCCTCCGACCAGGGGATCGCCCGCGAGCAGTGGCACGCGGCGCTGTGGGACGGCACGACCGGCGGCTCGATCCTCGGCGACGCCCCGTACGTGACGATCTGCTACATCGTGACGATCTGCTCCATCACGCACAACTACTTCGTGCGCGACGGCCTCGGCATCGGGACCCAGAGCGTGCACCCCCACGACCACTTCCTCCAGGTCATCCACAACCTCGGCTCGTGGGGCGTCTCGGCGTGAGCACGATCGCCTCCCGGACCGCCGCTCCCGCTCCCGGACGCCGCGCCGGTCTCGTCGGACCGGCGCGCCACGCGCTGGAGCAGGTCCTCAAGTGCGCCTCGCTGGTCCTCGCGGTGAGCGCCCTGACCCTCTTCCTCGCCGAGGCCTCGCCGATGGACCCGGTCGACTCCTACCTGGGCGCCGAGAGCGCCATCGACCCGAGCCAGTACGCGGCCCTGACGGCCAAGTGGGGCCTCGACCGGCCGGCCGTCGAGCAGTTCGTCCTGTGGTGGGGCAACGCCCTGCACGGAGACCTGGGCACCTCGCTCATGCCGCAGCGCCCGGTCGCCGAGGTGATCGCCGAGGGCCTGTCCGACTCGCTCATGCTGCTCACCACGGCCTGGGTCGTCTCGGGCCTGTTCGGCGGGGCGCTCGGCGTCATCGCGGGCAAGAACCGCGACCGCTGGCCCGACCGGCTGATCAGCGCGGTCTGCTACGTCTTCGCTGCGCTGCCGACCTTCTGATTCGGCCTGCTCATGCTCCTGCTGTTCGCCGTCCGGCTCGGCTGGTTCCCGATCGGCCTGTTCACGGGCGCCGGCGTGACGATGGCCGACTCGGGCCTGGGGGAGCGGATCCACCACATGATCCTGCCCGCCCTGACCCTTTCGACCTGGCCGACCGGCCCCCTCGGCCGCCAGCCCGTTCGGCACCGACTGGATGGGCCGCGACATGCTCATGCGCACGCTCAAGGGCCTGTCGATCTCGATCCGCATCGGCCTGTTCGCCTCGCTGGTCTCCACTCTCATCGCCCTGCTGCTGGGGGGCGGCGCCGCCGTCTGCGGCGGCTGGGTCGACAGGATCGTCCTGTGGCTCATCGACCTCATGCAGGGCATGCCCCACCTCGTCCTCATGATCTTCCTCTCGATCCTCGTCGGGCGCGGCATCCCCGGCGTCATGATCGGCGTCGCGGCGACCCACCGGGTCTCCCTCGCCCGCATCGTGCGCGCCGAGACGATCCACCTGCGGGCCAGCCCGTACGTCATCGCCTCGCGTCAGATGGGGCGCGGCCGATGGTTCATCGCCCGGGCGCACTTCCCGCCCCACATCGTGCCGCAGGCCCTGGTGAGCACGGTGCTCATGTTCCCGCACGCGATCCTGCACGAGTCCGGCCTGACCTTCCTCGGCTTCGGCATCCCCGGCCAGCTGCCGGCCGTCGGCGTCATCCTGTCGGAGTCGGTGCGCTATCTGTCCACGGGCGCCTGGTGGCTCGGCGTCCTGCCCGGCCTGGCGCTGCTGGCCATCGTCCTGGTCATCGACCGCTGCGGCGACTCCCTGCAGGCCCTCGTCAGCCCGGCCTCGGCGCAGAACCAGGAGCTCGTGATGCCCCTCCTCGAGATCGACGGCCTGCGGGTCGGCTTCATGATGTACCGCTCCCTCCTCCGGCGCGCCGTCGGCTGGGCCGTCGACGGCCTCGACTGCGCGCCGAGGCGGGGCGGGTCCCCGGCATCGTCGGCGCCTCCGGCTCGGGCAAGTCGCTCCTCATCGTGGGCCTGCTGCCGTGCAACGCCCGGACCGTCGGGACGATGACCTACGACGGGCGGCCGCTCACGCCCGAGCGCACGAGGACGCTGCGGGGCACCGGGTTCGCGCTCATCCCGCAGTCGATCGGCCACCTCGATCCGCTCATGCGGGTCCGCCGGCAGCTGTTCACCGGCGCCCGGCCCGACCCCGACGAGCTCGCCGGGACCGCCGAGCGCTTCGGCATGCGGGCCGGCGACCTCGACAAGTTCCCCTTCCAGCTCTCCGGCGGCATGGCCCGGCGCGTGCTGCTCGCCACCGCCATGCTCAGCCCCGCCAGGCTGATTCATCGCCGACGAGCCCACGCCCGGACTGTCCGTGGACCTCGCCGAGCGGATGCTCGTCGACTTCCGCGCGATGGCCGACGAGGGGCGCTGCCTCCCCATCATCGGCCACGACGCCGACCTCATCAGCGCCGTGGCCGACCGGGTGCTCATCCTCAACGGCGGGCGGGGGATCGCCGAGATGCCGGCCGCCGAGTTCATGGACCCCGACCACCACGACCACGGCCGGTACGCCGCCGGGCTGTGGCGGGCCCTGCCGCAGAACGACTTCGACGACGCCGACCTGTCACCGGCCGTCGGGGCCCGCCCGACCGAGGACGAGGGGGTCGATCGTGCTGAGGGCTGAGAACATCCGCTTCGCCTACCGCGGGGGGACGCCGATCCTGCGCGACGTCAGCCTCGAGCTGGCCCCCGGCCGGGTGCTCGGCCTCCTCGCCCCGTCCGGCCACGGCAAGAGCACCCTCGCCCGCATCCTCGCCGGCTGGGAGCGCCCGGACAGCGGCGCCGTGACGCTCGACGGCGGCCCGCTCGGGGCGCACCGCCCCTGCCGGGTGCAGTACCTCAACCAGAGCCCCGAACTCGCGGTCGACCCCCGCTGGCGGATGGAGCGCGTCCTCACCGAGTGCTGGCCCGTCGACGAGCGGACCCGCCGGGCGCTCGGCATCGAGCCGGGCTGGCTCGGCCGCCTCCCCGGCGGGCTGAGCGGGGGAGAGCTCCAGCGCTTCTGCATCGCCCGCGCCCTGCACCCGCAGCTGCGTCATCTCGTCGCCGACGAGATGACGACGATGCTGGACCCGATCACCCAGGCCCTCATCCGGTCGCGCCTCGTCGGGCTCATCCGCGAGCGGGGGATCGGGCTGCTCGTCATCACGCACAACCCGGCGCTGGCCGGGTGGCCGTGCGACGACATCGTCCGCCTGGAGCGGATCAACCACCTCGACCCCGACGAGTCCCGACCCTGACGGCGCGCGCCGGCGCGCCGTCCCGGGAGGCGCCGGCGCGTGCGTATCATCAACGGCGTGGTCCTGCTCCGCGGCCTCGCGCGACGCGTCGGCCCCGGACGAGTGCCCCGCGGGGGGTCCCGGCGCGAGCTTGCCCTTCTGGCGGCGAGGGTCTATAGTTAGTGGTTGCTTATCGCCATAAGGACGACCCGTCTCGCCGCGGGCCGTTTTGCATGCGAAGAACCCTTGCGAGTTCTTGGAAGGACCACACCTTGGCCGCCTCGCGCAACGCGTTGAAGAACACCGATGTCGTCTCCAGCAGTGGACGGATCTCCTTCGCGAAGATCCACGAGCCCCTGGAAGTCCCCAACCTGCTCGACCTGCAGGTGAAATCGTTCAACTGGCTCGTCGGCAACGACGTGTGGCAGCGCGAGGTGGACGAGGCCCTGGCGCAGGGCCGCACCGACGTCAACACCAGGTCCGGGCTCGAGGAGATCTTCGAGGAGATCTCCCCGATCGAGGACTTCTCCCAGACGATGTCGCTGAGCTTCCGCGACCATCGCTTCGAGGAGCCCAAGTACACCATCGACGAGTGCAAGGACCGCGACGCCACCTACGCGGCGCCGCTGTTCGTCACCGCCGAGTTCATGAACAACGACACGGGCGAGATCAAGAGCCAGACCGTGTTCATCGGCGACTTCCCGCTCATGACCGACAAGGGCACCTTCATCATCACCGGCACCGAGCGCGTCGTCGTCTCCCAGCTGGTGCGCTCCCCGGGCGTCTACTTCGAGAAGCTCTCGGACCGCTCCACCGACAAGGACACCTTCGGCGCGAAGGTCATCCCCAGCCGCGGCGCGTGGCTGGAGTTCGAGATCGACAAGCGCGACGCGGTCGGCGTGCGCATCGACCGCAAGCGCAAGCAGTCGGTCACGCACTTCCTCAAGGCCATCGGCATGACGGAGTCCGAGATCCGCGACTCCTTCGCCGACTACCCCGTGCTGCTGGAGACCCTGGAGAAGGACACCGTCAACACCCAGGAGGAGGCGCTGCTCGACATCTACCGCAAGCTGCGCCCCGGCGAGCCCGCCAACGTCGACGCCGCCCAGGCCCTGCTCAACAACTTCTACTTCGACTCGCGCCGCTACGACCTGGCGAAGGTCGGCCGCTACAAGATCAACAAGAAGCTGGCCATCGAAGCCGATCCCAAGGCGTCGACCCTGTCCCTGGAGGACATCGTCGCCACCGTCAAGTACCTGCTGGCCCTCCACCAGGGCGAGGCGTCCTTCGCGGGGACCCGCGGCGGCGAGGCCGTCCAGGTGCGCGTCGAGACCGACGACATCGACAACTTCGCCAACCGCCGCATCCGCGCCGTCGGCGAGCTCATCCAGGGCCAGGTCCGCACCGGCCTGGCGCGCATGGAGCGGACCGTGCGCGAGCGCATGACCACGCAGGAGACCGACTCGATCACGCCCCAGTCGCTGATCAACATCCGCCCCGTCGTGGCCGCCATCAAGGAGTTCTTCGGGACCTCCCAGCTCTCCCAGTTCATGGACCAGAACAACCCGCTGGCCGGCCTGACCCACAAGCGCCGCCTGAGCGCGCTGGGCCCCGGCGGCCTGTCGCGCGAGCGCGCCTCCATGGAGGTCCGCGACGTCCACGCCTCCCACTACGGGCGCATGTGCCCCATCGAGTCGCCCGAGGGGCCGAACATCGGCCTCATCGGCTCGCTGGCGACCTTCGCCCGCATCAACCCCTTCGGCTTCATCGAGACGCCCTATCGCGTCGTCGTCGATGGCCGGGTCACCGATGAGACCCACTACCTGACGGCCGACGACGAGGACCGCCACGTCATCGCCCAGGCCAACGTCGAGCTGACCGCCGACGGCCACTTCGCCGAGGACCACGTCCTGTGCCGGGTCACCGGCGGCGAGCCGGCCCTCGTGGCGGCCGACCAGGTCGACCTCATGGACGTCTCCCCGCGCCAGATGGTCTCGGTGGGCACCTCCCTCATCCCCTTCCTGGAGCACGACGACGCCAACCGCGCCCTCATGGGCGCCAACATGCAGCGCCAGGCCGTGCCGCTCATCCGCCCCGACGCCCCGCTGGTGGGCACGGGCATGGAGCGGCGCACCGCCGTCGACGCCGGTGACGTGCTCGTGGCCGACAAGGCCGGCGTGGTGACCGAGGTGTGCGCCGACTTCGTGCGCGTGGCGGGCGACGACGGCACCGAGAAGGTCTACAAGGTCGCCAAGTTCCGCCGCTCCAACCAGGGCAACTGCTACAACCAGCGGGTCGTGGCCACCGAGGGCGAGCGCGTCGAGGTCGGCACGGTCCTGGCCGACGGCCCCGCCACCAACGAGGGCGACCTGGCCCTGGGCCAGAACCTCCTGGTCGCCTTCATGACCTGGGAGGGCCTGAACTACGAGGACGCGATCATCGTCTCCCAGCGCGTGGTCTCCGACGACCTGCTCACCTCGATCCACATCGAGGAGCACGAGGTCGACGCCCGCGACACCAAGCTGGGCGCCGAGGAGATCACCCGCGACATCCCCAACGTCAGCGAGGAGACCCTGGCCAACCTCGACGAGCGCGGCATCATCCGCATCGGTGCCGAGGTCCGCAGCGGCGACATCCTCGTGGGCAAGGTGACCCCCAAGGGTGAGACCGAGCTGACCAGCGAGGAGCGCCTCCTGCGCGCCATCTTCGGTGAGAAGGCCCGCGAGGTGCGCGACACCTCCCTGCGCGTGCCCCACGGCGAGTACGGCATCGTCACCGGCGTGCGCGAGTTCGACGCCGCCACCGAGGACGCCGAGCTGCCGGCCGGGGTCAACCGCATGGTGCGCGTCTACATCGCCCAGCGCCGCAAGATCACGGTGGGCGACAAGCTCTCGGGCCGCCACGGCAACAAGGGCGTCATCTCCAAGATCCTGCCCGTGGAGGACATGCCCTTCCTGGCCGACGGCACCCCGGTCGACGTCATCCTCAACCCGCTGGGCGTGCCCAGCCGCATGAACGTCGGCCAGGTCCTGGAGCTCCACCTGGGCTGGGTCTCCTCACGCGGCTGGGACGCCTCGGCGGCCCGCGAGGCCGGCGAGGAGTGGGCCGCCCGGCTGCCCGAGGCCGGCGTGGTCGCCGAGCCGCGCACGCCGGTGGCCACCCCCGTCTTCGACGGCGTGCGCGACGACGAGCTCATGGGCCTGCTGGACTCCACCCTGCCCAGCCCCGACGGCGTCCAGCTCGTCCAGCCCAACGGCAAGGCGCAGCTCTTCGACGGCCGCTCCGGCGAGCCCTTCCCGTACCCGGTCTCGGTCGGCTACATGTACATCCTCAAGCTCCACCACCTCGTGGATGACAAGATCCACGCCCGCTCCACGGGTCCGTACTCGATGATCACGCAGCAGCCGCTGGGCGGCAAGGCCCAGTTCGGCGGCCAGCGCTTCGGCGAGATGGAGGTGTGGGCCCTCGAGGCCTACGGCGCCGCTTGGGCGCTCCAGGAGATGCTCACCATCAAGTCCGATGACGTGGCCGGCCGGGTCAAGGTCTACGAGGCCATCGTCAAGGGCGAGAACATCCCCGAGCCGGGCATCCCCGAGGGTTTCAAGGTCCTCGTCAAGGAGATGCAGTCGCTGTGCCTGAACGTCGAGGTCCTCGGCGTCGACGGTCAGGTCATCGACCTGCGCGATTCCGACGACGACTTCCGCTCCGCCGACGATCTGGGCATCGACCTCTCCCGCCGCCCCGGCGCCGATTCGTACAAGCTGGAGTCCGAGGCCTGACGGCCCCTCCCGGCGTCGGGCCCCGGCCCGTCCCACGACCACTGGATCTGGATCACAGTTTCGACCGCCTGCCCCGGAGGCAGGGGAAAGAGAACCAACGTGCTGGACGTCAACACCTACGACACGCTCCAGATCGGGCTGGCCACGGCCGACCAGATCCGCGAATGGTCGCACGGCGAGGTGAAGAAGCCCGAGACGATCAACTACCGCACGCTCAAGCCCGAGCGCGACGGCCTGTTCTGCGAGAAGATCTTCGGTCCCACCCGCGACTGGGAGTGCTACTGCGGCAAGTACAAGCGCGTGCGCTTCAAGGGCATCGTCTGCGAGCGCTGCGGCGTGGAGGTGACCCGCTCCAACGTGCGCCGTGAGCGCATGGGCCACATCGAGCTGCGCGCCCCCGTCACCCACATCTGGTACTTCAAGGGCGTCCCCTCGCGGCTGGGCTATCTGCTCGACGTCGCGCCGAAGGACCTCGAGAAGGTCATCTACTTCGCCGCGTACATGGTCACGAGCGTCGACGAGGAGGCCCGCCGCCGCGACCTGCCCTCCCTGGAGGCCAAGGTCGCCGCCGAGCGCGAGCAGCTCGCCAAGCGTCGCGACGCGGACGTCGACGCGCGCATGGCCAAGCTCGAGGAGGACCTCGCGGCCCTCGAGGCCGAGGACGCCAGGGCCGACGTCCGCAAGAAGGTCAAGGACTCCGCCGAGAAGGAGCTCAAGACCATCCGTGCCCGCGCCGGCCGCGAGCTCGACCGCCTCGACGCCGTGTGGGAGCGCTTCAAGGGCCTCAAGGTCCAGGACCTCGAGGGCGACGAGGTGCTCTACCGCGAGATGAAGAACCGCTTCGGGAAGTACTTCGAGGGCTTCATGGGCGCTGAGGCCGTCAAGCGCCGCCTGGAGACCTTCGACCTGGCCGCGGAGTCCGAGAAGCTGCGCGAGATCATCCGCACCGGCAAGGGCCAGCGCAAGACCCGCGCCCTCAAGCGCCTCAAGGTGGTCAGCGCCTTCCTCGAGAACGGCAACTCCCCGATGGGCATGGTGCTCGACGCCGTCCCGGTCATCCCCCCCGACCTGCGCCCGATGGTGCAGCTCGACGGCGGGCGCTTCGCCACGAGCGACCTCAACGACCTCTACCGCCGCGTCATCAACCGCAATAACCGGTTGGGTCGGCTGCTCGACCTCGGCGCGCCCGAGATCATCGTGAACAACGAGAAGCGCATGCTCCAGGAGGCCGTCGACTCCCTGTTCGACAACGGCCGCCGCGGCCGTCCGGTCACCGGGCCCGGCAACCGCCCGCTCAAGTCGCTGTCCGACATGCTCAAGGGCAAGCAGGGCCGCTTCCGTCAGAACCTGCTCGGCAAGCGCGTCGACTACTCGGGCCGCAGCGTCATCGTCGTCGGCCCGCAGCTCAAGATGCACCAGTGCGGTTTGCCCAAGCAGATGGCCCTGGAGCTGTTCAAGCCCTTCGTCATGAAGCGCCTGGACGATCTCAACTACGCGCCCAACATCAAGAGCGCCAAGCGCATGGTCGAGCGCCAGCGCCCGCAGGTCTTCGACGTCCTCGACGAGGTCATCAAGGAGCACCCGGTGCTGCTCAACCGCGCGCCGACGCTGCACCGCCTCGGCATCCAGGCGTTCGAGCCCCAGCTGATCGAGGGCAAGGCCATCCAGCTGCACCCGCTCGTCTGCGCGGCCTTCAACGCCGACTTCGACGGCGACCAGATGGCCGTCCATCTGCCGCTGAGCGCCGAGGCGCAGGCCGAGGCCCGCATCCTCATGCTGAGCTCGAACAACATCCTCAAGCCGGCCGACGGCAAACCGATCGCCCTGCCCAGCCACGAGATGATCATCGGCATGTACTACCTGACCCAGGACCTCGACGGCCTGCCGGGCTCCGGGCGCGCCTTCAGCTCCGAGGCCGAGGCCATCATGGCCCGCGACCTGGGCCAGCTGGACCTGCGTGCCAAGTGCCGGATCAAGCTCACCGGGATCGTCCCGCCGGCGGCCCAGGCCGAGCGGATGCGCGCCGACGGCTCGATCATCCTCGACACGACCCTCGGCGCCGTGATCTTCAACCACGCGCTGCCCGACGACTACCCGTTCGTCGACTACCACGTGGGCAAGAAGCAGCTCTCGGCCCTCATCAACGACCTCGCCGTGCGCTACCCGCGCCCCGTCGTCGTCGAGACCCTCGACAACCTCAAGGACCTCGGCTTCGAGTGGGGTACCCGCTCGGGCGTCACCGTCTCGATCGGCGACGTGCAGACGCCGCCGAACAAGCCCGAGATCATGGCCACCTACGAGGCCAAGGCCGCCAAGATCGACAAGCTCTACGAGCGCGGCGCCGTGACCGAGGAGGAGCGCCGGGGCGAGCTCGTCCAGATCTGGAACGACGCGACGGCCGAGCTGACCAGCGCGATGGAGAAGAACTTCACCAAGACGAACCCGATCTACATGATGGTGAACTCGGGCGCCCGCGGCAACATGACGCAGATGCGTCAGATCGCCGCCATGCGCGGCCTCGTGGCCAACCCGAAGGGCGACATCATCGAGCGGCCCATCAAGTCGAACTTCCGCGAGGGCCTCACTGTCCTGGAGTACTTCATCTCGACGCACGGCGGCCGCAAGGGCCAGGCCGACACGGCCCTGCGCACCGCCGACTCGGGATACCTGACCCGTCGGCTCGTCGACGTCTCCCAGGACGTCGTCATCCGCGAGGAGGACTGCGGCACCGAGCGCGGCCTGACCAAGGTCATCGCGCGGACCGGGCAGGACGGCGCGCTCGTCCCCGCGCGGATGCTCGACACCTCCGTCCACGGGCGCACCGCGGCCGTCGACGTCGTGGGCGGGTCCGGCGAGGTCGTCGTCCCGGCCGGGACCCTGTTCAGGGCCGCCAACGTCGCCGCCGCGATCGCTGCCGGCGTCACCACCGTCAAGGTCCGCTCGGTCCTCACGTGCGAGGCCCACACCGGCGCCTGCGCGATGTGCTACGGCACCTCGCTGGCCACCAACCGCCTCGTCGAGGTCGGCGAGGCGGTCGGCATCCAGGCCGCCCAGTCCATCGGCGAGCCCGGCACCCAGCTGACGATGCGCACCTTCCACACCGGCGGTGTGGCGGGCGACGACATCACGCAGGGCCTGCCGCGCGTCGTCGAGCTCTTCGAGGCCCGCACCCCGAAGGGCAAGGCGCCGATCGCCGAGGCCGACGGGCGCGTGCGGATCGAGGAGACCGACCGGGGCCGCAGGCTGACGATCGTCCGTGACGACGGCGGTGCCGATGTCGAGTATCTCCTCCCGCGCCGCGCCCGGCTCGAGTTCGAGGACTCGAACCGCGTGCGCCACCAGATCGCCGACGGCGTCCACGTCAGCGTGGGGGAGCAGCTCACCGGCGGCACCATCGATCCCCAGGACGTGCTGCGCGTGCGCGGCGTCCGCCGGGTGCAGGAGCACTTGGTCGAGGAGGTCCAGAAGGTGTACGCCTCCCAGGGCTCGCCGATCCACGACAAGCACATCGAGATCGTCATCCGCCAGATGCTGCGCCGGGTGACCGTCATCGAGTCCGGCGACACCCCGATGATGCCGGGCGAGCTCGTGGACCGGCAGACCTACGAGGCGGCCAACCGCAAGGCCGTGGAGGAGGGCGGGCGCCCCGCCGAGGGCCGCCCGGTGCTCATGGGCATCACGAAGGCCTCGTTGGCGACCGACTCCTGGTTGAGCGCGGCCTCCTTCCAGGAGACCACCAAGGTGCTCACCGACGCGTCCATCCAGGGCAAGTCGGACCACCTGGTCGGCCTGAAGGAGAACGTCATCCTCGGCAAGCTCATCCCGACCGGCACCGGACTGGAGCGCTACCGCAACATCCGGGTGGAGCCCACGGCCGAGGCGAGGGCGAACTCCTTCCAGGTGAGCTACGACCCGTTCGACTACGACTTCGGCTCCAGTTCCGGCGCCGCCGTCCCGCTCGACGACCTGGACTTCGGCGATCTGCGCTGAGGCCCCGCTCCGATTCCCGCCGAGGGCGCCCGCATGCGCGGGGCGCCCTCGGCGCGTCCGGGGGCCGGTCCCGGCCGCCCCGGACCCCTGACGCGGAGGGCGGGCCCGGGCCCGCCGGCGAGGTTTTGCCAGCTGCGGCCCGGCAACGTAGACTAATGACTTGGTTCGGTTTGCCCGGATGAAGCACGCGTGCCCACGGCCTGGTCCCTAGACGTTGCGAGGCGGCCCGGCGGGTCCGGGGCGCGTGCGGCAATGACCCATCGTCCTTCGAACGCGCACCAGTTGCTGGGTGCGGCGGTCCGGCCGCTGGGGGAATTGCACCATCAGGAGAATCCCCCCTCGACAACGAAAGAGATACCAGCAGGTGCCTACCATTCAGCAGCTGGTCCGCAAGGGCCGCACCGACAAGGTCAACAAGGCCAAGACGCCGGCGCTCAAGGGCTCGCCCCAGCGTCGCGGCGTGTGCACGCGCGTGTACACGACCACCCCGAAGAAGCCGAACTCGGCCCTGCGGAAGGTCGCCCGCGTCCGCCTCAGCTCCGGCATCGAGGTCACGGCCTACATCCCCGGCATCGGCCACAACCTGCAGGAGCACTCGATGGTGCTCGTGCGCGGCGGCCGCGTGAAGGACCTGCCTGGCGTCCGGTACAAGATCATCCGCGGCGCCCTCGACACCCAGGGCGTCAAGGGCCGCAAGCAGGCCCGCAGCCGCTACGGCGCGAAGAAGGAGAAGTAATGCCTCGCAAGGGACCCGCGCCCAAGCGCCCCGTCATCATCGACCCCGTGTACAGCTCCCCGCTGGTCTCCCAGCTCGTGAGCAAGATCCTGCTCGACGGCAAGAAGACCACCGCCCAGCGCATCGTCTACACCGCCCTCGAGGGCGCCCGCGAGAAGACCGGCGTCGATCCGGTGCAGACCCTCAAGAAGGCTCTCGACAACGTCAGGCCCTCCGTCGAGGTCCGCTCCCGCCGGGTCGGCGGCGCCACCTACCAGGTGCCCGTCGAGGTCAAGCCCTCGCGCTCGAACACACTGGCCATGCGCTGGCTCGTGGGTTTCGCCCGCGACCGCCGCGAGAAGACCATGGCCGAGCGCCTCATGAACGAGATCCTGGACGCCAGCAACGGTCTGGGCGCCTCCGTCAAGAAGCGCGAGGACACCCACCGCATGGCCGAGGCCAATCGGGCCTTCGCCCATTACCGCTGGTGACCGCCGCCCAGGCCCCCGTCCACCGCGGCGGGGGCGCTGCCCTGCTCTGGGCACATCCTTCACTCAAGACCAAGAAACAGAGGTTTGATCCAGTGGCCCTGGACCTGCAGACGAACCTGGCCAAGGTGCGCAACATCGGCATCATGGCCCACATTGACGCTGGCAAGACCACCACGACCGAGCGCATCCTGTACTACACCGGTGTGAACCACAAGATCGGCGAGGTGCACGATGGCGCGGCCACCATGGACTGGATGGAGCAGGAGCAGGAGCGCGGCATCACGATCACGTCGGCCGCCACGACCTGTTTCTGGAACGACTACCAGATCAACATCATCGACACCCCCGGTCACGTCGACTTCACGGTCGAGGTCGAGCGCGCCCTGCGCGTCCTCGACGGCGCCGTGGCGGTGTTCGACGGCGTCGCCGGCGTCGAACCCCAGTCGATGACCGTGTGGCGCCAGGCCAGCAAGTACAGCGTCCCGCGCATCTGCTACATCAACAAGCTCGACCGCACGGGCGCCTCCTTCGACTGGTGCATCCGGACCATCAAGGAGCGACTCAACGCCATCCCGGTCCTGCTGCAGCTGCCGATCGGCTCCGAGGCCGACTTCATCGGCGTCGTCGACCTGGTCGAGATGCACGCCAAGACCTGGCGCGGCGAGACCGAGCTCGGCGCCCACTACGAGGTCGAGGAGATCCCGGCCGAGATGGTCGAGCCCGCCCGCGCCGCCCGCGCCGAGATGGTCGAGACCGTCGCCGAGAACGACGAGCAGTTCATGGAGATGTACCTCGGCGGCGAGGACTGGACCAAGGACGACCTCAAGGCGGCCATCCGCCGCGGCGTCCTGGCCAACGCCTTCACCGCCGTCACCTGCGGCACCTCGTTCAAGAACAAGGGCGTCCAGCCCCTGCTCGACGCGATCATCGACTACCTGCCGAGCCCGCTCGACGTGCCCGCCATCCGGGGCTTCAAGCCCGGCGACGAGTCCGTCGAGATCGACCGCCATCCCGGCAAGGACGAGCCGCTGAGCGCCCTGGCGTTCAAGATCGCCGCCGATCCGCACCTGGGCAAGCTGACCTTCGTCCGCGTGTACTCCGGCGTTCTCACGACCGGCTCGCAGGTGCTCAACTCGACCAAGGGCAAGAAGGAGCGCATCGGCAAGATCTACCAGATGCACGCCAACAAGCGCCAAGAGGTCGAGGAGATGCCGGCGGGCATGATCTGCGCCGTCATGGGCCTCAAGGACACCGGCACCGGTGACACCCTGTGCGACGGCGCCGCCCCGGTCGTGCTCGAGTCCATGACCTTCCCGGCCCCGGTCATCGAGCAGGCCATCGAGCCGAAGTCGAAGGCCGACCAGGAGAAGCTGTCGATCGCCATCCAGCGGCTCGCCGAGGAGGACCCGACCTTCCAGGTGCACACCGACGAGGACACCGGCCAGACGATCATCGCCGGCATGGGCGAGCTGCACCTCGACATCCTCATCGACCGCATGAAGCGCGAGTTCCACGTCGAGGCCAACATCGGCCGGCCGCAGGTCGCCTACCGCGAGACCCTGCGCCGCCCGGTCAGGAACGTCGACTACACCCACAAGAAGCAGTCGGGCGGCTCGGGCCAGTACGGCAAGGTCATCATCGACCTGGAGCCGACCGAGCCCGGCAGCGGCTACGAGTTCGTCAACGCCGTCACCGGCGGGCGCATCCCCAAGGAGTACATCCCCGCCGTCGACGCCGGCATCCAGGAGGCCATGCAGTTCGGCGTCCTGGCCGGCTACCCGGTCGAGGACATCAAGGTCACCCTGACCGACGGCGCCTACCACGACGTCGACTCCTCGGAGCTGGCCTTCAAGATCGCCGGCTCAATGGTCTTCAAGGAGGCCGCGCGCCGCGCCGACCCGGCCCTCCTCGAGCCGATGATGGCCGTCGAGGTCACCACGCCCGAGGACTTCCTGGGCACCGTGATCGGCGACATCAACGGCCGTCGCGGTCACATCCGCGAGATGATCGAGGAGCACGGCAACAAGGTCGTCCGGGCGCTCGTTCCCCTGTCGGAGATGTTCGGCTACGTGGGCGACCTGCGGTCCAAGACCTCCGGTCAGGCCTCCTACACCATGGAGTTCGACTCCTACGGCGAGGTGCCGAAGTCGATCGCCGACGAGATCGTCGCGACGGCCCGCGGCGCCGGGTGAGCCGCCCGCCCGTCCGCCGCGCCGCGGCGGACGGGCCCGGTCCCGCCCGGGCGTTTGACTATGCCGCGGCGAGGGACCAAAATTGCAAAAGTTCATGGGTGCGAGCCCATGCGTTGTCGTGCCCGGTGTTCGCCGGTCGGTACCGGGAACTGACACAATCAGGACTGCGGGGAGCACCCGTAGCAAGTCAACACACGGGCGTCCCGCAAGCCAGCGTGACGCGACATCACAAAGGAGCCCCAGTGGCAAAGGCCCATTTCGAGCGTACGAAGCCGCACTGCAACATAGGCACGATCGGTCACATCGACCACGGCAAGACCACCCTGACTGCGGCGATCACCAAGGTCCTCTCGAAGAAGTACCCCGAATGGAACTCGTTCGAGGCCTTCGACCAGATCGACAAGGCCCCTGAGGAGCGTCAGCGCGGCATCACGATCTCGATCGCCCACGTCGAGTACCAGACCGAGAAGCGCCACTACGCGCACGTCGACTGCCCCGGTCACGCCGACTACGTCAAGAACATGATCACCGGTGCCGCCCAGATGGACGGCGCCATCCTCGTCGTGGCCGCCACCGACGGCCCGATGCCGCAGACCCACGAGCACGTCCTGCTCGCCCGCCAGGTCGGCGTGCCGGCGATCGTCGTCGCGCTGAACAAGTGCGACATGGTCGACGACGACGAGCTCATCGAGCTCGTCGAGATGGAGACCCGCGAGCTGCTCACCAGCCAGGAGTTCGACGGCGACGGCTGCCCGGTCGTGCGCGTCTCCGCCTACCAGGCGCTCCAGGGCGACGAGAAGTGGGAAGAGGCGATCATGGAGCTCATGAACGCCGTCGACGAGTACATCCCGCAGCCCCAGCGCGACACCGACAAGCCATTCCTCATGCCCGTCGAGGACGTCTTCACCATCACCGGCCGCGGCACCGTCGTCACCGGTCGTGTCGAGTCCGGCGTCATCAAGACCGGTGAGACCGTCGAGCTCGTCGGCCTCGCCCCGACCCAGACCACCACGGTCACGGGCGTCGAGATGTTCCGCAAGATCCTCGACGAGGGCCAGGCCGGCGACAACGTCGGTCTGCTCCTGCGCGGCACCAAGAAGGAGGACGTGGAGCGCGGCATGGTCGTCACCAAGCCCGGCAGCACCACCCCGCACACCGACTTCGAGGGCAGCGTCTACGTCCTGACGAAGGAGGAGGGCGGCCGTCACAAGCCGTTCTTCACCAACTACAGCCCCCAGTTCTACTTCCGCACCACGGACGTGACCGGTACGGTGACCCTGCCCGAGGGCGTCGAGATGTGCATGCCCGGTGACAACACCGACATGATCGTCCACCTGCAGAAGCCGATCGCCATGGAGGTCGGTCTGAAGTTCGCCATTCGCGAGGGCGGCCACACCGTCGGCGCCGGTCGCGTGACGAAGATCGACAAGTGAGTCCGATCCGCTGATCGAGACGGAGGGCCCGTCCCCCGAGGGGGACGGGCCCTCCGCCGTCCCCGGGCCGGTGAGGAGGGCACAGGCTCCGGCGCCCGCCCTCCGGCACCGGCACGGGTATGCTCGACGGGGCGCCCGGCGGGCGTCCCACCCCCTGAAGCCGAGAAGATGCACGAGGAGTCGTCGTGGCAGCAGACCTCGAGTCCGGAACGGTCGAGGACGCAGAACTCGAGACGTCCGGGGCCGCGGACCCCGACCCGGAGCTGACCGGCCCCGCCCCGCAGCGCTGGCGCGCCCGCACCGCCACCGAGATGATCGTCTCCGGCCTGGTGGGCCTGTTCGTCTCGTTCAAGCTGTCGATCGAGGCCTGGGAGCTGGCCGGCGACCCCGGGCTCGACCTGGCCTGCGACATCACCTCGCACATCAGCTGCACCACCGTCGCCAAGACCTGGCAGGCCACCCTGCTCGGCTTCCCCAACGCCTTCCTCGGCATCCTCTTCGAGGGCATCGTGCTCACCATCTCGGTGGCCGTCGTCGCCGGGATCCGGTTCCCCCGCTGGTACATGCGCTGCGTCGAGGCGCTCTACACGGTGGCGCTGCTGTTCGCCCTGTGGCTGTTCACGCAGTCCTACTTCGTCATCCACGCGCTGTGCCCGTGGTGCCTGCTCATCACGCTCACCACGACACTGGTCTGGGCGGGGCTGACGCGCATGAACGTGCGCGACCACGTCCTGCCGGGTACCGTGCGCCTGCGCTGGTTCGTCGCCAGCGGCAACGACTGGATCATCACGATCGCCTTCCTTGTCGTGCTGGCGGCGATGGTCCTCGTCCGCTACATCGTCTGAGCATCGTCCGGGCCGGCCCGCTCAGCCCTCGCGCTCCAGGACGACGATCGCCTCGCCCGACCAGCGGACGCGGTAGTGCGCCCCGCGCACGACCGGGTCGTCCAGGAAGGCCTGGACCCAGCCGGTGGACTCGTTCTCGTAGCTGGTCGTCTCGCGGTTCAGCACGAGCCACGCGGCGTCGACCGGTTCGCCCAGGTCGTCCAGGTAACCGTCGGCGGGCCGCCACTGGCTCACCTCGAAGCGCCTGCTCAGGTGGTTCGTCAGGTAGACGTCGGCGCCGACCCACGAGCCGTCGGGGATCATCGCGGTCGCCTCGTCGAGCTCGGCGCAGGCGGCCCCGCAGGGCCTGCCGGCCAGATCGTGGAGCACGGAGCCGGTCGGGACCGACACGAGCGCGACGGCGACCACGACGGGCAGGGCCAGCGCCCGCCAGACCCGCACGGCCCGGGCCCGGGCCCCGACCGCGCCCCGGGCGCGCAGCGCGGCGGCCCGCTCCACGAGGGCGGGCCAGGCGTCGACGAAGGCGAAGCAGAGGACGAGCATGGGCAGCAGGTTGTAGTGGAAGCCGGCCGTCCAGTGCTGCGGGTTCTTCGAGGCGGCGCGCACCGCGAGGGGCCCGATGAAGCCCCAGACGAGCGCCGAGCGGGCGGCGACGAAGCCGGTCGCGGCGAGCAGGACGGCGGCGGTGCCGAGCGTGGCCAGCGGGCCGTACCAGGCCGGGTGGGCGGCCGGCTGGACGCCCTGGACCGTGACGGTGCCCAGTGAGCCGAGGTAGGCGTAGACGTGGTGCGGGTTGAAGCGGGGGACGACCACGAGGACGGCGACGGCCGTCCACGTCACGGCGAGGACCCCCAGGGCCAGGCCGGCCCTGACCCGTCGGCGTACGAGCAGCGCGATCGCCAGGCCCCCCACGAGGAAGCACATGTCCTCCTTGACGAGCAGGAGCGAGGCGGCCAGGGCCCAGAAGCGCCCCCAGCGCCCCCGGCAGAAGGCGCCCAGCGCGTGGGCCAGCAGCGGCGCCCCGAGGGCGACCTCGTGGAAGTCGAAGGTGACCGCCGACTGCACCCCGATCCCGCACAGCCAGGCGGCCGTGACGGCCAGTGCCGGCCCCGCGCCGACCCGCCGCCGGGCGAGGCGCCCCAGCACCCAGCCGGCCCACACGACGCAGAGCGCCTGCACGACGAGCAGCACGCGCGGGTCGTCCCACACCCAGTAGAACGGCACCAGAGCCGCGATGATCGGGTGCCAGTGGTCTCCGAAGACCGACATGCCCGGCGACTTCATCGTCGTGCTCCCGGGCCCGCCGTGCGCCAGGGACCGGATGGCCTGGTCGAAGATCGTCAGGTCCATCCCGTCGCCCAGCCGGGCGTACTTCAGCAGGCTGACGGTCACATAGGCGGCCAGCGCGGCGGCGCACAGGAGCGCCAGCAGCGCGGTGCAGTGCTCGTCCGGCCAGGTGCGCGCCCGCCCGGCTCGGGCGCTGCACTCGGGATCCGCTGGCATGCTCACCGGCCCAGTCTAGGGGTCGGACGCCCCGGCCGCCGTCCCGTCACCGCTGCTGGTCCCCTCATGGCCGCCGTCCCGGCCCGGGGCCCGCTCGGGAGGCCCGGTGCGTCAGGATGGGGGCATGAGCGCCCAGCCCTGGCAACCGATCTCGCTGCGCACCCGGCGGCTGGACCTGGTCGGCGTCGACCCGGCCCGGGCCCAGGAGCTCGCCGCGGGGGTGTGCCCGCTGCCGTGCGCGCCCGGCTACCCGCACGCCGACACGAGCAGCGCCGCCCGCCTGGCCCGGGCCGCCGTCGAGCTCGACAACTGGGTGCCCGGCTACGGGATGTACATGATCGTGCGGCGCCGCGACGGCCTGGTCGTCGGCGACATCGGCTTCCACGCCCCGCCGGACCTGCGCGGGGCCGCCGAGATCGGCTACGGCCTCGCGGAGAGCGCCCGGGGCAGGGGCTACCTGACCGAGGCGCTGGCAGCCGTCCTCGAGTGGGCGCACGCCCACGGCTGCGCGACCGTGCTCGCCGACGTGGACCCCGGCAACCGCCCCTCGCTCGCGGTCCTGGAGCGCTGCGGCTTCGAGCCGGTGCGCTCCCCGGGCCCCCAGCTGCGCCTGCGCCACGCCGGGTGAGAGGCCGCCGCGCCCCTCAGGCGCGGACCCGCGTCGGCTCGTCCCAGCGGGTGGTGGCCCGGTTGGAGAGCATCCCGCGACGCATCCGCCGGTCCGGCGGGGCGGCCATGCCGGCCAGGCCGAGCCCGAGCGCGCCGCGGCCGAGCTGTCCGTTGACCTCGTCGAGCAGCGCCCCGATGCGCCGCCCGCGCGGATCCGCCGGCCCGCCCCGGCCAGGGCGTCCGGGCTGGCCTCCCGCACCCGGACGAAGGCCTCGTCGATCGAGTGGGCCTCCACTACGGGGGACAGGGTGCGCAGGAGCTCCATGAGCCGGTGGAACAGGGACCCGTGGAGCTCGTAGTTGGGCGAGCGGGCGACGACGCCCACGCGCGGCGGCGTCCCTGACCCGGAACCACGGCGCGCCCCGCGCGATCCCGAGCCCGGCCGCCTCCCGGCTGCGGGCGATGACGCAGCCGTCGTTGTCGGACAGCACCACCAGCGGGGCGCCCTCCAGCTCGGGGTGGGAAACCCGCTCGCACGAGTAGTACGCGTCGACGTCCACGAGCGCGTAGCGCCTCAGCGGTGCAGGTGGTGCGGGCACGTCGTCACCACTCCCCAGACGGTCAGCTCGCGGGGGCGCAGCACCGGATAGGCGTCATTGGCCGGGTGCAGCCGGGGGCCGTCCGGGCCCAGACGGAGGCGCTCGACGGTCAGCTCGCCCTCGACGACCGCGATGACCACGTCGCCCTCGCCGGGCTCCAGGGAGCGGTCCACGATGAGCTCGCCGCCGTCGAAGATGCCCGCCCCCTCCATCGAGCCCCCGGCGACCCGCACGACGAACGTGGCGGGCCGGTTGCGGATCAGGTGCTCGGTGAGGTCGACGTCGCCGTCCCAAGTAGTCCTGCGCGGGCGAGGGGAAGCCCGCCGCGACGGCCTCGACGGCCAGCGGGCACCGGCGCCGCCTCCGCCTGCTGCGCGACCCGCAGCAGGGATCTCACGTCGTACGTGCGTTCGATGATAGGCCCTGGTGCGGCGACCACTAGACTTGGCGCCACTATGACGACTCCCGCCCGCACCCGCGTTGCCCCGTCCCCCACCGGCGATCCGCACGTCGGCACCGCCTACATGGCCCTCTTCGACAAGGCCTGGGCGGTGCGGACCGGGGGCCGGTTCATCCTGCGCATCGAGGACACCGACCGCAACCGGCTGGTCCCGGGCTCCGAGCAGCAGATCGTCGAGACCCTCGACTGGCTGGGCCTGCACCCCGACGAGTCGCCGGTCGTCGGCGGGCCCTGCGCCCCCTACCGGCAGTCCGAGCGGCTGGACCACTACCGGCCGGTCGTCGACCGGCTCATCGCCGACGGGCACGCCTACCACTGCTGGTGCTCCCCCGAGCGGCTGGCCGCGATGCGTGAGGAGAAGGCGGCCCGGAAGGAGGACACCCGCTACGACCGGCTGTGCCACGGCATGACGAGGGACGAGCGCGCCGAGCTGCCCGGCTTCACCGAGAACCCCACCGTGCGCATGCTCGTCCCCGACGACGCGCCCACCACCTTCCACGACCTCATCCGCGGCGAGGTGCGGGCGCCGTTCCCGGACGACCAGGTCATCATGAAGGCCGACGGCTTCCCCACCTACCACCTGGCCGTCGTCGTCGACGACCACGGGATGGGCATCACGACGGTCGTCCGGGGCGAGGAGTGGATCAGCTCCACGCCCAAGCACGTCCTGCTCCACCAGTGGCTCGGCTGGCGGCTGCCGGAGTTCGCGCACATGCCGCTGCTGCGCAACCCCGACCACTCCAAGATCTCCAAGCGCAAGAACCCGGCGGCGCGCCTCATGTGGTTCAAGGAGCAGGGCTACCTGCCGGAGGCCCTGCGCAACTTCCTCCAGCTGCTGGCCTACCCGCCGGCGCCCGGGGACGAGGAGATCAGCACCTTCGAGCAGTTCGTCGCCGGTTTCGACTGGGGCAAGGTCAACACGGTCGGCCCGGTCTTCGACACGAAGAAGCTCGACTGGCTCAACGGCCACTACATCCGCGAGCTGGACGACGCCGAGCTGGGGGAGCGCCTCGTCGAGTTCATCGGCGAGAACCGGCAGTGGGGCGAGCACCCCGACCCCGCGTGGGAGGGCGTCGTGCGGGCGGCCGCCGGCATGATCAAGCCGCGCCTGGTCAAGCTGTCGGACGCCTGGGACCAGATCGCCTTCCTCACGGTCCCCGACGACGCGGTCGTCGTCGAGGACGCGGCGCTCGATCGACTCAAGGGCGACGTCGCCGGGATCCTCGACGCCACCACCGAGGCCCTCGGTCCGCTCGAGCCCTTCGAGGCGGACTCGATCGAGGCGGCCCTGCGCTCCCGGCTCGTCGACGGGCTGGGCGTCAAGCCCCGCGTCGCCTTCGCGCCGCTCCGCACGGCCATCAGCGGCCGCAGGGTCAGCCCGCCGCTGTTCGAGAGCTGCCAGATCCTCGGGCGCGCCGCCACGCTGGCCCGCATCGAGGGGCTGCGCGGACGGCTGTGACCGCGGGCCCGTGCCGATCCGCGGACGTCAGCGGCCGCCGGGCCGTCCCGGCGGACGGTCCGCGGCGCCGGCGACTTGCCTGAGCGGGCGATCCATGGAACGATGGACAAGTTGCTCCCCGCAGTACGGGCGCGTCCGGGCCCTCGGCCCGCGGCCTCCCGCGGCGGGGGAGCCCGGACGAGCGGCGGGTCCGCGGGCCCCCGTCCGGCCGCAGAGGGCGCACGCGCGGCGTGCGCTCAAAAAATGCCGGCCGACACGCCCGACCCCGGGTGCCAGGCGACACGACATTGACAAGGGTGGACAGTGGCGAGAGCGGCGAGTTCTCGAGGCATCTCCGCCCCGGTCACAACCAGGCCAGGCCGGTCGCACCGGCCCAGCAGGGACGAGAAGAGGAACAACCGTGGCGGGACAGAAGATCCGCATCAGGCTCCGTGCCTATGACCACGAGGTCATCGACTCGTCGGCGCGCAAGATCGTCGACACCGTCACCCGTACGGGTGCCAAGGTCGCCGGCCCAGTGCCGTTGCCGACCGAGAAGAACGTGTGGTGCGTCATTCGTTCGCCCCACAAGTACAAGGACAGCCGCGAGCATTTCGAGATGCGCACCCACAAGCGGCTCATCGACATCCTCGACCCGACTCCGAAGACCGTCGACTCGCTCATGCGCCTCGATCTTCCCGCCGGCGTTGACATTGAAATCAAGCTTCCGTGAGGCCGCAGAACATGACTACCGATCGCAAAGTCAGGGGCGTGCTGGGCACCAAGCTCGGCATGACCCAGTTGTGGGACGAGAACAACCGGCTCGTGCCGGTCACCGTCATCCAGGCCGGCCCCTGCGTCGTCACGCGGGTCCGCACGCCTGACAAGGACGGCTACTCCGCCGTCCAGCTCGGCTACGGCACCATCAGGGCCGCGTCGGTCAACAGGCCGGACGCCGGCCAGTTCGCCGCCGCCGGCGCGACCCCGCGCCGCTACCTTGCGGAGATCCGGACCGGCGACGCCACCGAGTACACGCCGGGCCAGGAGCTCGGCGCCGACACCTTCGCCGCCGACGACGTCGTCGACGTCACCGGCGTGACCAAGGGCAAGGGCACCGCCGGCGTCGTCAAGCGGCACGGCTTCCGCGGCCTGCGCGCCAGCCACGGCGTCCACCGCAAGCACCGCTCGCCCGGCGGCATCGGCGCCTGCTCGACCCCGGGTCACGTCTTCAAGGGCCTGCGCATGGCCGGTCGCATGGGCAACGAGCGCAAGACCGTCCAGAACCTCTCGGTCGTCTCCGTCGACGCCGACAAGGGCCTGATCCTCGTGCGCGGCGCCGTCCCCGGCAACAGGGGCGGTCTCGTCGTCGTGCGCAGCGCCGCCAAGAAGGGTGATGCCAAGTGAACGAGAACAGCACCGTCGACGTCGTCGACGTCAAGGGCGAGCGGTCCGGCTCCGTCGAGCTGCCCGGCGAGCTCTTCGACGTCCAGGCCAACATCGCGCTGATGCACCAGGTCGTCACCGCCCAGCTCGCGGCGGCCCGCCAGGGCACCCACGCCACGAGGACCCGTTCGCGGGTCTCCGGCGGCGGCCGGAAGCCGTGGCGCCAGAAGGGCACCGGCCGTGCCCGCCAGGGCTCGACCCGCGCTCCCCAGTGGACCGGCGGCGGCATCGCCCACGGCCCGGTGCCGCGCAGCTACGCGCAGCGCACGCCCAAGAAGATGATCGCCGCCGCCCTGCGCGGGGCCCTCTCCGACCGGGCCCGCGAGGGCCGGCTCCACGTGGTGGACTCCTTCGCCTCCGGCGAGCGGCCCAGCACGAGGACCGCCGCCGCCCTGCTCGCCACCCTCGGCGACCACGACCGTGTCCTCGCCGTGCTCGAGCGCTCCGAGGAGACCAGCCGGCTCTCGCTGCGCAACCTCGTCGGCGTCCACGTCCTGTCCTGGGACCAGCTGAACGCCTACGACGTGCTCGTCGCCGATGCCGTGGTGTTCAGCAGGTCGGCCCTCGAGGCCTTCATCGCCGGCCCCGCCAAGGGCAAGTCCGTCAAGGCCGTCTCCGCCAGCGGTGAGGCCGAGCTCGAGGAGGACGCCAAGTGAGCGACTTCAAGATCCACGATCCGCACGACGTCATCCTCGCCCCCGTGGTGAGCGAGAAGACCTACGGCCTGATCGACCAGAACACCTACACCTTCGAGGTCAGCCCCAAGGCCAACAAGATCGAGATCCGTCAGGCCGTCGAGGCCATCTTCGGGGTCCGGGTCCTGTCGGTCAACACCCTGAACAGGGCCGGCAAGAGGCGTCGCACGCGTCACGGCATCGGCCGCACCGCCGACACCAAGCGCGCCCTCGTGACCCTGGCGGCCGACGACCACATCGACATTTTCGGGAACGCTCCGGCCGAGTGACCGGGAGCCGACACGCAGACAAGGAACGAAGAACCTCATGGCCATTCGCAAGTACAGGCCCACCACGCCGGGCCGTCGCGGCTCCAGCGTGTCCGACTTCAGTGAACTGACACGCTCGAGGCCGGAGAAGTCGCTGGTCGTCCCGAAGCCGAAGACAGGCGGTCGCAACAACTCCGGCCGCATCACCACCCGCCACATCGGAGGCGGGCACAAGCAGGCCTACCGCCTGGTGGACTTCAAGCGCTACGACAAGGACGGCGTGCCGGCCCGGGTCGCCCACCTCGAGTACGATCCGGGCCGCACCGCCCGCATCGCGCTGCTCCACTACGCGGACGGCGAGAAGCGCTACATCATCGCCCCGCTGGGCCTGTCCCAGGGCGCGACGGTGGTCTCCGGCCCCGACGCCGACATCAAGCCCGGCAACAATCTGCCGCTGCGCAACATCCCGGTCGGCACCCAGGTGCACGCCGTGGAGCTGCGCCCCGGCGGCGGCGCCAAGCTCGGCCGCAGCGCCGGCGCCGTGATCCAGCTGGTCGCCCGCGAGGGCAAGTACGCCACCCTGCGCATGCCCTCGGGCGAGATGCGCATGGTCGACGTCCGCTGCCGCGCCACCATCGGCGCGGTCGGCAACGCCGAGTACGCCAACATCAGCTGGGGCAAGGCCGGCCGCAACCGCTGGCGCGGCGTCCGACCGACCGTGCGCGGCGTCGTGATGAACCCGATCGACCACCCCCACGGCGGTGGCGAGGGCCGCACCTCCGGCGGCCGTCACCCGGTGAGCCCGTGGGGTAAGCCCGAGGGCCGCACCCGCAACAGGAACAAGGCCAGCAGCAAGCTGATCGTCCGTCGCCGCAAGTCCGGCAAGAAGCGCTGATTCAGGAGCCAGTAGAGATATGCCTCGCAGCTTGAAGAAGGGCCCGTTCGTAGACGAGCACCTGCAGAAGAAGATCGACCTGCAGAACGAGAGCGGCACGAAGAACGTCATCAAGACCTGGTCGCGCCGCTCGATGGTCACCCCGGACATGCTCGGCCACACCATCGCCGTGCACGACGGTCGCAAGCACGTCCCGGTGTTCATCACCGAGTCGATGATCGGTCACAAGCTCGGTGAGTTCGCGCCCACGCGCACTTTCCGCGGCCATGTGAAGGACGACAAGAAGGCCCGCCGGCGCTGAGGCGCGGACCAGAAGGAATGAATTCGATGAGCAACACCAACGAACGGCCCAGCCGTCGTCTTGCCCTGCTCGGGGATCGTCCTGGCTCGTACGCCATTGCGCGTCACGTCCGGATGAGCCCCCGCAAGGTGCGCCGTGTCGTCGACACGGTGCGTGGGATGGACGCCGCCCAGGCCATCGCCACCCTCCGCTTCGCCCCGCAGGCCGCCGCCGAGCCGGTCCGCAAGGTGATCCAGAGCGCGGTCGCCAACGCCGAGTCGGCCGAGGGCCTGCGCGTCGACGACCTCTACGTCAGCCAGATCTTCGTGGACGAGGGCGTCACGATGCGCCGCATCCGCCCCCGCGCCAAGGGCTCGGCCAGCCGGATCCTCAAGCGCGCCAGCCACATCACCGCGGTCGTCGAGCCCCGCTCGGCTGCCAGGAAGGGAGCCTGAGCATGGGACAGAAGATCAACCCGAACGGCTTCCGCCTGGGCGTGACCACCGACCACACGTCGCGCTGGTACGCCGAGAAGCAGTACGCCGAGCTCGTGGGCGAGGACGACGCGGTGCGCTCCTGGCTCACCAAGAACCTCGAGCGCGCCGGGGTCTCCTCGGTGGAGATCGAGCGCCGCTCCGAGCGCCTCACGATCTTCCTCTACGCCGCGCGTCCGGGCATCGTCATCGGCCGCAACGGCGCCGAGGCGGAGCGCGTGCGCAGCGAGCTCGAGAAGCTCACGGGCAAGCAGATCCAGCTGAACATCCTCGAGGTCAAGAGCCCCGAGACCGACGCCCAGCTCGTGGCCCAGGGCATCGCCGAGCAGCTCGGCGCCCGCGTCGCCTTCCGCCGCGCGATGCGCAAGGCCCAGCAGACCGCCGTCCGGATGGGCGCCCAGGGCATCCGCATCAAGTGCTCCGGCCGTCTCGGCGGCGCCGAGATGAGCCGCTCCGAGGGCTACCGCGAGGGCCGCGTGCCGCTGCACACCCTGCGCGCCGACATCGACTACGGCTTCTACGAGGCCCGCACCACCTACGGGCGCATCGGCGTCAAGGTGTGGATCTACAAGGGCGACGTCACCGGCACCCGCGCCGAGCGCGCGGCCCAGAAGGCCGCCCGTCAGGCGGCCCCGGGCCGTCAGCGCAGCAACCGTCGTCCGGGCCGCGGCGAGCGCTCCGGTCGTCGTCGCGCCGACGCCGCCCGCGAGCAGGCCCCGCGCAGCGCCGCTCCCAACGCCCCGGCAGAGGCGCCCGAAATCCAGAACGCAGGAGCCTGAGACCCATGTTGATTCCCAAGCGCGTCAAGTACCGCAAGCAGCACCACCCGAAGCGCCGAGGCATGGCCAAGGGCGGGACGCAGCTGGCCTTCGGCGAGTTCGGCATCCAGGCCCTCGAGCCGGGCTACCTGACGAACCGCCAGATCGAGGCCGCCCGTATCGCCATGACCCGCTACATCAAGCGCGGCGGGAAGGTCTGGATCGACGTCTATCCCGACCGTCCGCTGACCAAGCACCCCGCCGAATCCCGCATGGGCTCCGGCAAGGGCACGCCCGAGTTCTGGGTCGTCAACGTCAAGCCGGGCCGCGTGCTCTTCGAGCTGGCCGGCGTGTCCGAGGAGGTCGCCTCCGAGGCGCTGCGCCTGGCCATCCACAAGCTGCCCTTCAAGGCACGCATCATCAAGCGCGAAGCAGGTGAGAACTGACATGGCGAAGAACCAGAGGGCCACCGCAGCCGAGCTGCGCGAGCTGTCCCGCGCCGATCTCAACGCCAGGGTCGTGGAGCTGAAGGAGGAGCTGTTCGCGCTGCGCTTCCAGGCCGCCACGGGCCAGCTCGAGAACACCGCGCGGCTGCGCGAGGTTCGCAAGGACATCGCCCGCATCTACACGGTGCTGCAGGAGCGCAACCTCGGCATCGTCGACGATCCGGACCGTGAAGGAGAGGTCGAGGCATGAGCGAGTCGGCACAGAGCGCCACCAGGCGCAACACGCGCAAGGTCCGCGAGGGTCTGGTCGTGTCCGACAAGATGGACAAGACGATCGTCGTCGCCGTCGAGGACCGGGTGAAGCACCCGCTGTACGGCAAGGTCATGACCAAGACCGTCCGCTTCAAGGCCCACGACGAGAACAACGAGGCCGGCATGGGCGACCGCGTGCGCATCATGGAGACGCGCCCGCTGTCCGCCGCCAAGCGCTGGCGCCTGGTCGCCATCGTCGAGAAGGCCAAGTAACCGAGACCCGGCGGCGCCGTCCGCGTCGGCGGCGCCGCTGCTCCCTCTGGCAGAATCCAGAGGTCAACTACGAGTCCGGCGAGGCCTCGGGCAGCCCCGGGGAACCGGTCGGACGGAGGAGAAGAAATGATCCAGCAGGAGACGCGACTGAGGGTCGCTGACAACACGGGTGCCAAGGAGCTCTTGTGCATCCGTGTTCTCGGCGGCTCGAAGCGTCGCTACGCCGGGCTCGGCGACACCATCGTGTGCACCGTCAAGGACGCCATCCCCGGTGGCAACGTGAAGAAGGGCGAGGTCGTCAAGGCCGTCGTCGTGCGCACCGTCAAGCCGCACCGCCGGGCCGATGGCTCCTACATCAAGTTCGACGAGAACGCGGCCGTCGTCCTGGGCGGCAGCACGAGCGAACCCCGCGGCACCCGTATCTTCGGGCCGGTGGCCCGCGAACTGCGTGACAGGCGCTTCATGCGTATCGTCTCGCTGGCTCCCGAGGTGATCTGAGGATGGCGAAGATGAAGCTGAAGAAGGGCGACCGCGTCAAGGTCATCGCCGGCAAGGACAAGGGCGTGGTCGGCGAGATCATCGCCGTCTTCCCCGAGGACGACCGCGTGACGGTCCAGGGCGTCAACGTCGTCAAGCGCCACCAGCGCGACACCGGCGACCCCAACACCGGTCGGCAGGTCAAGGGCGGGATCATCTCGCGGGAGGCCCCGATCCACGTCTCCAACGTCCAGTTGCTCGTCAAGGACGGCGGCGAGGACGTCGTGACCCGGATCGGCTCCAAGCGGGTGACCGTGACCAAGCGCCGTCCCGACGGCTCCGAGTACGAGGGCACCCGCGGTGTCCGCATCGCCCGCAGGACGGGGGAGGAGATCTGATGGCCCGCAACACCGACAACACCCTCAAGGTCGCGGACGCGGCCCGGGCCGCCGCGCCGCAGACCCCGCGTCTCAAGGCCCGCTACCTCGACGAGATCCGCGGGCGGCTCCAGGAGCAGTTCTCGTACACCAACCCGATGCTCGTCCCCGGTCTCACGAAGATCGTCGTGAACATGGGCGTCGGCGAGGCCGCGCACGACTCGAAGGTGCTCGACGGGGCGATCAAGGACCTCACGGCCATCACCGGCCAGAAGCCCATGGTCGTCAGGGCCCGCAAGTCGATCGCCCAGTTCCACCTGCGCGAGGGCCAGGCGATCGGCGCCTACGTCACCCTGCGCGGCGACCGCATGTGGGAGTTCGCCGACCGGCTGCTCACCCTGGCCCTGCCCCGCATCCGCGACTTCCGCGGGCTCAACGGCAACCAGTTCGACGGCAACGGCAACTACACCTTCGGCCTGACCGAGCAGGTCATGTTCCACGAGATCGACCAGGACAAGATCGACCGGGTCCGCGGCATGGACATCACCTTCGTCACGACCGCCCGGACCGACGAGGAGGGCAGGGCCCTGCTCAAGGCCCTCGGCTTCCCGTTCAAGGCGGTCGACGATCCCAAGACCAAGAAGAAGAGCGGCCCGCAGCGCGGTCGCAGGAAGAAGTGACAGCCATGGCCAAGACCGCTCTCAAGGTGAAGCAGGCGCGCAAGCCCAAGTTCGCCGTGCGCGCCTACACCAGGTGCCAGCGCTGCGGCCGCCCGAAGGCCGTCTACCGCAAGTTCGGCCTGTGCCGCATCTGCCTGCGCGAGCTCGCCCACGCGGGCGACCTGCCGGGCGTGACCAAGTCGTCCTGGTGAGCGCGCGCGTCCACCCGATGACCCCACGGCGGCGCGAGCCGCTCTCCGCCCGGCCCGGCGAACCGGCCGGGGCGGACGGACCAGAACTCGAACACGACAGGTCCGGGCGTCGCCCGGAAACCGTGGTGAGAAAGAGGCTGACAAGCCATGACCATGACTGACCCGATCGCAGACATGCTCACGCGTCTGCGCAACGCCAATCAGGCGTATCACGACGAGACGAGCATGCCCAGCTCCAAGATCAAGGTGGGCATCGCGACGATCCTGAAGCAGGAGGGCTACATCGCCGACTTCTCGGTGGTCGAGCCCCAGGCCGGCGAGGTGGGCAGGACGCTCACCCTCAGGCTCAAGTACGGCGACGACCGCAAGCGCTCCATCGCCGGCCTGCGCCGCATCAGCAAGCCGGGTCTGCGCGTCTACGCGAAGTCCAATCAGCTGCCCAAGGTACTGGGCGGCATGGGCATCGCGATCATCTCGACCTCCCAGGGCCTGATGACCGACAGGCAGGCCCACCGCAGGTCCGTGGGCGGCGAAGTGCTCGCCTACGTCTGGTGAGCGGACGAGACAGGCAAGGAGATAGAGAAATGTCACGAATTGGCAGGCTCCCCATCGCAGTCCCGTCCGGCGTCGAGGTGACCCTCGAGGGCCAGGACGTGACCGTGAAGGGCCCGAAGGGCGAGCTCTCGCGGACCATCCCGGAGCCCATCACCATCTCCCGGAACGACGAGGGCCAGCTGGTCGTCGAGCGTCCCGACGACGAGCGCACGAGCAAGTCGCTGCACGGGCTGAGCCGCACCCTGGTGAACAACATGGTGGTCGGCGTCACCGAGGGCTACGAGAAGCACCTCGAGGTCGTCGGCGTCGGCTACCGCGTCGTCGCCAAGGGCCCCGCGCAGCTCGAGTTCGCGCTCGGCTTCTCGCACCCGGTGATCGTCGACGCCCCCGAGGGCATCACCTTCGAGGTCATCACGCAGACGAGCTTCAAGGTGCACGGCATCGACAAGCAGGTCGTCGGCGAGGTTGCGGCGAACATCCGCAAGATCCGCAAGCCCGAGCCCTACAAGGGCAAGGGTGTCCGGTACGCCGGCGAGCACATCCGCCGCAAGGTCGGGAAGGCTGGTAAGTGATCATGGCGGTCAACATCAATCATCAGAAGCACCTCGCCGCCCGCAGGTCCGCCCGGCTGCGTCGTCAGAAGCGCGGCCGCAAGAAGATCTTCGGCTACCCGGAGCGCCCGCGCCTGGTCGTCACCCGCAGCGCCCGCCACATGGTGGCGCAGGTCATCGACGACGTCGCCGGCGTCACGCTCGTCTCGGCCTCCACCATGGAGAAGGACGTGCGCGCCCTCGACGGCGACAAGAAGGCCAAGGCCGCGAGGGTCGGCGAGCTCGTCGGCCGGCGCGCCAAGGACGCCGGGATCGAGCAGGTCGTCTTCGACCGCGCCGGCAACCAGTACCACGGTCGCGTCGCCGCGGTCGCCGACGGCGCCCGCAGGGCCGGTCTGAGTCTCTGACGGAAGGATTAGGAAAAGCGATGAACACATCCCAGCGCGGCGCCAACGGCCGCCAGAGCGGTGACCGTCGCGGCCGTGACGACCGTCGGAGCCGCGACAAGCAGAACGAGCGCAAGGACGAGTACTTGGAGCGCGTCGTCGCCATCAACCGCGTGTCCAAGGTCGTCCAGGGCGGCCGCCGCTTCAGCTTCACCGCGCTCGTCGTGGTGGGCGACGGCGAGGGCACCGTGGGCGTCGGCTACGGCAAGGCCAAGGAGGTGCCCGCGGCGATCGCCAAGGGCGTCGAGGAGGCCAAGAAGCACTTCTTCAGGGTGCCGCTGATCCAGCGCACCATCCCGCACCCCGTGCAGGGCGAGAAGGCGGCCGGCGTCGTCATGCTGCGTCCGGCATCCCCGGGCACCGGCGTCATCGCCGGTGGTTCGGCCCGCGCGGTCCTCGAATGCGCCGGCGTGCACGACGTGCTGGCCAAGTCTCTCGGCTCGCCGAACGCCATCAACGTGGTCCACGCCACTGTCGAGGCCCTCCAGATGCTCGAGGAGCCCGAGCAGGTCGCCAAGCGTCGCGGCAAGTCGGTCGAGGACATCGCCCCGGCCGCCCTGCTGCGCGCCCGTCAGGAAGCGGAGGTGTCGGCCTGATGGCAGACCTGAGGATCACGCAGATCAAGTCGACCGTGGCCCAGAAGCCCGCCATCAGGGCGAGCGTGCGGGCCCTCGGTCTGAAGCGAATTGGTGACACCGTCACGCAGCCCGATCGGCCGGAGATCCGCGGTATAATCCGCGCTGCGCGCCACCTGGTCACCGTGGAAGAGGTGAAGTGAGCATGGCGATCAAGGTCCACCACCTGCGCCCCGCACCCGGTGCGAACCGCCCCAGGAAGCGTGTCGGCCGGGGCGAGGCCGGCAAGGGCGGCAAGACGGCCGGCCGTGGTACCAAGGGAACGGGCGCGCGCAAGAACGTGCCCGAGAGCTTCGAGGGCGGTCAGATGCCGATGCACATGCGCATGCCGAAGCTGCGCGGCTTCCAGAATCCGTTCCGGGTGGAGTACCAGCCCGTGAACGTGGCCCGGATCGCCGAGCACTTCCCGGACGGCGGTGCCGTCGGCGTCGAGGACCTCGTCGCCGCGGGACTCGTCCGCGGCGGCAGGCCGGTCAAGGTGCTGGGGGACGGCGAACTGAGCGTCAGGCTCGACATCACCGCCGACCGGTTCAGCGCCTCCGCCAAGGAGAAGATCGAGAGGGCCGGAGGCAGCGTCACCGAGCGTTGAGAACGGTCCCGTCGCGAGGGGCGGCCCCGGAGGGGGCCGCCCCTCGCGCGTGCGCGGGGTACGGCAGGGGGCGGACAGGTACACCACGTAATGGTACAGCCGCCCCTCGCTCGTGCGGGATCCGCCGTCAGAAATGACGGCACGGCGCCCCTCGCGCGTGCGCGGAATGGGGTCCATTCCGGGCCGGCGCGCGGGGGGCCGGGACGTCGCCGTGCACCCGTCCGGCCCACCGGCGACCCCTCGTGCGCGCCACCCGTGGGCGGTCACGATGCCCGTGGCGGGCCCGTTGGTGGCATGCTTGTCGGCACCATGGGTGATGTCTTCGCTGAACGCTACGAACTGGTCGATGCTCTCGCCGGGCCGCCGACACCGCTGAACCGGGTCTGGGACGCCCGCGACCGCGTCTACCGGGTCGGTCGGCTCATCGAGGACGCCCCCGAGGACCTGGCCGAGCTGCTCGGCCGGATCCCCCGCGCCGGTGCCCATCTGGCGGTTCCCGTCGGCTGCTGCACCGACCACGGCACGGCGCTCGTCGTCGGCCCCCTCGTCCCCGGCCAACTGCTCGCCGACCGGATGGCGGACCACGAGCCGATCGACGTCGACAACGCCCTGGAGATCACGGACCAGGTGCTGGCGGCCCTCGGCGTGCTGCACGGCGTCGGGCTCGTCCACCGCGCCCTCGGCGACCGCGTCGTCGTGCTGCGCGCGGGCCGGCGCCCCCATGTGCTCCTCGGCGGTCTCGGCGGGGTGGCGGAGGCTGCGACCCCCGGGAGCGCCCGCGGGGTCGGCCCGGTGGTCGGCGTCCCCGGGTACATGTCGCTCGAGGCCTTCTCCGGCGCCGCCCCGGAGCCGGTGCAGGACCTCTACTCGGTGGGAGTCCTGCTGGTCCAGATGCTCACGGGGCGTCGCCCTTCGGCCGGGGCCGTGGCCCGTGGAGGGGCCGAGGTGCCGGCCCGTCACCGCGGCACGCCGGTCGGCGATTTCCTCTCGCACCTGCTGGCCACGGCCGCGTCCCGGACCCCCAGCGCGTCGGCGGCCCGCGCCGAGCTCGCCGCCGTGCGGGCCGCTCTCAACGCCCAGGAGGGCCCCGCGGTGCGCTTCGCCGCGCCCTTCGTCGTCGAGGACCTCACCCCGGACCTGCCGCCCGACTGGGGCGTCGGCGGGCCTCTGCCGGCACGCGTGAGCGAGCACATGGTCCGCGTCATCCGGGACCCGGAGCCCGCGGGGGACGTCCCGGCGGTCCCCTCGTCCGGCGAGCCGGCGGTCGTCGGCGGCCGGAGGGGCCGGCGGGCGCTGCTCGTCGTGCTGGCGTGCGCGCTCGTCGCCGCGGTGGTGGTGGGGGCTCGCCTGCTGCTCTGACCGGGGCCGACCCGGGGCGGGACTGCGCGACCCGCGGCCGCCTGGCCGCGGGATCCGGGACGGGGCTCAGATGACGTAGATCGTCACGGTGGAGCCCTTGGCCAGCCTCGTGCCGCGCACCGGGTCGGTCCGCTGCACCCGGTCGAGGTGGGTCGAGGCGCTCTCGTCCACGTACTTCTGCTCGACGGTGAAGCCGGCCGCCTCGAGGGTCGAGCGTGCGTCGGCGGTCGTGCGGGCGCGCACGTCCGGAACCGCGACCTGCTCGGCGCCGCTCGAGACGACCAGGTGGATCTCGCTGCCGGCCTGCAGCTGCCCGGAGGCCGGGTCCTGCGAGATGACCTTGCCCGCCTCGACGTCCGCCGAGGGCTTCTCCTCGGTCGTCACGGTGAAGCCGGCCGCCTCCAGCGTGCTCCGGGCGTCCGCGGCGGACCGTCCCGTGCAGTCGGTCACCGCGACGGGCGCAGGACCCATCGAGACGACCAGGTCGACGGCCGTGTCGTGGACGACCTGGGAGCCCGCCTCGGCGCCGGCCGAGACGACCCTGCCGCTGTCGACGGTGTCGGAGTACTCCCCGGTCACCGAACCGACGGCCAGGTGGGCGCCGACGAGCGCACTCGAGGCGGCGTCCTGGGGCAGGCCCACGACGTTCGGCATCGCGTAGGTCTGCGGCCCCGCCGAGACGACGGTGTCGATCTGCGCTCTGCGCTCGACCCTCGTCCCGGCCGTCGGGTCGGTCGAGATGACGACGCCGGCTGCCACGTCGTCGCTGTACTGCTGCTCGACGTTGACCGTGAGATCGGCCTGCTGGGCGGCGCCGATCGCGTCGGCCTGGCTCATGCCCGCCATGGCCGGGGTCTCGGTGAAGCGGCCGGCGGCGAACCACCAGGAGCTCACGCCGATGACGGCGGCGAGGACGAGGACGAGCAGCGTTGCGACGAGGCCGCGTCGGCGCCGGTGCACCGGGTCGTTGACGATCTCGGGGAACAGCGGTGTGCGCTGGCTGCGGGGCAGGGGGCCGCGGGGCTGCGGGTTGCGGGGCAGCTGGTGCGAGCCGGCCTGCGAGAGGTGGGCGCGGTAGTCCACCGGGCTGACCGGCGCGGCGGGGCGCGTCGGGGCCCCGACCGGCCGCCAGCCGCCGGAGGGGGG
>ERZ772964.75-NODE-75-length-53787-cov-8.64362_pt1 | contig 53787 bp, 37 predicted proteins | sample MGYA00580675_ERZ772964 | MGnify/ENA primary metagenome ERZ772964 (study PRJEB29015, sample SAMEA2737941) | human oral metagenome | biome: human oral; feature: human-associated habitat; material: dental | place: China | collected 2139 ... | reverse complement strand
CCACAACCCCCACCCACGTGACCCCCACCACACCAACCCCAACCCGAGCCACACCCACCAGCAAGCGCATGGAGTCGCATGCTCACAAGCCTGCGCAACGCGACGCCTCTGCCGGCCTCGACGTCGTCATAGAAGTTAAAGGCCTCCCCAACAAACCCACCGCCTCACCCCACGTTTTCGCGGATGAAGGCGTCCGCCTCAGGCGGCGGCACCCGATTCCAATTGCCAAAACCGTCCTCAGGGAACTCCTTCGATTCTCGGAAAGCAAACTCATAGACTTCTTTCATCGCTTGGGCAACGACGGAATCGTCTGCGCCCGCGAAAAGCTCCTGCCGTACGCCGCCGTCGACTGCGATACGTTGAAGGGCAGGGGCGGCCCGGCAACCTTTCAAGGCCGACGAAGCATAGAAATTCGACACGGTTTGGATGTAGACGGTTTCCGCGCACAAGCAAGAAACTCTCAAATCGCGGTCCTCCGCCGTTTTGACAGGAAGCGGATGCTTTCAATCGCGAGGGGACCCAATCCTGGGCCATTGCGCAGACCTCCTCAAGGAAGGAATGACCCTAAGGAACCCAAGAGCTTTGCTCTTCTCTTAAAACAACCACAAACTCGTTTCGTCATCGTCCCTGAAAATTTCATGACAAACACGCAATCGCTTCATCGCCGTCATCAAATGACTGTCTCATCGACTTTCGTCGTATCGCCCTCCCCCACTCAAACGTCACCGTGATCTAACGTGCCAGGCCCGACGCAACTCGCCAACGCCTCGGCAAGACGCACCCGCGCCGCCGAATCGACCGCCAAAACCTTCATCTTGCCCGCTACGGCGGCTTCGACGGCCCTCGCGCACGCCGGGATGCGAGACAGGCTCTCCAATGCTTCGGTCGCCTCCACATCGCTGACACCCTCGGCCACCATATCGACGAGAACGGGAACGGCAGCCGCCTCGCCCGCCCACCCGCCCCAACGCCAGAGCCGCATGCTTGCGCGCGGACACATCCGAATCGCCAAGAGCCCCGACAAGGACGACGTCGGCGCCGGGCGCCTCCGGCATAGCGGCGATCGCCAGTATGGCGCGACGCCGGATGTCGACGTCGTCGGATTGGGCGCCCGTGCGCAGCTCGGCGACGACGTCGCCGTCCGAGCGAGCAAGCGCCCACTGCAAGGCTCCGGCGACGTTTGGATCAGATTCGGACAGAACCGCTCTAACCAGCAGATCCACAGGGGCGCCACATCCGCCGGCCAAGACAGAACGGCCTGCTGCCTGCGGGAGGCGCTGGCCGAGCCCAGACCCCGAACGAGTTTGACGATGCGCACGGCTTCCTGCCAATCAGCGGGCCTGGATGCCGCAATCGCCCGGAGCCGGTCGAGCAGTTCGCGTTCCCGATCCAGGCGTTCCTCCGTCTGACGAACGAGGTCGCCGACCAGGGGCCGGCGCGCGACCGGGGTCCTCCAGAATGCGTCCAATCTGCTTGAGCGTGAGCCCCAGAGAACGGAGGGTCTTCACCTGAAGAATCGTCCGCACGTCGTCGTCCGAATAGTCCCGATAGCCGCCGATGGTGCGGCCCGTCGGCCGCACCAGGCCCACGGCGTCGTAGTGTCGAAGCATCCGAACGCTGACACCGGTATAGCGGGCCACATCACCGATCAGCAATCCGCGCCCTCCTGAAGCCGTCGCGCCTCAGCGGCGGCGCCTTCAGCATTCTCCGCTGCCCCCCTGCGGCCTCTTCGCCTCGGCCCCTGCCGCTGGCACGGCATCGGGCCACATGCCGCCGGCTCCCAAGGCAATGGCACGTTTGGCCTCTTCAATCGCCGCGTCGAAGCCCAGCTCTGGATCCAGGCGAAGCGACTCCGTGGCGCGGGCGTGGGCCGCCTTCGCGGGATTCGAGCTTTCAGCGGCCTTGCCCAGAGCGGGCTCAACGGCGTCGCCGAGGCCGATCAGCGCCCGGCTCAGACTCAGCTGGACGTCGCGGTCCCCGCGGCCAAGCTGGCCCGCCAGTTCCCCGCCGAACGTCTTCTTCTCGCTCTCCGGCACGAGGGCGACGGCGCAGCGCCACGCCGTCCGGGCAAGTTCGTCGTCGGAATCGCGCAGCATGTCGCGGGTGATCCAACCCCAGGCGCTCTTGTCGCCGATCTTCGAAAGGGCATGCAACGCCTGGCTGCGAGCTTGTCGGCATTGGGAGCCCAGTTCTCTGCGGAGCCGGGGTAAAACGGCCTCCGACGGCAGGCGGGTCAGCGCCCAGGACAGCATGTCTCGCACAAAGAAATCCGGTTCGACCGCGCAACGCTCGACGAGCGTCTCCAGCCGCTCGGGTCGGCGCGCGAGCCCGCCGCCAAGGCTGCTTTCAGCCGAGTCGAAGAGTTCGACGCGCTCAAAGCTTCCGCGAGATGGGTTTCTCGTTGGGATGCCGTTCGCGACGGCGGAAGAGACGAGGATGCCGACGACGCCGGAGGCTGTTGAAGAGACTCGGACTGCGGAGACGACTCGGACTGCACAGACGACTCGGACTGCGGGGATGCATTGGTCGTATTCATAAAGTACCTCCTCGTCCCAAGGAAAGACCCTGTCACAGTGTCAGGGTCAAGCTTGGGCAAGGCTCCAAACGACGCAAGCGGTCAGACTCGGCGGGAGATTCGACGAGCGGGCTTCGTCCGGGGCTGAGGGCCGTTCCGTCCACGTCTGGACCTCGGACACGTCACAGACGAGACTTGTTCCGGAGCCAAGGCCCGTCGTCAAAGGCCCGCACGGGATCCGACGGATTGACGCGCCGAGCCGCGACAACCGAACGCCAAACGGCGCGTCAAAATGCCAACCGGGCGCCAGGCTGCCAAGCAGCGCACCAAGACGACGCGACGACCGAGCGTGAAACCATCAACCGAACGCCAGGCTGCCCAACCAGCGCACAAGGACGACGACGGAATGTGAAGCCGCCAACCGGGCAGCGCGTCAGGCCTCTTTCACGGCGGCCTCCATGCGGGAGAATTCGGCGTCGACCTCTGGGTCCTCGGTGTACGTCAGGCGGCTCACGATGACCGCGACGAGAAGATTGAGAAGGAAGCCGGGGACGATCTCGTACATCTTCGCCTTGAGTAAGTCCACATTGGCCCATACGAAAACGGTGACGGCGCCCGTGACCAGCCCGGCGAGCGCGCCCGTAGGCGTCAGCTTCCTCCAGTAGAGGCAGAGGATGACGATCGGGCCGAAGGCCGCGCCGAAGCCGGCCCAGGCGAACTCGACGAGTTGGAGGATGGCCGAGTTTCGGTCGAGAGCCATGAGGGCGGCCACGATTGCGACGCCGAGGACGCTGAGCCTGCTGAGAATCAGGAGATTCCTGGCTGAGACCTTGCGGCCCATCAACGAGTAGAGGTCCTCCACCAGCGCCGAGGCGCAGACGATCATCTGGCTGGACATCGTCGACATGATCGCAGCGAGCACCGCCGCGAGGACGAGCCCCGCAACGAAGGGGTGGAAGAAGATCCGGCTCATGACGAGGAACACCTCCTCGGATTCCCCTTTTCCGAGCTTTATCTCAGGATCGCCTGCGAAGTAGCCGATTCCGATGAGGGCCGTGAAGATCGCGCCCGAGGCGCTCAGGACCATCCAAAAGAGGCTGATTCTGCGAGCGGTCTTCGCCTCGCCGGGGCTGCGCAGCGCCATGAATCGGACGATGATGTGGGGCTGTCCGAAGTAGCCCAGCCCCCAGGCCGACGTCGAAATTGCCGTGACGATCCACAAAATGCCGTTGTTGGAGAAACCCGAAAAGAGGTTGAAGGCCTCGGGCTTGACGTCGGTGATCCGGCTCGTTGCCTCGGACCATCCGCCGAGTTCGAAGATCGTGACGATCGGAACAGCTATGAGCGCGGCGAGCATGAGGAGGCCCTGGGCCACGTCGGTCAGAGTGGCGCCTAAGAAACCGCCGAAAAGGGTGTATACGAGGGTGACGACGGCGACGACGGCCATTCCGGCGAAGTAGTTCCAGCCGAAGGAGCTGACGAAGAACTTGCCCGCGGCGACCATTCCCGACGAGACGTAGAAGGTGAAGAAGACGAGAATGACCAGAGCCGCCAGGATGCGCAGCTGCCGCGAGTTCCGCTTGAGTCGCTTGGCGAAGAAGCTCGGAATCGTGATCGCATTGTCCGCGACCTCCGAATACGCCCGCAGGCGCGGCGCGATGAAGCGCCAGTTGAACCAAGCCCCGACCGTGAGTCCGATCGCTATCCACGCCTTGATGAGCCCCGCGGCGTAGATCGCCCCGGGCAATCCCATGAGCAGCCAGCCGGACATGTCCGCGGCGTTGGCCGACAAAGCGGCGATGCCCGGAGACAGCTGACGCTCGGCGAGCATATAGCCGTCCACATTCGCGGTGCGGCGGTATGCGTAGTAGCCGATGCCGAGCATGACGGCGAAGTAGAGCAAGATCGCGAGCAACTGATAGGTGCCGGCGGACATCGCAGCCCCTTCCCTTATGTGGCCGAATGGGGACTAGACTACTGGAATTCTTTGGCTTTGTCCCATACCTGTCATAATTTGGTAAAGAATAATCCTCGAAATGCCCTCAAAGACTTTCAATCAGAATACAAACCCCGGAGCCAAAAGCCAAACGGGCAAAAGCGAGGTCAAGCCTCCCAAATGAGGATCGCCGGAACGAGGACAGGCGCGGGAATGCAGGGGTTCGACGCGGCCGTCTTCGGCGCATGCGATGACGGCAGGCGCCGAAGACGGCCTTTAGAATCCCAACAGGACTGACGAGACGGCCGAGGCAATCGCCTCCGGCGCGCGACGGCGCAGCGGACCTCCATTCGGAACATCCCGGCCCGGCCGGGCCGATCGCGCTACTGGCAGCGTTCCATGACGATCTCGCGCACCCTCGCGGCATTGGCCTTGCCGCCGGTCGCCTTCATCACCGCGCCGACTATGGCCCCGGCGGCCTGGACCTTTCCGCCGCGGATCTTCTCCGCCACGTCGGGGTTTGCGGCGAGGGCCTCGTCGACCGCGGCGACGAGGGCGCCGTCGTCGCTCACAACCTCCAGCCCGCGAGCCGAAACGACCTCGGACGGCGTCCCTTCGCCCGCGAGCACGCCCTCGAGCACCTGACGGGCGAGTTTGTCGGTCAGCTTGCCGTCGCGAACCAGGCCGTCGAGCTCGGCTATGTCCGAGGGGGCGACCGGCGCATCCCGCAGCTCAACGTCGGCTTCCTTGGCGTGCCGGGCGATGTCGCCCATCCACCACTTACGCGCGCCGGAGGGACTCGCGCCCGCGGCCACGGTGGCCTCGACGAGATCGACGGCGTCGGCGTTGACGAGATCGCGCAGCTCCTCGTCAGAAAGCTCCCACTCGACCTTCACGCGGCGGCGCTTGGCGGCGGGAAGCTCAGGCATGCCCGCCCTGAGCTCCTCGACCCATGCGGGGTCCGGGGCCACGGGAACGAGGTCGGGCTCGGGAAAGTACCGGTAGTCCTCGGCGTCGGACTTCACGCGGCCCGCCGACGTCGTCCCGTCGCCCTCGTGGTAGTGGCGGGTCTCCTGGACCACGGTCCCGCCGGCTGCGAGGATGGCGGCCTGTCGGCAAATCTCGTACCGGACGGCGTTCTCGATGCCTCTGAAGGAGTTGACGTTCTTCGTCTCAGTGCGGGTGCCGAAGGGAGCGTCGGGCCCTTCGCGCAGCGACACGTTGACGTCGGCGCGGACGTTGCCCCGTTCCATTCTGGCCTCGGAGACCCCCAGGGCGCGGAAGACGTCGCGCAGGGAGCGAACGTAGGAAGCGGCGATCTGCGGGGCCTTCGCTCCCACGCCGGTGGCCGGGTGCGAGACGATCTCGACGAGGGGCACGCCCGCGCGGTTGTAATCCACGAGAGAGTAGTCCGCCCCCTGGATCCTTCCCTCGGCGCCGCCCACGTGGGTGTTCTTTCCGGCGTCCTCCTCCATGTGCGCGCGCTCGATCGGGAAACGATAGGACGAGCCGTCGGACAGGTCGATGTCGAGGTGGCCCTCGTAGGCGATCGGCTCGTCCGACTGGGAGGTCTGGAAGGCCTTCGTCAGATCGGGATAGAAGTAGTTCTTGCGCGCGAATCGGCACGAGGATGCGATTGAGCAGTTGAGCGCCAGTCCGATCTTGATCGCGTACTCCACGGCCTTCGCGTTGACGACGGGAAGCGAGCCGGGAAGCCCCAGCGAAACCGGAGTCACATAGGTGTTGGCGTCCCCGCCGAAGGCGTTGGGGGCGCCGTCGAACATCTTCGTTTCGGTGCCGAGCTCGACGTGGACCTCAAGCCCGATGACGGGGTCGAAGCGGGCGACCGCCTCGTCGAAATCCATGAGTTCTTCCATCACTTTTCCTCCCATCCGGCCGCCGGGCAGCTTTCAGCCAGCGGTTTTCCAAGCCCCGCCTCGACGGCGCCTGCGACCCGGTACATTTGAGCGTCAGCATGGGCGGGCGCAAGAATCTGAAGCCCGACGGGAAGGCCGTCGGCGAGCCCGCTGGGTATGGAAATCCCTGGTATTCCGGCCAAATTCGCGGGAATCGTCGTAATGTCGAGGACGTACATCGCCAGGGGATCTTCCAGTTTGGAGCCCAATTCCCATGCGGTCACGGGCGACGTCGGCGAAACGAGCACGTCCGCTTCGCCGAAGGCGGCGTCGAAATCGCGTTGTACGAGCGTGCGCACCTTTTGGGCGCTGCCGTAATAAGCATCGTAGTAACCCGAGGACAGAACGTGCGTCCCCAAGACGATCCGGCGTTTGACCTCCGGGCCGAAACCCGCGCCTCGCGTTGCAGCCATGACCGTTTCCGCGGTGACCGGCCCCTCCTCCGGCTCGACGCGGATTCCGTAGCGCATGCCGTCGAATCGCGCCAGATTCGAGGAGACCTCCGCGGGCATAATCAGGTAGTAGGCCCTCAGCGCGTACTCGAGCGAGGGGCAAGAAACCTCGACCACCTGCGCGCCCAGGTCTTCGATCGTCTTGAGCGCCTCCTGGAAGGATGCGACGACGCCTTCCTGGCAGCCCTCGCCGCCCAGCTGCTTGACCACGCCCACGCGCACGCCTTCCAGCGGCTTCGCCGAAGAGGCCGCCTCGGCGGCGATTTCCTCGAAAGGCGGGACGGGCGCATTGAGCGACGTCGAATCGCGCGGGTCGTGCCCCCCGACGATCTCTTGGAGAGCGGCGGCGTCCGCGACATTTCTGGCGAAGGGCCCGATCTGGTCGAGTGAGGAGGCCATGGCGACGAGGCCATAGCGCGAGACGCCCCCGTAGGTCGGCTTCGCTCCGACGGTCCCAGTGACAGCGGCGGGCTGGCGAATGGAGCCGCCGGTGTCCGAGCCGAGCGCCCACGGAACCATAAAGGCCGAGACTGCCGCAGCGGACCCTCCCGAGGACCCCCCCGGAATGCGGTCGAGGTCCCAGGGGTTGTGCGTCTCGCCGTAGGCGGAGCGCTCCGTGGAGGACCCCATCGCGAATTCGTCCATATTGGTCTTGCCGACGATCGGCAGGCCGACCTCGTGGAGCCTTTCGACCACCGTCGCGTCATAGGGGGGAAGCCAGCCTTCCAGTATCTTCGACGCGCAGGTCGTGGGCTTGCCGCGGGTGACCATGTTGTCCTTGACCGCAATCGGCACTCCGGCGAAGCGGTGGAGGCTCTCGCCCGCGGCGCGTCTGGCGTCGACGTCGCGGGCGGCGGCCAGCGCGCCTTCGTCGTCGACCGAAAGGAAGGCGCGCACCCGCTCATCGACGGCGTGGATCCGGTCGAGGCAGGCCTGCGTCAGCTCGACGGAGGTCGTCTCGCCCGCCTGGAGCTTGCGAGCCATCTCCGCGGCGGAGAGCTTGAGGAGATCCTTCATCACTCCTCCCCCAAGATCTGCGGGACGAGGAACTTTCCGTCCTCGGACGCGGGGGCGGCGGCCAAAACCTCGTCGCGATCGAGAGTCGGAACGACGACGTCGGCGCGCATGACGTTGGTCAGCGCGATGGGATGGCTCGTCGCCGGAACGTCGGGGGTGGCGACCTCGGAGACCTTGGCTACGGCGGAGGCGATCACGTCGAGTTCCCCGGCCATTCGCTCGATTTCCCCTTCGGTGAGGCGAATGCGAGCGAGGCCGGCCAGACGTGCAACCTCGTCAACTGAGAAAGACGACATGCGTTCAATATTACGCGGTTGCAAGCGAACTCGCCGGGGTGCGTCCGGGGTAGTTTTTCACGGAGCGGCCGATGCAAAAACGACGTCTCTCTCTATACAGTTGGACCATGCGAAAATTCCGTGGCCCCAAGCAGCGCCATGTCCTTTCCGCCGCCAAATGGTGGGTTTTGGGAACGGTTGCCGCGCAGGCCGCCGCAATCGCCACTGTCAGCGTCATCGACGCCATGCGGAAGAAGAGGGCGCCCCAGTCGGGCCGTTTCCCCCACCTTCCGCCGCAAAACGCGCAGGTCGGACCGAACTCGATGACGATCTTCACCTACGGCCGCGAGCTTTACGACGCCATGCTGGCCGACATCCGCGCCGCCAAGGACCGCATTTTCTTCGAATGGTTCATCATCAAAGCCGACGAGACGGGCGCGGAGTTCCGCAACGCCCTCATTGAAGCGGCGCAGCGGGGAGTCGACACCTACGTGATCATCGACACATGGGGCAACGCCAATCAGGATCCCCGTTTCCGCCGCCTGCCCAAGATGGAGCATCTGCACACGCTCCTCTTCCCCTTCGTCCGCCCCGGCCTGTTCAACGGCCGCGCGCGCGACAAGGGGCGCGACCACCGCAAAATCCTCACCGTCGACAAGCGCATCGGGTACGTGGGCGGATACAACATCGGCACGCTCTACGCCCACGAGTGGCGCGACACCCACGTGCGAATCGAGGGGCCGGCCGCCTGGGAGCTCGACGACGCCTTCATCGACATGTGGAACGACTACCGCAAGAAGCACCATCCGGCCATCGCCGACGACGGCGTGACCGACTGGGACGCCACCGTCCGCGCGGTCATGAACACTCCCGCCCTCAATGTCTTCCCCATCAGCGCCCTGTACATGGACGCCATCAACCGCTCCGCCGTCCGTGTGTGGATAACGATGGGCTATTTCATACCCGAGGAGCCGATGCTCATCGCCATGACGAACGCCGCGCGCCGAGGCGTCGACGTCCGAGTGCTCATCCCCGAGTACTCGAACCACATCGTCGGCGACTGGGCGGGGCGTCCCCATTACGAGCGCCTTCTGCGCTCGGGGGTGCGTATCTTCCTCTATGAAGAGGCAATGGTCCACTCCAAGACGATGACCGCCGACGGACGGTGGTCCACCGTCGGCACGGCAAACATCGACAGGCTCTCGCTTCGCGGCAACTTCGAGATCAACGTCGAGGTCTTCGACCCCGGATTCGCCGCCGCCATGGAGCGCATATTCGAGGTCGATCTCGCCAACTCGCACGAGCTGACCCTCGAGCAGTGGCAGGCGCGCGGAAGGCGCGACAGGGTTCTCGAGACGGTGCTGCGCCCTCTGGCGCCGCTGCTGTAAAAGCAGACCGCTTCAAGAGCCCGCCGGTTTGGGTCTAGGCGCCGGTTTCCGAGCGGGCGCCCTTCTAGGAATGTGCGCCGGTTTCCGAGCGGGCGCCCGTTCCCGGGGAGACGCCGGTACGGACGATTCGCCCCTCACGTCTGAGACGGCCCCGTCGGAATCTCGCCGGTGCGAAGGAACTCTTCAAACTGCTCCTCGTCGAGCGTCGGCACGCCCAGCGCTTCCGCTTTCGCAGCCTTGGACCCGGGATTCGCCCCGACGACGACGGCCGCAGTCTTCTTCGAGACGCTTCCGGCGGCCTTGCCGCCCCGAGCCTCAATGGCCTCCTTGACCGAATCGCGGGTGTACCCCGCGAGCGCCCCGGTTGCGACCACGGTCATCCCCTTCAGGGTCTGCGGAAGCTCCTGCCTTTCGACGGCCTCGTCCGCGAAAACCACACCGGCGGCCTCCCAGGCTTCGACGATCTCGGTGTGCCAGGGAACGTCGAACCAGTCGAGGAAAGACTGGGCGATGACCCGGCCGACGCCGTCGATTTGCGCCATCTCTTCAACGGAGGCCTCCCTGGCCGCGCTCAGCGAGCCGAAGGACGAAGCGATCGCCTTCGCGGCAGTCGGGCCGACGTGCCGAATCGACAGCGCGACGATCTTTCGCCACAGCTCCTTCGTTCGGGCGGCCTGCAATTCTGCGACGACGAGCTCGATCATCTTTCCCGGCTTCGAAGGCGACACGAGCTCGGCTGGTTTGCCCTGGGGACGGCGCCATTTCGGCTTCGTCCAGGCCGCCCGGACCCGGCGGAAGTCGCCCGTAGGCTCGCCTTTGACCCGGACCTCCTGCCATATCCACACGTCTTGGACGCTCTCGGGGACAAGCTCGAACAGTCCCGCCTCCGAGGAGAGCGCCGGCGTCTGGGGGGCTGGAATTCCGAAGCTTCGCTGGACGTCCGGGGCGACGATATGCTCGGAGTCGATTATTGCGCCGTCGTGGTCGACGACGCCGAGTTCGCGCAGCTTCTCCGTTGGCGCACAGACCGCGCGGGTGCGGCCGTCTTCGCCTTCGATGTACAGCTTGCGCCCCTCGGCGAAGGCCATGAGCGCATCGGGGCGGCGTCGCTCGGGATCGGTCAGCCATAGCGAGGTCTCCTCGCCGAGCGCCTCGACGTCCAGGGCCGCGCGGCTGCCGATGTAGGCGACGCGCTCGGCCAGCTGCGCCGGGCACGAGCGGGCGTTGGGGCAGCGGATGTCGACGTCTCCATCCTTGGCGGGGGCCAGCTCGGTTCCACACGACGGGCAGGCGGACGGCATCGTCCACTCGCGCTCGCTCCCGTCGCGCAGCGCGCTCACGGGGCCGAGGACCTCGGGAATGACGTCGCCGGCCTTTCGCACGACGACGACGTCGCCTATGAGCACGCCCTTGCGCGCGACCTCCGAGGGATTGTGGAGCGTCGCCTGCGCGACGGTCGACCCGGCGACCGTCACGGGCTTCATGACGGCGAAGGGGGTGACGCGCCCCGTGCGCCCCACCTGCACCTTGATGTCGAGCAGCCGCGTCTCGACCTCCTCCGGCGGATACTTGTAGGCCACAGCCCACCTGGGCACGCGCGACGTGGCCCCCAAGTCCTCCTGTTCGGCGCGCGAGTCTATTTTGAAGACCGCGCCGTCGATGCCGTGAATGAGATCAGATCGCAAATCGGCGTACTCGCGGACGAATCCTTCGACGTCGTCCCAGCTTGAGACGAGCCGCACATACGGGGAAACGGGCACACCCCATTCCTGGAAAAGCTCGTAGAGGCCCTTTTGGCTCGCCAACTTCTCGTCTACGGCCGAGGACGTCCCGTCGATGCGCCCGGCGCCGTGGGCGATGAAATCCAACGGACGTTCGGCCGCCACTTTTGGGTCTTTCTGCCGGAGCGATCCGGCCGCGGCGTTGCGGGGATTGGCGAACTCCTTGAGCCCGGCGGCCCTCTGCCGCGCGTTGAAGCTGTCGAACTTGGCGAGCGGAATAAAGACTTCGCCCCGAATTTCGACGACGTCGGGGAAATCCCCTCTCAACGACTGCGGCACGGACGAAATGGTGCGAACGTTCGCAGTGACGTCCTCCCCTGTCACCCCGTCGCCGCGCGTCGCGCCGACGACGAGCTCGCCCCCGACATAGCGAAGGTTGACGGCGAGACCGTCGATTTTCACCTCGGCGGTGCATCTCGCGGCCCCGGCGGTTCCCTCGTACCACTCCTTGAGGTCGTCGAGGGTGAAGACGTCCTGCAACGAGTAGAGCCTTTCGAGGTGTGCGACGTTTTCAAAGCCCGCTGCTGCGGGGGCGCCGACGGATTGGGCGGGCGAGGAATCGACCGCCAACTCGGGATGCTCCGCCTCGAGTCTCCGCAATTCCCGGACGAGGCGGTCGTAGTGCTCGTCGGTGACGATCGGCTCGTCGCCCGAATGATAGGCCCTTTGGGCCGAAGACACGAGGGGGGCTATCTCGTTCCAACGCTCCCGGGCGTCGCCGAAGTTCTCAGTCACCTCACCATTGTGGCCCATCTGACGGCTCGAGGCTCGCTCATCCTCGCGAAGGGCTGAGCATCCCCCCAAAGGATCGGTTGCATACACAAGAAAACATGGCGCATGCCACTAACTCCATGCGACTCCGGCTAATTTTCGTGCTTTCGCATGGAAATTTCAGACATACCATGCGAGCGACACGCAAACCTCCTCCGTCCGTAGACCTATTTTCTGCTGCCTGACCGTATCCTTGTGTCTATGGCACAAGTGTGGCGTGGCTATGTGACGTTCAAGGGGGTTAGCCCCATCGACGTCGTATCCGCGTTACTCGTCGGACTCCTTTTTTGGTTCCAGCCAACTCCCTTTCTCATCCCCTTCACCCAGCTTCCGATAGAGCGCCAAGGGCTCGGCTGGTTTGCCAACCTTCTCATCGGGCTGGCCTACGCCGTCCCCATGGCCTTCCGGCGCACGCACCCCGTGCCGAGCGCGCTGACAATTCTCTGCGGAGCCGGAGTGCACCTCCTCCTCGAGCCCGCCAACATCACCCTCGCCGATTTCGCCGTGGTGGCCGCAGTCTACGCCGTGACCGTCTACGGGCCCGTGTGGGCCCACCGCCTTGTTCTGAGCCTCACACTGCTCGGGTCGTTCTTCATCGCGATCCCGACTCTCACGATGGGCGGGGCGATACGCAACGACTGGGCGACGTGGGGCCCGTTCCTGGGAATCGTCACGTATATCATGGCCGTAACCCTCGCCGTCTACGGCCTGGCCCTTGCAAGGCGCTCACAGCTGGCGAAAATGCTCTCGCTCATGCGCATTGCCAGCGACGCGCAGGCCGCCGCGAAGACCGAGAGAGAACTGGCAGTGCTCGAGGAGCGCTCGCGCATCGCCAGGGAAATGCACGACATCGTCGCGCACACGCTTTCGGTGGTCATCGCGCAGGCCGACGGCGGACGTTACGCCGCGACGAAAGACCCCGAAGCCTCCACCCGCGCCCTCGCGACCATTTCCGACATGGCCAGGGACGCGCTCAAAGACATCCGCTCGATCATCGGCGTCCTTCGGGAGTCCGAAGGCGACGAGCAGCCGACCCTTCCCCAGCCCATCGAGCGCGATCTGGAGACGCTCGTGCGGAACGTGCGCGATTCGGGCGTCAGGGTCTCCTTCGTCCGCACGGGGCAGTCGCGCACGCTTCCCGTCGGCGTCGGAAACGCGGTTTACCGCATCTGCCAGGAAGCCATCACCAACTCTCTCAAGCACGCGGGCCCGACGCCCCACATCACCGTGCTGCTTCAGACCACCGATGCGGCCCTGCTCTTGCAAGTCGACGACGACGGGCGCGGCGCCGCGGCCCCGAGCGACGGGAAGGGCCACGGCCTCATCGGGATGTCGGAGCGGGCGTCGGCATTCGGCGGGAGCGTCACATCCGGTCCACGCCCCGGAGGCGGCTTCCGCGTCCTCGCATCCATTCCGATTCCTCACCTCGACAACAGCAATAGGAGCGAACATGACTGAGGTATCTAAAATCCGCGTGGGTCTCGTCGACGACCAAGCCCTCGTGCGGACGGGCTTCGCCATGGTGATCGACTCCCAGGACGACATGAAGGTGGTCCTGGAGGCGAGCAACGGCAAAATCGCCCTCGAACGCCTGACCGTCGTGCCCGCGGACGTCATCCTCATGGACATTAGGATGCCCGTCATGGACGGGCTCGAGGCGACGGCGACGATCACCTCCAAACCGCTTCCCACCGGCGTTTCCCCGAAGATCCTCATCCTCACGACGTTCGAAGAGGAGGAGTACATCATGGGCGCCGTCCAGGCCGGCGCCTCGGGATTCCTAGTCAAGGACGCGCCGCCGGACCAAATGCTCGAGGCGATCAGGACGATCCACCGCGGCGACGCCGTGATCGGCCCGTCGTCGACGAAGAAGCTCGTCGAGAAGCTGGCCAAGGAGGCCACCGCAATGCGAGCAACCGACCCGCACATCCTCGACGGGCTGACCGAGCGCGAGATCGAGGTCCTCAAGCTCGTTGCGCAGGGGCTGACCAACGGCGAGATTGCGAAGACCCTGACGGTGGCGGAAGCCACGATCAAGACCCACATCGGCCACATCTTCTACAAGCTCGGCGCGCGCGACCGCGTTCAGGCGGTCGTCCTCGCTTATGAAGCCGGCCTCGTTCGTCCGGGCGATCTGACGTGACCGACATCCTCTCGGCGTCGTCGCTGACAAAGGTCTACGGCGAGGGCCCGCTCGCCGTTCGTGCTTTGAACGACGTGAGCCTCGCCTTCCCCAGGGGGCGGTTCGCCGCGATCCTGGGGCCGTCCGGCGCGGGAAAGTCTGCCTTCCTGCACATCGCGGGAGGCTTGGACGCTCCGACGTCGGGAAGCGTGACGGTCGCCGACCTCAAGCTCCCCTTCGCCGACGAGGAGGCGCTGGCCCGGATCCGTTCCGAACACATCGGATTCGTCTTCCCCGGGGAGAACCTCCTGCCCCATCAAACGGCACGCCAAAACATTGAGCTCCCGATGCGGCTGCGGGGCGAGAAGCTCGACGAAGGCTGGTATTCTTCGGTGGTCAGGACCATGGGCGTTGCGGGCGCCATGGACGAGCTTCCGGCCCGCCTTCCGCGGGCGATGCAGCAGCGCGTGGCCGTCGCCCGCGCGATCCTGGGGCGCCCCGCGATCATCTTGGCCGACGATCCCGCGCATTCCCTCGACGCGAGGGCCTCGCTGGAGATCGTCGAATTGCTGCGCCTATGTGTGCGGGAATTCGGGCAGACAGTGCTCATGTCCACCCAGGATCTGGCAGAGGCGGCGTTGGCCGAGCGGGTGATCCTGTTCTCCGACGGCGGCGTCGCCGGCGAGATATCCGACCCCACTCCAGTTTCCATCCTCACCGCCCTTGAGGCGCTGAGCCTACGCTCGGGGCCGGGATGATAGACCAACTCGTCGGCTCGATTCTGGCCAACCGGCTCAGGTACCTGCTGGCGGCGCTCGCCATTGCCGTCGCGAGCGCCCTGACAGTCGTGTGCCTGGCCGTGGCAAGTTATATGAGGACGGCCTTTCCGGCCGCGCCCGCGGGCGAATTCGGGCAGGCACAGGCTGCAGTCACGTTGGCCGAGACCGCTCAAGATCGGGATGTCGCGAAGTCCGTCGAACGCCTGAAATCCGTCGGGGAAGTTTACTCCCAGCAGGTTCACCGTGCCGCGATCACGCGCACCACCGCCTCGAAGGGTCTGTCGGTGACCGAGACACCGAATGCGCGCTTCGGCTTCTACCGGCTGCTCGAGGGAAAGACGCCGAGGCTGACGAACGAGATCGCCATAAGCCAAACGACGGCGCAGCAGATGCGCCTCAAGGCGGGCGACACCATGACGGTGACCGTCTACTACAAGACCCCCGATTCCTCGGATTCCCAGTCTTTTTCCATAGGCATGCGAGTGACGGGCGTCTACAGGGAACTCCACCGCGTCGCCCGAGGCGGGCATTCGTTCGCCGGCTACATCACGCCCGAGGCCGCGAAAGAGTGGCGCAACCGGGAGGGGCGCCCGCCCGCCGACGCCGAAACGACCGTCTACGCCATCAGCGCCGCCGGCCATTCGGACGCCGAAATGCTCGCCGATCTTTCCGCGATTCCCGGAGCCTCGGTCGAATCCCGACTCGGCGAAGACGAGCGGGGCCTCGGCGAAAGCCTTTCGCGCGCGAGCTTCGGCGCGGCCGCCATGGCCCTGGCTGTTGCCCTGTTCGCACTGGGTTTGGCGGGGACCGTCGCTTGGAACGCCTTCCGGGCGGCGGGCGCCTCCCGACGCCGTCAGCTCGCGCTCCTGGCGACCCTCGGAGCGTCTTCGCGCCGCATACGCAAGATGATCGCCTGGGAGGCGGTCACGGTGGGCGCCGTCGCCTCGGCCATCGGGGCGGCTGTCGGCGTGAGCTTGACGAAGCTCGTGCCGCGGCTCGTTCTGGGCGATCCGGCCTCTGCCGTGCTTCCCGCGGGGATCGAAGCGAACCCTCTCTACGGCTTTTTCGCTCTCGTCGCAGGCTCCTTCGTCGCGGTCTCCGCCGCCGTCCCCTTCGTTTTCCGCTCTCGCGAGGTCGCCCCCTTGGAGGTCGTCGACGATTCCCTCGCAGCCGCGCCCGGCGACGGAAAGACCATCCGGCCCACCGTCGCTTTCGGTTTGGTGGGAGCGGGCGTCGCGGTGACGTTCACGGGGGTCTTTTTCTCCAATCCGGGCGGCAGTGAAGGGCCGCTGCTCGTAGTCATCGGCGCTTTCGCCCTTTTCAGAGGGATCGTCGGGCTCACGCCCTCCGTGGCGCGAAGGCTTGGAATTCCGCTGGCGAACTTTTTCGTCGGAAGCCTGGGCGGCGGACGCAACCGAGTCCGCCTTGCCTTCCACGACGCGCGTGAACAAGGAACGAGGGGCAAGCTCGCCCGGGCGGCCATGGCGACGCTGTTTGCCTCGACCTTCCTGCTGTCGTCGGCGGCGGTCACGATCGGAGTCGCCCACGCAAACGCGCTCGCCGCCATCGACGCTTCCTTCCCGCGCGACGTCGACGTGCGCCAGGCGACCGACTCGGAGGGCGTCGGCCTGGGAATCACGGCTTCACAGGAAAAGGCCGCCGCGGCAAATCCCAACGTCGCCGCCGTCGTGCCGGTCTACGAAACCAAGGTCGATTCGGACTTCGGCAAACTCACCCTTTCCGCCGTCGATCCGGTTCGCGCCTCGTCGGCCCTGCGAGGCGATTCGCGTGCGGCGTACGAGAAAGCCGGAACCGTCACCCTTCCCGAGCACATGCGCACGGCGAAAACGGCCAAGAGGACGATCGCCGTGACAGGGCGCGACGGCAAGAAGCTGAGGCTCTCGGTCGCTTTCGGCGGCGTCGTCTCCCCCACGGTTTCGCTCAAAGACTTGCGGAAGCTCGACGACGTCGGAACGCCCGCAGCCCTGTGGCTGAGAACGCGCGGCGACGAGCCGACGGTTGAAAAGGTCCGATCCATCGCCCACGACGTCAACGAAGCCAGCGGCGACATGTTGGCAAAGGTCACGTCTTCCTTGCTGCGTCAACGATCCGCCTATTCCGCCGCCGTCGACTCGATCGCGCGTCTGCTGACCGGGGCGCTCGCAGGCCTGGCCGTCGCATCCGGCCTTGGCGCGTCGCTTGCGATCGCTCTCTCGCTTTCAGCCAAACGGCGTGACTTCGAGATTCTTCGCGCGATAGGCGCGTCCGGACGCTCGATTAGGCGCGCGGAGGCTTCGCGTCAATGCGCGCTCGCATCCGCGGGAATGATCCTTGGGGCGCTTCTGGGCATCCTCGTTTCCTCGGGCGTGGGCGCCGCATTCTTCTCGTGCATGGGCGGCGCAGTGGAAGGCGCCCTTCCGCCCCTTGGCCTCGTCTGCGTTCTCCTTGCCGAAGCGACAACAATCGGTGCAGTGATTTATTTCACTTTAAGGACGTTAACAGGGAGACATTTGGCCCAGTCCACAAGGCTAATGGACCACAAGTCCAACTCGTGAGAATAAGGAAGGCCGAACATCACGAAAAAAGGTCTTTACGTGGAGGCTCAAACCTGCCACCCTTATTAACTGCACGCATCACGCACGGCGTGCTAACACACGAAGGAGATACATCGATATGGATTGGCGTCACCGGGCTGCCTGCCTCACTGAGGACCCGGAGCTGTTCTTCCCTATAGGCAATTCGGGCCCGGCCATCGCGCAGGTCGAGCAGGCCAAGCGAGTTTGCAATCGCTGTGCCGTCCAGGACATTTGCCTCAAATGGGCTTTGGACACAGGCCAGGACGCTGGCGTATGGGGCGGGCTTTCCGAAGAAGAGCGGCGTTCGCTCAAGCGCAGGACGGCACGCGCACGCCGTTCTAGTCTGACCTAGGAACCGCGGTCTGGCGGCGCTCCGCAGCGCCGCTGACTTCCGCGCGGCCTCACTCGGCAGTCTCGCCCCTGCCAGCCGCAGGCGGCTTTGGCGGCCCATGAGCCCCTCTACTTGCCGACGAACGCCTCGATATGAACTCGAGTGCCCCCGCCCGGGCGCGAGCGCCACTGGATTGACCCGCGAAGTTCCGCCTCAACAAGCGTTTTGACGATTTTCGTGCCCAGCCCTTTGCCGGGCCCGCCGCCGGCTATTCCCAAACCGTCGTCCTCGACGTCGATCGTCAGGCGATCGCCGTCCCGGTCAGCCGTCACTTCGATGTGACCGCCGTCGACCAGGCCGTGCTCGACGGCGTTGGACACAAGCTCGGTCAGCACGACGGCAAGCGACGTCGTCTTCGTCGCATCGATTTTGCCGAAATCGCCCGTAAGGTGCGTAGTCACCGACACGTCAGTGGCCGCGACGTCGCGCGCAAGGTTGAGCAGCGCGCCGAACACTTCTCCGAAATCGACGTTTTCCTCGACCGTCTCCGAGAGCGTTTGATGGACGAGGGCGATCGTCGCCACGCGCCGCTGGGCGTTCTCCAAGGCCTGCCTCGTTTCCGCGTTCACGTCGGCGCTGCGCGCCTGCATGCGCAAAAGGGCTGAGACCGTTTGGAGGTTGTTCTTCACCCGATGGTTGATCTCGCGGATAGTCGCGTCCTTGGTCAGCAGCTCCAGCTCGCGATGGCGCACCTCTGTGACGTCGCGGCACATAAGGATCCCGCCCAATTTCCTTCCCCTGTCCGTCAGGGGCACCGCCCGCAGCGAAAGGATGACGCCGTGGGCCTCAACTTCTGCAAGCCACGGCGCCCGCCCCATGACGACGACGGGAAGCGCCTCGTCGACGACGCTGTGGTCCTCTATGACGTCCGTGATGACCTCGGCCAACAGGCTGCCGACGATTGGCCCTCCGATCCCGAGCCGATGGTAGTTGGAGACAGCATTCGGGCTTGCGTAGAGCACGACGCCCTCCGGATCGAGGTGGACGAATCCGTCCGTCACGCGCGGGGTGCCGTGCCTGTACCCGGTCGGCCTGCCGTCGAAGGGAAACTCGCCCGTCGTCACCATGTGGACGAGCTGCGAAGAGATGGTCGAATAATTGGTGGTCAGCGCCGGCACCTGGACCGGAACGACGTCCAGCGAGTCGGCCTCGGTGACGCACAGCGCGGCGACGGCCTTTCCCTCACGGCGAACAGGAACCACCTTGAGGTTGAACCCCTGGCGGGGAATCAAGCGTTCGACGCCGTCGTCAAGGACTTCGTCGATCGCCTCGGCGAGCCACGGCTCGATCTGACGCCCCACGATGTCGTTCTCGTAGAAGGTGCTCGCTGTGGCCGGCCTGCATTGCGCCACTACGGTTGTGCAGCCGCCCACGTCCTGCACGACGAGAAGGAGGTCCGAAAAAGAAACGTCCGCTATCGTCTGCCAATCCCCCACAAGCTGGTGAATCCAGTCTTGGTCCGCCGTGGTGAGGCGGCGAGCGCGGGCGAGCATGTTCGAAAGCGAAGGCATGTGCCTTAGCCTATCGCGGTCGTGCACAATAGATGGCATGGATATCTCTACCACACAGACGTACAACGCGAGCCCGAGCGCCGTCGCGCAGGCGCTTCTCTCATCCGAGCTGGCGGCCAAGCGGGCCAAGCTGGCACGCGTTGACGACTACACGCACACCGTCGACGGATCCAAGGCCACGACCGTGGTGAACGTCCCCGCTGAACGGCTCCCCTCCAAGGCTCGAACTTTCGCAAGAAACGGCGCAAAAGTGACGATCACCACCGTCGCGTCGGGCGACAGCGTGACGTACACCGTCGATCCCCACGGCCTGCCCGCCGAAGTTTCGGCGGCCCTCAAGCTTTCCGGCGACGCGACCACGACGGCCGACCTCTCCGCCACCCTCAAGGTGAAGATCCCCCTCCTCGGCGGGAAGATCGAGAAGAGGGCCGCCGGAATGGTCGATCGCCTGCTTGCCAAAGACGCCAAGCTGGTCGAGGAAGTCATCGAAGAACAGGGCTCATGACGGTCAATCGGGCCTACGAGGATCTGCTCGCCGACGTCCTGGAAAACGGGGCGGAGAAAGGCGACCGCACGGGCACGGGGACTCTCTCCGTGTTCGGGCGGCAGATCCGCTACCGCCTCGCCGAGGGCTTTCCACGCATCACCACGAAATTCGTGGCGATGAAGGCCGTCAAAGGCGAGCTCCTATGGTTCCTTTCGGGCGACACGAACGTTCGCTGGCTCCAGGAGCGAGGAATAACGATTTGGGACGAGTGGGCCGACGACGCCGGCGAGCTCGGCCCGGTCTACGGCTATCAATGGCGAAGCTGGCCCGCCCCCGACGGTCGCCATATCGACCAGATCGAGCAGGTGCTCGGCGAGTTGCGGGCGCATCCCGATTCGCGCCGACTGGTGGTCAGCGCCTGGAATCCGGCCGACCTCGACAAAATGGCGCTGCAGCCGTGTCACGCGATGTTCCAGTTCTACGTCGCCGACGGCAGGCTTTCGTGCCAGCTTTATCAGCGCAGCGCCGATCTCTTCCTCGGCGTCCCCTTCAACATCGCGTCCTACGCCCTGCTGACGCACATGATGGCTCAGCAGGCGGGCTTAGATGTCGGCGATTTTGTGTGGACGGGCGGGGACTGCCACATCTATCTCAACCAGGTCAAGCAGGTGAAAGAGCAGCTGACGCGCGAACCCTATCCTTTCCCCACGCTGCGCCTGAAGAAGGCCCCGTCGATATTCGAGTATGCGATGGACGACATCGACGCCTCACAAGGGTATCGGCACCATCCCAAGCTCCACGCCCCCGTGGCCGTATGACGGCCGGATCTGCATGATTCTCGGGGCGATCTGGGCGCAGGGCCGCGAACGGGCCATAGGGAAGGACGGCGCTTTGCCGTGGCGCCTCCCCGAGGATCTCGCGCTCTTTCGACGGGTGACCTCAGGGCATCCGGTGATCATGGGCCGCAAAACCTGGGAGTCGCTGCCGCCCAGATTTCGCCCGCTTCCGGGCCGCCGCAACATCGTCCTCTCTCGCGATCCGAGCTTCGCCGCCGACGGCGCAGAGGCCGTCCGATCCCTGGCCGAGGCGGCGGAGGCGGCGTCGCACTGCGAACAGGCCTGGATCATCGGAGGAGCCGCCCTTTACGCAGAGGCCGTCAACGTGGCCGACGTCTTAGTCGTCACCGACGTCGATGTCGACGTCGAAGGCGCCGACGCCTTTGCGCCTTCGATTGGCGGCTCCTGGCGGAAGGCGGCCGGCCTCCCCGAACGGGGCTGGCTCGCATCGGGCAGGCTGAACTATCGCGTGTCCGTCTACTTCCAGCCGGGAGTGAACGCAGACGACGTCGTTCGAGCCGTCGCGGGCCGAGGTCCCTCGCGGACCTGAGCCAGCCCGGCCAAGACCGGACGGACGGCGAAAACGGGCCTTCTCCTGCGCGCATTGAACGCCGGAAAGGGGCCTCCTTCAAACCGCGAGCGCAGGAGACCCAAGCCGAAGCGACGACGTCGCGGCTCGTCAGCCGTCGGTGTCGAACTGCGAGTTGTACAGCTCCGCGTAAAAGCCTCCGCGGGCCAGGAGCTCCTCGTGGTTCCCCGTCTCGACGATGTCGCCGTCGCGCATGACGAAGATGACGTCGGCGTTGCGGATGGTCGAGAGCCGATGGGCGATGACGAAGGACGTGCGGTCCTTCGTGAGCGTGTCGAGCGCCTCCTGAATGAGCTTCTCGGTGCGGGTGTCGATTGAAGACGTGGCCTCATCGAGGATGAGAAGCGGATTGTCGGCGAGCATCGCCCTGGCGATCGTCACGAGCTGCTTTTGCCCGGCGGAAAGCGTGGTCTGCTCAGACAAGACGGAGTCGTATCCCTGCGGCAGCTGCGAGACGAGCTCGGAAAGCCCGACCTTGTCCACGACCTCGTCGAGGCGCTCGGGCGAGACCCCCTCGCTGCGGTAGACGACGTTTTCGCGCAGCGTCCCCTCGAAAGTCCACGTGTCTTGAAGGACCATCGAGAAGAGGGCGTCGACGTCCTCGCGCCGCATGGACGACGTCGGAATGCCGTCGATCCGGATCTCGCCGTCCCACAGCTCGTAGAAGCGCATGAGCAGGTTGACCATCGTGGTCTTGCCGGCGCCGGTCGGACCGACGATGGCAACCTTCTGGCCGGCCTCGACGCTCGCGGAAAAATCGTGGATGACTTCCTGCCCCTCGACGTAGCCGAACTTCACATGGTCAAAATCGACGTCGCCCCGAACCTTGGGAACGCCAGCCGGCTTGTCCGACTCGGGGTCCATCTCGGTTTCGTCCAGCAGTTCGAACACCCGGTTGCCTGCCGCAGCGGCCGATTGGAACGACGTCGCGGCCTCGGCCATCTGCCCGAGGGGATTGGTGAAGATGCGGATGTAGACCATGAAGGCGACGATGACGCCCACGGCCACGGTTCCGTCGAGGACGAGCACGGCGCCGACGATACACACGACGACGTACCCGAGATTGCCCACGAATCCCATGAGCGGCCACATGAGGCTGGAGAGAAACTGCGCCTTCCACGCGCTCGTGTAGAGGGCGTCGTTGCGCTCGTGGAACTCCTGGCGCGCGTTCTCCTCGGCGTTGAACGCGCGGACGACCGGATGGCCGGAGTACGTCTCTTCGATGTGTCCGTTGAGGGCGCCCAGCTGCCGCTGTTGAGCGACGAAGTGCTTCTGGCTGACGCCCATGATCGCCCCCGAGCCGAAGACGCCGATGAGGGCCGCGCCGATGCCCGCAAGCGCCATCCTCCACTCGGTCGCAAACATCATGATCGCCGAGCCGAGAATCGTGATGACCCCGCTGACGATCGATGCGACCGAGTTGTTGAGAGTCTGCGAGAGAGTGTCGACGTCGTTGGAAACGCGGGAAAGCGTGTCGCCGACCGACTGCCTGTCAAAGTACGCCAAGGGCAGGCGGTCGATCTTGCGGTCGAGGTCCGAACGCATCTTTCGGGCGGTCCACTGTGTCGCACGGACCATGAGCAGGCCCTCGACGAAGTTAAAGAGGAAGGACCCTACGAGAATCGCAACCGAAATGAGAGTCAGCCTCCGCACCTCGTCCATATTCACGCGCCCCGCGAGCCCTTTTTCGATCTCGTCGGTGATGTCGGACAGATACTCGGGCGCGATGACGGTGAGCACCGCCCCCGCCACGGCCATGAACGTCGCGGCGACGAGCAGCAACCGCACCGGCCTGGCGTAGGAGAGAAGCTTTTTGACGGTAGGGCCCATGGCGCCTATGGCCTTGCGGTCCACGCCGCCGCCTTCCCCTCCGAAGACGCCGGATGGGAGGTTGTCCCCTTCGGAAAGGCCCTTTTCGCGATTGCTGCGGGCCAGTTCCAGGCCGCGCCGAACGGAGTCGAGGTCGCGCTCGCCGCTCGAGGCCTTTGCGGCGCCCCCGCCCAAAGCCTCCACGGCACCCTGGCCCTTTGAGGTTTCCTTGCCTTCGCTCATGCCAGCTCCTCCTCGCTCAGCTGGGACAGCGCGATTTCCCGGTACACGGGATTGCTCGCGAAAAGCTCATCGTGGGTTCCGATGCCGACGATCCTCCCCTTGTCGACGACGAGGATCTTGTCTGCATTTCGGACGGTGCCGATCCGCTGGGCCACGATGATGATCGTCGCGCCCGCTGCGGCCTCTCGCAGCGCGGCGCGCACGTCGCGGTCCGTCTTGTAGTCGAGAGCTGAAAATGAATCGTCAAAAATCATGACTTCGCCGTCGCGGGCCACGGCCCGCGCGATCGACAGCCTCTGCTTTTGTCCGCCCGAGAAATTCGATCCGCCCTGCGCGACGGCCGAGGCGTAGTCATCCTCTTTCGTTGCGATAAATTCGGAGGCGTTCGCCACGCGTGCGGCTTCGACGACGTCGGCGGGGGCAAGCTCTTTCGCCCCCTTCCCGTAATCGATGTTTGAGGCGATCGTCCCCGAGAACAGGGTGGCCTTCTGCGGAACGAGCGATATTCGATTGCGCAGCGCCTCCTGCCTCCACTCGCGGACGTCGCGCCCGTCCAAGAGAACCTGCCCCTCACGCACGTCGTAGAAGCGTGGAATGAGATTGACGATTGAGGACTTCCCCGATCCGGTCGAACCGATGACGGCCACCGTCTGCCCCGGCTCCGCTGTGAAGGAGATCTCTTTGAGGGCGTCGTCTTCGGCGTCGGGGTAGCGGAAGGAGACGTTCTTGAATTCCACCGTCCCTTTGAAGCCCGAGCGGCCGACGCTGGCCCCGCCGTCCCGGATTGAGGGCTTCGCGTCCAAAACCTCCAGGATTCTCTTCCAGGAGACCCTCGCCCTCGGGAGGAACACGAAGATGAAGGCCAGCATCATGAAGGCGCCGACGATCTGCAAGGCATAGGCCGAGAAGACGACCATCTGCGTGAAGAGGGTGATCCTCTCGGCGCCGGACGCAGAATCTATCATCCCGGCGCCCAGTGTGTAGATTGCGAGCGTCAAGGCGGTCATGAGCGCCGTCAGGGCGGGCATGAGAAGCGCAAAGGCGGCCATCACCTGCGTGTTGTTGCGGGTCAGCTCCGCGTTCGTCTCCTCGAACCTGCCTTCGTGAAACCTCTGTGCGTTGTACGAGCGGATCACCCGAAGGCCAGTCAGGTGTTCGCGCGTCACCCGGTTGAGGTCGTCGGTGATTCTCTGCATCCGCATGAGGCGAGGCATCACGACGGCGGTGACGGCGCCCAGCAGAACGACGAGCACGGCGACGGCGATCGACGTCGCCGCCGTCCAAGTCCCGTTCGCGCCGGAAATCTTGGTCATCGCCCAAACCGCCAATATCGGGGATTTGACGAGCATCTGGACGCCCATGACGATGAAGAGCTGCACCTGGTTGACGTCGTTGGTCGACCGGGTGACGAGGCTGGGCGTTCCGAATTTCCCAACTTCGGGAAGCGAGAAACTCAGAACCTTCTCGAAGACGTCGGCGCGCATCCTGCGGGAGACCCTCGTTCCGATGACGGCCGTGCAGTATCCCGTGGCCACCATCGCGGCCATTGAGCCGAGCGCGCTCGCAAGCATGAGGGAGCCTTCTCCAAGGACGTCCTGCATGCGAGTCCCCGGAGTGACGATGCGTTTGGTGATCTCCTGCATGTACTCGGGAACCTTGAGGTCGAAGTAGACCTGCAAGACGATGGTCGCGAAGGCGATCGCGGCAAGCAACCACTCTCGACGGCCGATGAATTGTCTTATCCGCATAGTTGCCTTCTTCTCCTCACGACGTAGCCGTTCAACACTACGCCGCCCAAGACTTTAAACACTGTTTTGCCAATGCGACATTCGCCACTGGCTTGCAATTGCACGCGCACGAGTGTACTTTATACCTTCTACGCAAACGGAATATCAAAAGGGTCGCTTGCGTTGCGTAGACGATGCGCCGCAGCAGGGCGCTCAGCCGTTGGCTTGCCGCCAGCGGCAAGCACGCACGAAAGTGTCGGCGTTCCTCACCTGTTCGCCGTTGAGGAGTAGGTACAAATGAATAAGGAGAAAGAAACGCGGCGCAAGGACCGCGCCGCAGCCGAGTTGCAATCGGCTCGCGCTGAGTTCGCTTCGCTCGATCGTCACGCTTCGCCGTCCCGCGCAGAGCGCGCGGCATTCCGCTTGAAGGCGGCGCAAGACGCCTGGGAGAAGGCAAACGCGACCGAGCTTGCAGCCTGAGCGCCCGGCCCCGTCGGAATTCCCGACGGGGCCGGATCGTTTTCCGCGCCAATTCGCGAAGATATCGCCAAGTCACCGCACTTTCCGGAAACACTTCCGACTTTGGTACGGTGGTTTCCCCCGCCGCCATCCTGTTTTCAGCCGGCGAAGGCCACGTCCGACCCTCCGAAAACGTAAACGCTGCTTCCCGCGCAAATCTGTTCTTTCTCAGCTGAAGTCTCCACTCAATCCCTCGAACGCTTGGGAAAATTCTGAGTTACGACTCGAAAAACTTAGGGATTTGACGTGAATTTTTCCCAGTTTTCACATTTCAACCTCTCTTTGAGGCAGAATGATATATATGACGTTAAGCAAACCGATCCGTTTTGCACTCGTTGGCTTTGTCGTCACGGCTTTAGCGGCCTTGGTCTTCATGGTCAATCGAAGCAATCTAAACGAGGACGAAGATTATCCAGTGGCACTCACATCCGCGCCTTCGCTCCCCCTGAAGGGAGTGACATTAGATACGCCCTACGACATTGGCAAGGCTGTATCCGTTATAAAAACACACGATTCCCGTTTGACCGTACGTCTTGTCATGGATTCGGGAGTTCCCGTCGCAGACTACAAGAAAGCGGTCGACGCGCTTTCCCCCCACGCGAACATCATGGTCGAAGTCTTGGATTCCGAGGAGCTGAGCGACCACTCGGCCGATTGGATCAGAACGCGAACCGAGCAGGCCTTCAAGGCATTGGGCGACAAGGTCAGCATTTGGGAGATCGGCAACGAGCTCAATGGGGAATGGACCGGCTCCTCCCCCCGTGAGATCAACGCGAAGGCCAAAGCCGCCTACGATGTCGTGAAGAAACACGGCGGGAGGACGGCAATCACTCTCAACTATTGGTCTGGCTCCGACTGCTACACACACGATTGGGAATCGACCCTCTCGTACGCACGAACCCTGCGCAGCGACTTCAGCAAGATCGACTACGTCTTCCTCTCCGTCTATGAAACAGCCTGCACGCCGCGCCAACACCCGTCTGCACAGGACCTTTCCAAGACGCTTAAGTCTTTGGGCGAGTATTTCCCCAACGCGTACTTGGGGATCGGCGAAGTGGGCGCCCAGCGTCCCGAGGATGACGGGATCGCCGAGCCTGACTTCGCCGAGAAGAGCCGCCTGGCGAACTATTACTACGGCATGCACGGGCAGATGAAGAACAGCGTCGGCTCGCGGTACGCCGGAGGATACTTCTGGTGGTACTTCCGCCAGGACGCCGTCGACGCACCCGCCGCCCAATCGCTGTGGCCCAGCATTCGTGAACAACTGAAGAAGATGTGACCCCTTGACACAACTGAATATCGTTTCCGTTCCGCGGCCCGCGCATCCACTCGATGCCCGGGCCGCACGCGGAAAAGGGCGGCATCCGCGCCGAGCTTTGCGCCGCCTTCGAATTCTGCGGCGTCTGTCTCTCACGGAGCCGATGAGGCCCTGCCTTGCGCCCGAGCTCGCGTGATCCGTCTCGCGCGGGGCCGATACGCGCCGCCTATGCACCGAACCCCGCTCTCGTGCATAATTGAGCCATGACGATCAAGCGTGCGCCGAGTACAGCCAAGCGCGGAAGTGCGCGCGCCCGAATGCCTAGGTAACTCACAAAGCCCTTTTTCCGAACGCCGCATTCGCGACGCTGCCTTAGGACGTGAACAGTTGCCTCTTTCTCCCATGTTTCAACCTTCTCTCACAGCGCCCGTCACAGGGGGCTCCTCCGGCGAACGCAGCCACAGCCGCGCGCACACAACGGTTTCCTTCGAAGTCATGCCGCCCAGGCGCCCCGAGAACACGCCGGCCTTCTGGACCATGATCGACAGACTGCTGGCAGTTCAGCCAGATTTCGTCTCCGTCACCTACGGCGCGGGAGGGAAGAACCGGTTCAGCGCGCGAGACATCGTCACGCGACTGTCCCGCGACACCCCCGTCAATCCGATTGCCCATCTGACCTGCGTCGGAACGTCCGTGCGCACCGTCGAATCGGTGATAGAGGATTACCTCGACGCCGACGTCCGAACCTTTCTCGCCCTGCGCGGAGACCCGCCTGCCGACGATCCCGACTGGAGGCCGCCCCCGGGCGGCGTCTCGTCGGCCACCGAACTCGTAGCTCTCATCCGCAGCGTCGAGACGCGGCGCTGCGCGGCGAACGGGTCGGCGGCTCTGCGCGCGGCCGTGAGCCCGCTGACGATCTCGGTCGCCGCCTTCCCTTCGGGCAATCCCGCAGCCGGAACGAATCCCGAGCAGGAAGTCGAGCGCCTTCTGCTCAAGCAGGCCGCTGGCGCCAGCTTCGCCATCACCCAATTGTTCTGGGACGCGCAGACCTACATCTCCTTCGTCGACAAGGCCCGGCAGGCCGGCGTCTACATACCCATCCTCGCGGGCCTCCTCGTCCCCTCCGACCTTCGGAGGCTTTCGCGCACGTGCGATCTGACCGGAATAACGCCCCCCGATTCGCTCGTCGAGCGTTTGAGGGCGGCCGACAACGCCGAGACCGCCTCTCTCTGCGGCGTCGCCGAAGCCGCGCGCATCGCCCGGGAGGTCCTCGAATCCGGCGCGCCCGGACTGCACCTGTACACGTACAACAAACCCAAACCCGCCCTGGCCTTGCTCGAGCAGATCGGGCTCGTCGAGCCTGCCGAAAGCGTCGAGCCCTCTGCAAGCGTCAAGCCCTCCGAAAGCTAGGCCCGCCCCGCAACGCGACGTCGTCCGTCGACCGGCAGGCCCGCGACGCGAGCGGACCGTCAACCCCTATCAAACACCTGGAGAATCCTCATGACATCACCCCGCTTCCCCTCAGCGACAATCCTTGGGTACCCGAGGATCGGGCCTTCCCGCGAGCTCAAGCGCGCCGTCGAATCCTATTGGGCGGGGAAAATCGACGCGGACGAGCTGCGGAGCGCGGAGCGCGGCCTTCGCCTGGCGAGCTACAAGCGGCTGCGCGAGCTGGGCCTGACCGAGGCCGCCTCGATTCCCGAATCGTTCTCGCTCTACGATCAGGTCCTCGACGTCACGGTGCTCCTCGGCGCCATTCCCGAACGCTTTGCCGGGCGCACGGGATACGACCTTTACTTTTCCCTTGCCCGCGGCAACGACACGGCGCCGCCGCAGGAGATGACAAAGTGGTTCGACACGAACTACCACTACCTCGTCCCTGAAATCGGCCCCGAGACTCCTATCGGGCTGGCGGACCACGGCGTCGTCGAACGCTTCGCCGAAGCGCGGGAGGCGGGTTTCGACGTCCGCCCCACGCTGGTCGGCCCGGTGACGTACCTCGCGCTCGCCAAGGCGGCCGACGGCGCCCCGGCCGAGTTTTCGCCGCTGGACCGGCTTGACGACGTCGTCGACGCATACGCCGAGCTTTTGGGCGAGTTGGCCGCCGCGGGGGCCGAATGGGTGCAATTCGACGAGCCCACATTGACCTCTGACAACCTTCCGGCGGCGCGCAGCGACCTCATCGCCGCGGCGTTCCGGGCGTGGCAGCAGCTCGCCGCCGTCGACCCGCGCCCGAACATCCTCGTCACCACGCCTTACGGCGACGCCAGCCAGGCGATCCCCGCCCTGACCCAGACGGGAGTCGAGGCGATCCACGCCGCGGCCGGCCAGCTCGCGCCCTTCGCCGGATCCGGCGTCGACTTCTCCGAGGTCGTGCTCGTGGCCGGAGTGATCGACGGACGCAACATCTGGACGGCCGACCTCGGGCGGGCCGAGCGCTCCCTCCAAGCCCTCGAGCCCCTCGGCGCGGCGGGCGTGAGCGTTTCGACCACGACGTCCCTTCAGCACGTCCCGTACAACACCGAGGTGGAAAAATGGGACGACCCCGAGCTGGACGCGAACCTCCACGAGTGGCTGGCTTTCGCCGACCAGAAGGTGCGCGAGGTCGTCGTCCTGGCCGCGGGACTCACCGAGGGCTGGGGCACGATCGCCGACGAGGTCAGGCGGTCAGAGGACATCCTCGCCAGGCGCTCGCGCAGCGCCGGCGTCGTCCGCGAAGACGTGCGCGACAGGGTCGCGGCCGTCGACGAGTCGCTGCGAACCCGCGTCGAGTACGCCGAGCGCGAGCCGAAGCAGCGCGAGAGGCTTGGGCTTCCGCCGCTGCCGACGACGACGATCGGCTCCTTCCCCCAGACTCCGCAGATCCGCAAGACCCGTGCGGCCTTCAACCGCGGCGAAATCGACGAAGCGGGCTACCTCGAGGCTATCCGCGCGGAGATAGCCGACGTCATCGCCCTTCAGGAGGGCCTTGACGTGGACGTCCTCGTCCACGGAGAGCCGGAGCGCAACGACATGGTGCAGTACTTCGCCGAGCTGCTCGAGGGCTTCGCGGTCACGTCGCAGGGCTGGGTGCAGTCTTACGGCACGCGCTGCACACGCCCGTCGATCCTTTGGGGCGACGTCGCCCGCACCAAGCCGCTGACCACCGAGTGGACGGCCTACGCCCAATCCCTGACGGACCGTCCGGTCAAGGGAATGCTCACCGGCCCCGTCACAATCCTCGCGTGGTCTTTCGTGCGCGACGACCTTCCGATCGCCCAGGTGGCCGACCAGGTCGCCCTGGCGCTGCGCGACGAGATCGCCGACCTCCAGGCCGGCGGAGCCGCAATCATCCAGGTCGACGAGCCGGCGCTGCGCGAGCGGCTTCCGCTCGCCGAGGAGGAGCACGAGGCCTACCTCGCGTGGGCCGTCGGTTCCTTCCGCCTGGCCACCGCCGTCGCCGAGCCCTCGACGCAGATCCACACCCACCTGTGCTATTCGGAGTTCGGGCAGATCATCGACGCCATCGACGCCCTCGACGCCGACGTCACGTCGATCGAAGCCGCGCGCTCTCGCATGGAGATCCTTCCCGAGCTCGCCGAGCACGGCTACGTTCGCGGCATAGGCCCCGGCGTGTGGGACATCCACTCCCCGCGCGTTCCCTCGACAGAGGAGCTCACCGAGCTCATTGAGGCCGCCGTCGCGGCCATTCCGGCTTCCCGGGTGTGGGTCAACCCCGACTGCGGCCTGAAGACGAGAGCGTATCCGGAGACCAAGGCGACCCTCGAGAACCTCGTGAGCGCGGCAAAGGCCGTTCGAGGCCAGCTGAGCTGAGTCAGTCGCAGGCTGACTGCAAGAGCGAGGCGATATGTGGGTCGGGCGACGTTCGCGTTGCCCGACCCACGCGAGATTTCGGAGCCTTCGGCGTCAACTTCAAACGCGTCCGCTGCGTCGCCTTAAGCTGTTTCCACAGGCGCCTAGCCGATTCGAAACAGACCTTCGGCAGGACGGCGCGATCGCGACCAGCGGACAGCGGGGCAACTGTTGCCAGCGGGCAGCGGGGCGATTTTCATGAGGTTTGACCGTCAGCCCAAGCTTTGGCGCGACAGGCATGGAAGGGCCCACCGAGAGATCGAGGCCAACGTTCCGATCCACTCGGCCTCCATCGAGCGAGTCACCGGCCCAATCGAAGCCGCATATGCGCGCCAATCCCACGATTTCGAGAGGCTCCTGGCCGAGGGCCTTTCGCGTCCCAACCCAATTGTCACGCCTTACGGCCGCGACGCCCTGTACACGTGGCTCGTCGAAGCGCCGTCGGCCCGGAACGTTCTGCTGTGGCTCGCAGATCTGATTGAACCGGAGCGCATCGAGAACGCCGAATTTTCACGGCTCGGCGGAACCGGAATATGGGCGCTCACCGTCAAGCTTCCACGAAGTTGGCGCGCCTCATACAGGATTGCGACAAGCGCGGCGGATCCGAGCGATTCCCCCTGGAGAGCGGCTCGCGGATACGGGCCGGTGCGCGTGTCCGCGCTCGAATCGTCGAGCTTGGATCGACGTTCTTCCGAGGCCATGCGATCGACGGCGGGCGAGTTCTCGCTGGCCGCCGGTCCGGAGGCTCCTCCGGAGCTCTGGCGCTGCGACGTCGGGCACGAGGCCGATTGCTCGGACGCAGGGCGCCGCACCGGAGGCGAAGCCGCCGGTCAAGGAGAATGCACCCGGTCCGGAGACTTGCGTCCGCCACGCAGCCGCGGCGCACAAAAGGGCGGCGAGCTTGCGCTGCGAGGCGGCGTCGAACAGATCTCCGACGGTTGCGAGCGAGCATGGATCTATGTTCCCAAGGCCGACGTTCCCGATCTCGACCGCCCCACACCGCTGCTCCTGCTTTTCGACGGCGGCACGTGGGCGCGAGACATCGAACTCCCTCGGCTTCTCGACGCCGCAATCGCCTCCGGGGCCATTGCCCCGCTCCACGTGGCGATGCTCGACGCCGGCGGCGAGGGCGACCGGTGGGAAAGCCTCGGCGTTCCCTGCGGCCAGGTTGATGCCGTCCTCGATTGGCTGCTTCCCGAGCTTCGCAGCCGCTACAACGTGGCTCACGACGGCGAGAGCACCTGGGCGGCCGGGCAAAGCCTGGGCGGGCTGAGCGCCCTGTGGACGGCTGCTCTGTCCGAAGGGCAGGTTCGCCACGTCGTTGCCCAATCCCCTTCCCTGTGGCGCTTCGACCTGGCGGGCCCCTTGGCGGAAGCTCCTTGGGATTCGATTCGCATCGACGTCGGCGCGCTCGAGGGCACAGCGCATCTGGCGCACCGACTCGCTGCCCGGGTTCCCGGCATCGACGTCAAGGAATTTTGCGGCGGCCACGATTGGGCCTGCTGGCGCGCCGCGCTATTCTCCGCCCTCGCAGGCATGTGAACCCGCCCCCGGTGTCAGTCAGTACGCCCGGCCAGTCCCCGTGTATGACCAGGGCGTCCTAAGACCGCTCGCTGCACGGTTGGCGGCGCTGTCGCCTCCATCCCGGCGGCGACAGCGCAACACCGCGCTCACAGCACCATGGCTGCAATCCAACCGGCGGCGAGCAGCGGCAGGTTGAAGTGGAGGAAGGTCGGTATGACGGTGTCGCGCACGTGGTCGTGCTGGCCGTCGGCGTTGAGCCCCGCCGTCGGGCCGAGGGTCGAATCTGAGGCGGGAGACCCCGCATCGCCCAGAGCTCCTGCGGTGCCGATGATGGAAACCGTCGCGAGCGGCGAAAAGCCCAGGGACACGCACAACGGAACGTAGATCGCCGTGATGATCGGAAGGGTCGAGAACGACGAGCCGATCCCCATTGTGACAATGAGCCCCACTAGGAGCATGGCGAACGCGGCCATCGGCCGATTGTCCGCGAACACTTTGGCGATGTCGGCCACGAGGGGTTTGACGTCGCCAGTGGCCTCCATTACCGCGGCGAAGCCCTGGGCCGAAATCATGATGAACCCGATGACGGCCATCATCTTCATCCCTTGGGTGAAGACGTCGTCGGCGTCGCGCCAAGGCACCGCGCCCGTGACGAGGAAGACCATCAACCCCACGAGCGATCCGATGAGCAGACCGTCCGCTTCGGCTCCGGACGCCTTCATCCACAGCTGCACCCCGAAGCACGCAACGATTCCGACGAGCGACATGACGATGGGATAGGCGGATGGGCGAGCCTCCCCCTTTTCTTTCAACTCGTCAGAATCGCCGCCCGAGCCACTGGTGCGGCCCTTGCCGAACAAACCGGCCAAACCGCGCCTGCCCGCACCGGATTTGCCCGAGCCGCCCGCACCGGTTTGGCCGCCGGAGGCGCTGCCGTCCGAGCCGTCGTCGGCGATGACCGCGTCCAGTTCGGAGACGCCGCTGCCGACGGACTTCGATCCGTCGATCGCAATGTCGGCGTATTCGCGGGGCTTTCGATAGGAGAAGAAGACGGCGACGAGGAGGCCGGCGACCATTCCCAGCGCGGGAATCCCCATGGCCGCCATCACGTTGACGCCGTCGGTCCGCATTCCGGCTTTGCGGATGTTGCCAAGAAGAATGTCATTGAGGAAGATGCTGCCGAATCCGATCGGCAGATACATGTAGGTGGTCACCAAGCCGAAGGTCAAGACGCAGGCCACGAGCCTCCGGTCGATCCGCAGTTTGTTCATGACCGTCAAAAGCGGCGGAATGAGCAGCGGGATAAATGCGATGTGCACGGGAACGAGATTCTGGCTCATGATCGACATGGCGAGAATCCCGCCGAGCATCGTGTACTTCATGACGGTCAGCACGCGTTCGCGCGACGCGTTTTCCTCGCCGATCCGCGAGATGAGCGCGTCGGCAAGAAGTTTGGGAAGCCCCGAGTTGGCCACGGCCATCGCGAAGGCGCCGAGGAGGGCGTAGGAGAGGGCGATCTTCGCCCCGCCCGAGAGCCCCTCCTGAAAGGCGACCAGCGTTCCGTCCAGGCCGAGGCCGCCTAGCAATCCGCCTACGATTGCGCCGATGAAAAGGGCGACGACGACGTGGACGCGCACCAGCGAGAGGGCCAGCATGACAACCACGGCAATGAGAACGGAGTTGGTCAACATTGCCCAACTATAAAACACGGCGAGTCCCGCGTCCCCCCAATCGTCCGGCAAACGGACAAAGAGACGCATATTGCCCGTCAGACAACTAGCGTCCCGGAATTCCGTTCACTGCGCTGCCGACGGAGGGAATCACCGGCAAGGCCCGCCGTCGATGGGAAGCGGCGCCGTCGCGTTGAAAGGCCCGGCGATACTCGATCGGCGGCACTCCGACGGAGGCGACGAAATGTTTGCGCATGGACACGGCGCCGCCGAAGCCCACGCGGCTGGCGATCTGCTCGACGCCGAGCGCCGTCGTCTCCAGAAGCTCCTGCGCGGCCGCCACCCTGCGGGAGATGAGCCACCGAATCGGGGGCATCCCGGTCTCGGCGAGAAACCTCCGATGCAATGTGCGCGGCGACGTGTGTGCGCAATCGGCCATCGTCTGAGCCGTCCACGGGGCGGCGAGATCGCGCAGAATCGCCGCTCGCAGTTCTTCGCCCTCGCTCGCTCTCCCCTCGGTTTCACCCCTCAACGGAGGAATGAACTGAGCCTGGCCTCCCGGGCGGACCGCCGGCAGAACCATCGATCGGGCGACGGCGGCCGCTGCCGCCGATCCGCACTCTTGAGCCAGAATCGCCAGGCAGGCGTCGATTCCGGCGGCTACCCCCGCCGAGGTCCACAGCCGCCGTGCGGCGTCGTGCGTGTAGAGCACCTTCGGATCGACCCGCACCCTCTTATGCCGTCGTTGAAGCTCGTCGCAAAAACGCCAGTGGGTCGTTGCGTCGGCGCCGTCGAGCAAGCCGGTCGCCGCGAGGAGAAAGGCCCCTGTGCACAGGGAGGCGATGTGCGTTCCGGAGCTGTGAAGCCGAAGCACGAGGGCCGCGACGCGAACGACGTCGTCTCGGACGACGCCGGACCTGGCGGTGCCGGGACGAGCGGCGTCTTCCCGGGCGGCGGACGGGGCGACGCCGCCTCCGCCGGAGACGGCTCGGACGACGTCGGGATCGACCGCCCCGAGCGGGTCGGCGAATCCAGGAATGACAAGCAGATCGGAGCCGTCGGCCTCCTGGAGCGGAAGCGCCCGGATGCGCAGGCCTCCTTCCAGTTCGGGTTCGGGCGAAGGAGAGACCGCGGCGACGTCGTTGAGCGGCACTCCCCTGTCGCGCCGGTCGCCGCCGAAGACCTCGAGAGCGGCACAGAGGTCAAAGCCCCGCATCCCCGGCAAAAGGACCACTCGCACCTTCATGGCAGAATCTTATCGGCAGGCGGCATTCGTGCCACTGTCGGCCTCGCGTAGGCGCTGGTTTCCTTGAGCCATGGAAAGAAAGAACACAGCCCTCATCGTCATCGACGTTCAAAAAGGCTTCGACCACGGCGTCTACGGTCCGACCGCGAATCCGCACGCCGAGGCCAACGTCTCGCAGCTCATCGACGAATGGGCGGAGAGGCGGCTCGGCCCGCTCGTCGTCGTCCGCCATGACTCACCCAACCCGCTTTCTCCGCTCCACCCCGATTGTCCAGGCAACGAACTGAAGGAGGACGTCGCCCGAGCCGAGGCCGACCTCACGATCTCCAAGCACGTGAACTCGGCGTTCTACGGGAACCCCGATCTTCACGCGTGGCTTGGCCGTTCGCACATCGAGTCGCTCGTGCTCTGCGGAATCCAAACGAATATGTGCGTCGAGACGACGGCGCGGATGGCCGGCAACCTCGGGTACGACGTCACGGTCGCCTTCGACGCCACGCGAACGTTCGACATCGACGTCGAGGTCCCCGGCCTCGGACGGCTGCGGGAGAGCGCGGAAAACCTCATGCGGGCGACGGCGATGAACCTCGCCGCCGGAGGCTTCGCGAAGGTTCGCACGACGGCGGACATTCTGTCGCGGCTTTGACCGCGTAACCGCCTTCGGCCTTGGCCGCGCGTCCACGCCGTGAGCCGTCGCCTTTCGCAGCGCGCGGAGCTTGCTTCGCTGCGGGCACGTGCCGCGTGACGAAGTCTTCCATGCCGCGGTCGTCGGTCACGACGGCGGTCACGGTCGTTTTCTCCGCCGAGGGAATTCGGACCGACGTCCGAGCCCCGGACACGACCGTTTCGCCTCCGTCGGAGCGCTGGACATACCAATCGACATGGACGACCTTCCCGTCGGCGTCGGTCGAAGCCGAGGCGTCCAGTGACATCCGGTCTCCGTCGCGCTCAACCGCGATTGCGCCTGCGGGCCGCTCATTGTCCGCGCGATCGGCGGCGACCTGGAGCTCTTTACGGACCTGGGCGTCTCGGGCCTGGACGCCCTCGGCCCGGGCGCCTCCCGCTTTGTCATCCCGAGCCTTGGAGTTTCCGGTCTTGGCGGACCCCGACGAATCCGACTGGCCGCCAAAGCCTCCCAGGGCGTCCGCCACGGCCTGCGCTGTGGCCGAGTGGCCCGCTTGGGTCGGGTGGAAGCGTCCGTCGTTGAGAATGTCGTGAATCCACGATCCGTTCGATCCGCACAGCTCGTGCCCGTCGAACGCGGAAGCCGTGTCCGCAAACAGGAAGCCGTGACGCAGCGCGGCGGCCTTGAGGGCGGCGTCGAGCTCGTCGGTCTTCGCCGTCATCCACCGCTGATCCACCTTTTTCACGCCCTGACAGCGCCCCGGAATCGGCCCGCCCGTTCCGCCGCCGGCGGGAAAAATGCGCGGATAGCCCACTGCCACGACCGTCGCGCTCGGGGCTCGCGAGCGAATGTCTGCCGCGATCGAGTCGTAGCTGCGGACGCCTTCTTTCTTCGTCTTGCCTCGAAGAGCGTCGATGGCGGAATCGACTGGGCCGGTCACCGCCCGGTCGGTGCTGCAGGCGACGAACGGAAGGAGGCTCTTGCCTCCGATGCAGTCGCTGAGAACCCTGCTGAAGCCGGCGTCGTTGCCGCCGATCGCAAACGTCACGAGGCCCGTTGAGGCGTCGAGCCGCGAAAGCTGCGCCGGCTCTCCCCAGGCGGACTTGGCGTTGTAGAAGTCGCCGGTGCGGGCCCCGGAACAGGCTCCGAAGTCGAGTGTTTTGCCCGCCTGGCCGCTCACTCGGTGGGCGTACGCGGAAGACGAGCGGTGGCATCGGTTTCCATTCGCCTCGTCGGTCCCTTCGGCGTACGGAGGGACGCCCTCACCCGAGGCGTAGGAGTCCCCGAGGGCGACGTATTTCCCGGCGGGGACGGTCGCCGGCTTCGCGCGGGCCGCCGACGCCTGGTGGGAGGCCGACGTTTTGTGGGAGGCCGACGCCGCATCGCGGGCGACGCCGCCCGGATTGGCCTCCGCCGCGCCTTGCGCATCCGCGGCCAGGGCGAGGGCGCCGGATGGCGCAGATCCCTTGCCAGCCTGGCCGGCGCTGGCTTGCGCGCCAATCGCCGAGGCAACGAAGAAGGCCGACGCCGCAACGGCAACCTTGAGCCGAGACGGCGAGGCTCCGAGCCTAGACGGAAGGACGCTCCGTCTGGACGGCAGGCGCCCAAGCCCGAACGGGAAAGAGCCGCGCCAGGCCGGCCGACCGCTGCGTCGAAGCGACGGCCCCCCGTGCACGGCCCCGAGAGGACGCCCGTAGATTCCCGCATTCTCGAGGCGCCCCGCGAATTTTCGACGAGGAACTTGCGAGCCGCCGGATCTACGGGCGACACAGTCGGGCTCATCGGCGACGTCGTCGGTTCGACGCGCGATGCGTTCACGGATGCGCGCGAACAGATTCGATGAATGGGATGTGTTGGACATGGTGGGCTCCTCAAGCCTTCGGGGCCGCCCTTTGCCCGGACCTTTCAGCCGCCCGGACCGCCAAGCGGACCCTACCGATCAGTAGTCAATTATGAAGAGCATCCTTCGCGGATACGGCGACGTCAAGGCTTAGTTGCAGTTTTTAGTACCCGTCGCATGCGGGAGCCGCCGAAATTCAGTCCCGCCGCAATTCCATCCGTTTCTTCCGTCGCGCCTGGCTTTCCGATCGACAGGCTGAAGCGAGGCGAACCGGCGGGCTCGCGCACCGTCAAACCCGCCGGTTCACGATGGGGATCCGCAGAGCGGCCCTCCGAAACACCCGCTCAGAGGCGTTTGCCGGCCTCGGCCTTTTGCCGGATCCGAGCCTCAGACCCCCTTTTCGGCCTTAACGCAACCTTCCTTTTCGGCCTTAGCGCTGCCTTCCTCGTCGCGTTCCCCATCGCCCTCCTCTCCCAGCTTGGCCTCCAGCTGAGCGACGATTTCCTCGTGGGCCTTTTCGCTCAGCGTCACCTTGAACATGAAGGTGAGGGCCGAGAGGACGATGAAAGCGAGAGGAGCGTAGAACGCGGCCGTTTTGAATGTTTGGATGTTGCCCGCAGTGAGGTTGTCGGGGTCGGCCCCGTTGGTCATCGCGGCGGCGATCGCCACGAAGCCGACGATGCTGTTGGAAACCGCGCCCGCAATCTTGTCGAGCATCGGCCGTACGGAAAGCGTGACGGCCTCGTCTCGCTTTCCGGTCTTCAGCTGGCCGTACTCGACCGAGTCCGTCAGCGAAAGTATCGCCGTCATCTGAATGAAGGTCGCGGGGACGTAGAACAGCACGAGGGCAACGAATACAACGACGACGTTGCTCGAGAACAGGATGAAGAGCACGTACGCCGCAATGAGCATGCCCAGGCCGCCTAAGTAAAGACTGCGCCGAGGCACGCGACGGTTGATGAGCGGGTAGAGCGGCGTCGTGGCCAAGCCCGCGACGAAGGCGATGACGCCGACGATCGAATACTCGCTGGGCATCCTCAGAACGAATGTGAAGAGATAGAGCATGAATCCCGTGGTGGCCACATTGGCGACGGCGTAAAGCAGGTAGCTGAGCGCCACCCAAAGCAGCTGATCGTTCCGGGCGATCGCGACGAAGGCCTGCAACGGATTCGTGTTCTTCTTCGCCTTCGCCCGCAGCGCGCTCTCCTGCTCGGTGGTTCCGAAGGCGACCGCGAGCGCCGTGACGATGCCGAGGACGGCGATGATCGCCCCGAATGCCGTCCACCCCGCCTGGGTCTGCCCCGAGGAGCTCGCGAAGAGCCCGCTGAAGAAGCTGACGATCGGGATGACGACGACGGTGATTCCGTTGTAGCCCACCGCCCCCGTGAACATTCCCAAGGCAGTGAAGACTCCGCGCTCGTGCGATTCGGTCGACAGGGCGGGGATCATTCCCCAGTAGGAGATGTCGCGGATCGAGTAAAAGACGTCGAGCAGGATGAAGACGATGATGAAAACGACGATGAAAACGGTTTTGTTGACGTTTACGAGGCCGAACAGCCCGGTGAAGATCGCGAACATGAGGACCGAAGAGACGACGCCGCCGATCACTTGCCACGGGCGGAAGCGGCCGAAGCGCGTGTTGGTGTTGTCGATGAGGTTTCCGAGCAGGGGATCGAGGAAGATCTCCGCGATGCGGACGATGAAAACAAGGGCTGTGATTATGCCGATCAGCGCTTTCGCTTCGGACTTGCCGTAGTGAGAGAACAGGGTTTGGGCGGCGTAGTACGTGACGAAATAGGTGCTGAGCGCGTTGTAGAACGCCGCCTGCCCAAGGTTGCCCACAGCGTATGAGATTCGCTGGACGATTCTTCCCCGCGGGGCCCCCTTCGTGGTTGTAGTGGACATCTTCTTCTCCTTCGAAGAGCGGACCGCGGTCGACCGCGCCCCGCCGACAGACAATCGATTACCTATTCAGGTAAACAAAGATTACCTTAGTTTTAGCTGTCAATCTCCCATTTGTCCAGAAGAAAACCAACTCGTTGCGGCGCACACAGGATCAGGTTTACACTTGCAGCTAACCGGTTTACCTTAACGACAACGACGTGATGCACCACTGGAGGTAGATCCCAATGCCCACACCGTTCCCCGCCCCGTCTTCATTGCCCGCGCCTTTCCCGGCGTCGGCCTCCGCCCCGTCGGCTTCCAAGGCGAAATCCTCCTGGCTTGAGGACCCCGCCGTTTTCGCCGTCAATCGCCTGCCTTCCCACTCAGACCACGCATCGGACTCACCGACGCAGAGCCTGGCCGGCGCCTGGACGTTCCGCACCGTCCTGGCGAGCGAGATCGACGTCGAGAACCCTGAGTTCGCGAAAACCGACGGGCAAACGTCGAACTTCCGAACAATCGACGTCCCCTCGACCCTGGAAACCGAAGGGGGATGGCGCCCCGCCTACGTCAACATTCAGATGCCCTGGGACGGACACGAAGACCCTCAAGCGCCGAAGATCCCCAGACTCAACCACGCGGCCCTCTACCGCAGGGAGTTCCGATTGGACCCCGCCCTCGCCGAAGCCGCGAACGGCGGCAACGTCACGATTGCCTTTGAGGGATTTGCGACGGCCATATACGTGTGGCTCGACGGCGCCTTCGTCGGATACGCCGAAGACGGCTACACCCCGAGCGAGTTCGACGTCACCGGCATCCTGTTCGGGCGGGAGGGCGCCGACACCGACCCCTCTGCCGCGGACCACGTTCTGACCGTCGCCTGCTTCGAACACTCGAGCGCCTCATGGCTGGAGGACCAAGACTCGTGGCGTTTCCACGGCCTCTTCCGCGACGTCGTTTTGACCCGCAAACCTCGCACGCACCTCGACAATCTGCGCGTGAACGCCGATTACGACCACTTGGCCGGGGCCGGTTCGCTCAACATCGACGCCGCAGTCGCCGAGCCGAAGGAGCAGGGGAACATTCGGGCGGTCCTCACGGACGACGCCGGCGCCGTCGTGTGGCAATCGACGGCGCGGCAGCAGGGCCGCACCCGAATGTCCTCGGGCGATCTTCCTGGGATCAGGCCGTGGTCGGCCGAAGACCCGGCCCTGTACACGCTCACGTTGACGCTGACCAGGCCGGACGCCGCCTCGGACGCCGCGGCGTCCTCGGGCGAAGCCGTCTCCGACGTCGTCGAAACCGTTTCCCAGCGCATAGGATTCCGACGGTTCGCCGTCGAGGACGGAATCATGACTCTCAACGGGAAGAGAATCGTCTTCAAGGGCGTGAACCGGCACGAGTTTGACTGTCAAAAAGGCCGCACCCTCACGGAGCAGCAGATGATCGACGACATCGTCTTTTGCAAGCGCCACAACATCAACGCCATCCGCACGAGCCACTACCCCAACGACCGGCGTTTCTACGCGCTCGCCGACCGCTACGGCGTCTACCTCATCGACGAAGCCAATCTGGAGACCCACGGCTCGTGGAACGCCCCCGGCGACGTCGCAACGCCGGAAACCGCGATCCCCGGATCGCGCATTGAATGGGAAGGACCGTGCGTCGACCGCGTCGAATCTATGATCCACCGCGACTACAACCACCCGTCGGTCCTCATCTGGTCCCTGGGCAACGAATCCTACGGAGGCGAGGTGTTTCGAAGCATGTACCGCCGCGCCCACGAGCTCGACCCCGTCCGCCCGGTCCACTACGAGGGAGTCACCTGGAATCGCGAGTACGACGACGTCACCGACATAGAATCCCGCATGTACGCCCATCCGGAGGCGATTGAGGACTATGTCTCGCACTCCCCAAACAAGCCCTACATTTCGTGCGAGTACATGCACGCAATGGGGAACTCCGTCGGAGGCCTGTTCGAGTACACGGATCTGGAACGGTATCCGCATTACCAGGGCGGGTTCATCTGGGACCTCATCGACCAGGCCCTGTGGAAGGAGCACGGCGACGAAACCCAAGGCGAGCTTCGGGGCTGCTTGGAGTATGGAGGGGGATTCGCGGACCGCCCGTGCGACTACGAATTCTCCGGCGACGGCCTGCTGTTCGGCGACCGTTCAATCTCGCCGAAGGCGGCGGAGGTCAAACAGGTTTACTCCAACATCCGCCTTTTCCCCAGCCCCGCGGGCGTGCGCGTAGTCAATGACAATCTCTTCGCTTCAACCGCAAGCTGCGAGTTCGTCGCCAGCCTCCTCGCAGACGGCGTGAGCGTCTGGTCCCAAACGCACCGGTTCGACGTTCCGGCGGGGAACGCCGAAGACCTCCCCATCCCGTGGCCGAGCGCCGAGAGTCAGACGCCCGGCGTCGAACTCACCTACGACGTCGGCGTGCGCCTTGCCGAAGAGACTCTGTGGGCGCCGGCCGGGCACGAAATCGCCTTCGGCCAGCACACCGTGCGCGTCCCCGCGAAACCGGGGAAAGCAGCCAAGGAGACGCACGACGTCGGCGAGACGGCGCACGGCGTCGCGGCTGAGGCAGGGCTGGCGACCGCAGTTCCGTCGCCGGGAGACGAAAGGGGCGCTCCGCCGGCCGACGGAGCGCCAAGCCCCGCGGTCACCGTCGGGCGCTGGAACGTCGGCCTGCGAGGAGGATCGCGGGAGGCTCTGCTCTCGCGGACCCAGGGCGGGATCGTCTCGTGGACGAAAAGCGGCAGGGAGTACGTGCTGCGCCCGCCCAGAATCACGACGTTCAGGCCGCTGACCGACAACGACCGCGGCGCGGGCCACGGCTTCGACCGCGCGCGGTGGGCGGCGGCCGGTCGCTACGCGCGGTGCGTCGACGTCGCCGTCGACGCCTCCGAAGGGGGCGTCGCGGTCGCCTACGTCTATGAACTCGCCACTCCGGCCAGGAGCCGGGTCACCCTGCGCTATGCGATCGACTCGGACGTTCGCATACGCTTGACCGCCGACTATCCGGGCGAGGCGTACGCGCCCACGATCCCCGCCTTCGGCGTCGAGTGGGCTCTGCCCGGCGAGTTGAGGCATTTGCGCTACTACGGCTTGGGCCCCGAGGAAACCTATGCGGACCGCTCCTCGGGCGCCCGCCTGGGCGTGTGGGAGACGACCGCCGCAGGCGACTACGCCCCTTACCTCGTCCCCCAGGAGACGGGGAACCACCGGGGCGTGCGATGGGCCGAGATCACAGACGGCGCCGGAAGCGGAATGCGCGTCAGGCAGCATGTCGCCGACGGATCGGCGCTTGCTGCGGCCGACGCCAAAGGAGCGGCACCCAACACGGCCGACGCGGAGGGATCGACGCTCAACGTGTCTCTGCTCCCCTACTCTTCCGCGCAAATCGAGGAGGCCTCCCACCAGTGGGAGCTGGCCGATCCGTCGAGGACGCCCCTGACGCATTTGCGACTCCTCGCGGGGCAGATGGGCGTCGGAGGGGACGACTCGTGGGGGTCGCCCGTTCACGAGAAATACCACATCGCCGCTGACCGGCCGCTGCGGCTCGACGTCGATCTGGAGCTTATCTAAACTCCCCGGCCCCGGCGTGGGCCGGGCGGTCTGCCCGACCTCGGGATGCGGGCGGCCAAACGGCGGCACGGGGCCCGGCCGCGAGGCTACGGGGCCAGGGCACCGTGCCGCACCCTCCTTCACCCAGCGGGGGCGAAGCTGTCGCGAGCCACGAGCTTCGTCGACACGAGGACGTGGTGGCAGGAGGAGTATCGGCCGATGATCGAGTCCGAGAGAAGGAGAATGGCCGACTCCGCCAGCTCCGAGCAGTCGATGTCGAACGAGGTCAGCGTCGGCGAGGTGTATTGGCAGACCTCCTGGTTGTTGATGGAGACGACGGCGACGTCTTGAGGCACTCGGACGCCTGCGGCGTCGAGCGCCTGCAACGCGCCCACGGCCAGCGGGTCCGCGGCGACGAGGATCGCATCCGGCATGCGATCCTCGTTTTCCGCGATCAGCCGGGCAGTCAGGCCGCGGCCGTTCTCGACGGTGAAGGCGCCGCCGACGTATGAAAGCCCGTCGACGTCGAGGCCCAAACGCTGCGCCCAGTTCGAATACGCCAAATGGCGAAGCTCCTCGTCGTAAAAGTGCCGGCCCATGATGTGGCCCGTTCCGCCGACAAAGGCGATGCGACGACGGCCCGCCGCCATCAGCGCGTCAAGCCCGTCAAGCACGGTTTGCTGCAGATCCGGCCGCACCGAGTGGAACAGCCCCGGAGCCGGATTGATGTCGATGAACACGCCGTGCGGCAGTGCGCGGCTGAGGGCCGTGAAATCGTCGTCGGCCAGCGGCGCCGGGCCTATGGAGATGAAACCGTCGAATTTCTTGCCCGCGCCCACGAGGGAACGCGTGTCGGGAAACGGGGTGAGCTTCGTGTTGTGTTCGTCGGCTTTGGCTTTCAAGGCCTCGCGGATCTCAAAGAAATAGGCGTCCTGCAGCCCGCGCTCGGGGTCGATGTTGTCCAAGACGGCCACGTCCTGCGGAATTCCTACGCGACGCCCCTGCACGGAATACCCCATCTCGTTGCCCGCTTGAAGGATGCGCCTGCGCGTTTCTTCACGCACGGTGAACGTGGGGTCTCCTTTGAGAACCCGGGACACGGTGGCCTTCGAGTACCCTGTCGCAGCGGCGATGTCTGCGAGGCTGACCATGACGGTTGACCGCCTCCTTTTGAACGGGAAAACAAACGAACTTGAATGGAAAATCGTTTTCGCTGACCAATGTACCCATAGAAGCTGGGCAAACCCAAGAAATAAACGAGGAGCCCTCCGCCTTGGCGGAGGGCTCCTGAGATACGGCGCACCGGCCCAAGCCCGATGCTCACACTGAATAGTTTAAGATCCGTCAAGGCTTTGTGCGAGCCAGACTCTTGCCGGAGGCATCGGGCCAAGGGCCGTGGCCGAACTGCCGCGGTCAGACGGTCCGAGCGAGTTCTGCGAACACCCTTCCCACCGGGTCGCGGATGACGAGGTTTGCCCGCGAGTCGTATGGGGTGGGCGTGGCATTCATGAGCACAAGGCGGTCGCCGTCGTAGTAGTCGACGAGGCCGGCGGCCGGATACACGACAAGGCTCGTTCCGGCGACGATCAGCATGTCGGCGTCGGCGATCGCCCGAACCGCGCCCTCCAGAACGCCGCTGCCGAGCGTCTCCCCGTAAAAGACGATGTCGGGCCGAACGACGCAGTCGCATGAAGGGCAGCGGGGAACCGCTCCCGTCCGCGCCTCGTCGAGATCGGCGATCGAAAAACGCCGTCCGCAGCCCGTGCACAGCAGGCGCGACCAATTTCCGTGCAGTTCGAAAATCCGCTCGGATCCCGCCGACTGGTGCAGCCCGTCGATGTTCTGCGTGACGACGGCGGAAAGCGAGCCCCTCTTTTCGAGCTCCGCCAGAAACTTGTGCGCGGCATTCGGCGCGACTCCCTCGCGTGCGTTTTCCTGCGCAAACCACGCCCAATACGCTTGCGGGTGCGTCTCGAAGAAGTCGATGGACAAAACGCGCTCGATCGGGATTTCACGATCCTGATGGAAAAACCCTTTGGCGCCGCGAAAGTCCGGTATGCCGGACTCCGTCGAGACCCCGGCGCCGCCGAAGAAGACGATGCGATTAGATTGCCCGATCCATTGAGCCAGCTGGCGCCATTGACTGTCCATGTCACCAGCCTAAACCTTGGGGGGCCGCACCACAGCCGGTTTCGCGACGTCGGCCTTTTACGACGCAAGCTTTACGACGCAAGCTTTACGACGCAGGCCTTTCACGACGCCGTCCCGCGCCGCCCGGCCTTCGCACCGCCTGGCGAAGTCCGAACTTCGTGCGTTTCGTCTTTCTAGGCGGAACGTAACAGGTTAGAGGCTCCCGGATTCGCTAGGCTCATATCATGACGATTAAAGACGCAGCCACTGCTTCCGCCATCGCCCTGCGCTTGGAGCTTCTGGGAATTCCCGCTTTGGCACAGGTCGATCAGAGCGAGACGGACAGCCTCATGTCCCCGATATTGGCGCGCCAGCGCGAGCTTTCTCGCCGCCTGGCGCATCGCCCCTGCGCTGCCGATCAGCGCATCCAGAACTTCCTCGACTCCTACTTGGAAGGCGCCGCCGAAACTCCCCAGCTGCCGCGCTCCACTTTCGTGCTCGACCAGCCCGGTCTGGCTCGCGCGCTATCGCTCCCGGCGGATTCCACGAGCTTCGTCTCCGACTACGTCGAGAGCTACAAAGTGCTGGGAGGCGTCCTGCACAACCCTCGAAACGACCGCCGCACAACGGCCGGCGTCTTCCACGTCGCCGAAGGCGGCCTTCCCATCCCGGATGACAAGATCGCCGTGGACCGTGACGTCTTCGCGCGGCTGTTGGCCCACGCGGTCGACGCGCCGGACGACCTGCTGACCCTGCCGTGGGCATCGACCCGCGCCGAGCCCGCCCGCTGCTTTGTCTCGCTGCTGCTGCGTCCCATCGTCGTCCCCGAGGTTCCCGGCTTCTCTGCCGAACGGTCGATGGAGATCCGCTTCATCGCCCCGGGCGGTCTCGTCTCGAATCTCGACTTCGTCGAGGGAATCTTCGGCAACGGCGGCGACCCCTATCTTCCCGAGAACGACGCCTCGCTCGCGCCGGAGTCATGGACCGGCCATACCGGCTGCGTCGTCCTCGCGCCGCATCTGACGAAGCTGACCAAGAAGGAGCTGGGCCTGCCCTCGTGGGAGGATGCCACCGAACGCCAGCGCCGCGACGGCCAGTGCTGGAAAGACGAGAACGAGCTTTACAACGGAGGCAAGGCATTCAAGTGCGTGGCGCGGGACGAGCGCGGCGTCATCGTCACCGTCGTAGCGGACAACTACTTCGGCTACTGCAAGAAGGAAGTGAAAACACAGATCGGCTACTCGGCGAACCTCTTCGGCTGCGTCGAGGAGGAGCACGCCGGCGGCGCCATCGCCTACCCGCGCTACAACCTGGGTCAAGAGTTCACCGACGTCCACACGCCCGAGGGCCTGACCCTTGAACACGTTGTGGAAAGCAACCCGGGCCGCTTCGAGGTGCGCGAGGACGGCTCGGCCGTCGCCGTCGAGGACCCAACAGTGGTGCTGGTGCCCGGCGGGGCCCGCTACTCCATGCGCAGCCAGACGATCGCGTGGACGCGGCCCGACGGCGGGGAATCCTCGATTCGGCTGCTCGTGGGCAACACCTACGTGGCACCCGGAGGCTATCGGGTGCACGCCAAGCACCGCGAGGGCGACGCCACCCAGTGGCATCTGGTGGGCACGGCTCCATGGTCGACCCAGGCGCACAAGCCCGCCACAGTTTCAGGCGGCGGAAAGTCAGAGATATCCAAGTCTCTCCTCGACGCCTTCGTATTCGGCGAAGCCTACGTCGGCGACGTCGACGAAGATTTCGACACCGTCCAGAGAATCCTCGACGGCAACTACGCCGACCGCTTCGTCGACCCGGCGAACAAGAGCGAGCATCACCGCTCGATCCTTTCCGAGCGTCGCTCGCTGGGAAGCGTGATCAAGCTGTTGACGCCGTCGTCTATGTACACCGACGAATACAACGCCTTCCTCGAATCCATCCCGGACCACATCAAGGAGCTTATTTTCACTGTCAAGCGCTTCTACCAGCCCAGCTGGGGCAAGGACTGGCGCAGCCACTTTTCCGTGGGAATCATCAACGGCCGCAAGGGAAATTCGCTGCGACTGGACGGCGAAGTCATCAAAGTCAACATGCTGCGCGTGGGCTTCGAAAACGACGGAGCCTGGCGCCTCCTTTCTCTGCGTCCGGATTTCTCGCCCGCCGCGAAGGTTCAGACCGAGGATGACATCACCGCCTCGATCGTCGCACCCGGAGGGCTCGAATCGACGCCGGATTCCGAGCTTTCACGCAAGTTCGTGGCCAATTGCGAGAGCCTGCTCTTCCAGCGGCCCGACGACGCGATCGTGCGCGGTTACGACAAGCAGACCGAATCTGACATGTCCGCCCCCGACGCCGACCTCTTCATCTCGAATTTCCAGCCGCTGACGCCCGACGACGCCCGGGCAATGGCCGCGGACGCCCCCGGGCTGTCACATTTCACCGAGCCCATGCAAAACCTGGTCAACCGCGCGGCGAAACTGCCGAAGGCCGATGACCCCGCCAAGGAAACCTACTGGGTTTGCACGGCGAACCCGCGCCTGGTGAACGGGGTGCCCACCAAGAATCCGCGCTATCTCCAGGTCCGCCCGGACATCGCCAATCCGAAGGACGTGGCGCTGGCGGATCTGTCCAACCACCTCTTCCGCGACGTTCCGCTGGACAAGCCGCTGCGCCACAGCGTCGACGTCGTCGCCGCGGGGCGCCGCAACAACCCGCCCGAAGAAGGCGTGCCGCCGCTGTGCGCGTATAATCCCCTCCATTACATGGAGCTTCCCGAGCTGTTCATGGAGTTCATCTCGTCCATGACCGGGAAGTCCCCCTCGACGACCGGCGCCGGAAGCGAGGGCGCCCTGACCAAGGCCCCGTTCAACGCCTTGCCGGCCATATACGACCTCAACGCCGCGCTGCTGTCTTACGCCCTCAGCGGCTACGACGGCTGGCTGTCCTCCGCCGGCTACATCGGCCCGAAGGTCAAGGTGGCGCATGACATCTCCCTGCTCATCCCCGAAATTTTCTCGCGAATGAGCGTCGAGGAGCGCAACGCCCGCAATCTCGTCAAGCGGGGCTTTCTCGAGAAGATCGAGGACTTCGAATACGAGGGCCGCACAGTTCACGCCTCCCGCCTCGGCTACCGCATGAACCGGGCATTCGCCTCGACCTTCTTCGGCCGGATCTTCCTGCACCCCGACATCGTCTTCACCGAGGAGATGCTGCGCCCCGAGCTGCAGGACGAGGCGATCTTCGCCGACTCGGTGGACGTCATCGTCACCACCCACAAGGTTGTGGCGGAGCACTACCGGGCCGACGGCTCCATCGAGTGGGCCGTGCCGCCGCTGCGGGCCCTGCTGGAGATCATGATCGACGGCGTCTCGCGCGAGGGCTGGAATTTGGCGAGCCCGGAGTTCCGCGCACAGTTCGAGCGCGAGAACATTCTGAACTCGGCCTGGTATTCCGAGCGTCTGGACGCCAAGGCGGCCCGCGACGCACGGCAGGCTCGAGAGGCGATCGAAGCCCTTGCCCGTTTCTACAAGGGCGAGAACAACGAGGAAGTCATCGAACGTTTAGGGCTTGACGAGCGCTTGGCGGCGGCCCGCGCTTGGCTGGAAGAGGTCACTTCGCAGGCCTATCGCGACCACCTCGTCGGCAGCCTCGGCCTCCAGCCTTCGCTGGCCTGAGACCAAGGGTCGACGTCGAAGTTTCGCCATCCATCGCGGCCAGGATATAACGGGCGGGCAAAGCGGGCGCCAAGCCTCGCCTGACGCACAACATACACCCCGGCAAACGGCAAGCCCCGGGCGCCGCGCAAGCCTCAGCGGCGAGCGCGGCGCCCGAGCCAAAGCTTTACGCCCCGAGGCTTTCGGCTTGCCTTTCGGATCCCTCTCCATTCGAGATTTGCGCATCTACGCCGGCGTTCTGGGAGAAAGCACCTCTTCACCGCCGCGACAAATCGGGCCTTGAGGTCGCCGTCGCCTTGAGGCAGGGCACTCACCAAGATGCGACGTTTTCTGTGATTTGCTGCTGCCAAGCGGCTTGCGTAAGGAAGTCGGCATGGACGATGGCCACACCTCGATCCCCTACTAGGTCGCAGACAATACGGACTTCGACTTCAAGGAGATGTCTGCTAATCAGAAGAGTCTTCCGAAAGAGACGCAGAAAGTTCGGTTTTCAACCACTCCACAGCGGATGGTTGGTCTTCTGGGTTGACGGAATGGCGATTGGTCCAGATCACTGCATTGCCAACCTGTCTATTGAATGACGCAGCGGCCTCTACGCGCTTCCATTGACTGCCCGTCAGCCCTTTCAACGTCGCCAAAGTCTTCACTAACGCACGCGCATCGTCATAAGACTCCGACTGTTCCAGAGCAAAGATCAGCATGTCGGCAATGAAATCAGAAGTTTGACCATTCGAAGCGAGCCACTGAAGGACAGCGTCGGCTATCCCTGCGGGTTTCGCAACGTCTTTTGGTTCCAATGCCTGCTGATGAGCCAGAAAACCGAGCGGCACCTCATCCTTTGCGTATCTGATCCACAAAACCGGCAATTTGCGCCCCAGCGCGTACCCAATCTCCTGTTGAGCCCAGACGCTCTTGGAATAGCCGCTGGTTGCCACACACACAAGAGCGATGCTGTCGCATAAATGCTTCCGTATCGTTTCAACCCAGTCTGCACCTGGATTGATGTTGTGCTTGGCCATAACCGAGCCGATATGCAATTCCGAAAGCGCGTTATGCAATTGATCTGTGATCCGTTCTCCTTCGTCATCTTCGACGTAACTGAGAAACAGCTTCAGTTCTTCCATCAGCACTGCCCTCCCGAAGAACCGCTCTGCGTAGAAGCACCCCAGTCTCGATTCGCGAGTCCTTTGACTATCAGGCCAGCAAGATCAGAAGCGCGTTGCGTCGTCATCATTCTGACTCTGTCGGTTTCCTCCAATCCTGTAAGACTGACGTCGTAGCTGCCGAGAATCTCGTCGATCGCCGATTTGTACTGAGAATTCGCCTCGATCGCGGCAATCGACTCGCGCGCAATCGGAAGCTTTGCCTCGGGACTGAGCAAACTCGCGAGAACAGCCGCAGCCCCGCCAAAACCACCGGCAATAAAAAGAGGTTGTCCTGCTCTCACCGCATAAAGTGCTTCCTCCACGATCCCGGGGAGACGGCCCGAGTAACCTTTCGGATTCAAGCTTGATCGAGGCGTGGTTTTCCCACCGATGACAAGCCTGGCGTTGCAGTGCTCAGGCAGGCGTTTTCGAATTTGTGTCAACGCCATCGAAGTCTCCTCTGCAGTGCGATTCTCCCACGCCGACGATTCTGTAACGTCTTGTGCAATGCCACGCTCGTCAAGAACCTGAATTCGTCCAGTGGAAGCGAACGTGTCGGCTGCGTCTGCCAGCCGCTTAAGAACGTCCGCTGTCAGAACACTGGTGCACGGGACGGTTAATTCGAACATTCGACCAGGGTGAAGACTCTCAACATTCTCAACGCTGGTCCCATTGTGGCGATGCCGCTCCAATTTCGCGGTCTCGATATAGCGTCTCACGGTGTCGAGAACGGGAGTGGCGAGATCGGGAGCATGCGTGCCAGGCGCACCGGCATAGGTGATTCCGCCGCCGGCTAAAAGCACCATCTGTGCAACCTCCGCAACAGCGAGCTGGAGATGGCCTGGTTGCAGCCCCAGGGCCTCCAAGTCTTCATTCCTAGCCATGGATATTCCGAGCATAAGGCCGCTGAGCGGACGTTGAAGAGCCAGATTGGGCGTGTGGAGCGTCGGTTCTCCATCACCGTGAGTGCCCCCGGCAGCGAAGAAAGTCCGAGGCGTAAGCAGATGAACGTGTTTTCTCTCATACCCCGAAAGAACGCATAAGTCAACCATGACCTCGTGTTCGGGAGGAAGAAGGGGAGGATCGGGATGCAAAAGCCAAAGATGAGTGTCATCAGGGAATCTTTGCTTGTGCTCGGCGAGGAAAGCCGTAAGCATCAAAGGCTCGGGAGCACGGGCGGGTGCAGCGTCGAAGCCGATGCTATTGGAGTTTTTCATTCTTTTCGCTTCGATGCCAACCTCGCATCCTTGCGCAAAGCCTGCCTCCTTCTCGCATTCGACAGCGAAAGGAATGTCTTGATGAAACCAAAGAGCACGCTTGAGAGTCTCATCGACCAGGCGATTGAGCGCAGAGACAATAACGGCATCTCCCTCGTGCACTTGCCGAGCATCGGTTTTATCAATGTCAGACTCGCGAAAAGCGACAGTTGGGACATGGTCAAGAAGAAAAGAGCCACGCTGCTCGCCATTGGAAAGCGCACTTAGACAGACGATGGGCATATCCGCTTTCTTCGCCTCGAGAACTTCCCACTGCGTCCATTCGCGGCTCGCATATGCATCTGTTCGCACCATAAGCAGCGCACTTCTTCGAGCGCGCTCACGGATTTCGCTGTCCCAATCAACTCCTGCTTGAAGGTCGTGAACATCGACGAAAGTTGCCAGTTTCGTCTTTTTTGCCACAGCCTCAACCTTGGCGACGGGGCCTGTGGGCATCGTTCCAAATTGATCTTCGCGGGGAGCGTCCGAGCGGGCGTGTGAAACGAATATTGTCAAACGATCGGACAACTTTGAGTCACGAAGAAGACCTTGGATAACTGCCTGCCCGAGATCTCTCGCCAATTCTCCTTTCGCGGCAGGGAAAGACTCCTCACTAGAGGTTCGAAGACACTCAATGTATCCCTGGTTGACGCCTTGCCTCCCCATGAGACGGCCAACAATGGGAGCATTTGAATAGTCGGGCGAAACAGCAGGAAGAACAGGCAAAATAAGAGTTTGTGTCTTCTTGTCTGCATTCATTTCACGGAGTCTTACGGCACTTTCGAGGTATCGAGCCCACGGTGAGCCGACGTCCAAGGACGCTTGTACGAGATTCCTGCCAACAACCGGCAGCACAACACAAAACGGCGCGTTTTCTGACTGCGCCGAGAATCGTTCCTCTCCTATAATTCCATTGGGCGTGACGATCGGAAGAAGATTACCATTTCCGCCTGGCATAGGGAGCGAGCGGCCATACACTTCGACAGCGCTGCCCGCCAACCCTGAAAAAGAATCGGAGTGATAGTGCTCAAAAAGCGTGGAACAAACATCGGCACCGTCTAAGTCGTTCGGATGCCACACGACGAAAACATCCAAAACCGCAGCCGAAGGGGCATCGCGACGAACGCTTTGGGATCCGGAATGCTTGAGACTCATAACAGAAATAATAGTAAGTAATAGAGCATTTAGCAGGAGTAATTACGTGATCTAATTTCGCGCGTTCAAGAGCGCTGCCGGAATCTTCTTAGACCAGGAGAAGCCTGATTCATCCGGCAGTTCAAACGAGAAGCGCGTCGTCGGGGCGTGGGAAAGGCCCGGACCGCAGCGGGTCCGGGCCTTTGTTTGTGGCGGGGGCAGGATTTGAACCTACGACCTCCGGTTTTCATGTGCGGTTTATCGATCTTGATGGCGAGTTCTGTCTCGTCGCTTGAATTGTGGGACTCTTGGGCGAAGCGTTCACATTCCGGCAGATGATGTTGGAATATGAGCGTAAAGAGATTGTCGAGGTGGCCTGTCCCGTCAGCGTGGGCCGAGCCTGTTGCCGAGTGGGAGCTATTTCTCCTTGCAGGAGGCAGATCGAACAGCACTGTTTTTGGTCGGACACAGCATATTCGGACTTTTGCCCGAGCGTGCAGAGTCACTCCGGAGCGGGTGACGGAGCAGATGATTCTGCGATGGTCCGGCGCGAAGAAATGGAAACCGGAAACTCGGCACAGTTACTACGTGTCGTTTAGAAGCTTTTTCGGTTTTTGGTCGAAACGTATCGGGTTTGCTGATCCAGCAGCAAATCTTCCGAGCGTTAGGAGGATCATTCCTCCGCCACGTCCTGCCCCGGATGCTGTGGTGTTAAAGGCTGTGAGCGAGATTCCGCCGCGTGAGGCGCTGATTCTCCGCTTGGCGGCATTTATGGGGCTTCGGTGCACTGAGATTGCAGCAGTTTCTGCCCCTGACCTCATTGAAGACTTATTCGGCCCAGCGCTCGTCGTCCACGGGAAAGGCGGGCGGCTCAGAACTGTCCCCGTTCCCGCTCACCTGCATGGCGATCTCGTCGCCGGGTTCAAGCACAATGGTTTCTGGCTATTTCCAGGGAAAGATAACGGACATTTATCGGCTCGGTGGATTTCAAAACTCGGCGGCCGTTGTCTGCCGCAGGGTTGGACGATGCACACGCTAAGGCACAGGTTCGCGACGAAGGCCTACCGGACGGATCACGATCTTATCGCTGTGCAGCGTCTTCTTGGACACGCGAGTATTGAAACGACACAGCGCTATGTGGAACCGGTCAACAATGCCATGCGAAGGGCTGTCGAGGGGGCACAATAAGGGTGTAAAGAGACGATTGGGAGGAGAGTTTTCAATGTCTCAACCATCATCTATAGAGGTCCAGCGTCGTCTGTTCATCTTTTTCGTCGTCGTTGCTGTTTTGGCGGTGGTTTTGTTGGTGTATGACTGGGTCCGCGACGCCGACGGTGCAGACGATC
>ERZ772964.72-NODE-72-length-54967-cov-8.16503_pt1 | contig 54967 bp, 47 predicted proteins | sample MGYA00580675_ERZ772964 | MGnify/ENA primary metagenome ERZ772964 (study PRJEB29015, sample SAMEA2737941) | human oral metagenome | biome: human oral; feature: human-associated habitat; material: dental | place: China | collected 2139 ... | reverse complement strand
GGGCCGTGCGCGCCGGCGTCGACTACGTCGCCCACGCCTCCTTCATCACCGCGGATGGTCGCAGCGAGTTCGACCCGGCCCTGGCCGACGAGATGGCGCGCGCCGGTGTGCACGTCGATTGCACCATCACCCCCGACATGCCGCGGATGCTCCGGCGCGATGACTCCTACGCTCCGCCCGCTCGCCGGCTGTGGGAGCACGGCGTGCGGATCGTCGCCGGGCACGACGCCGGCATTCCCGGGGTGCCGCAGCGCGGTTACGTCGGCGGGTTGGAGGCGCTGGAGTGGGTCGGTCTTCCTCGTACCGAGGTCATCCTCGCGGCGACGTCGCGGGCGGCGGCGGCCATCGGCCGCGCCGGGGTCACCGGGGTGCTGGCCGAGGGGTTCGAGGCCGACATCATCGCTGTGGCGGGGGACCCGCGTGAGGGGCTGGGGGTGCTGCGCGACCTCACCCTCGTCGTCACGCGCGGCCGCGAGTTCGTTCCCGACCGGCTCGAGGGTGTGCCCGTGCTGGTGGACGATTCATTGGGCGGTCTGGGCCCGATCGGTCCCGCGGCCACACTGCGGGTGTGGCGCGAGCGCGCCGTGCGGCGCCGACGGCACCCACAGGTGTGAGTGCGAAGCCGCGGCCGATGCGGGTTTCAGGAGGTCTCGGATGCGTCTTCCGGGAAGGCGAAGAGTCGGACGCGGTTCGAGACGCGGTTCGAGACGCGGTTCGAGACGCGGTTCGATGAAGTCGATGAGTCGACCGTCTGGACGACCAGTGTCGCTCCCGGAGTGCTCAGGGCGGTGATGCCCGACTGGCGGAGGGAGGAGGAGAACAGGCGGTCCTGCTCGAGGTCGTAGAGCTGGGAGTTGAAGGTGTCGGAGTCGGAAGCGGAGTGAACCGTCGCAGCGTCCACCGGATACGACACGCCCGCACCGCCGTCCCCCGGAACGATGGTCAGACGATTCTCGACGGCGTCGCCCGTCGCATGGGTTGTGATGCCGACTCTCGCGGCCGCCAGGCCCGGCGTGTGCGCGGCGTCTGTGACGTCGCCCGTCGCCGGGTCGAAGACCGCGGCGACCATACTCGGGGACGTGGCGTCGGACTGGTGCGCGTCCTTCTGCTGCTCCCACTGGGTGTCCTCCGGAGGGGGCGGGACGGTGACGAGGAGACCCGATGCCAGGCTCGCCTGCCTGTTGAGGGCCACCGCGGCGCCCAGGTCCGTGCGGGTGGTATCCGCGTCGTCGACTCCGGCGAGCGCGTCGAGGCTGACGGCCTGGGCTCCGCCGTCGGTGAGGACGGCGGCCCAGCCGGAGTTCGATAGTCCCCTCCAGAACTGGGGCGTCAGGACATTCACGATTGTTCGCGTCGCCGACGGGTCCGACTGCGGGGCCAGTATGAGCTTTGCCGTTGACACGGCGGCGCTCCTCTCCTGCCCGAGCCCGTTGGACCTGTAGGCGAAGGCCAGAATGAAGGAGGAATGACCGGCCGTGCCCGAGTAGTCAATAGAGGACGAGAACGCCTGCGGCAGTGTCCACAGTCGCGAGCCGTCCTCCAGGCTGTAGACGTCGTACCCGTCCAGGACGGCACTGTCGGTGAGCTGGAGCCGTTGGTGGTGGACATCACCCCTGTCATTCAGACGGTCCAGAACGACCTGACCGCAGATGGTGTCCAGGACGACGGTCCTCTGCTCGGGGAGGCGATCGAAAAAAGCCCCGGGTCCGGGCAGGTGCACGGCCACGTACCGCCGGTCGGGGCTCGTGATGAGACAGGGTGAGCTGCTGACGGCGGGTTCGCTCTCGTACTCGGTGCCGTAGTCGTCGCACTGCGGATCGACTTGCGTGCGGAACTCCCAGGACACCGAGCCGTCGCCGGGGTCGAGGCCCTGGACGCCGTCGGAGGAGAGGATGACGGGGCCCGCTGCGCCGGCCACGATGTCCTGGAGCGAGGAGACGTCCAGCGTCCAGGCCGGGTCGGGGGCGAAGCTGGTCGGAACGACCGGCTGGTCCTGGGCCGGAGCCTTCGAGGCTGTGAAGACGTCGTTCGATCCCGAGTACTCCTGCCCCACGGCGACGGTCCCCGCCAGCGCGAGCACCGGGGTGAGAACGGCCGCCCACCAGGCGGGTCGTTCCCGCCTGCTGAGGATGAGGGGCTCGGTGCTGGAGACCGGGCGCAGAACGTTGAGCAGTGCGGTGGCGGCGGCTGCCAGAGCCAGAGCGATCGGCACGAGAGCGACGAGGAGGATCTCCGTCACACCACCCCCGGTGGTGCTGACGACCGTGCTCCATCGGCGTACGGAGGCTGCGGCGGCCCATCCGCCGAGTCCCAGGGCGACGACCGCCAGTGCGAGATGCAGTCTCATGGTGACCCGGCGCCCGACGGTCGAGGACTTATCCCATTCCTCCAGCTCCTGCAGGTATCGGTTCGCTCGGCTGAGCAGCCAGGCGGCGATGATCCCGGCGCTGCTGCGATAGGTGATGTCCGCGGGAAGGTCGGGAAGGCCTTCTGCGCCCGTTCCGTTCTCTACGGGGACGATGTCGAGGCCGGGGTGCTCGGGCCAGAGCAGCCTGGCGGCGACGGCGCCGACCAGAAGCACGAGTGCGCCCACGAGGAGAGTGCGCAGAGCGCGACGGACGCAGGGTATTCGCGAGCGCAGACGGGACGCCAGGGGACGATGATCGGGAACCATGCCTGGAAGTATGGCGTGGGTGCTGGCGCGGGAGGGAGTGTTCGCCATCGTGATTATCACGGAACGATGAAAGCCGGGGGATCCGCCCGACTGTGGCGGTGCGGTTGCCCGTCGCGCGCGTCGGGCATGATGGAGCCATGCGTGATCTGTCCCACCCCACTGAGCCCTGCTGCGCGGTCCAGGACCGCATGGCCGCTGAAACCGCCGCCCGCGCCGCCGCTGCGGTCCCCGCCGCTGCCCTGTCCGAGGGGGATGGCGCTCCGCCTCTCCTGCGGGCCGCCCTGGCCGAGACGGTCGATGAGCTCGCCGGTGAGATCGTCGACCTTTCCCGTGATATTCACTCCCACCCCGAGGTCGGCTATGCCGAGCACCATGCGGTGGCCGCTGTCGCCGGGCTCCTGCGCGCCCACGGCGTGGAGCCGACCGTCGGCGTCTACGGCATGGACACCGCTCTGCGGGCTGTGGCCGGCCCGACGACGCGGGCCGACCCCGGGCCGGTGGTCTCCGCCCCGGTCTGCGATACCGCTGCCCGCGTCGCCGTACCGGCCGACTCCGCGCCGGCCGCGCCCTCATCGGATCCCATTCCCGTCATCGCCATCCTCGCCGAGTACGACGCCCTGCCCGGCATCGGCCTGCTGCGCCAGCAGATCCTTCCCATGGACCGGCTCCACGCCGTCGTCGTCGACGGCGGACGGGTCCCCAACGTCGTTCCCGAGCGCAGCGAGCTGAACATCTTCGTGCGCTCGAAGTACCCCGAGACCCTCAAGGATCTGGTCGGGCGCGTCGAGGATGTCCTGCGCGGAGCCGCGCTCATGACCGGCACCGGTCTGGAGATCATCACCCCGCCCTACACCAACGAGATGCCGGTGCGCTCCAACGGGCCCCTGGGGCGGTCCTGGGTCCGCTCCCAGCGTGAGCGCGGCCGGGACCCGCTGCCGGCCGGCGTCGTGTCCGAGACGATCGCGGCGGGCACCGACTTCGGCAACGTCTCTCAGCGTCTGCCGGGCATTCACCCGCTCATCAAGGTCACCGATCGCACCGGCGTCGCCCTGCACACGCGCGAGATGGAGCGGGCGGCCGGGGGCGCCACCGGAGACGCGGCGGCCGTGGACGGCGCGTACGGCCTGGCGGCCGTCGCCCTGGACTGGCTGCACGACGGCGGTTTCCGTCGGGCTGTGCGAACCGATTTCGAGGCCGGCGGCACCGTCGACGTCGAGCACTTCTGGCAGGAGTGACGCGCGGCCGCAGCCTCTGCTGCTCGAGCGATCGGCGGGCCCGAGGCACGTGCGGTGAGCTTCTTGCTCACCGTATGAATGACAACTACAATTACCACGTGGGCTTCGAGCCGAGCGCTTTCAAACACGGTGTCGGCCGTGATGATATCGACCATGCCCTGTCCAATCCGATTGTGATCCACTACTACGAGGGTTACGTCATGGTGATCGGGCCGAGCCGCTCGGGGGACCTGCTTGAGGTCGCGGTTAACGTGAGCGGTCGGGTTTTCCACGCGATGAAGGCACGGCCGAAATACCTCAGGAGGCGATGAGATGCGAGGCAATGACGACATGCTCCGGGAGATCGAGTCCGACGGCGCCGCCCCGGTGGCCTCCACGGACGCACCCGACCTCATGGCGATCACACTGGCGCAGCTCCGGCTCGCCACGGCGGAGGCCGAGCTCGACGAGGCGGTCGCCCGCGCCCGGGAGAATGGCCGCTCGTGGCAGCAGATCGGCGATATCCTCGGCATGACGCGCCAGGGCGTCAATAAGAGGTTCAGCGCCGCCTGAGGCCGGCGGCACCGTCGACGTCGAGCACTTCTGGCAGGAGTGACGCGCGGCCACTCAGGCGAGGGCGAGCATCCACGCCAGCCAGGCGCCGGCTCCCAGGTAGGGGCCGAAGGCGATGTGCTGCTTGAGTTTCGCCCGGCGTAGCAGCAGGAGGACGACGCTGGCCAGCCCTCCGAGGAGGAATCCCAGCATGAGGCCGGTGATGGGCGTCCACGGGTCGAGTTGCCCGAGCCATGCGGAGCACAGCGTGCAGAGCTTGACGTCGCCGAATCCGAGCCCGGTTCGCAGCAGGTGCATGGTCAGCATGACGGCGCCGATTCCGAGCGCGATGATCCCGGCCCGCCCGGCGGGCCACGTCGCCCGCCCGGTGGACGCGCCGACGGCCAGGTCCACTCCCAGGCGCGTTGCGGTGGCGACGGCCAGCCAGCGGGCCGCCCAGCCGAGCAGCCGGTCGGGCAGGCGATGGCACACGGCGTCGACGCTGCAGGCGACCACCAGGATCGCGACCAGGGGGAGTGCCGTCACCGTGTCCGCGAGGGCTCCGGCGCGGGCGCCCCACCAGCCGGCTGGGATGGTCAGGATGAGGACGGCCGTCGCCTGAGGGCGCCGGTCCAGGAGTCGGGGGCGTCGGACGCGCGGCGCGTTCTCGGGCGCATCCGGACCGTCGAGGCGAGCCGTGTAGGCGCGGGCCGCCGAGGAGGCGGGCCCCGCGGCCAGGGCCGCCGACGCGGTGACGACGACGGCGATGGTCACGGCGGTCAGGGCGGTCGAGGCGGTCGGCATGGGGGCAGCTTTTCACGTCGGGACGTGCGCGGCGGCGTCCGCCTCGATCGCCGCTGCGCCCATCGGCTCACCCCGGCTCACCCCGGCTCGCCCGGTGCGCTGTGAGGCCCCGCTTCGGCTTGCCACGGGCCGCCCGAGCGCGAGAGCCTGACCCGCGTGCCAGACACCATCACGCCTTCCGTCCTGCCGGCTCCCCGCGACCCCGACGGCCCGTACACGGTCTCCGTGGTCTGCACCGGGAACATCTGCCGCTCGGCCATGGCCGAGGTCGTTCTCATCGACCGTCTCGCAGCGGCCGGCACTCCGACCTCGGGGCGGGGCGGCGTCGTCGTGACCTCGGCCGGGGTTTCCGATGAGGAGCACGGCAACCCCATCGACCCCCGCGCCCGTCGCCTGCTGGCCGAGCGCGGTTACGGCAGCGGGTCCGACGCCGCCGCGCGCGCCGTGGACGCTGCCATCGTCGGCCACGCCGCCCACCGGATCGGTGACGCCGAACTCGCGGGCGCCGACCTCGTGCTGGCCATGACCCGGGCTCATCGCAGCGCGCTGGTGCGCCGCGCCGAGCGCCTCGGCGCCCGGGCTGATCGCATCCGCATGTTCCGCGAGTTCGACCCGGCGGCGCGCGAGGCCCGCCGCCGGGTCGGCGACCGCCTTCGCCCGGACCTGGACGTGCCCGACCCCTGGTACGGGACGGTGGAGGACTTCGTCGACACGCTTCAGGTTGTCGAACGGGTGTGCGCCGCCCTCGCCCCGGCGCTCGCGCGGCTGACGGCCCCGCGCGGCTGACGGGGGCGGGCGCGGCGAGTGCGTCGGGCCGGCATGCGCGCGGGGATGCCCGCAGGGCTGGCGAGTGGTCCCGCTGCGCCCCGTCACCGATGTCGGATCGCAGCTATCCCAGGCGCGCGGTCAGCCATTCGGTCACCGTCGTCAGATACTCCTCACGGGCAGGGGACGACGAAAGAGCCAGGTCGTGCACTCCGTTCGGGATCTGGCGGATGGTGACATCCGACCCGAGGAAGCCGGCGCGCTCGACGATCTGCTCGACCGACAGCACGACGTCGCTGCGGCGCGCCTCCCGGGCGTCGGTTCCGGGCCCGCCCGTCGTCGTCGAGCAGCACACGAGCACGGGAATCCTCAGCCCCAGCCCGTGGCGCACCTCCCGTTGGAGCCTGCGGATGCCCGCGAGGAAGCCCGCCCGCACCGGGAATGACGGCGATGGCTTGAGCCGCAGGTCCCAATCCCACTCCCCGCCCCAGTGCCGGTGCAGGGACCGCACGTACAGATCCTCGCCGATCGGCCCCGGGTCGGCGTCCACCGGGACGGCGGTCGCGGCGTCGGCGGCCCGACGCGCCCGCTTGCGCGCCCGCGCCTGCGCCGGATCGTCGATGATCTTCTCCGGGTCGCGCCGCGAGATCAGGTCGACGTAGGCCGACCCGTAAGAGCGTGCGAGCCCGGAGGAGTTCAGCTGCAGCCACGGCGAATTGAGGACGAGCGCCGACACGCTTCCCGGGTGGTCGGCCGCCCAGATGGCCGCCAGCAGCCCGCCCGTGGAGTGGCCGTTGAGAACGACGTCGCCGCTGTGGGCGTGCTCGGTGCGGATGATCCGCAGCGCCTCGGTGATCTCCTCGTCATGGACGCGCAGGTCGCGCACGTCGTGCGGGGAGGGGTGGTCGACGCCGGCTCGCCCGCAGGCGCGCAGGTCCAGGGCGTAGAACTCGTAGCCGGCGGTGAGGAGAGCGTCGGCCAGGTGGGTTTGGAAGAAGAAGTCATTGCGGCCGTGGAGGTAGAGCACGGCCCGCTCGTGGCGCGGGGCCCCGTCCGCAGGTGGTACCGCCCCGCGCTGGTGGACCAGAACGGCGTGGTCGGCGCCGGGTGCGGCGGCCTCGTCGGGGGTGACGGCGATCCGCCGGGCCACCCACGGCTCCCCCAGGATGTCGGTGGTGAGGGAGGGGGCCGGGGGCGGCGTCGGGGCCGGCGTACGATCGGCGGGTGTCTCAGTAGGAGGCTGCGTCACGGGGGCATCTTCGCATGCGTCGGCGGCGGGCGGCGCGAGGCCGATGGGGTTGACGGTCAGAACGCGGGGACCACGGAGCCGTCGGTCCAGGTCTGCTCGATGTAGTTCTTAAGATCGTCGGAGTTCATGAGTTCGGCGAGTTTGACGAGGTACTCGTTGTCCTTGTCCTTGGTGCGCACGACGAGCTCGTTGGCGTACGGCGAGTCAGCTCCGCCCTGCTCGAGGACGAGTGCGTCCTCGCTCGGCTTGAGTCCGGCGCCGAGAGCGTAGTTGCCGTTGATGATCGCGAGTTCCGCGTCGGGCATCGAGGCGGGGATCTGTCCCGCGTCCAGGGGGTAGAACTGCAGGTTCTTGGGGTTGCCCGTGACGTCGGTGTCGGTCAGCGTTTCGGAGCTGGAGTCGTCGAGGGTGATGAGGCCCGCGGTTTCGAGGAGCCGGTAACCGCGCGTCATATTGGCCGGGTCGTTGTTGAGCAGAACTTTGCCCCCGTCCGCCGCCTGGTCCACGGAGGTGTACCCCTTGGAGGTGTAGATGCCCAGCGGCTCGACGTGCACGTTGGCGATGGAGACCAGGTCGTAGTTCTTGTCGTCGATCTGCTGCTTGAGGAAATTGGGCGTTTGGAAGTAGTTCGCGGCCAGGGAGCTGTCGTTCAGTGACGCATTCGGCACCTGGTAGTCGTCGATGCTCATGATGTCCAGGTTGAGGCCGGCGTCGGCGGCCAGATTGTCCTGGATCCACTGGAGGATGACGACGTGGGGCTGCGGGGTGGCGCCGATGGAGATGGTGGCGACGCCGTCCTTGACCGTGATGCCGTCGACCTCGCTGCCGCTGGCGCTCTTGCCGCAGGCGGCCAGAGTCAGGGCGGCGGCGGAGACGAGGCCTCCGGCGAGGACTGCACGGCGGGAGATGCTGGTGGTCATGATGTTCCTGTTCGCGAGAAGAAGCGGGGTGGTGGGGCGGGTCCGGCGTGACGGGCCGGAAGACCCAGCACTGAGCGGGAGGGTGCCGCGTCGGCGGGCGTGTTCTCCGGCTGGTCCGAGGCTCAGCGGTGGTCGACCAGCCGGCTGAGCATGTCGCCGCAGACTTGGATGATGCCGACGACGATGACGATGAGCACGACGGTGACGATCATGACGTCGCTCTCGTTGCCCTTGTAGCCGTATTGGATGGCCATGTCGCCGAGCCCGCCGCCGCCGACGGTTCCCGCCATGGCCGAGTAGCCGATGAGGGTGATGATCGTGACGGTGGCTGACTGGATGAGGGTCGGCAGCGCCTCGCGCACGAGGACTCCCCATGTGATCTGGGCCCCGGAGGCGCCCATCATGAGTGCGGCTTCTACCTTGCCCTGGTCGACGTCGTTGATCGCCGTCTCGACCAGACGGGCGTAGAAGGGGATGGCCCCGATGGTCAGCGGCACGCAGGCCGCCTGCCAGCCGATGGAGCTGCCCACGAGGAAGCGCGTGAGCGACATGATGGCGACCATGAGGATGATGAAGGGCATTGAGCGCCCGATGTTGACGATCTGCGAGACGATCTCGTAGACGATCCGGTTGCGGTGCTGACCTCGCGGCCCTGTGGTGATCAGGGCCAGTCCCAGGGGCAGGCCGAGGGCGATGGTCAGGATTCCCGATACCCCGGTCATGGCGAAGGTCTCCAGGGTGGCCGGCCACAGCTTCTCGGTCAGGTCCCGGTTCTCCATCCAGCGCCCCTTGCCGGCGGCGGGCAGGGCGGATGCGAGGTCGCCGATGTGGCCGGCGGCGACGTGCATATCAGGCAGGTCAGGCAGGACTGTCAGCAGGGCGTTCATGCGCGGACCTCCGCGGTGACGCCCGCCTCGCGCAGCACCCCGGTTGCGGTGGCGGCGCGATCGGCGGGAATGGTGAGGGCGAGCCGCCCGACCTGGGCGGTGCCGAGCGTCTCGAAGACGCCTCCGGCGACGTCGGCTCCCTGGTCCGCGGCGAGGGCGAGGACCTGGGCGGCGGCGGGCTCGCCGGGCCGGGCGGTCAGGGCCACGTCGATGACGGTGTCGTCGGCTGCGCGTACGGCGTCGGGCACGTCCGGGGGCGGAACGAGTTCGCGGGACAGCCGGGAGTCGACGTGGGCCACGACGTTCTCGATGGGGCCCGATTCGATGACCCGCCCGGCCTCCAGGAGGCTGACGGAGTCGCAGATCTGGCGGATCACGCTCATCTCGTGGGTGATGATGACGACGGTGACGCCCAGGCTGTCGCGCACGTCGCGGATGAGATTGAGGATGGAGCGGGTGGTGTCCGGGTCCAATGCGCTGGTGGGCTCGTCGCACAGGAGGATGGCGGGCTGGTCGGCCAGGGCGCGGGCGATGCCGACCCGCTGCTTCTGGCCGCCCGAGAGCTGGGCGGGGTAGGAGGATCCGCGGTCGGCTAGACCCACGAGCTGGAGCATCCGTTCGACGGTTTCGTGGCGCCCGCCCGCCTTCACGCCGGCCAGTGCCAGGGGGTAGGCGATGTTCTGGGCGGTCGTGCGCGAGTCGAGGAGGTTGGCGTGCTGGAAGACCATGCCGATGGCGCGGCGGGCCTCACGCAGTCCGCGGGCGCTCAGCGACGTCAGGTCCTGACCGGCGACGCGCACCTCGCCGCTGGTGGGCTGTTCGAGGGCGGTCAGGCAGCGCACGAGCGTGGACTTGCCGGCGCCGGAGGTGCCGACGACGCCGTGGATGGAGCCCGCGGGGACGTCGAGGGTCAGCCCGTCCAGGGCGTGGACCTGCGAGCCGTCGCGCAGGCGGTAGACCTTGTGGACGTCGCGCAGCACGATCATGGGTGTGTCCCCGGCGGGGCCGGAGTCATCGGCGGAGTTGGTCGACTCGGCGGCATTGTCGGCGTCGGCCCGGGGTGTCGGCCGACCCTTCGAGGGTCCCGCCCGTCAAGGGTTCTTCGTCGCTCACGTAGTCCTCCATCGGTCCTGGCGGAAGCACCCGCACCGCAAGCGGGGGTTGCTGCAACGTCCGCGAGCCAGGTCTCTCAGTTGCTCTAGATGGTCGGGGACACGTTATGCGGTGCCGATGGGACAGGGCAACCCTCAGCACATGAAGGGACGAACATCACGTGCGCCGTCGTTCCCGTCCGGTCGAGTGGGGCGGGGACGACGGCGCGATCAAGCGGAACCGTTGGAGGACGGGCGCGTCGAATCAGGTGATGAACCACTCCCACGCGTGCACGGGGCCGGTGGCCCAGCCGTCGGGTGGTACGAGCAGGGGCGCGGCCGGTCGGCGGTCCAGGATCGCGGTGATGAGTCCGGCCTGGTCCTCGTCGACGTCCGTCACGTACAGGGCTTCAATCGCCCCGGTGACCGCGCGGCCCCAGGGCGCGGCCGGCAGGAGGCTCACGGTCAGCGCCGGCCGTCCGCCGTTGCGCCTGGCTACGGCCCAGGCCCGGCTGACCGCGTTGACATCGGGCGCCGTATCGCCCATGAGCTCGGCGGACAGGGTCAGGTCGTCGTGCTCGACGGCCAGGGCGGGCCAGTTCGCCTCGGAGTAGGCGACGCGGCCCACGCAGGGCAGGGGGCAGAAGAAGTCCACGTCATGCCAGTGGGGTATGAACGACTGCATCCAGTCCGGGGCGCCCGGGCAGGGGCCGTCGGGGTCTGCTGTCATCGCCCGGCCCCACTGCCGCCACGCTTCGTAATCCCAGCGCGCCAACCATTCGTCGTTGACGCCGGAGGCGCGCTTGAGTTGGTTCAGAAGCTCAGCGGTCTCATCGTCGGTCGTGGCCACGAGTGGCCCTCCTCTCATCTAGTAGCGTCAGAGTAGACGCGCGCCGTGTCTTCGGGCCACCTTTTGGCGTATGGATCTCGGGGCGATGGTGGCGCCCGGGCCGGGCAGGGCGCTGGTTGAGGCGGTTGCCGGCAGGTTGGTGGCGGCGGTCGTGTCAGCGGGGCCGTCGGCGGGATGCCCGGATTCTTCTCATGGCGTCGGGCTGGTGGTCGGAGATGGTGCCGGGGGTGTGAGTTGAGCGGGGTCGAGGGTGGCGTCGGCGCGGTGGAGGGCGGTGGTGAGCAGGTCGGTGATGTCGGGGGCGGGGGTGCCGTCGTCGGGGACGGCGGTGCGCACCATGATGATGCCTCGTTGGTCCTCGTGCATCACGGGGGCGTACAGGATGTCGCAGTTGACGGTGGTGGCACGGGTCGCGGTGGCGGTTTGGTGGAAGCCGAAAGCGCCGTCGGGCAGGCCGGCCGGGTCCAGGAGCGTGATGGTCATGGACACGTCCTGGCCTGACGAGGGCGTGGGCGAGCTGGGCCATAAGTAGGGCTGTGCTGACGTGATCCCGTCGCAGTCGGTGACGGCGTCGCGCAGCCATCGCGCCTGGCTGCCCGGCGAGGGTTCGTTGATGTTGAGCACGAGGGCTTCGGTGACGGAGGCGCTGCCGGTTTCGATGCGCTCGATGGAGGAGGTCTTGGGCGTCTGGGAGATGGTGGCGTCGAGCGTGGAGTCGGCGTAGCAGATGCTCATCTGCTCCGTCCCCGTGGGCCAGGTGACGTCGGTGGCGTCGGGGATGTCTTGACGGGTCAGCATCAGCGAACGCAGGGGGGAGGTGTCCTTCTCCGTCTCGTTCTTTCGCGTGCTCGTCTTGTGCGCGTACACGCCCACGGCCACGGCCACTACGAGAACGACCACGACCACTCGCCACCATCGCGAACGCATTAGAACGTCTCCTTCTCGCTTCTTCTCACGGATGTGTCTCATGCCTGGGATCATGGTGTTGGGCTGGTGGTTGAAGCCGATGGTCGGGGTGTGAGTTGGGTGAGGTCGAGGGTGGCGTCGGCGCGGTGGAGGGCGGTGGTGAGCAGGTCGGTGATGTCGGGGGCGGGGGTGCCGTCGTCGGGGACGGCGGTGCGCACCATGATGATGCCCCGTTGGTCGTCGTGCATCACGGGGGCGTACACCGTGTCGATGGCCGTTGTTGCGGGTCCGGTTTCGACCTGTGTGGTGGCGGTCTGGTGAAGGCCGAAAGCGCCGTCGGGCAGACCGGCCGGGTCCAGGGACGTGATGGTCACGATCGTGTCCTGGCCCGGGGCGGGTGTGGGCTGGTCGGGCCATGGATGCACAGTATCGGTGGTGCCTTCGCACTCAGCGACGGCGTCGCGCAGCCATCGGACCCGATCGCCCGGCGAAGACTCGATGACGTTGAACACGAGAGCTTCGGTGACGGAGGCGCTGCCGGTTTCGATGCGCTCGACAGTCAAGTGGGTCTCGGGCACCCAGGAGGTAGTGAGGTGGACGATGCTATCCGCCTGGGGACAGTTACTCTGGTATCTGCCGGTCTCATACCAGGTGATGTCGGTGGCGTCGGGGATGTCCTGACGGGTCAGCATCAGCGAACGCAGGGGGGAGGTGTCCTTCTCCGTCTCGTTCTTTCGCGTGCTCGTCTTGTGCGCGTACATGCCCACGGCCACGGCCACCACGAGAACAACCACGACCACTCGCCACCATCGCGAACGCATCAGAACTTCTCCAGAAACTCGGTGTTGAAAGTGTCCTTGATGTCGCTGGTCAGCATATGAGCACCCAGGCCCTTCGGGCTGTTCGCCAGGCTGTTGAGCGTCTGCGTCACCGTGGAGCGTTCATCCTCGGGCAGGGCGTTGAACTCATCCGCCGTAATGAGTCGATAACTGCCGTCTGATTGCTCGACGGCGGCGGCTCCGGCGGCCTCGTCTAAGGGCTGTGTCAGATTGCCGTCCGCGTCGCGCTCCTGGTAACCGTTCATACCGGCCTGATCGCAAGCGAACAGCATCCTCAGCCGGTAGTCGAACAAGGCTCGGTCAGCCAGCTCGGTCTGCCGTTTTGTTTCATCTGACGTGTTACTCGCCCAGCTATCCTTCGCCTTGTTGGAGAGTAAATCAATGAACTCGTCAGCAGCCAGCCCCGCTACATTAGAGGCTCCCTTACCTTGTGCCATGTCAGTCAGCTGATCAGCGCCGGTTGATCCGAGCTCGACCCAGGCCCGAGCGCACTCGTCTCTGGCCTCGGCATCATCGATGGCGCCTGTCCCAATGGCATTCGATAAGGCGCCCTCAACCCCAGCCCAGTACATTATCGTGCTTTTAAGACTTCCATCGTTCATTCCTGGAGTGATTCCTTGTGTCTCGGCATTGGACACGCTCGTACGCATATTGAGCATGGATTGCGGATCACGGCCGATGAGACCGAGAGCTTTGTTGAGAGCATCGGTGCCGAACCATGGAGCGCCTGGCATCGCCTCTCCGGTAGGTCCGTAGATTGTGTAGAGTTGGTCGGGTACGCCATCTTCGTCATCATCAGATTTAGGGGTCTCTCTATCTCCTCCATTATTTGAGTATGAATTTCCAACGGAAAACAAATAGTTTTCAAGGATATGTTCCATGGATGACGTGGTTTCTGTACCTTGTACGCCAGAAAACTTGAAATGACAGCTGGGATCTTTGGCCAGGTATGGTCCGATGTCGTCGCGGCCCATGAGACCGTTGACTCCGTAGGAGGCAATTGTGCCGGCGCCTGCCGGATCATTGCTCATGACGGCCGGGGTAGTGGAGGCCGCGTCCAGCGCGGCTGCAATACCTGAGTAATCTCCGTTGGAGTAGTCGTGCTCAGCGGGCCAGTAAGTCAACCGATACTCGTTTCCATTGAAGAATTGGTAAGCAGCCTGCCCATGGTCACCTAGGGCGTGAAGGACGACCGAGGGGGTGTCGAACATCCAGATCCTGTCCGCCTCGTCGACCACGGAGGAAAGGAAACTGAGTGGTTCGCAGGACCAACCGTCACTGATTCCTTGAGCGTTGTCCTGCTGCTGGATCTCGTCCATTTTCTCGGCGACGCCGAGAATGAAGGCATTGCTGGCGTCGGTGTTGTTGTACAGAAGCCAGTTGAGCGCGTCTGTTTGAGAGGTTGATCCGAAAATATCAGAGTCTTCGTTCTGGTCGGGTTCTCTGGCGGAGTTTACGAGTCGCCGACCGAACTCTTGGGCCTGGGAAAAGGGCCAGCTGTTGGTTGCCGCGGCCAGCCCTCCCTTGATGTCTGTGAGTAGCGTCTTCGCTGTTTCCGACTCTTCTTCGCTTGCCTGATTGGTCGCATGCACACCGACGGCCCGGGTGAGGGCGAGGACTCCCTCAGGGCCCAGGTCGGTGTACATCGAGGACATGACGTTCTCGTCGTCCTTCCATCGCTCCATCTGACGATGGAGGGCTTCCATGCGAGGATCGTTCTCCTTGTAGTCGGAGGCAGTCAGGTCCTCGGCGGTATCAGCGATGGCCTGCCCCAACCAGTGCTCCATGCTTGCCAGATTCGTCGGATCTTTGAGGCCGGAAGGGATCTCGTAGGTGACGGTCCCGGTGGGAGCGGTGCCGTCGTCGCCAGTGTTGACGATCTCCAGCCAGTCGGCCTTGGCGCTCAGGAACGAGGCCTCATCACGAAGACTCTCGACGTAACCCGGCAGACCCAGAAGACGTGTTCTGGGTAAATCCAGCGTCTTCGCTGTTGAGTACAGGTCGTTGTATCTGTCCTCCACGGACGTCGCCGTGGTCTTTAGACTGGCGGCGGTCGCACGGAGATCGTCCAGATTCGCTTTGATTTCTGTCACGGACGGTCCTTTTCGCTTAGTTCTCGTCGAATGCTACGGAGCGGCTCACCAGACCGGTCACCAGGTGGCGGGGTCAACCCAATCTACTTTCCACGTGTTGTCAGTATCAGTATCGACATCTATGTCCTCCGGCTCCGCTGCCACGGCGTCCGAGACATCGACGGAGTACAGATCGAAGGAGTCTTTGATGTATTTACCCAGTGTCTCCATATGGGTGCACCATTTGTCCGCGGACGGTGAGACCCACGCCCCATCGCTGATGGTCTTGGTCGTGCTGGAGCAGGGGTTGGACATCCCGTCGTCCCCGCACATGTCCATGTAGTACTCGTTCGCGGTTGTCTGGTGTGCGACCAGGCTGTCCCGGTAAGCATTGTGTTTTAGGTTAGGCACGAGATACTCCAAGGTCAGTAGCTCTTGTTCACATTTGGTAGTTTATCACGTTCGACACTGTGGGTCCACCGTGGATGGCGGTCCGGATTGTCGTGTCCTGGTGGTGGAGAGTGGGTCCGTGAGAGCGTGCCGCTGATCTTCTTCATCTGGATAGTGGTATGTGCGTCGGTCGCGGCGTTTGTTGCGTGCGGTGGTTGTTCATTTGTTTTGTTGGGGTGGTGGTGTAGATGTGGAGGGTGTCGCTGCCGGCCCCGGCCCCGCCCCGACCGCACCAGCCGCCGCTCGACGTGCTCGGGCGGCCTGCGTCTCACCGACTGAACGACGGTGCGGCGGCTCGGGGCGCGTGCGGTTCCCACCATGCCGCGCGGTGGGGTGCGATGCTCCGAGGGGGAGGGGTTGATTGACGACGGGGTCCGGATAGTAGGGTGTGTTGAGACTGACGTGTGTCCCCGCACAGGAAGTAGGTTCCCATCGTGGGTCAGCCGACGCCGCCACCGCGGTCGAGGATGAGTGGAGTCGTGAGCCGACGTACGTTGAGGTCATCGACTCGAGGACCAAGTGGAGTGCATGGTGACGTACGTGTTCTTTGATCCTGACGGTCTGCGTAGTCCTGACGCGCTGCAGACGCTGATCGACGGCCTTAAAGGCTACGAGACCACCTTGATCGACAATGAGGATGATGTCGTCGATGTCAGTGATGATGAAGAATCATCAACGTCCTCAGCGGATCTTTCGAGCATTGTCGGTCTGTCCTTCGTTGACCTGGAGGACGAGGACGCGAGTCCGCGAAGGCGGCTGGATGCGGCTGTTGAGAGCGGGCTAACCACCACCGGCGCGAACGGATCCATTTCCTATATCGTTTGGGACGGCAGAGAGGCTGGCGCGGAGAATGCGACGGCGTCCAACAATGTTGATACCGACAGCCAGGCTCGGGAGGATGCTGCTTCGCTCTCCAACTATGCGAAGGGCGGTTGCGCTCCTGACGATTGGGATGCTCTTCTGGCCCGGGTGCAGGCCGGTCATGACGATCCGGCCTACGCCAATGCTCTGCTGGCCGATATCGACCCGGAACGACTTCTCGATCTGCCCGCGGACATTCAGAATAAGATGACGGCCAGGGATGCGAAGGACCAGACGGACTGGTCTTTGCGCCCTGAGGCCGCCCAGGATCTGACCAGCGCGCTCGGCCATAATCTGGCGACCGCGTCGTACACCTGGCCGGACAATCAGGCGGCCGACTATACTAACAAACTTGTGGACGCCACCGAGGAGAAGGGCAAGTCCGAACGCCTCAAGGCTCTCAACGGCATGCTGATGGCCTCGCGGAGCGGCAATGGAGACAGGACGGCTGAGTCTGTGGGCCTGGATTACAGTGACTCGATGCTGGCCACCCTGGCCCAGCGCATGGAGAACTACTCGCCGCAGAAGTGGGATAACACCAGCCCAAGGGATTGGTTGAACCGCCTGAGCAACCCTCCGAATGACTCCCCCTTCCTCCCGGAGAACCTTTACTCCGGTAATCAGCTCGCGGGCGTCGTCCATGCTATGACCGGCAATCCTCAGGCGGCGCAGAAATGGCTGGTCGCCCGCCCTGACGGGCAGGGGGCGCCGGATCCCGCTTCGCTAAGGCAAACGAAGGAGACCGTTCGACGCGTGCAGGATCTGGTCGGCTGGGGCTCCCTGAAGGAGAACGGATGGGCCACCGACTGGGCGACGATGGCCTATGAGATCGACTCCCAGGGCTGGGTTTCATCGGACCCGGCGGCGATGAGTCAGGAGGAGAGGTCCTACCAGGATTACGCCTCGGCGACAGCCATTTCAGGGATTCTCAACGGCATTGGGAGCAGCGAGAAGCCCGTGACCCTGCCCGATGGGGTGAGGAACCTCGTGTCGGAAACGCTCGCGAACCACCCGGACAGCGTCGTCGAATCCACGGACTCGACGAATCCGGTGAGCCCCGTAAGCTCCGGGGAAATGGAAGCGGATGATGGGACGACGACGTACGACTACAGGCCGCTCTTCACCAACCGGGCCCTGTCAAATCTCGTTGGTCAGATCTCCTACAATGAGACCGCGTCCAGTCGCCTCGGAGAATCGGTGACCGTCTACAATCAGAAGGTGTTCGACGACGCCGTCGCCACGTACAAGGATTCGGGAGTCTCCGCATTCGTGGATGCAGCGGTCGACGCTCAGTGCAGGACCAACGGCTTCTTCGCCGGCGCTTCAGGATATCAAATGGTGAACGACGCTCAGCCGTTCAATGAGGATCAGGAATCCAGTGCGAGCTCGGGGGTCCAGGACATGAAAGATGCGGCGCTCATGCAGAATTATGAGCAGCTCACCGCCTCCCTTCTCAACAGCGGTCTGTATGATTCGGATGATCTGCTGGGAGCCGTCCGCGACAGCGGGAAAAACCGTCAGACGGATCGGGTGGTCGACGAGGATGGGAACCCTCTGACGGTAGGCATGGATCCGTCCGAGATTGAAGATACTGGCGTCAAGGCCGGCCTCGACCGGGTTGGCGGTTACCTCTACCACCGCGCCGACGGCACTCTTGATTACACAGACACGAGATACTCTTCTTTCAAAGACGGTTATGAAGCGGCCAAGCCGTCTAACAATGCGGCGCCGGCGCACTCGTGGGGTGGGTGATAGCGGCAGTGGCGGATAACCTGGTCGACCTGACCCAGTCCGCTTCCGCACCGCTATGAGGTCACGCGCGGTTCGCACCGGTTACAGCGTATCCTGCGCTCTTCCATCCGCTGGTGTCGGGTGGGGACGAGAGCCGGAGCCTCCTCACCCGTCGGACCCCGTACGTGCCAAGGACGGTCGGCGTTGAAGGCCTCCGCCGCCGCCAACCACGAGCTCGTCCGGGAAGGCCTGCTCATCGCAGGACCGGCCGTACCTGAACCCGACTGTACCTGGACCCAGCCGTACCTGAACCCGGTCACCGGAGCCCTGACGGCCGAGGCTCCCGCGCACGCCTCCCGACGAACATCATCGTCTCGCGGTCCCCGTCCTCGGCCGGCTGCGCAGGACCCGCAGCACTGTCCTCCGCTGCATCGATCCCGTCGATTCAATCGTTCATCGCCGATCTATCCTGGTTCGGACAGAGCCTCGGGCAGGGCCGACGATTCGAACAGTCCCACTCACTCGACTCCCGTGCGGGCCTTCGGGACGGCGGACGCCGTCGTGCGCTCCGAGCTCGAGGCCGGTGCCCATCGGCGTCGCCACGGCCAGCGCGGCGACGAACCGGCACCGACGTCGTTCGCAACCGCCCGCACGGGCAGTGCAGGCGGTCGGGACATGAGCCGATGACCTCCGGCCACGGCGGGAGGCGCACGGAAACGCAGGGTATCAAGTATAGGAACAATAATAGCAAGACGCCCTCCCGCGCCACCCCCGGACGCCATCTAAAACGTTTCAATCAACCTTCATCGCCATCTGCGCGGGGCGCACCGTCGCCGGTCGGGGGAGTGCGGTGATCGAGGATTCCGTCGCATCCCGCAAGTTGAATCGTTACAATTGAAAATGACGCTGATAGGCTCTACCTTATTTCGTCGATCCGCTTATCACTCATACGTTTCAGTGGGGGATGTTCCGGCATCCTCCGTACCTTCTCGATTCTCTCGAAGTGAGAGTCAATCTACGTACCCAGTTTTTAGATATTCGGTTAAGAACCATCTTGTTAATCGAGGCGTCGCGTCGATGCGGCGATGGTCGTGTGCGTCCTCGTCACACATCCCCGACCGGGTTGATGTGGAACGATTGAGCATGACGGTGACAAACGTGGACCATGCGGAGCATCGGGCCTGGATAGCTAGCGGCTGCAGCGCTGGCGGGCTCTTTGGATGATGTACGGATCAGAGCGAACCGTCGACGTCTCACCGGCCCCCGCGGGCCGCCGCCTCTCCGGCGGCCCGCTCCGACTCCTCGCCCGTCTGCCCCACCGGATCCCCGAGATTGCAACAGAAAGTCGGTGAGCCGGGGACGGGGAGCGATACTCCCCGACCCCGGCTCACCGACAGATCTTATAGACGCTCAGGCGTCGTAGGATTCGACCTGCGGCAGCTCGGGCTGGTCGGTTACGCCGTTAGCCTCCGCGATGTTGTTGTGGTTGTTCGCCACATCGCAGGCGGCGCTGGCCAGGACCTGCTCGAACTGGATCAGCTTCGGACGGAACTCGTCCCAGGCCGACCGGAAAGAGTCGGCGTTCGGGCTTTCCCACACCGCGGATGCCAGTGAGGTGTCGGTGCCCGAGACGATCGAGTGGGCCGAGTCGACGTCCCCCGACAGCGTGCTGTGCAGGGTCTGTAGAGTGGTCAGATCTGATGAAAGTGGCATAGGTGCTCCTCGTTCGCAGGGATGGCGTCCGGTCTGACGCCGGGACCGCACCGCAAGGATGGTGCGACCGCTCGGATCCAGGCTTGCACGTCATGACGCGATCCGCAAGCAAAATCTCGTTTTTCGTCGAAATCGCCCGATCAGCGGACGGATCGGGCGAAGGGGGTGGCGCTCCGAGATCAGTTCGGTATGTTAGAAGACGACCCTGCCGTCCACCCCTACCGGACCGAGATGACCTCTCCAACCGATATCCGTACGTCCCGCCGTCGTGATCGCGATGCCAGAGCCACCGGCTCCACCCGCGCCCAGGAGGAGAAGAAGTCCCGCGGGCGCCTCCCGTCGGCCCCGCGCGAGCGCCGGCCGCTGCTCGCTGCCCTCGCCGTGATCCTCATCGTCGGCGGAGCCCTGCTGGCCGGCCTGCTGGCCGCGCGGATCGACCAGCGCGAGGAGATGCTCATCGTGGTCAAGCCGATCGAGGCCGGCCATGTCATCGCCCTCGAGGACCTCGCCTCGATGCCCGTGGCCGCCAACAGCAGCATCCTCATCCCCGCCAGCCGCGCCAACGAGATCGTGGGACAGACCGCGAAGGTCGCCCTCGACAAGGGCGAGCTCGTCCAGACCACTCAGATCACCGACTCCTCCCCCACCCAGGACGGGCGGAGCGTCGTCGGGCTCTCGCTGGAGGCGGGGCGCTTCCCCGCGGCCGGGCTCTCAGCGGGAGACGTCGTCAGCATCGTGAACGTCTCCGCCGACGGCTCGACTCCGATCTCGGGCGCCCAGGTGCTCGACGCCGTTCCCACCTCGGGGAAGGACGGCAATTGGACCTCGGGCGCCACCGTATCCGTCCTGGTCCCCTCCGCCCAGGGATCCAGCGCGGCGGCGCTGGGAGCCTCGGGCAATGCGGCCGTCGTCGTCACCGCCGCCGGCCAACCGATCGGTGATCACTGATGCTTCTCTCCCTCGCCTCCGCCAAGGGAGCCCCCGGCACGACGACCAGCGCCCACGTCCTAGCCGCGGTGTGGCCCGTCCCTATCCTCCTGGTCGACGCCGACCCCGCCGGCTCGGACCTCATTTACCGGCTGCGCGCCGACAACGGCCTTCCTCTGGATGCCGAGCGCGGCCTGCTCTCACTGGCCGCCGCCATGCGCAACAACCCTGACGCCCCCGTCGAGGAGCACACGACGCTGGTCGACGGCGGCCTCGACGTGCTGCTGGGGATGCCCCGCCCCGAGCAGGCGGCCGCCGTGGCCTCCAGCTGGGGCGCTATTGCCGGGCGGCTGCGCACAACGCGCGATGTGGTGTGCGATGTCGGTCGGCTCGTCCCCGGCTCCCCCAGCCTGCCCGTCGCCCTGTCCTCCGACGCGCTGCTGCTGGTGGTGAGGGCGGGCGTGGATTCTTACGCTCATTTACGGGACCGTTTGCGCTGGGTGGCGGAGGAGACCGCGCGTCGCGCTGAACGGCCCGATCTGGGGGTCCTCCTCGTCGCTCCGTGGAGGCATCGTCATGAGGCCGGTGATCTTCAACGGTTGCTGCGTTCCAGCGGTGTTGACGTGCCGGTGGTCGGCGCTCTTGCTTTTGATCGTGATGCCGCTGATTCATTGGCCGGACGTCGTCCGCATTCGTTGCGACGAAGTCTTCTGGTGCGTTCGGCGCGGAGTGTGGTGTCGTCTGTTCGTCGTCCCGCCGATGCGGCGTTCTGGGGGGTTTCGCGATGAGTGCTGATCAGAATCTGGTGCGGCAGATGCGTGAGGAGGTCGCCGATCTCCTCGCTCAGCAGCGTCATGACGACGCCGCCACGGGTATCCCGCCCATGAGTTCGGAGGATGAGCGCCAGTTCGCCCGCGCTCTTATCAGCCGGGTGCTCGACCAGCACGCCCGAGCCGAAATCGCTGCGGGGCGCAGTCCGTTATCGGCGGGGGATGAGGATGAGGTCGCCCAGGGGATCCACGCCGCCTTGTTCGGGGTCGGCCGTCTTCAGCCGTTGCTGGAGGATCCCGAGGTGGAGAACATCGATATCAACGGTTGCGACAATGTGTTCGTCCAGTACGCAGATGGACGCGAGGAGCGCGGCACCCCCGTGGCCGACTCCGACGACGAGCTCGTCGAGTTGGTCCAGGTCCTGGGCTCGTACTCGGGACTCGTCTCGCGTCCTTTCGATTCCGCTAATCCCCAGTTGGACCTGCGGCTGCCCGACGGGTCGCGCCTGTCGGCGATCATGGATGTGTGCGCCCGTCCGGCGCTCTCGTTGCGTCGAGCCCGGTTGGACAGGGTGGGTTTGGATGAGCTGGTCGGGCTGGGCACGCTCAGTCCCCGGCTGGCCGCCTTCTGCTCCGCGGCCGTTCATGCCCGCAAGAACATCATGATTGCCGGCGCAACGAATGCCGGCAAGACAACCTTTCTGCGGGCTCTGGCCAATGAGATCGCCCCGGAGGAGCGGCTCATCACCGTTGAGCGGGCTCTGGAGCTCGGTCTGGGGGAATTCAGCGAGCTGCATCCCAACGTCGTCGCTTTCGAGGAGCGATTGCCCAACTCCGAGGGGGCCGGAGCCATCACGATGGCGGACCTCGTGCGCAGATCACTGCGCATGAACCCGTCGCGCGTCATCGTCGGCGAGGTGCTCGGCGACGAGATCGTCACCATGCTCAACGCCATGAGCCAGGGCAACGACGGGTCTTTGTCGACGATCCACGCCAACTCCTCCTCGGAGGTCTTCAACCGCATCGCCACCTACGCCATCCAGTCGCACGAGCGTTTGCCCCAGGAAGCCACGAATCTCTTGATCGCCGGCGCCATCGATTTCGTGATTTTCATCTGCCGGGAGAATCGCTTCGGCCAGGGTGGGACGATGCGTCGCTACGTGGCGTCGGTGCGGGAGGTCAACGGGGTCGATGAACGGATCCTGTCGTCGGAGGTCTTCGCCGACGACGGTTCCGGCCATGCTCAGCCGGCCGCTCCGATCTCCTGCATCGATGAGCTCGCGGAGGCGGGATACGACCCCGCCGTCGCCTACGCCGCCGGGGGCGTGTCATGATCGGCCAGTCGACGACGGGATCGGTCGCCATTCTCGCCGGCGCCTTGATCGGCGGCGGCCTGTTCCTCCTGGTGGCCTACGTCGCGGGCGTGGATATGCCCGGTGGCGGTGGCGGCGGTGCGCGTTTAGTGCGCATCACCTCCAGGCGTCTAGTGGTTGCGGCGGCGGTCGGGCTGGCCGTGCTGTTGCTGACTCGTTGGGTCGTGTTGACCGCGGCCGCCGCCGTCCTGGTGCTGGTGTGGCCGATGCTGTTCGGCGGTTCGCGTCAGGAGCGAGTGGCTGCCGCTCGTATTGAGGGACTGGCTACATGGGCCGAGTCCTTGCGCGACACTATTGCTGGCGCTGTTGGCTTGGAGCAGGCTATTCCGGCGACGGTGTACGCGGCTTCTCCTGTTATTCGTGGTGATTTAACATTGCTGGCTGATCGTATGCGCGTGCGCGTTCCGCTTCCTGTGGCCCTACGTCAGTTCGCTGACGATCTTGATGATCCCACGGCTGACTTGATCATTTGCGCTCTTATGATGAATTCTCGGTTGCGAGGGCCGGGGCTGCGTCAGTTGCTGGGCAATCTGGCGGCGACGGCTCGGGCTGAGCTCGATATGCGTCAGCGCGTGTCGGCATCTCGTGCCGGTACGCGGCGTTCGGCTCAGATCGTCGTGGTGTTCTCGATCCTGATCATCCTGGGGATGGCGGTCTTCAACCGTTCGTTCGTGGCGCCCTACGGTTCTGCGCAGGGTCAGATGGTGCTGTTCGTGGTGGTCGCCCTGTTCGCAGTGGGTCTGATGTGGATGCGGCGTTTGGCCGGTGTCACTCTGCCGCGTCGTTTCCTGACCGCTCGCGGCGCGTCGTTCCAGGCCATGGGGGAGGACCGCTCATGAGTACGTGGATTCTGCTGGGCGGGGCCTTGTGCGGTGCGGGGCTGGTGCTTGCAGGTCTTGTCATCGCTCCGCCCGCGGTTCAGCCGGCGGCTGCGCTCGCCGAGCTCGACTCCCAGCGCGATGAGCGTCAGCTGCGCCGCGACGCGCGGCGGTTGAACTCCCACGAGCGGGCTCTGCCGGAATGGCTTGATGGCGTGGGGTATCGGGCTGCTGCTCTTCTGCGTCGAACAGGTGTGGATCTGACGGGGCTGTCCAGTGATCTTGCTGTTGTCGGCCGGTCTTTGGAGAGGCACCTGGTCGCCTCCCTGCTGCTCGGGCTGACGGGTTTCGCCGCCCCGCTGGTGCTTGTGGGCCTGTCCGCCGTCGCGGGTCAGCCGATGGGCTCCTCACTGTCGACGCTCGCGTGCGTGGTGGCGGGGGCGGGGCTGGCCTCCCTGCCCACGGTGCGCCTGCATTCGCAGGCTGAGCAGGCCCGTCGGGATTTCCGTCATGTCGTGGGATCCTTCCTGGATCTGGTGTCCATGTCGTTGTCGGCCGGTCGAGGCGTGCCCGAGGCGCTGGATGCGGCCTCGGGCCTGTCGGACGATCCGTCCATGGTCCGTATTCGCGACGCGTTGGCGACGGCGCGCCTGCGCGGGGAGACGCCGTGGGCGGCCATGGGCCGCCTGGGTGAGACGCTGCGCATCGACGAGTTGCGCGACCTGTCGGCGGCGCTGGCCCTGGTGGCCGAGGACGGGGCCAAGATCCGCGAGTCCCTCGGCGCTCGGGCGTCCTCGATGCGTCGTCGGGAACTGGCCGACGCCGAGGGGAAGGCGGGTGAGAATTCCGAGTCCATGCTCGTGGCCCAGCTCGTCATCGCGATGGGATTCATCGTCTTCCTCGTCTATCCGGCCCTGACCGGGATCATGGGGGGCATGCAATGACCCGACTCTGCTCTTCCCCCGTTCTTATCCTGTGTTGAAAGGAGATAATCATGCTGTCATTGTTGTGCGCTGTTCGGATTATCGCGGGCCGCGTTGCGGACCGCTTCCGGAACCGCCTGGTCGGGATCACCGATCGTGTGTGCGGCGAGGAGGGGGCCTCGACCGTCGAGTGGGTCATTATCACGGGTTTCCTCATTGTGCTCGCCGCTGTGGTGGGACGGGCCATCTACGGTCTGGTCCAGAACGCGAGCGACAACCTCGAGGTTCCGTCGCTAGATGGAAACACGTGAGAACGGAGGGCGTCATGCTGATGCGGCGTCGTCGGGGCGAGGAGGGGGCGTCCTCGCTCGAACTCCTGGTCTTCTTCCCGCTGCTCATGCTGATCATCCTCGTGACTGTTCAGGTCGCCCTGTCCTGGTACGGCAACGAGGTGGCGATGACCACGGCCCGGCAGACGGTCCGGAATCTGCGCACCGGTGCTCATGATCCGGCCGCTCTCGCCGCGGCGGAGCGGTCGGGAGCCGACTACGCGGTCTCGACGGGGGGCGGAGGCCTGAAAGATGTCGAGATCGACGCCCGGACGGACGGCACCCAGGTGAGCGTGACCGTTTCGGGTCAGGCGATGGACATCGTCGCGGGCCTGGCGCCGCGGATCAGCGCGACGGTCTCCTCGCCCGTCGAGCAGTTCCGGGAGGACACGTGAGATCCATAAGCGCATTCAGGGTCGCCGCCACCGACCCCGCCGTCGCCTCCGCGCGCAGGATCGTCCGCGTCGTCCGCCAGGCTGGAAGCGGGGGAGCCGAGCGGGGGTCGATGTCGGTGGAGATGGTTGTGCTCGCCCCCGTCCTACTCATGGTCGTCCTCATCGCCGTCGCCGGCGGCAGATACGTGTCGGCTGAGGGGATGACTCAGGCCGCCGCCCGTGATGCGGCCCGTGCCGCGTCCATGGAGCGCTCCGCGGCTACCGCGCGCGCGGCCGCCGACGACGCGCTCGACGCCGCCCAGACCGCTTCCGGCGACTGCAGCGCCACGACCTCCACCGCCAGCTTCGGCCGTGGCGGAAGCGTGGATGTGGAAGTCCGTTGCCGGGTGGGACTGTCCGACCTGGGGCTGGTCTTCCTCCCGGGGGCGACCACCATCTCGGCACGGGCCACGGCGCCGGTCGACACACTGAGGGGAACCTCGTGATGACCTCCCTTCTGCAACGCCGTCCCGGGCGCCCGCGGCCGCACAGCCGCCCGCTTCGGCCTCCGCGGCTTGCTCCGTTCTCTTCTTCCTTTCCTTCGCAGTTTCTTCCGCGGTCCCGGATTCGGGCCCGACAGGTCGGGTCGACATCCGTTTTCGCGGTGTGCGTGGTCTCGGTCCTCATGCTCCTGGCGGGTCTGTGCATCGACGGGGGCAGGGTCCTCAACGCCAGGACGACTCTGACCGATGAGGCGGAGCAGGCGGCCCGGGCCGGCGCCCAGGAGGTCCAGATCGGCGGGATACGCCGGACCAACGAGGTCGTGCTCGATCCTGCGGCGGCGCGGGCGGCCGCCCGCGAGTACCTGGGGGCGGTGGGGGACGCCGACGCGGCCTCGGCCACCGTGACGACAGCGGGCAACACGGTCACCGTGACGGCTGAGACGGACGCTCCCACCTTCATGCTTTCGCTGGTCGGCGTATCCACTGTTCACATCACTGTGGTCGGCTCCGCTCAGGCGGAGTCCGGCATCATCTAGGTCAATCAGGAAGGAACGACTACTCGTGGTCTCCCGCCAGTCGGAGTCAGCTGCTGTGTTCGGGCCTGAGCGGTTTCGAGCATCGGAGTCGGGTCGTGCCGGGACGGTGGGGCGTTCGCTGCTCGCTGTTGCGGTGCTGTTGCTCGTGGTTGTCGGTGTGCCGGTTGCGATGCTTACGCTTGCGGGGGTTCCGCCTATTCCTGAGAGCGTGTCTTTGTCCATGGTTACTCGGGCGGTGTCGGTTGAGGTTGTGCTAGGCGTGCTCGTGTGGGTGGTGTGGCTGGCGTGGTTCCAGTTCACTGTGTGCACGGTGGTTGAGCTGGTTTCGGCGGTGCGTGGACGGGGTGTGCCTGGTCATGTGCCGGTGTCGGGCGGGGTGCAGGTGGTGGTGCGTCGTCTGGTTATCGCTGCGCTGCTGATCTTCTCGGCGTCGGGCCCGGCGGTCGCTGCTCCGGCGACTGCGGCGGCGCCCGCTCCTGCTCCTGCGCCCGCGGCGGCGGCGCAGGTCGTGTCTGGTGGCGGCGGGGTGCCGTCGGATACGGGTGCGGCGGATGCGGGCGCGGGTGCAGCGGACGCGGGTGCGGATCAGCAGGATGGAACGGTGGTCGGTCATGTGACGTACAGGCTCGGTGGTGCGGTGATTGATCCACAGGTGGGGGCGCAGTTGGTGGGGCGGCGTGTTTATGTTGTTCAGCCACCGCAGGATCATTATCATGACAATTTGTGGGATATTGCTGAGAGGTCGCTCGGTGAGGGGCGGGACTATCAGCAGATCTATGATCTGAATGCGGGGAGGCTTCAGCCCGACGGGCGGACCCTGGAGCTGGCTCGTTTGATTCAGCCGGGGTGGTATTTGGTTATGCCCGAGTCGGCCACTGATGTGCCTCGCGTCGAGGCGGTGACAACGACCGCTCCGGCTGCTCCCGCTCCTGGTCCTGTCTCTGCCGATCAGTCGAGTGGTCGGCAGCAGGAGCAGGGCGGTCGGCGGATGCCTGATCGTTCTGACGACGTGGGCGATATTCTCCCGGCCGATGTGCCAGCACTCGGTGCGTTGACGGCGGCATCCGTGCTGGCTGTATTGGCGCGGTGGCGGCGTTACGGGTCGTGGGCGGTGCCTGATGCTGGCGCCGGTGAATTGGAGAGGCTGCTGCGGGTGGGGGCCGACCCCGGGCGTATGGCGCGTGTGGATGCGGTGCTGCGGTGGTTGTCGGGTTTGGAGGATCCTCCCGAGTTTTATGCTGTGGGAGTTGATGATGATTCGGTGTCGTTGTTTTTGACCCGTCGGGTTCCGCAGGCTCCGGCACCGTGGCGGGTGCGGGATGAGGGTGCGGTGTGGAATGTGGAGCGAGGGGTGGATATTCAGGTTCCCGATGGTCCTGTTCGTGTAGGGGCGGGACTAGTGACTGTGGGGCGTGATGAGCGCGGAGCCGATGTGCTTATTGACTTGAGCGTGGTTGATGGTGATGTTGTGGTGAGCGGGGCGCCGTCGGTGGCCGCGGAGGTCGTGTCGGCTCTCGCTGTGGAGCTGTGCACGAATCCGTGGTCGGCGCAAGTGCGGGTTGTCGGCGTCGGGTTGCCGCCCGCGCTGAGTGCGGTGTGCGGGGAGCGGTTGGAGGTCGCGTCCGATGTCGCTGCAGCCGTCGGTTCCGGTTCGACCGACGGGCCTGACTCCGGGGAGGCCGGGTCAGCCGGCTCTGGTTCGGCCGACGCCTTCGGCTCGGTCGGTGGAGTTGGTGGTGTGCTGACGGGGCGGAGTGGCCGAGGTGATGTGTGCGTCGTGTTGGCCGCTGGACAGGAAGAGGCTGCGCCGGTGTCGCCGGTCAGGGGCGGGGCGACGCTCGTGCGTGCGGGTGGTGGTGGAGGTCGGTGGCGGATCGAGGTGGATTCGACGGGGTCGGCGCGGGTCGAGCCGTTGGGCGTGGGCGTGCGGGTGACGCGAGCGTCCGAGGCGGATCTGGAGTCGTTGGGCGAATTGTTCGCTGCTGATACGAGTGGGCGCCCGCCGGCGCCCGAGCCGCCGTCGCCGCCGAGTGCGGCGGCACTGCGTAGCGCGCCTGTGCGGGTGCGGGTGCTCGGGCCGGCTGTTGTTTCCGCACCCGGTGTGGTTGAGCCCGAGCGGCTCGGATTGTTGACGGAGGCGGTGGCATGCCTGGCTTTGCACGAAGAGGGTCTGCATCCGCGGGTTCTGGGGTCCATGATCTGGCCGTTGGGTGCGACGGGGGACGTGGTGACGTCCTCGATTGATCGGTTGCGCGCGTGGCTGGGTCGTGATGAGGCGGGGGCGGATCGTGTGCGCGAAGATGAGGAGGGACGGTTGGTGCTCTCCTCGGATGTCGTTGCGGATTGGTCGGTGCTGCGTGGTTTGATCGCTCGGGCGCGACGTGCGCGCGAGCGCGGGGATGATCGTGAGGAGTTGCGTTTGCTTCAGGAGGGCTTGAGGCTCGTGCGCGGTCCGGTGTGTCAGGATGCTGAGCCGGGTCGGTACGCGTGGTTGGCCCGGGTGCGCGCGACTCGTGAGTCCGAGGTGCTGGTGGCGGATGCGGCTCATCGTGTGGCGGTTCTACTGGGTGATCATGATCCGGATGGGGCCGGGCGTGCCGTGGAGGTTGGTTTGCGGGTGGTTGAGCTCGACCAGCGGCTGTGGCGTGATGATCTGCGTCTGGCCGCTGCGTGCGGGCGTGACAGGCTCGCTGCTCGTGCAGAGGCGTTGCTCGAGGCTGCGGGAGCTGATGATCTGGCCCAGGTCGATCCTGCGACTGCTGCCCTGGTTGAGGATCTGGCCCCTGGTGCCGGGCTGGGGTCGCGGCGTCGTCCTGCCTGAGGCACGGCCGACGGGAGCCCGAGGAAATTCAGGACGTAAGAAGGGTTATGGAGATAGCGATGGATCTGCTGCTCACCGTGGTTCGTTTCGGGCAGGACGCCGAGTCGGGCGAGGACGTGCTGGTCTCGGCGCCGGAGGAGTCCACGGTCGCCGATTTGGCCCGGAGCCTGGATGAATATCTGGGCCCGGCCAACCGGGCATCGGGTCCCGCCGCCGACGCGGCCGAGAATGGTGCCAGCGCTGCCGGTGCCAGCGCCGCCGGGGATGCTACGGGCGTTGTTGTTGGTTTGCGGGGCGGGGGCGCTCCGGGTGTGTGGCGCGGTGAGACGCTGCTGGATTCGGGGGCTCGGTTGGATGAGGGTGTGCTGCGTGATGGGGCTGTCGTGGGCATTGGCGGGCCTGTCGTGGGCGTTGGCGGGCCCGTGGTTGGCGGGGCGGAGCCGGGTGGGGTGGTTGAGGTGCGGGTGATCGGTGGCGAGGGGGCTGGATTGGTTCGTCGTTTGGGTCTGGGTGAGTATGTTGTCGGGGGTGATGGGTGTGATGTTGTGCTGCCGGGTGCTGAGAGGGCTTTGGTGCGTGTGATTGTGGAAGTCGATGGGGTGGTGAGTGTGGAGCCGGTGGGCGAGTCGCAGGAGTTGGACGCGCCTGTTCGACCGGTGCGGGCTCATCCCCTGCCCGGGCCGCTTGTTCTTGCTCGGTGCGGTGATGGTGATGAGGCCGGGGATAGCGGTGGTCGGTGGTGGCGGCGTTCGCGTCGTGGTCGTGGTGGGGACGTGGTGCTGCCGGCGCATGAGGAGAGGGATCCTGATGAGCGGCGCGGGTTGGTTGAGCTTGAGCGTCGTCGGTTGGTGGAGCGGGTGGTGTGGGAGCCGGGGACGGTGTTGAGTGCGGGGGCGAGTTTGTTGGCGGTCGGGTCGGTGCCGGTGGTTGATGCGGTGGTGAGTGCGTCGGAGGATGGGGCGGGTGTGGACTTTAACCGTCCCCCTCGGTTGGCTCGTCCGGGGCGGGCGAGGTCGTTCTCATTGCCGCGTCGGCCTCGTGAGTCACGTGCTCAGGCGTTCTCGTGGTTGGTGCTGGCGGCTCCGGTGGTGATGGGGGTGGTGATGTTCGTTGTGACTCGTCGGGTGGCGTCGTTGCTGTTCGTTTTGTTCTCTCCGGTGATGATGCTGGCTAATCGGCGTACTGGTGCGACTAATCGTAAGCGGGCGCATCGGCGGGCGGTGGCTGATTATGAGCGGGCTAAGCGGGCTGCGGAGGGCGCTGCTTTTGAGGCGTTGGTTCGTGAGCAGGGTCAGCGTCGGGATGAGCAGCCTGATCCGGCTGAGGTGTTGTTGCGGGCCAGCGGTCCGCGGGCCGGGTTGTGGGAGCGGCGTGCGGACGATGAGGACTGGCTCGATATGCGTGTGGGCACGGCTGATGTGCCCAGTCGGGTGGAGTTGGGTGTGCCCGAGCGGGCCTCGTATGAGGAGCCGTTGAGGTGGGCGGTGGCTGATGTGCCCGTCAGTGTGCCTCTGGGCGGGTTGGGGGTTGTCGGTGTGGCCGGGCCGCGGGCTCGTATGACGGCCCGGTGGATGGTCGCTCAGTGCGCGGGCCTGCATTCCCCGGCTGAGTTGGACCTGATGGTTCTGGCTGATCCGGCCGACGCGGTCGGGGCGGGGCGTCGATGGGACTGGGTACGGTGGCTGCCTCACGTGCGTACCGGGGCGGGTGGGGTACGGGTGCGTGCGGGTGTTGATGAGCGTTCGGTGGCTCGTGAGGTGAATCGGATTTTATCGGTGATCGAGGAGCGGGCCGCGGTCCGTGGTCCGGGTTCGCGGCCCGAGGGGCGGGCGATGGTGGTGGTTCTTGACGGGGCCCGGGCTCTGCGGTTGGTTCCCGGCATGGTTCAGGCTCTGCGGCAGGGTCCGCAGGTCGGGATCGTTTTCATTTGCGTTGATCACGACCGGGTGAGTCTGCCCGAGGAGTGCCGGGCCGTGGTCTCGGCTCAGAACCCGTTGGCCCAGGTGTGGGTCGCTGGCGCTGACCCGGTCGAGCAGGTCAGGCTCGATGCCCCGTCGCTTGAATGGGCCGAGCGGATGGCCCGGTGCCTGGCGCCGGTGCGCGACGCTTCCGCTCAGGGGGCCCAGGGCGCGATTCCCCGCGCTTCGCGGCTTTTGGATGTGATGGGCGTGGACGGGCGCCCCGATCCCCGGCTGGTGGCCGGCTGGTGGGCGTCCAGTGGTGGGCGTTCGACTCGCGTGACCGTGGGCGAGGACGCCGAGGGCGCGTTCAGCATCGATCTGCGCGCTGATGGTCCTCATGCTCTGGTCGCGGGCACGACCGGCTCGGGCAAATCCGAGCTCCTCCAGACTCTGATCGCGGGACTATGCGCGGCCAACACCCCTGAGGCCATGACCTTCGTCCTCGTGGACTACAAAGGCGGAGCGGCTTTCAAGGACTGCGCCCACCTGCCCCACACCGTCGGCATGGTCACCGATCTCGACGGGCACCTGACCTCCCGCGCTCTGGACTCCCTAGGAGCCGAACTACGCCGCCGCGAACGCCAACTGGCTCGCGCGGGAGCCAAAGACGTCGACGATTACGCCGCTACCGCCCACGCCGCTACCGATCCTATGCCCCGGCTCGTGCTGATCATCGATGAATTCGCGGCTCTGATCACCGAACTGCCCGATTTCGTCACCGGCCTGGTCGATATTGCTCGACGCGGTCGATCCCTGGGCGTTCATCTCGTTCTGGCCACCCAACGACCGGCCGGCGTCGTCTCAGCCGATATCAGATCCAACACCAACCTGCGCATCGCTTTGCGCGTAACCGATGAATCCGACTCCCAGGACGTGATCGAGGCCCCCGACGCCGCCCACATCCCGCCCGCCCTGCCCGGCCGGGCCTACGCCCGGCTCGGACACGGCCGCCTACTGGCCTTCCAAGCCTCCCGCATCGGAGGACACCGCCCGCACACAATCCACCAGCCCCGCCCCCGCGTCCATCCCCTGCACCTGGCCCTTTTGACCCGCCCCGCGCCCGCCGCCCCCACCAGCACCCAGGACACCAACGCCCCCACCGATCTCGCCGACCTCGTCACCGCCACCACCACCGCCCACCACGACACTCACGGCCCCACCCCCCACCAACCCTGGCTCCCGCCCCTGCCCGACGCCATCACCCTGACCGCCCTCACCACTAACACCACCGACGGCGAGGCCGAGGCCACCGACACTGACGGTGAGGCCGAGGCCACCAACACTGACGGCGGGGCCGAGGCCGACGGCGAGGCTGACGGTGAGGCTGAGGCCGGCGGCGACACCGGCGGCGACACTGACGGCGGGGCCGAGGCCGGGGCCCACACCGGCGGCGAGGCCGGCGGTGGGGGCGGGTTCCTGCCGCCGCTGATCATCGGTTTGGAGGACATCCCCTCTGAACAGGCCCAGCGGCCCATGACCTGGGACTACACGCGCACCGGCCACCTGGGCATAGCCGGCGCCCCCCGCACCGGCCGCACCACCTTCCTGCGCGCCCTGGCCACCGGCATCGCCACCACCGCCTCCCCCGCCGACGCCCACATCTACGGCATCGACGCCGGCTCGGGCGGCCTGCTGCCCCTGATCAGCCTGCCCCATACCGGCGCCATCATCACCCGCGACCAATCCGACCGCTTGCGCCGCCTCCTGACCAAACTCACCACCCAGATCACCACCCGCCAGCAAACCCTCGCCGCCGCCGGCCACACCTCCCTGGCCGAACAACGCGCCGCCGCCGACCCCGACGACCGCCTGCCCTACCTCATCCTCCTCATCGACCGCTGGGATGGCCTGACCACCGTCTACGAAACCGTCGACGGCGGCAAAATCCTCGAACAGATCCGCATCCTGCTACGCGAAGGCGCCGCCATGGGGCTGCGCGCCGCCATCACTGGGGACCGCACCACCTTCCGCTCCCACATGGGCATGCTCCTCGAAGACCGCCTCATCTTCCGCATGCCCACCCCCGACTCCTTCGACCTGGTCGGCATGCGCGCCCGCGACGTGCCCGCCACCATGCCTCCCGGCCGCGCCTTCCGCACCGGACCATCCCATCCCCGAGAAGTCCAAACCCCCCTCCTCGACACCACCCCCACCGGCACCGCCCAAACCACCGCCTTCTACCACCACGCCCGCACCGCCACCACCCGCTGGCCCACTCCACCACCGCACCGTCAACCACCCCACATCGACGACCTCCCCCTGACCATCACCACCCCCGAAGCTCTCGCCCTGGGCCCCACACCACCACCCGACCACCTCCCCCTGGGCATCGGCGGCGACACCCTCCACATCCACACCACCACCATGGAAGACGCCGGCAACGGCATTCTCATCACCGGCCCCCGCCGCTCCGGACGCTCCACCGCCCTCACCTTCATCCTCCACACCACCCTCGCCCACCACGCACCCACCATCCTCATCACCCCCCGCCGCACCCCCCTCACCGACTACGCCCACCACCCCGCCATCACCGCCACCCTCGACACCACCAACACAGCCGACGACCTCACCACCCTCCTGAACAACAACCACAACACCCTCCTCATCATCGACGACCTCGACACCCTCGGCAAAACACACCCCCTGGCCAAAGAAGCGGAAACCTACATGCGCGCCTGCCGCGACCACCCCGGCGGCGTCATTATCACCTGCAACATCGACGAGGCCATGGGCATGGCCTCAGGCCTGTTAGCCTCCGTACGCAAAAACCGCACCGGCCTCATTCTCGCCCCCCGCGACTCCTCCGACGGCCAACTACTCGGCGCCCGCCTTCCCCGTTCCATCGGCGCCCCCGTCCCACCCGGACGCGCCATCCTCGCCACCCCCACCGGCTGGACCTGGATCCAAATCCCCCGCACACCATCACCCCAACAAAACAAATGAACACAACGCTTGAACGTGCTCGCCGCACCGAATACACTAACCATAACCCCTGAAGGAGAACCCGCCATGACCGATGCAGCCGCATCAGGACCCGATGAAGAGGCCCCCGATACCAGCACGCAGGACGACGCCCCCGCTGACGGTACGGTCGAGGATCACCCCGACTGGGTGGACAATCTCAAACTCGGAGCAATCCGTGATGTCAAAGAACAAATCGAGAAGTCCAGAACATTCCTGGTCGAGGACTGGACGACCTCCACCCAGACGGTTCCTTCGGCCACCGACCCCGACGGCCTCAACCCGACCGTCGTCGTCGGCGGCGCGGGCCCCGACAGCTTCAGGACTGCCCTGGACGAGGAGACATGGAACTCCGACACCGCCGTGGAGTATCAGTACCGGATCAACTCCGCCATCGACTCGATCACCGCTGTGCTCGATGCCCTCGTCGCTGTCGTGACCAGCGCCGAGAACACCCAGAAGCGTGACCCCGGTGAGAAGGTCCCGCCCCACAGCGACGAGGCCAACTGGGGACAGTACTAGGTCAGTATCTCGGCCGTCTGAGAGGGGCCGGCGCAGACCACTGAAACAGCACGCTGACCGACAGGAGGAGTATGTATTTCATCACATTCAATCCCGAACTCGTGCTAGTGCTCATTCGCAATCTGACCGCATACGTCGAGGCTGCTGAGAGTGAACGCTATAAAATCTGTTCATCCAGCGCGGACGCCCTCGATCCCGTACCCAGCGTTGAAGAGGCCACCCACATCCCATTCGTTTACTCTGCTCCCATGATAGGCGCCGCGTCGCAATCCGGAACCCTGTCCGGAGGCGAAACCTACGTCCCTGAATTGGGGTCGGCCATCAGTACCCTCTACGCGGTCATCAACGACCTGTCCTACCGACATCAGCAGATCATCGACCTCAACTCCAACGGGTTGACCACCACCAATGCCGACGGAACAGTGAACTACTGCCTGCCCGACGGAATCTCCGACACCGCCGCCAACATCGGAACCTACAACTTCGAGGCCGCCGCTACCGCCCGAGCCGACGCCGACGCCCTGACCCAGGCCACCAACTCCAAAGACAGAAAAGCTGACGACGGCCGCACCATCGATGACATTATGGCCTCCATGACGGACAACCAGGGTAATCCCGTCTACGCCAACGCCGTCATCACCGAGATCGGCCCGGAGAACTTGACCAGCCTGCCGATATCCGTCAGTTCTTGGGCCGGTTCCAGTAGTGTTGAGGAGGCCGATCGTATAGCTGATGCCTTGGGCGGAGTGCTGGCCAGTGCGTCAACCATCTGGGATGAGGAGCGCTCTCAGGAAGTCGCCGATGCCATCTCCGGGTCGGTTGACGAGGAAGGCGAGTACGGACGAGTCACAGCGCTGAATGCGATCCTCAGCCGTGATGACGACGGTAATGGTGTCAACGACCTGGACTTCGGCTCCAGCTTCCTGATCGATCTGGCCAACAAGCTCGACGACATCGACTACAAGACGATCGGGCGGGCCACCGCCTACCCGAAGTATGATGGTGGCGACGTGGTATTCGGATCAGAACCGGTGATCGGGTTGGGACAGGCCGACACCCGTGCAAAGATCCTGGGCGACAGCATGGATTGGCACTCCTTCGATCCTATGACCGGGGTCCTCAAGGCCATGGGCGGCAACCCTGACGCCGCCCTGGGCTACCTGGCGCCAGCCGGTGGTGACGGTTCGGTCGACACTAGTCGTATTGATGACCTGTCGGCCCGCGACTGGGACGAGGAGGGCCTATCCGGATTCACTGCGGCCCTGGCAGCGGGATCCTCTCTGCGCACCAGTGAGGGCGACGACCAAGCCGCGCGGGCCACGTCCCTGGCCGATTATGGTATCCACGACCTGGCCCAGAACACGAACGCCAAGAATTACACCGACGGCACCAAATCTCATATCGGAGTCCTTCTGGCCAACTGCTCCGCCGAGGTCCAGGAGGTGTTCATCAAAGGAAACGTGACCGATGTGGATCGCTCCGATGCTTCTGAATTCGACGCTGCGTCGATTGACGACATCAAGACCCTGACGTACCGAGTGATCGATAATCCGAATGCGGCCAGGACTATGAGCACTGGCCTGGCGGGCTATGCGCGGCGGTGCTCGGCCGAGGGCATAGCCGTGCACGAGGGCGATCCGGCCGGGCAGACGAATTCTATTAGGGAGGCGTACACCAACAGCGCGCAGGCCATGGGGTACTTGTCGGGGATGGCCGATCAGAAGGCCGAGGACCTCAATGCTTCCGCCCGGGACAAAGCCAACGAGAACGTGTCCACCGCCAAAACGGCGACGAGCGCCTTCTTCACCGTGGCGGGGGCGGCGCTGGGCTCCGCCGGCGGCCCGGTGGGAGCCGTGGCCGGAGGTACTGCGGGCAAGACGGCCTGGGCGGCGGGGTCCTCCTTCCTGTCACCGGTGGTGGCCGACGCCGTCACCCCCGATGCCCAGAGCGTGGACCCCAGCGTCGACGCGGATATCGATTCCGCCGTCTGGGCTGCAGCGGTGCGTGATGCCGCGGACACCGACCTGATCGACCAGGCGGAGCTGGCTAAGGCGGACTCGGACTATGACTGGATTACCCAGGATCCCGACACCGGCAGGTACACGATCGACCTTGATGGAGCGGACGCGCAAACGTACCGGGACGTCAAGACTTGGACTGATAGGCAGACCTCGCCGACCTCCACCGCCGATCACACCACCCTTGACAACCTTAGCTTGAAATTCGACGGCACATACGCTTCTGGGCAGAACGGTGGCAAAAGCGAGGCGACTCGCCAGAAGGAGAGCTCATGAGACGCATGCGGCCGGCGCGGGGTGGGCGTGTGCTGGCGTGTCTGGCTTGTGCGGTGCTGACCGTCTCGGCCGGCTGCCGCAGCACAAGGGGAGCGGGGGCGTCCTCGCCCCCCTTGGATGGGGAGGTGTCCGTATGCGGCCTGGCTACGGTGGATCAGATCCAGCAGATCGTCGGCCGTCAGATCGAGGAGTTCGCCATTAACAACAACTCCAGGACCCCGAATAATCTGTTTTTTATGTGCGTTATCAATGTGAGTGATGATGATGGTACCGGCGTCTTCGAGCTGGAGGTCAGTACGACCTCTACCGATAGCGTCAGAAGTGTCCCGGCGGGCTCGACTTTCGAGGAGGTGGCCGCCGCTCCGAAGGCCGAGCCGGTCACCCTTGACTCGGTGCCGGGGCAGGGGGCGGTCATCCCCGACGACCACAGCCATGCCATTCTCGTATGGTCCTACCCCGACACCGATATCGTCGCCACCCTCAAAAGAACCCACCTCGATGCGATGACGGGCCCCAGGTTGTTCCAGGACGCCGCGGACCTGGAGAACCTGTTCACCCTGATCGGGCCGGCCGCCCCTCGGGCCGCCGACGGACCAACGCAGCGCTGGAGCATGTACCCCACCGGGGATCACAACCCCACCCCCACACCATGATGGATAACTCATACCCGATGCGCCACCACGTCCTTCCCGTCTTCAGCCGGCCAGCCGGCGCACGGCCAGCGCGGAGTGGGCGTGTGGTGGCGTGTCTGGCCTGTGCGGTGCTGGCCGTCTCGGCCGGCTGCCGCAGCGCGGGCGGAGCGGAGCCTTCCCCGTCCTCGACCCCTCTGGATGGGGAGGTGTCCGTATGCGGCCTGGCCACGGTGGACCAGATCCAGCAGACCACCGGCCGTCAGATCCCCAGCTTCGCCATCAACAACAACCCCGACCCTCCGGACCACGTCTCACTGTGGTGCGCTATCGGCGTGGCCGGCAGCAACGACACCGGGCGTTTCGACCTGAGGGTCACCACGACCTACCCCAGGAACATCGACAGCGTCCCGGCGGGCTCGACTTTCGAGGATGTGGCCGCCGCTCCGAAGGCCGAGCCGGTCACCCTTGACTCGGTGCCGGGGCAGGGGGCGGTCATCCCCGACGACCACAGCCATGCCATTCTCGTATGGTCCTACCCCGACACCGATACCGTCGCCACCCTCCGCAGAGTCTATCCGTCCGGAGACAGCCCCGTCTCTTTCACGCAGGACGTCGCGGACCTGGAGGACCTGTTCACCTTGATCGGGCCGGCCGCCCCCCAGGCCGCCGACGGACCAACGCAACGCTGGAGCATGTACCCCACCGACCCCGCCCCCACACCATGATGGATAACTCATACCCGATGCGCCACCACGTCCTTCCCGTCTTCAGCCGGCCGGTGCATGGCCAGCGCGGGGCGGCGGGAACGATGAATGGTTATGAGCTCTCCGTGCGCGTGATTGGGGAAATAGACTTCAATGGTCCGATGACCCGACCGATACGGTCCTCATTCCCATGCTGAAAACTGTTGCGGGCACTATCCAGGCCGCTGCTGCCGGCCCGCCTGAACAGGAGGCGATCTATCCGCCTAACGGGACCGTCACCGCCTCGCCCATCGGCTGACGACGATAAACGGTGTCCGCCATTATCCCCGCACCCCACCGCAACCACCGCCCTCGCCGCCCGCGTCCGAGGCAGAGCGACGGAGAAACCAAGCCCCAACCGGAACGGTCACGACCCGGACGGTGCGTGCAGGCGGCGCGGAAAGAGCAGATGCGACGCAGTCTCACGGGTTGAAGAACAAGCGGGCCACTGATAGGGTCGTCATCGTCCTGATATATACGGCAGCCGTCATGGCGGGCCGTCCCCGTGGGGAGATCGTCCTCCGTGTCGTCTGCGCACCCTGAGACGGAGGTTGTGCATGAAGACTTATCGATCGGCCGTAACAATACTTTTCCTGTCAGCCGCATTGCTCGTAGGATGCTCTTCCGGCGGTGAGAAAGCGAACCCGTCGGTTCCCGCCTATACGCCGGACGCCGACAGCGGGGGCACAGCAGCGGCGGAAAGCGCACCGGCGGACGACTCCTCCGCAGAAGCGTCGGCCTCCAGCACGTCGGCGACGGACGGACCTCTGACGGCGGAGGGCCTGTCCGACCCGGCAACGGAGTACACGGTTCTATCAATCCCCGATGACCTCGACGAGCTCCAGCAAGAGGCTCTCCGAGCATACATAGCCTACGATCGCGCCACATGGGAGGGGAACAGAACCGAGGACGGGGACCTGAGCGCCGTAGAAGCCACAACGAGCGGGGACGCGCTGGAGAGTTACAAGAAATCTTACGATGAATACATGTCAGCCGGTCAACACGCCGAAGGAAGCTTCAACAACTCTGTCCTACGCGTTGACATGTACGACGAAGTTATTCATCCGGCAGCAGAAGTTACCGCATGCTCGGACTTCCGATCAATCAGGATCGTGGACAGCTCCGGCAATGATGTGACGAAGGACGGTTCGAAAGTACTAGCGGCTTACAGCATAAGCCTCGTTCGAAACGACGGTAAGTGGACCGTGACATCTTGGTCTAGGAACACGGCTAGTAAGCTATGTACACAATGATGAAGCGTCAGCGCATACTCCGGAACGCCTCACTCACGATTGCATTCGTGTGCCTATCATTATTACTCTCGTCCGCGCGTGCAGGTGAGATTGGTGACGATTCTGTCGGCGCCTCGTCCGTCAACAAGGCGGATGGCGTCTCAACGATCTCCGTCAGTGTATCCTATACCTCCGTCTCCAACGGGGGCGGCGGAGCGGCGACCTCGACCACCGCCACGGGGACCGTCGCACCACTATGCGACTACTCGTCGGCGGGGACCGGAGCTGGCCTGGCCCATGATATACGGAAACCACCGACCCATCCGGGCGCGCGAGTGCGGAAGGAGAAATATCCCGACTGGGAACAGCATGAGAATGAGCCCGGGCAGTGGTATTATCTTAATTGTCACGAGGATCGTGCATCAAGCGAGGAAGAATACATTAAGGCCCGCGACGACGCTAAGAGTCGTCCGGCTGTATGGGTTCCCGATGGGGAGGATCTTCCAGCCCCGGAGGTCGACGGTGAGACATTGGCGCAGGCGGCATGGGACGCGGTCGACATTCCGACCCCGTCGATCGGGACGAACCCGGCCCTGGGGGACTCGGGTGCCACTGTCGTCGGCCTGGACACGTGGGTGTGGGCCGACGGCGACACACCGGCAACAGTGACCGCCACCGCCACAGCGGGCCCCGTGACGGCGACAGTGACCGCCACCGCCTCCGGACTGTCATTGTCGGCTCCCGACTCCACACCCCACTGCTCGGGTTTCGGCACACCATGGCAGCCCGGCATGGCGGAGGGGTCCAGCGACTGCACCATCGTATTCGGCCGCGCCTCCGCCCACCGGGCAAGCCAGACCACACCACTGCGCACATCGGCAACCTACGACGTCTCCTACACCGCCACCGACGGGTCCTCCGGCGCACTCGATCCGGTCACAGTCACATCCACCACCGAGCTGCCCGTCACCGAAATCCAGACCGTCAACGTCCCCACCCCCAACCACTGACCAGCGCCCCCCGCCATTGCCGGCGGGCGCTTCATCGCAGTGACGCCGCGACGACCCATCTCCACGGGTAGTGGTGGGTGGTGCACGGGTAGTGGTGTGGTTGTCCCCATCGGGGTTGCGGGGGTGGGGTGGGTATGGTGATCGGGTCAGTGGGTTCGTGTTGTGGTAGGGGGCTCATTCATGGTTGGTAAATGGTTCAGTGGTTTTTCGTCTCGGTTTTCGTGGCTGGTGTCGTCGATGTCGTCGCGTCGTTCTTTTCTTGCTCTGGCGGTTCTGTCCTCTGCTGGTGTGGTGGGGTGTCGGGGGCGGTCCGGGTCGGGGGTGGGGGATTCTGCGGGTTCTGGGGGTGTGTCGGGGTTGTCTTCGGCTTCTGTTCCGGTGGCGGGCGGTGCTGTTCCGGTGGGGTTTCAGGAGTTGGACGGTCATATGCTGGGGCATCATGTGACGGTGGGTGTTTCCCCGCTGGTGCGTGTTGATGAGGCGACGACGGCCCTGGCCGTGAAGTTCACGCGGGCCGGTGATGATGCGACATTGGCGGACGTGGAGCAGGTCTGGAGCGCGCCCGAGGGCGATGAGCTGACCGTCAGTTCTTACGTGGATCTGCCCTGGTCGACGACTAGCGCCGTGGTGCTGCTTGATCCGGCTGCGGGCACAGTGCGGGAAACAGCGCAGAAGGAGGAAATCGTTCAGGGCGGTGCGATCAGCCTGGACGCGGGTGAGTCTGATACGGTGTATGTGCCGTTCGGTCCGGTTGATGATACGGATCGGGTGACGGTGTTCGTGCCCATGACCGGGTTCGTTCCGGTGGCGGTGATCGATCGGGAGGATGCGTCTGACGCCGGGGTTGATCTGGCGGCGATGAATGAGGCTATCGGTCGTCTTACCCTCGATGCCGGTAGAGCGGATCCAGTGCCCGTCGAGTCGTTCACTCGGGCTGTGGACGAGTCGACCAGCACCCTGACCGGGAACAAGGACGTGACTGTGACCCTGGCCTCGGACGTCACCTTCGATCCGGATTCTGATGCTTTGACTGATCAGGCTGATGGTCAGCTGTCCGCGATCTCGGCCCGGTTGGCCGAGTATCCCGATGGCGGGGCGCTCGATATCGTCGGTCATACCGATGATATTGCTGATGAGGCGTATAACCAGGACTTGTCCGAGCGTCGTGCTCGGGCCATCCAGACCCGGTTGGGGCAGGTGGCTGATCTGTCGGCCTGGACGGTGACCGCGTCCGGCAGAGGAGAGAGCGAACCAGCCGTCGAAGGCACCAGTGAGGAAGCCAGAGCCGCTAACAGACGCGTCGTAGTCACGATGACCCCCACCGCCGGCACCACCGCCGGCAGCAGTGCCGGCCCCGCCGCCGGCCCTACCGCTGGCAGCAGCGCGGGATCATCGGCGCGGTGGCCCGACCCGCTCGGACCGGTCGGTGACGGTCCCGACGGCGTGACCGTCACCGGCCCCGACGATCCCGGCGGACAGGTGAGCGTGACTCTTGAGCGCTTCACCCGCACCGGCGGTCTCCTCCTCGGCTGCCTGAACGTGACCACCGGCCCCGGCGGCACCGGCAACACCTCAACCCTGCGCGCCTGGCTGCGCGACTACGCTGTGGTCATGTCCAACTCGCGTCAGGAGGAGGGGACCGCTGACGCGTCATACGCCTCCTCCGACGGTCTGACCCTCCTGACCGGCGACCAGCGTCTCTTCCCCGCCGACTATGTCCCCCCCAACGCCACGACCCACACCCCTTTGACCGAAAGCAAACTCTCCGTCGATGGCCCTCTCAACGAAGGCGCCACCACCACCATCTGCGTCGTCTGGCCCGACACCGGACAAGACACCGCCACCCTCGACCACCAGGGCGCCAAACTCTTCGAAGACGCCTACGCCTTCCGCCTCACCAACATCCCCATCACCCAAGAATGAACCCCATGCGACGGATGAGTCTCATACGACTGCGACGCCGGCGTTTTCTCGCTCTTGCCGCTGCGGGGACCGCCGGCGGGGCCGTGACGCTCGGTGCGGCGGCCTGCTCGTCCCCGTCGACATCCTCCACGACGGCATCCTCAACGCCGCCGGTGCCCGACGGGTGGGCACGGGCCACCGCCGGGCACGCCGCCTTCACCATGCCCGAGAACTGCCAGCAAGTGCCCCTGCCCGACGACGCCCCGCTCGGCGTCTGGGACTGGGTCGCGCAAGACGCACCCACCCTGGACGACACGTCCGTCACCTACCGGATCGGCGTCATCACCCAGGGCCCCAGCGCCGTATTCGACAATCCACCCACCGATGACACCGAATTCGTCGCCCGGAAACTCGGCGTGAGTTCACTGTTCGGAAGGAAGATGCTGAGCACAGGGGCTTCCCCCTACCAGGTCGAGGGCATCCCCGACCAGCTGTGGCGCATCGACTACTTCCCCATCGGCGGATCGGCGGATACCAGCGAGGACAAGAATTACCTCTTCGTCGCCCAGGACGACGGCGAACCGGAGATCATCGTCATCGGCCTGAGCGGCCTGACCATCACCGAGGACTTCCTGACCACCTTCATCTCCGGGATCGAGGTCCTTCATGACTAACACCACCCGCCACGCACTCCCCCTGCCCGTGACCCTGCTAATCGCATGGGCCGTCGGCATCGCCGTCTTCCTGGCCCTGCGCGCCCTGACCACCCTGATCCCCCAACCTACCAACCCCACCCTCACCCTCGCCCAGGTCAGCGCCTCCCTCACCGTGGTCGTCCTCGTCCCGACGGGCACCTCCCTCGCCAGCGCCCTGACACTGCCCCGCACCCGAGCAGGCAGCCTGCCCCTCACCCTCGCCAGCGCTCTACCAGCGCCGATCCTCGCCTACACCTACATCGGCCTGACCCTGCCCAGCTTCCTCTCCCACCGCACAACAACCATGATCGGCTTCCCCATCATCGGAATCGTCGGGGCCCTCATCGGCACCCTGCCCCCCTGGCTCATCCGCCGCCACCGCGCCGAACGCCACAGCCTCACCGACTGACGCGCACCACTCTCAAACCACCTGACAACCACCCACCGACCTACACGCGAACAACCCCGCGGAGACTCGCAGCGCCGGCGCCCTCAGCGGGAGGCCGGCGTGTAACGGATGAGCGTGCCGTCGGCGGGGGAGTAGCCGATGACGGCATCCCCGCTCACCTGATCGAAGACGGCGCCGTCGTCGGGATCGAGTCCCGCGAAGTCAATCCGCCTGCCGGTGGTGCCGTCGAACATGAGACTGAAAGTGCCCAGATCGGTCGTCATCTCGGGGCCGACCGTCACGGCGCGGCCCGACGGGGAGGACCTCACCGTCTTCAAGCAGGAGTTCTCCACCTTCTCACCCGTGAGATCGGGGACGGTGATCGTCGCCTGGGATGGGAGCACATCCACCTCCTCCACGCAGTCCTGGGAATCGGTCCTGTACTCGGCCGGCAGATCCGACTTGTCGGAGTTCTCCCACAGGGCCTTGTACCGGCTGAGTTTGCGCGGGGCGGGCGCGTAGACCGGCATCTGGTCGTCCTCCCAGGACAGCGTCTCCTTGATCTCACCGGTCGGGTCCCCGCCCGAAGCGCTGTAGGTGAATATGCGATAGGTCCTGCGGTCCGCGGTGGCGCGGATCAGCCAGCCGTCGCTGGCGCAGGCGATCGCCCACCCCGCCACGCCGTCCATGGGCACGTTGAGCTTCACCTCCTTGCCCGTGGTGAGATTGACGGCCGCGTGGAAGCCGACGATGGCGTATTCGTCCCGCTCGCGCTGGTAGACGGTCAGCTGACGGCTCACCGCGCGCGAGATGCCGTCGCTCGCATCCGTCAGAGTCGTCGACCACCTCGGGTTGGCGCTCTCCTCGGAATAGGCGCTGCAGGCATCACCGGTGTCGCAGGCGATGGCGGTGTCCCCGGCGACGACCACCGACTCGTTCTCCGCCCACGGCGCTCGCCCGGTGGCGCCGGTGGAGATGTTGTAAAGGGTCGTGCCGTGGATAAGAGTGTTCTCTCCCCACAGCAGAAAAGTCGGAGGCGTCTCCTTGCTCGCGCCCGTATCGGTATCCCCGCTCGTATCAAGGGACGCCGTCCACGCCCGCGTCAGACCGTCGTCATCCGCCGCGTAAGCGGTCATGGTGGTGTCGGACGTGCCGTAGTCCTCCAGGGACAGGACATGGTCGGAGGTGGTCAGGACCTGGGCGTCGGCGGCGATCGTCGACGCCCACTGCTGCGCGGCTCCCCGTGACCACGCGTCCGACGGGGAGGCGTAGGGCGCGATGTCACGAACCTCCTGCCTGTAGTTCCTCCCCCCGTTGATGGTGATGCCCCCGCCGATGACGACGCACAGGGTGACCACTCCGGCGATGCCAGCGGCGACGATGGTGCGCCACCCGGTTCGCGGGCGGACATCGGGGGCGAGTGCGGGCAGGCTCATAACCCGATGGTAGATCGACGGATGTATTCTTCGCGCCCGGGTCAGTCGACGATGCCGTAGAGGCGGTCGCCGGCGTCGCCCAGGCCCGGGACGATATAGGCGTGCTCGTTGAGCCGATCGTCCCGGGCGGCGGTGACGACGGTGACGTCGGCGCGCCGGCCGACGCTCGCCTCCAGAGCCCTGATGCCCTCGGGTGCGGCGATCAGGCAGATGGCGGTGACATCGCGCGCGCCCCGCCCCAGCAAGTACTCGACGGCGGCGACCAGGGTGTGACCGGTGGCGAGCATGGGATCGATGATGAAGCACTGGCGGCCCGAAATATCGTCCGGCAGGCGGTTGGCGTAGGTCTCGACCTCGAGAGTGTCATCATCGCGCCTCATGCCCAGGAAGCCGACCTCGGCGGTGGGAAGCAGGCGAGTCATCCCCTCGAGCATGCCCAGACCCGCCCGCAGAATCGGCACGACGATGGGCCGCGGCTCGGCGAGACGACGGCAGTGGGCGAGCGCCACCGGCGTGGTGATCTCGACCTCCTCGGTGCGCACGTCCCGCGTGGCCTCGTAGGCCAGGAGGGTCACGAGCTCGTCGACCAGCTGGCGGAAGACGGCCGACGGCGTCCCCTGATCACGCAGGACGGAGAGCTTATGGTCGATGAGCGGATGATCGGCAACGTGCAGACGCATGAAGTTAGCCTACGGCGTACCGGCGCCGGCGGGCGGCCCGGCCGGATCCGCGCGGATGACGGCCAGGGCCCGGGCGAGGCACTCGCGCAGGCAGGCCGCCGACGGATGATCGCGGCGGTCCCCCCAGGCGAGGACGGCCTCGACGGCGACGCCGATCATGGCCCGAGCCCGGGCGCGGGCCGCCAGGCCCGCCCCCGGCAGGCGGCGCTCGAGGACCCCCGTCCAGGCGGTGGTGCGCTGCCACAGGGCGTCCTGGAGGGCCGGGCTGTCGCGCACCAGCCGGACCCTGCGGGCCAGGTCGTCCAACCACTGGTCGGCGTCGACGAGCAGGGCGTCGAGGGCGACGTCGATGTCGAGCGGTTCGCCGACGCCCTCCGAGCGGGGGGTCAGAGCCCGGTCGAGCGCGCGGATGGTGGCCCCGGTCGGGGCGATATCCAGAACGACGGCCTGCTTGGTGCCGAAGTGGCGGTAGAAGGTCATCGGCGAGACGTCGGCGGCTTCGGTGATCTGCTCGACGGTGACGGCGTCGAAACCGCGAGCGGTGAACAGGTCCAGGGCGGTGCGCCGAATGGCTCGACGGGTGGCGAGCTTCTTGCGGGCGCGCCGGCCGCCCGAGGTGCTGGTCATGAACGCGATTGTACGAAGGCCCGCGACGCCGCGAGGACGAGCAGAAGCCCGGCCGCAACCGCTGCGACGACGGCGCAGACGGCCAGGACCGCGTCCATGGCGTTCACGTAGGCGGCGGACGCGGCCGCGCGCACGGCCTCGGCGGTGGAACCGGGAAGCCGGCCGGCGGCGGTGAACGCGGCGGTCACCGATTGGGCCGCCGCGGTGCTGACGGCGTCGGGCGGGTCGCCGAGGAGCGCGGCGACGCCGTCGGCGTAGCGGTGACCGGTCAGGGAGCCGAGCAGGGCGACGCCGCAGACCGCGCCGAGCTGACGGAGGGCGTTGAGCAGGGCGGCGCCGGCGCCGGCGCGTTCGTCGGGCACCGCCCTCATAGCGGACTCAATGCCGTAGGACTGACCGATCCCCAGGCCCAGGCCGGCGACGAGCAGGCCCCAGAGCATCGGCCGGTAGCCGCCGGTCGTCGACGTGGTCGAGCACAGCCACAGGCCTACGGCCGTCAGCGCCATCGCCGCGGGCAGGACGACGCCGCGCACCGGGCGGCCGCGTTCGGACAGGGCGGAGGCCGCCAGCGCCCCGACCACGGCGGTCCCGGCGACGGGCATGAGCATGAGGCCGCCGGTCGCGGCGTCGTGGCCCAGAACCGTCTGCAGGTAGTCGGGGGCGACGAACAGCAGCCCGAACAGCACGAAGTTGATACCCATGAGCGTCAGAGCCGGCAGGCGGAAGCGACGACGGGTCAGCAGACCCAGATCGGTCAGACGATCGCGGGCGCGGGTCTCGATGAGCACGAAGCTGACCAGCAGCGCCGCACCCGTCGCCAGCGGCCCCCACGTGGCGGGTGCGGCCCAGGTGTGCTCGGCGTTGATCAGGCCCCAGGTGATCAGGGCGAAGCCGGCCGCCGAGGTCGCCAGTTGCGCCAGCGGGAGCGACAGCGGTCCGCGGTCGGCGGGCCGGGTGCGGGGGAGGAGCGTCAGGCACAGCGCCAGCACGAGGAGAGCGGCGGCGATGTCGAACCAGAACATGGCCCGCCATCCCCACCGGTCGATCATGGACCCGCCGACCAGCGGTCCCAGGGGCGCGCCAACGGCGCCGGCGGCCGTCCAGATCGCGGTGGCGGCCGCGCGTCGGCCCCGGGTGACGATCTGCGGGATCAGCGCCAGCGACATGGGCGTGAACACCGAAGCGGCCAGGCCCATCATCACGCGCGCCACGACGAGAACCCCGACCGCCGGTGCCGCGGCGGCCAGGACGGCCCCGACCGCGAACAGGGCGATGCCGCCGGTCAGCAGACGACGGTGGCCGAGGCGATCGCCCAAAGCGCCGCCGGGCAGGAGAACCGACAGGAACGCCAGGTTGTAGGAGGAGACGATCCACTCCAACTGGCCGGTGTCCGCGCCCAGACCCGAGGTGCTCGCAAGGCCGGCGAGCCCCGCGGAGCCCGCCGCGGGGTCGAGCGGCCCCGCGGATATGGCCGGGAGGGCCACGTTGATCATGGTCGTGTTCGTGTACAGCAGCACCATGCCCAGGGAGAGGGCGCCGAGGGCCGGCCAGTTGTCGTGCACGTCCCGTGTCCCCTGTGTGTGAGTCTCTATCATAAGTGTGATGATAACGTGATCGGTTTCGAGCAGTGATGTGATGTGATCCCCATTTTGGCGGTCATTCGTCGTGTGCGGCAGGCTGGCGGTGTGAGGACGGGGCTTACCGAGGCGCACTACGGCGCCGCCATGGATCGCGCCCTCGCCCTGGCCGCCGCCGCGGGCCGGGCGGGGGAGGTGCCGGTGGGCGCCGTCCTCCTCGACCCCGGCGGCGGGCTCGTGGCTTGCGCCGCCAACGCCCGTGAGGCCGAGAACGATCCGACGGCCCATGCTGAGACGCGCGTCCTGCGCGCGGCCGGGGCGGCGCTCGGCGACTCGCACCTGGACGGCTGCACCCTGGTGGTCACACTCGAGCCGTGCACCATGTGCGCCGGCGCGATCCGGCTCGCGCGCCTCGCGCGGGTGGTTTTCGCGGCCTGGGAGCCGAGGACCGGAGCATGCGGCAGCGTGCGCGACGTCCTGCGCGACTCGCGCGCCAACCATCGCGTCGAGGTGGTGGCCGGGGTGCGCGCCGAGGAGGCGGAGGAACTGATGCGGCGCTTCTTCGCCGGACGACGGTAACCTCGCGCGGCGGCCCCGCGCTGCGCGGCAGCCCCGCGCCGAAGTCGACATTCTGGGCTGAGGTCGACGACGCCGCCGTCGACCTCGTACGAGAATGCCGACCTCGCGGTGTGTGCGTGTGTGCGGTTGCAGTCGTGAGCGACCTCGCACCCGCCGCGAATTGGGCCGGGCGTCGCCCGCCGTGTAACCTCGACGCAGAGGTAGCGTGTCCGAGCGGCCGAAGGTGCAGATCTCGAAAGTCTGTGTGGTTCATAGCCACCCTGGGTTCGAATCCCAGCGCTACCGCCACGCCGTCCCCGGCGCCTCAGCAGAACGAGGTCCCGGGGACGTCGCGTCGGACCCGGCGGGAACATGCTGATCAGCTCCGACGTCGGCCCGTGCCCCGCAGAGCCGGTGCCGTCCACGGGTCCTGCGGCTAGGCGTGCTCGGGGCAGCGCCCCCGGAGCTCCGCGCGCACCTGCCGGTAGGGGCCCGCCCGGAACGGATGCGGATCGTCCGTCACCGCGACCGGCCGCCACGCCGGGGACAGCAGGTGGATGAGCAGCCGAGAACCCTGCCGGAGCGCGGCCTCCCCCTCACGGCGGAGGTGCCGTCGAGAAGACCGGTAGGCTACCCACCGGACCGCATGCGGGGAAGGAGGACACGTGACCCTGCAACCAGTAACTGCCCCCTGGGACGACGACCCCGACGGGGCCTCGATCCTCCTGGCCACCGGCCGCCCGCACCATGACCTCCTCGTCATCGCCGAACCCTTCTTCCTCACCGAGCTCGGCGACGCCTGGGGCCGCCCCTCCTTCAGCGTGCGCCTGTCCTTCCTCCCCGGTGTGGCCGCCCCCGGCGCCGCCGACCAGGAGGACTCCCTCCAGACCTACGAGCACGACGGCTTCAGCGTCCTCATCGCCCGCGGCCGCACGAGCCTGTACGAGGGCCGATCCGCCCGCCGCACCACGTCCTTCGCCCGCACCGCGGCCGCCCGCGTGCGCACCGCCCTGCTCGTCACCCGCGCCACCGGCCTGGGCGGCGCCGTCGGCGACTTCCTCCCCGTCGGCGACCACCTCAGCCTCACCGGCGCCCCACTCTTCCCCGCCAACGAGCCGGCCGAGGCCTCATGGGACGAAGCCCTCACCGCGCGACTGGCCGCCCTCGACGGTGTGCGCGAACCCGGCGTGCTCGCCCTGGTCCCGGGGCCGCTGCGCCCCACCCGGGCCGAGGCGGGCGTGCTCGCGGCGCTGGGCGCCGACGGGGTCGTCACCGACTCGGTCGCCGAAGCCATGGTTCTGGCCTCACGCGGCGTGCGCGTCGCCGCCCTCGCCTACGTCGACGCCGTCGCCGAAGGACGGCACGCCGCCGGACGCCGCAGTGCGGGACAGCATGCCGGGGCACACAGTGCCGGCCTCACCCGGGTCCCGGCGCCCGACGTCGTGCGTGCCGCGATCGAGACCATCCTGACAGCCGTCCGCTGAGCCCTCGCGCTACACCGGCTGCGCCGTCCGCTGAGCCCTCGCGCTACACCGGCTGCGCCGTCCGCTGAGCTGAGCTGGGCGGGTCCTGGACCGACCGCCGATCGCCGTCCGCGGGCCCGCAGCTGGCGGCGCCGCCCGCCTGCCGGACCGCCCGTCCCCGCGCTTGCGCTCTGGCTAAAGTTCGCCCGTGAAGCCTTTCATCCTGCTCGCCACCCGAGACGACAACGGCCCCGCGGATGCCGAGTACGAAGCCTTCCTCACCCGCACCGGCCTCGACGAGCGCGAGCTGCGCCGCGTCCGCCTCGAGTCGACACCCATGCCCGAATTCGACCTGGACGCCTTCTCGGGCATCATAGTGGGCGGATCGCCCTTCAACACCACTACCCCGGAGGAGCGGAAATCCGCCACTCAACGTCGCGTGGAAGCCGAGTTCAACACCCTGCTCGACCGCGTCGTCGCCGCCGACTTCCCCTTCCTGGGAGCCTGCTACGGCATCGGCACCCTCGCCCGGCACCAGGGCGCCGTCATCGACAGCACCTACGCCGAAGAGGTCGACGCTCCCGAGATCACCCTGACGTCGGCCGGAGCGCACGACCCGCTGTGCGCCGGCATGACACCGGTTTTCCAAGCCTTCGTCGCCCACAACGACGCCATCCTCGTACCCCCGCCCGCCGCTATCGTACTGGCCACCTCCGAGCCCTGCCCGGTTCAAATGCTGCGGATCAAGAACAATCTCTACGCCACGCAGTTCCACCCCGAGCTCGACGGCGAAGCCTTCGCCCACCGGCAGGCCTTCTACGCCGACCACGGCTACTTCGACCCGGACGAGCTGCCGGCCGTCCAGGCCTGGACCCGGGCCCAGGACGTCAGTCAGTCCTGGGCCGTCCTGCGCAACTTCGCCGAGCACTACGCCCGCTCCTGAGAGCCCGCCGACCGTCTGGCGCGATGGCCCGTGAGCGGCCGGACGGGCCGGATCCGGCCAGCGGGAATTGTCAGGCCCGACGGTTGGTTGACGCCGGGAAGATCCGAAGATCCCTAGTCGTCGAAAGGATCGTCATGTCCCGCATCGTCATCATCGGAGGCCACGGCAAAGTCGCGCTCCTCCTGGCCGAACTGCTCGCCGCCCGGGGGGACGAGGTCATCTCCCTCATCCGCGATCCCACTCAGGCGGCTGACGTCAGCGCCACCGGGGCCACGCCCCTGGGCCTGTCCGTCGAGGAGGCCACTGAGACCGAGCTCGCCGCGGCCCTCAAGGGGGCTGACGCCGTCGTCTGGTCCGCCGGGGCCGGCGGCAAGGGAGGACCCGCGCGCACCGACGCCGTCGACCGTCGCGCCGCCATCCGTTCCATGGAGGCCGCGCGTGCCGCCGAGGCGTCCCGCTACATCATGATCTCCTGGATCGGCTCCCACGGGGGCGAGCCCCTCGCCGCCGACCACCCGTTGCACGCCTACGCACAGGCCAAGCTGGCCGCCGATCGCCACCTGCAGACCACGGGGCTGGACTGGACCATCGTGGGGCCGGGCACGCTGACGCTTCAGGAGCCGACGGGCCGCATCGACGTCGGACGCCTGGAGGCCGGCGCCTCCGGGCCGACCTCGCGGGCCAACGTCGCCGCGGTGGTCGCCGCGGCCCTCACCGAGCCCGCGACCATCGGCAGGGTCATCCCCTTCCGCGACGGCGACACCCCGATCGAGCAGGCCCTCGCCGACGTCCCGGCCGAGCTCGCCGACCTGTCCTGAGTCGGTCGGGATCGCCCTCCCCGCACCGAGATCGACATTTTCGTACGAGGTCGACGACGCCGTCGTCAACCTCGGCCCACAATGTCAATCTCGACGGAGAGGAGACGGGGGGGCTACCACCTGGTGGTGCCGGGCCGAACGCCGACGACGGCGAGTTCGGCGAGCATCCGGGCGCCGTGGTTGTACCAGGCATCGCGCCACGTCCACCGCGCCACCGGGTAGCCCAGACGCCACAGCGCCCGCTCGCGCCTATGCTCCTTGAGGACCGTCTCCTCAGTGGCACGCCCGTAAGTCTCCCGGTGATACTTGGCCTCGCCGTCGAACTCCGAGACCGGGTGAGGCTGGACGATGCTTTCGGGCCAGAAGTAGTCGGTTCGTGCGAGACCGACCTCGGTGCGGACCTCATACTGGAGGACGGGGCGCGGAATGCGCGCCTGCCACATTCGCACCCGCGAGAGCGACTCCCCGGGCGACTCGGACGAGGGATCAGCCAGGCGCACGGCGGTGCGGGCGACGCGCAGACCGCGGGCGCCGGCGGGGAGCCGATCGAGGGCGGCGGTGAGTTCCTCGCGTGTGCACAGTCGATAGCGCAGGGCGTGGTCCATGGCGCACACGCCCTGGACGAGGCCGCCCCAGCGAGCCAGATCGACACATGTCGTGGCGGCGTCGGTGGCGGGCTGCGTTCCGACGAGGGCGGTGAGGGAGCCCTGGCGGGCGTGTCGTCTCAGAAGGGAGGTGCGCCTGCGCTCGTTGCGTCCCCCGAGGCACTGGACGCGCTCGGGCAGACGGCCGACGACGGGCAGTCCGAGCGCAAGCGCGGCGGAGGCGCCGGCGAGGACGAGGCCTCCGTGCTTGCGGACGGCGGCGTCGACCAGCGCGAGGTGACGGTTGTCGTCACTCGTTCGATGCCAATCGCCGGCGGGGACGTAGACGCCGGGGGCGACCCTGTGCCACGTGGGGTCGCGCTCGGGACGCGGCCAGCCGAGGTCGGCGCACTCGGAGGACAGGCGGGCCGTTGGCGCGGGACCGCTGGTGCCGCGTGCAGGGCGCGGGGTCAGGACGTCGGAATTCACTGACTCATGATGGGGCTGGACGTTCTCTGCGCGCCTATGGGCTCCACAGGGCGGATGGGCCGGGGGCTTCGAGGACGCTTGTGGAGCCCTCGCGGAGGGAGCTCTCGCCCTACCTCCGGCGCCTCCCCCCTCTTCGCCGCTGGCCCCGCCGAGATCGACATTGCGGGCCGAGGTTGACGACGGCGTCGTCGACCTCGTACGAGAATGTCGATCTCGACGCCAGGAGGAGGCGGAGAGGGGGCGCGGGGTCAGGTGAACGCCTGCGCGATCGGCGCCAGCGCCTGACTCGTCCCGCTGTGCACGTGCACCCCCGCCAACTCGTCGACAGCGGTCGGCCCCCGGTTGATGACGATGAGCTCGGCGCCGTGCGCCAGCGCCTGGCGCACGATCCACAGCCCGGTGAGCACGGCCAGACTCGTGCCCGCCACCAGGACGACGTCGCACGCCCCGGCGGCCTCCATCGCCTCGCCCATGGCCGCGGGCAGGCTCTCGCCGAAGAAGACGATGTCGGGCTTGAGCAGACCTCCGCACGCCTGGCAGACCACCGCTTCGAAGTCGCAGGCCTCGGCGGACGCCCGATCGGCCTCCGGTGTGATCGCGATGCGCGCCGGGTCGCTCTCGCGCGGGTAGTCGGGGTTGGCCGCTGCCAACCGTTCGTCCAGCTCGGCGCGGGGCGTGACGCGCCCGCACCGCAGACATACGACCCGGTCGTAGGCGCCGTGCAGCTCCCAGACGGTGCGTTGACCGGCCCGCGAGTGAAGTCGGTCCACATTCTGGGTGGCGACGCCGGTGACCAGCCCCGCCTCCTCCAGACGGGCCAGAGCGGTGTGCCCCGGCGTCGGGGACAGCGGCTCGAGAAGCCGCCACGTGGCGTGATTGCGGGCCCACACCCACCGGTACCACACCGGGTCGGAGACGAACTGGTCGTAGTCCACCGGGTCGACCGGCGTCGTCCCCACGCCTCGGTAATCGGGGATGCCGGCGTCGGTGGAAATCCCCGCCCCCGTCACCGCGAGCGTACGCCGCCCGGCCATGAGTCGGACGACGGCGTCCACAGCGCTGCTCGGCTCACTCATGGCATCCGGTCTACACCGTCGGCCCCGGTGACGGCCAGTCCCGGGACGGATGGGCCGCGCCATGAATGGGGAGGAGACTAAGGCCGACTTAGACGAATCGGCCCCTCGGGGGTGATGAGATCGCGAGATCCTGGGAGCGCCGGGCCGCCACCCGGTAGCGCGCGATCAGTCGCGCGAGAAGTGAGTCACGAAGTTGCGGATCACCCGTCCGGCCACATGCTCGGACTGGCTTCGGGCCTCGGACACGATGCCCTCGATCGTCCCGGGCTCGCCGTAGCCGGCGTCGGAGTACACCGCGACCCGCTGAGCGAAGCGCTCCGCGTCGAGTTCGGGATTGAACTGGCTGCCGTACACCGCCGCGCCCACCCGGATCATCTGGACGGGGCAGTCGGGCGAGGAGGCCAGCAGGGTCGCATGGGCCGGGACATCGCCGACCCCCTCGTGGTGGCCGACCAGCGCGGTGAAGGTCTGGGGAAGACCCTCCAGCAACGGGTCGTCGCGTCCCTCGGCGGTCACGAAGATCTCGGTGGCGCCGAGCTCCTCGCCGAACTCCCGGGAGGTCGAGGCGCCGAGATAGCCGGCGAGGACCTCCAGTCCGAAGCCCGTGGCGAGCACCGGCACCCCCTCCTTGAGCGCCACCGCCAGCAGTTCGCAGACCTGAGCCTCAACGCGCATCTGCGAGCGGGTCTTGGCGCTCTGCGGCGTGGAGACGTTGTAAGGGCTGCCGCCGATGAGCACGCCGGAGACGTCCCCGGCGGTGAAGGCATCCAGGAAGTCGACTTCTTCGAGGAGCACGTGGTGGAGATCCTCTCGTCGCAGGCCGCTCTGGATGAGGAAGGACTCATACTCGTTCTGCGCCGCCTCGAACTCGGGGCGGGTCGACACCATGATGAAGGGCTTCATCCTGCCAGCTTAGGGGGTTCGACGGTCATGTCTCAGAAACATCTCACGAGCCTCGGGACACGCTCTGATCCTGCATCGGAGCGTGCATCATGACACCGCGTCGTGCGTCAGCCGTGCACGGCGCACGTCAGGCCGTATACGAGGTGATCCACCACATCCACAGCCACCCGACGGTCGTCGCGGAGCCGACGATGACGCCCAGCCACGCCTGGGCGTGCCCCGTGGCGTAGCTCCCCCGCAGGCGACGCAGCGCCCACCACCCGCTCAGTGCGGCGAGTGCTCCGAGGAAGGGCACTGGAGCGAGCACGGTCAGGATGAGGCTGATGGTGGCGACCGGGTCGGTCCGCTGCCTCGGCGCCTGGTAGCCGGGACCGGCGAAGATCTCGCGCGGGTCGAGGACCTCGGTGCCCGGGAAGACGAAGCCCTCCGGAACGATGCGCGTCGGGTCGATGTCGACGGGCTGCTGCTGGCTCATGGCGTCATTATGTGCAGTGTGTGCACTGAGATGGACTTTTCTGGCT